>Ga0214472_10001138_pt1 | contig 30497 bp, 28 predicted proteins | sample RVTome_6_FD_207662 | JGI IMG/M metagenome (GOLD analysis project Ga0214472, IMG submission 207662) | Soil microbial communities from uranium-contaminated site in the Upper Colorado River Basin, Wyoming, United States - RVT140D175 | ecosystem: Environmental > Terrestrial > Soil > Contaminated >...
CGCGGGCGAGCATGCGCAATGTGGCCCCAGCCCCGCCGAACGCCTTCTGGTGACAATGCCCATGCACGAGCACTCGCCGCGCGGGGACGGCCGCGAGGGGTAGCTCGCGCCCGGCGGCCCACTCGCGGTCGAGGAACTCCTCCAAGAGCATCGCGCTCTCGGCCACGAGCGCGGCCTCCTCCCCAGGCAGTAGCGCCGGCACTTCGTCGCGGAGCGTGTATACGCACGAAGGCTCGAGGCCCAGGATCGCGGCCCCGGCACGCGCGTGGGGCACCAGCTCGGCCACGGCGCGCCGAGCCTCTTCGCGCGCCTCGTCCAGCATCCCGCCGCTGAGATAGGTGCGTCCACAGCAGAGCGGGCGGCCCGGCGCGGCAGTCGCGGAGGCTCCAGCCGCCGTGGCCGCCGCCACAGCCCATTCTCCCGCCTCCAGCACACGCGCTGCCGCCCGCGCGTTCTCGGGCTCGAACCAGCGCGTGAAGGTGTCGACGAAGAGGACCACGTCGGGTGATGCAGCCCCGAGCTCCTCGTCGCGCCACGGCCTCCTGCTCCACCGCGGCAGCGTCCGCTGCGGTGCGATCCCGAGGAGCCTCGTCATGGGCGTCCTCGCCCCGAGATCGAGCAGGGGGGCGAGCCGTGAGATTCTCGGTGCCATGCGGGGGAGCCCCGCGAGCACGCGCTCGCGCAGCGGCACCCCGTGGATCCCGTTCTGGCGGTGCTGCCACTCGAGCTTGATGCGCGCCATGTCGACGCCCGTGGGGCACTCGCGCTTGCACGCCTTGCATGAGACGCAGAGTGACAGCGCGTCGGCCATCGCATCGCCGTCGAGACCGTCCTGGCCGAGCTGGCCGGTGAGGGCCAGGCGGAGGGCGTTGGCGCGGCCGCGCGTGGCGTGGCGCTCGTCCTTCGTCACCCGATACGACGGGCACATCACGTCGGGCCGCGACTTGCGGCACGCCCCGTTGTTGTCGCAGCGCTCGACCGCCCCGAGCAGTCCACCGGTGGCGCTCCAGTCGAGCACGACTGGGAGGTCGCGCCCCGCGTACAGAGGCCGATAGCGGAAGAGTGAGCGGTCGTCCATGCGGGGAGGTTCGACGATCTTGCCGGGGTTCATGATCCCCTGGGGATCGAAGGTGCGCTTCACCTCCGCATACGCGTCGGCCATGCGGTCGCCCAGGAGCGTGCGCAGGAACTCGGAGCGCAGGAGGCCGTCGCCGTGCTCACCCGAGTGCGTCCCCTCCAGCTCGCGCACGACTTGGTGTGTCGCCTCGGCGATCGAGCGCACACGGGCGACGTCCTCGGGGTCCTTGAGGTTGAGAGCGGGCCGCACGTGCAGGCAGCCGACGGACGCGTGCGCGTACCACGTCCCCTCGACGTCGTGCCGTGCGAAGATCTCATCGACGCGCCGAGCATACTCGGCCAGGCGCTCGAGGGGCACGGCGCAGTCCTCGATGAACGAGACCGGCTTCTTGGGGCCCGCCATCGACATGACGATGCTGAGCCCCGCCTGCCGGACCGACCAGACCTCGGCCTGCGCGGCGGGAGCCTCGACCCGCACCACGCTGTCCGGATGGCCGAGGTCGCCGAGAAGCTCCTCGAGCTCGCCGAGTCGGGGCGCAGGATCGGGCTCGCCCGGCTCGGAGGCGAACTCCACGAGCAGGAGCGCTCCGGGGTTGCCGCGCACGAAGCGATCGATGGACGCCTTGAAGTCCGTGCGGCGCGCGGCGAGCCCGAGCACCGTTCGGTCGACGAGCTCCACGGCGCTCGGCGCGAGCGCCACCATGTGTTGCACCGTGTCCAGCGCATCGAGCAGTCCGGTGAAGTGGCAGACCGCCATCACCCGTTTCTCCGGGAGCGCCCGAAGCTTCAGGCGTAGGCGCGTGAAGAATGCCAGCGTCCCCTCCGAGCCGACCAGGAGCTGGGCGAGCTGCTCTCGGTCCGGATGCAGCCGGTCGAGGTTGTAGCCTGCGACGTTGCGCATCGTGCGCGGCGTGCGGCGTGCGATCTCGTCCGCCTCGCGCCGGAAGAGCGTGCGCAGCGTCGCGAGCTCGCTCGGGATCACCTGCTCCTCCGCCCCGCGCTCGCCGAGCCAGAGGCGCCGGCCGTCGGGGAGCACCGCCTCCAACGCGGCAACGTTGTCGACCATCATGCCGTAGCGGAGCGAGCGCGAGCCCGCGCTGTTGTTGCCGGCCATCCCGCCCAGGGTCGCTCGGCTGCTCGTCGAGGGATCGACTGGGAACCAAGCGCCCTTGCGGCGAAGCCGCGCATTGAGCTCGTCGAGCACCACTCCCGGCTCGACCTCAACCGTACCCTCCACGACGCGTTCGGCGACACCTGTCAGGTGTCGGCTCGTGTCGACGACGATCGCACGCCCGACCGTCTGGCCGCACTGCGACGTCCCGCCGCCCCGGGGCAGCACGGGCACGCCCTCGGCGTGCGCGATCCCCATCACCGCCTCGATGTCCCGTGCCGACCGCGGAAGGACGACACCGAGCGGCTCGATCTGATAGTGTGAGGCGTCCGTCGAGTATAGCCCCCGCGTGAACGCGTCGAAGCGCACCTCGCCCTCGACGGCCCGTGCCAGCCTCCGGGCGAGCGCCGGGTCCCCCGGGGCCACGCGTGGATGGGTCATGTGGGTGCTTTCGGGCGGCCGCGAACGGCGTAAGTTGGCGATCCGGGTCGGCCTGCCATGATACCCATCGCCGACCGCTGTCGCATCCGAGCGGAGCGCGCCGGGGCCATGGAGCACATCACCAAGAGGAGGATCGCCACCGGTTTCGCCGTCGCCGTCCTCGTGGGGGCGTGCGGCGGCGACCCCAGCGCGCCCCGCGACCTCACCTTCGGTCATGTGGGCGAGCCGGGCTCGCTCTTCGCCCTCTCGGCGGACGAGTTCGCGCACAGGGCGAACGCACGGCTGCCCGAGGGATGGGAGGTGATCACGTACGGCTCGAGCCAGCTCGGCGGCGACGAGCTGCTCCTCCAGAAGATCAAGCTCGGCACGGTCGATTTCGCGCTCCCCTCGACGGTCATGTCGACACAGATCGACGAGTTCGGGCTCTTCGAGATGCCCTACCTGGTGCAGGATCGCGCGCACATGCGCGCGATCGAGGACGAGGTCCTGTGGCCGGAGCTCGCGCCGCTCGCCGAGTCGCAGGGCTACGAGATCGTCGCCGTGTGGGAGAACGGCTTCAGGCACGTGACCAACAACGTGCGGCCGGTCACGAGACCGGCGGACCTGGCCGGGTTGAAGCTCCGCACACCCTCCGGAATCTGGCGCGTGAAGCTCTTCCAGTCGCTCGGCGCCAACCCCACGCCGATGGCCCTCTCGGAGGTCTTCGTCGGGCTACAGACCCGCGTCATCGACGGGCAGGAGAACCCGCTCGCGCAGATCTGGGGCTCCAAGCTGCACGAGGTCCAGCGCTACCTCTCCCTCACGGGGCACGTGTACACGCCCGCCTACGTCGTCGTGTCGCCGTCTCGCTGGGCCGCGCTCCCGGACGACGTGCGCGCCGTCCTGGAGGAGGAGGCCCGCGCGGTGCAGTCGTTCGTGCACGAGACCGCCGAGCGCCTCGACGAGGAGCTCCTCGACCAGATCCGTGCGGCCGGCGTCCAAGTGAACGCCCTCGCGAGGCAGGCCTTCGTCACCGCGAGCCGCTCCGTCTACGACGAGTACGGCGCGACCGTTCCAGCGGGCCAGGAGCTCATCCAGCGCGCCACCGCGGCAGGCGCCCGCTGACCGAGCCGCGACGCTCGAGCGGATCACGTGCTCGAGGGGTGTTCACCAAGCTCCTCGAGGGCATCGTGCTGGCGCTGATGGCCGCGCTGGCGGTGGTCGTCGTGGTGGGCGTCGCCTACCGCAAGGCCGGCGCCTCGCTCGTGTGGTACGACGAGGTGGCCTCGATCCTGCTGGCCTGGCTCACCTACTACGGCGCGGCGCTCGCTGCGCTCCACCGCGCGCACATCGGCGTACCGACCTTCGTCGATCGTCTCGAGGGCGGTGCCCGCGCGGCGGTCATCCTCGTGGGCGAAATCTGCGTGCTCGCGTTCTTCGTCGTGCTCGCCGGCGCGGGTGTGCGAGTGCTGTCGGTGCTGGGGGGCACCTCGCTCGTCTCCCTCCCGTGGGTGCCCGCGGCGGTGGCGCAGTCGGTGATTCCGATCGGTGCGGTCCTCTTCATCGTGGCCCAGCTCCTGTCACTTCCCGACGCGCTGCGCGGGACGACCGACGCGCCGGACGAGGAGGGCATGCCTTGAGCCTGCTCGCGATCGGCGTCGTCATGCTCGCGCTCGTGCTGATCGGCGTCCCGATCGCGATCGCGCTCGGGTTCGTCGCCGTCGTCGCCATGGTCGCCGGCCCGGCCGGCGTCGGCTCCCTGCCGAACGCGGGTCTCGTCATGTACAGCGGAGCGACGTCGTTTCCCCTGATCGCGATCCCGCTCTTCATCCTCGCGGGCGCGATCATGAATGCCACGGGCATCAGCCGCCGTCTCATCGCGTTCGCGTCCGCGGTCGTGGGGTTCATTCGGGGCGGGCTCGCGATGGTCTCGATCAGCGCGTCGCTCTTCTTCGCGGAGATCAGCGGCTCGGCGGTCGCCGACGTCGCTGCGCTGGGGTCGATCCTGATTCCGGCCATGAAGAAGAAGGGATACCCGAGCGGGTTCGCCGCCGCGGTGACGTCCTCCTCGGCCACGCTCGCCGTGATCATCCCCCCGTCGATTCCGATGATCATCTACGGGGTGATGTCGGGGAGCTCGATCGTGGAGCTCTTCGTCGCCGGGATCGTTCCTGGTGTGATCGGTGGCCTCCTGATGATGTTCGTGGCCTATCTGCTCGCGCGCCGGCACGACTTCCCGCGCGAGCAGGCGTTCCAGGTCCGCCGGGTCTGGGAGACGGCCAGAGAGGCGGCGTGGGCGCTCCTGCTTCCCGTGATCATCCTCGGCGGGATCTTCAGCGGGTGGGTCACCGCTACGGAGGGGGCCGGACTCGCAGTGGTCGCAGCCATCTCGATCGGCTGGCTGGTGTACGGCGAGCTGGATGCTCGTCATCTCCGCAAGGCGATGATCGAAGGAGGCGTGCAGACGGCGGTCGTCATGCTGCTCGTCGCGGCGTCGGCGCTGCTCGGTGACTACCTCACCGAGGTGCGCGTTCCGCAGCGTGTCGCGCAGGGGATCATGGGGCTCACGGAGGCGCGCTGGGCGATTCTGGTCCTGCTGAACGGCTTCTTCCTCGTCATAGGGCTCTTCCTGCACTCGGCGGCGGCGATCATCCTCGTCGTGCCGATCGTGATGCCGCTCGTTCTGGCGGCCGGCATCGACCCGGTCCACTTCGGGCTCATCGTCACGCTCAACCTGGGCATCGGACAGCAGACCCCTCCCGTCGCGTCGGTGTTGGTGACTGCGTGCTCCGTGGCGAAGGCGGACATCTGGGAGGTCAGCAAGTTCAACGTGTACTTCGTCGCTGTGCTGGTCTTCATGCTCCTCGTGGTGACATACATACCTATAGTCCCCATGGCACTCGTGGAGCTGTTCTACCGATGACGACCGAGGTCCACGTCGAGGTCACTGCGCCGATCGCGACCGTTCGGCTCGACCGCCCGGAGAAGCACAACGTGCTGACCGTCCGCGGCTGGCGCGCGCTCGCCGAGGCGCTCGAGGGGTTGTCGGCCCGCGACGACCTGGGGTGCATCGTCGTTTGCGGCACGGGCGGGCGGGCGTTCTCAGCCGGGTCGGACATCGCGGGGTTCCCGATAGAGCGCGACACGCCCGAGGACGCGCAGACCTACTCCGACGCCATCGCCGCTGCGCTCCGGGCGGTGCGCTGTTGCAGGCATCCCACCGTGGCGGTGATCGAGGGGCTCTGCGTGGGCGGCGGACTCGAGATCGCGGCCTGCTGCGACCTGCGCGTGTGCGGCGAGTCGAGCCGCTTCGGCGCGCCGATCAACAGGCTCGGCCTCACGATGTCGTACGACGAGATGGAGCCGCTCGTGCAGCTCCTGGGCGCGAGTCCCGTGCTCGAGCTGCTGCTGAGCGGCGAGCTGATCGGCGCCGAGCGCGCCCTGACGTACGGGCTGGTCAACCGCGTTCACGCGGACACGTCGGTAGTGGAGCAGGGATACGGCCTCGCCGCGCGCATTGCCGCGGGGGCGCCGCTCGTGAACCGCTGGCACAAGAAGTTCGTCCGCCGGCTCCATGAGCGCGCGCCACTCACCGAGGCCGAGCGCTCGGAGCCGCTCGAGGCGTTCGCGACGAGGGACTATCGTGAGGGCCGTGCGGCCTTCCTCGACAAGCGCGAGCCGCGCTTTCGCGGCGAGTAGGCCGCGCGATGTCGAGTTCGCTCTCCGGCACCCGGGTGCTGGAGCTCGCGCACGTGATGGCCGGGCCGGTGTGCGGCCTCATGCTCGCCGATCTCGGGGCCGACGTCGTGAAGGTCGAGCGCCTCCCGGGCGGGGACAGCAGCCGCACGTTCGTCCCGCCCGAGGTGGACGGCGAGTCCGCTGCGTTCATGATGCTCAACCGCGGCAAGCGCGGCGTCGCGCTCGACCTCCGGAGCGCCGAGGGCGTCGACGTCGTGAGGCGGCTGGCCGCGGCCGCGGACGTGCTCATCGAGAACTTCCGCGTCGGGACGATGGAGCGGATGGGGCTGGGATGGGACGACCTCGCGCGCGCGAACCCGCGACTCGTCTACTGTCAGATCACCGGCTTCGGCCGCACCGGCCCCCTCGCCGAAACGGGGGGCTTCGACTTGATCGCGCAGGGCTACTCGGGGCTCATGAGCATCACGGGCGAGGGGCCCGGTCGCGACCCCGTGAAGGTGGGTGCGCCGGTGACCGACATCACCGCCGGGATCCTCGCCGCACTCGGCGTCGCCGGGGCACTCCTGGAGCGCGAGCGAACGGGCCGTGGGCAGCTCGTCGACACCTCGCTCTTCGAAGCGGGGATCACGCAGACGTACTGGCAGAGCGCGATCGCGCTCGCGACGGGGAAGTCACCGGGGCCCATGGGCTCGGCCCACCCGCTCGCCGCGCCCTACCAGGCGTTCCATACCAGCGACGGTTGGATCAACGTCGGCGCGTCGAACGCCGCGACGTGGGTGCGTCTCACCGACGCGCTCGGACGACCCGAGCTGCGCGAGGACCTGCGCTTCGCAGAGAACTCGGGTCGCATGATGCACTTGACGGAGCTGTGTGACCTCCTGCGCCCCGTCTTCCTCTCGCGCACGACCGGGGAGTGGCTCGCGCTCCTCGTCGCTGCCGGCGTGCCGGCCGGACCGGTCGCGTCGATCGGCGAGATGCTCGCGCACCCGCAGGCGCTCGCCCGCGAGATGGTGGTCGAGGTGAGCCACTCGCGTCTCGGCACCCTGAAGTCTCTGGGAAGCCCGGTGAAGCTCTCTGGCTCGACCCACTCCTCGACGGGCGACGGTGACGGGGCGCCGCTGGCCGGGAGCCCGCGCCGAACCGGGGGCCGCGAGCCTCCGCCGAGGCGCGGCGCCCCCCGCCTCGGTGAGCACACGCGCGAGGTGCTCGAGGAAGCGGGTTGGGCCGCGGCGGAGGTCGAGGGGCTGATCGAGAAGGGAGCGGCGCTGGCCCCGAGCTGATCAGCGCAGGACGCCGTACCGCCTCAGGATCTCCACCGTCGCGTCGAGCGGGAGCGCCTCGACCGTGCGTCCGGCGCTCGTCACGGTCACGGCGCGGAGTAGCGAGTTGTAGATCGACTCCTCCGTGGCCTCGACCGTCGCCTGGAAGAGCGCGCTCATGTCGCTGTTCGCCAGGTCGTCGTACGCGCGGACGCCCCCAGTCGTCGACCGGCGCACGCCGTTCGCGGTGGAGAAGGCGATGACGTAGTCGCCAGATCCGTTGCCGGCGAAGGACCCCGTCCGTGCGAGCCCCATGATCGCGCGCTGCGCGAGGCGCTCGAGGTTTCTGTCGGAGAGCGGCGCGTCGGTCGCCACGACCATCATGATCGAGCCGGCGCCGTCGTCATCCTGGCTCCCGGGGGCCTGCTCGGAGAACGAGTAGCGCCCGAGCTCGACGCCCACCGGCGCGCCCGCGATCTGCAGGATCCCGCCGAAGTTCGACTGCACCAAAACGCCCACCGTCCACCCCCCGAGGCTCTCGGGGAGCACCCTGCTGCTCGTGCCGATGCCGCCCTTCCAGCCGAAGGCGACGGTGCCGGCCCCGGCCCCCACCGCCCCCTCCTCCACGGGGCCGTCGGATGTCGATTCGAGCGCGGCCATCACGTGCAGCGCGTCGACCGGCCTCGCACGGATGTCGTTCAGCGCGCCGTCGTTGGTCTCTCCCACGACCGGGTTGATCGAGCCCACGCGCTCCATACCCTCGCCCGCGAGCATCCACTCGACCATGGCGTCGGCGGCCTTCCACACGCACAGCGTGCACGTGAGCAGCACCGGCGTCTCGAGCTCGCCCAGCTCGCGGAGTTGAGTGACCCCGATGAGCTTCCCGTAGCCGTTTCCCACGTGGACCGCGGCCGGCACACGGGAGAAGTAGGGGTTGCCACCGTGCGCGAGGATCGCCGTGACGCCCGTCCGTACGCTCGGTGCCTCGACGACCGTCGTGTGTCCGACGCGCACACCCGCGACATCGGTGATCGCGTTGTGCTCCCCGGGAGCGAAGACACCCACCATGATGCCGAGCTCCCTGGCCCTGGGACGGTCGGTGTCCTGCGCGGACGCCGATGCGGCGGCCACGACGGCGATGACGGCGGAGAGGGCGAGGGGTCGGAGCATGGAGCTCACGGCCTCACGGTGTCCAGCATCATCAGGCCGAGCAGCACGGGGTGGTAGAGCAGGGAGGCGAGGAACAGCCTGCGCGCCGAGGCTGCGGTCAGGTGACGAGCCGAGCCGACGGCGACCCAGACGAACGCCAGCGACGCCGCGAGGGCTCCACCCAGGTACCAGGACCCTGTGTAGCCCAGGAGTGTCGGCAGGGCCGAGGTCGGAACGAGGAGGCCGGTGGCCACGATCATGTGCGCGCCCACGACATGGGCTCCCCCCTCTGGAATCAGCCTGAAGCCCACGCGCACGTAGTCGTCCTTGAGCATCCAGGCGAGCCCGAGCACGTGGGGCAGCTGCCAGAGGTAGGCGATCGCGAAGAGCGCGAGCGCGCCCGCGTCGAGGGACCCGGTGGCGGCGGTCCAGCCGATCAACGTCGGGAGCGCTCCGGGTACCGCTCCGGCCAGGGTGGCCACGTAGGAGCGACGCTTGAGCGGTGTGTAGACGCCCAGATACATGAGGGCGGAGAACGCCGCCACGCCCGCGGGCCACGCGCCGCTCCGGTACGCGAGGTGGCCGAGCCCGGCCACGAGCAGCAACGTCCCGAGGGTGAGGGCCTGGGCGGGCGTCAGCCGGTGCGACGGGAGTGGGCGCCGGCGCGTGCGGGCCATGATCGCATCGGGCTCGCGCTCCACGTACTGGTTGAGCGCGAGCGCTCCCGCGGTGGAGAGACCGGTGCCCAGGATCGCGTGGAATGCGGTGGCGAAGGCGACGCTCCCGCGCGACGCCACGTACGCACTGACCCCCGCGGTGATCATCACGTAGGCCGTGATGCCGGGCTTCGTCAGCTCGTACGCCGCCCGCAGGCGGGCGCCGGGTGTGCGAGAGATGGGTGTCGCGTCGTCCATCTAGCAGGAGCGGGGGTAAGAAACACACCTCACGATGCGCCTGTAGTATAGAGGGACGGGGGCACCATGACCGAGCAGCAGGGCTTGAGCGCGAAGGACCGACGGCGCCGCGAGAGGAGCATCTGGCGGGCGGGCCTTCTCGTATCCCTGTTCTTTCACCTGCTGGTCTTCTTCGGCTGGCGGGGGAACGTGATCCCCCTCTCGCCCTTCGCGGCGGCGGGCCCGCGGGCCGGCGACAATCGTGCCGCCGCCGGCTCTATGCAGGCGCTCAATGTCCGCACGCCGCCTCCGACGCCCGTCGTGCCGCCGCTCGTTCCCATCCCGACCGAGATCTCCATCGACCCCATCGAGTTCGAGGACGCGGTCGAGTTCGACCCCGCGTCCGTGCTCGGCGAGCAGCCAGGCTTGAGCGACGTTCCGGGTCTCGAGACCGGCACGGGGCGGGGTGACGGCGGAAACGCGGACGAGGGCCTCTATCGCCTGGAGCCTGCGTCTCCTCGCGGGATGATCATCCCGCCGGCCAACCGGAACCTGCGCGGCACGGAGGTGCAGGTCTGGGTGTTCGTGGACGAGGCCGGGCGCGTGGTCGCCGACTCGACTCGACTCGACCCGCCGACGCGCGACCGCGACTTCAATCGCCGCCTCATCCGCGAGGCGTCGGAGTGGGTCTTCCGGCCTGCACGGCAGGAGGGACGCGTTGTGGCCTCGTGGTTCCCCTACAGAATCAGCATGTAGAGGGCCCGGCTCCCGGGCATCGACTCAGGTCCGGCCGTCCGTCCTCTTCGGCACAGCCGCGTCCCCCCTTAGGTTCCTCGTATGCAGAGCATCCGGGCCACCAAGCGCATCCTCTGGGTCGACGACGAGGTCGACCTGCTGAAGCCGCACCTGCTGTTCTTGCAGGCGAGGGGGTATCACGTCGACGCCATCACCAACGGCGACGACGCGCTGGAGCTCATGCGCGCGTCGCCGTACGACCTGGTGCTGCTCGACGAGCAGATGCCCGGGCGTCGCGGCTTGGAGGTTCTCGAGATCCTCAGGCGCGAGGACCCGCACCAGCGGGTCGTCATGGTCACGAAGTCCGAGGAGGACCACACGATGACCGAGGCGATCGGCCGCCGGGTGGCCGACTACCTGGTGAAGCCCGCGAGCCCCCGGCAGGTGCTCTCGGTCGTGACGCGCATCCTGGAGGGGTCGTCGATCCGCCAGCAGCGCGTCGCCCAGGACTTCGCCGCGCGCTTCCCCATGCTCTCTCGGATGTGCCAGGAGGCGCAGACTCCGGAGGCGTTCGCGCGCGTCTACACGGAGCTCGTCGACTGGCAGCTCCGCCTGGGCGAGGCGGGGGAGCATGGGCTGCTCGACACCGTGCACTCCTTGAACGTCGATCTGCGTCGCGACTTCGGGACGTGGGTAGTGCGCGAGTACCCGAGATGGGTCCACGACTCCGCGGACCGGCCGCGGCTCTCGGTCGATCTGGTGCGGGAGTTCCTCCTGCCTCGGCTCGGCACGGATCCAGTGTATTTCGTCGTGCTCGACTGCATGCGGCTGGATCAGTGGCGCGCGATGACACCGCTGCTCACCGATCTCTTCGAGATCGAGGAGACGTGGCACTACTCGATTCTGCCGACGGCGACACCCTACGCGCGCAACGCGATCTTCAGCGGACAGTATCCCGACCAGATCGCGGAGCGCCGGCCCGGCTGGTGGGACGCCTCCGACGACGAGGGGAGCCTGAATGCCTTCGAAGACGAGCTGCTCACCGAGCAGTTGAAGCGGCTCACCGGGCGTGACGTGCCGGTGCACTACGAGAAGATCTTCTCGGATCGGCAGGGCGAGCAGGTGCGGGCGCGTGTGAACTCGGCGCTGAAGACGCCTGGGATGGTCATCGCGCTGGTCTTCAGCTTCGTGGACCTGATGACGCACGGCCGCTCCGAGTCACCGATCCTCATGGAGGTCGCACGCGACGAGGCGGCGCTCCGGGATCTCACGCGCGCCTGGTTCGAGCGCTCGACCGCGTACGAGGTGCTCGTCGAGGCCGCCCGCCGGGGACACCACGTCCTCCTCACCACGGATCACGGCTCGATCCTCTGCCAACATCCCACGACCGTTTTCGCGCGTCGGGATGCCACGGCCAACCTGCGCTACAAGTTCGGACAGGACCTGAGGGCGGAGGTTCCCTCGACGGCCTTCAACACGCACGACGAGAGCGACCTTCGGCTCCCGCCCGGACGGTTGGGGATGTCTTATCTGCTCGCCCTCGAGGACTACTTCTTCGTCTATCCGACCAAACTGCGCGAGTATCAGGCACGCTACCGGAATGCCTTCCTGCACGGTGGCATCAGCCCCGAGGAGATGATCGTCCCGATCGCGAGCCTCACGCCCAGGCGATAGCGGGACACCTCGGGCCGTGTCGCTCTACGCCCGCATATTCTCGTATCTGAGGCCGCAGGGGCGTGTCCTGCTCGCGGCCATCGGCGCGACCGCGCTGTTCGCCGTCATGGACGCGGCGGTCTACGTGCTGCTCATCCCGTTCGTGGAGACCCTCTTCGTGAGCGGTGGCGCCGAGCCCGTCGCGAGCGGCACCGGCATGGAGCGACTGCTCGAGGCGACGGTCTACCGCTGGGTGGATCCGAGCGGCGACCCGCTGGCGGCCATCGGCCGGATCATCGTGCTGATTCTGATCGTCTTCGCCGTGAAGAACTTCTTCCACTTCGCGCGCGTGTACCTGCTCGCGCGGGCGGAGCAGGGGCTGAATCGCGACCTGCGCAACGAGGTATACGGCCATCTGCTCGAGCTCGATCTCGCGTTCTTCGGGCGCGTGCGCTCGGGCCAGATCGTGAGCCGCCTCACCACCGAGATCGAGCTGCTGCGCACGCTCGTGACTGCCGAGCTCTCGAGGCTCCTCTCGGCGGTCTTCGAGTTCGGCGTCGCCGTCGCGGCGATGCTGCTGATCTCGTGGAGGCTTACGCTCGCCGCCTTCGTCGTGATCCCCGCGACGATGGCGATCTGGGGGCCGCTCGTTTCCGTGCTACGGCGGCGCGACCGGCGCGTTCTCCACCTGGGCGGCGAGGTGAACGCGCACATCTCCGAGACGCTCGCCGGGATCCGGCTCGTGAAGTCGGCCTCCGCCGAGACGCGTGAGCGCGGCCGCTTCGAGCGCCTGACCGGCGACTACTTCGACGAGTTCCTGCGGGCCGAGCGCGCCCGCGCGATCGCCGCGCCGATGACCGAGATGCTCGCCGCGGCGGGAACCGCCGTGCTCCTGTTCTACGGGGCGCGGCTCGTCGTCGCGGGGGACCTGACGGGTGCACAGTTCGTCGGCTTCCTCGGCCTCTCGCTCAAGCTGTACTCGCCCGTCAAGAACGTGGCCAAGTTCCCGGCGCTCGCGCAGCCCGGGCTCGTGGCCGCCGAGCGCGTCTTCGAGTTCCTCGACGCGCGTCCGGAGATTACCGACGCCCGCGAGGCCGCGCCGCCGCCGCGCTTCGAACGGGACATCGTATACGACCAAGTGACGTTCGCCTACCGGGAAGGCGAGCCCGCGTTGCACGACGTGTCGTTCACCGTCCCGAAGGGTACGGTCCTCGCGCTCGTCGGCCCGAGCGGCTCCGGGAAGAGCACGGTCGTCGACCTCCTCGGCCGCTTCTTCGACGTCTCGGGTGGCCGCATCACCATGGACGGCACGGACATCCGGAGTGTCCGGCTGGTGGAGCTCCGCGGACTGATGGGGATCGTCTCCCAGGAGACCATGCTCTTCCACGACACGGTCCGCGCCAACATCGCCTACGGGAAGGCGCACGCCACCGACGAAGAGATCCAGGCGGCCGCGCGCGCGGCACACGCCCACGACTTCATCGAGCGGCTCCCGCGGGGGTACGACACGGTCGTCGGCGAGCGTGGCGTGGAGCTGTCGGGCGGGCAGCGGCAGCGTATCGCGATCGCGCGCGCGCTCCTGAACGATCCCCCGATCCTCGTCCTCGACGAGGCCACGAGCGCGCTCGACACCGAGTCCGAGCGGGTGATCCAGGATGCCACCCTGCGCCTTCTCGAAGGCCGCACGGTCTTCGTGATCGCGCACCGCCTCTCGACCGTGCATCGCGCCGACCAGATCCTCGTGATGGATCGAGGGCGAGTGGTCGAGCGCGGTACACACGAGGCGCTGATGGTCGAGAGCGGGTTCTACCGCCGCCTGTACGAGCTCCAGCTCGAGGAAGTCGCAGGAGCGGCAGTCGCGAGAGGCGTGTGAGCACGCCGCCGCTGCGCCACCGGCTCGAGCACGTCGCATTCCGGGCGGCCCGCGCCGCATGGTCGGCACTCCCGGAGCGGGTGGCGATGGCGAGCGGGGCGGCGCTGGGCGCCATCGTGGGGAGCCTCCTCCGCTTCCGCCGCCGGGACGTCGACAGGCACCTCACGTGGGCGTTCCCCGACCGGCCGCCCGCGTGGCGGGCGCGCGTGGCGCGGGCGTGCTACCGCCACTTCGGCCGCGAGGCGGTGGCGACGCTGCGCGCCGGAAGGTGGTCCGCCGTGGAGTTGCGCGAGCGCACGCGGATGGTCGGCTTGGACGACTTCCGCGCCGCGGCCGCGGCGGGGGCGGGCGTCGTGCTCCTCACGGGCCACCTCGGGAACTGGGAGCTCGGCGGCGCCGCGATCGCCGCGCGCGACGTGCCGCTCGACGTCGTCGGCAAGGGGATGTCCAACCGCCGCTTCCAGGACGATCTCTTCGCCCAGCGAGAGCGCCTGGGGATGCGCGTGATCGAGATGGGAGAGGCGTCCAGGCGCGCGCTCCGCTCCCTGGCCGAGGGGAGGGTCGTCGCGCTGCTCGGAGACCAGAGCGCCCATGGGGGCGGGGTGCTCGTTCCGTTCTTCGGCCGCGCGGCCGTGACCGCCCGCGGCCCGGCGCTCTTCGCCGTGCGCTCGGGCGCCCCCGTCTTCGTGGCGTTCGCCCTCCGCGACGGGGGTTGGCCCGCGCGCTACGGGATCCGATTCGAGCGCCTGTCGCTCGCTCCGAGGGGCGACGTGGAGGAGGACGTGCTGGCGCTCACGCGGGCCTATACGCGCGCACTGGAAGTGGCCGTCCAGGCCGCGCCGGAGCAGTACTTCTGGCAGCACCGGCGCTGGAAAGGGGCTCCCGCGGAGGAACCGGTATCGGACGCACAGGTTACTAACCGTAGATCGTATCCGTAGGTGCCCCGCACCCCGCCCGCCCGTGATCTACGTCTGCGTCCCCGCCCACGACGAAGCCGCGACCATCGGCGTGCTTCTGTGGAAGACCCGGAAGGTGCTCAACGAGTTCGGGCGCGACTTCCGCATGGTCGTCCACGACGACGCCTCGACGGACGACACCGCGCAGGTGCTCGCGCGCTACGTGCGCACGCTCCCGCTCACCGTGCTGCGCTCCGAGCAGCGAATCGGGTACGGTCGTTCTGTCGAGAAGCTGCTTCGCCACGTGCAGGCGGAGGCCCTGTATCCCAAGCGCGACTGCGCCGTGATGATGCAGGGCGACTTCACCGAGGATCCCCGGGACGCCGTCTCGCTCGTGAAGGTCATCGAGGGCGGCTCCGACATCGTGGCAGGCCACAGGGCTGAGAACGGGCGTCCGGAACCGGCGGGAGTGACGGCCGTTCGCTGGGTCACGCGCACGTTGCTGCGACGCAAGCTCGCGGGCTCGCCCGTGACCGATCCGTTGGGTGGGATGCGCGCCTATCGCGTCATCGTGCTGAAGAAGGCGCTGCGCGACCGCCCGGAGCCGCTGGTCCGCTCCGACGGCTGGGCCGCAAACGTGGAGATCCTGGGCCAGCTGATTCCACACGCGCGCCGCATCGGCGAGGTGGAGCTGGAGCCGCGCTACGACCGCCGCATGCGGCCGTCGCGCTTCAGGCCGGTACGGACGCTCCTGTCTGTCGCGCGGCTGCGCGGCTCGTTGCCGACCCTCGCCCCAGACGTGGAGGCAGCCACATGACCGTGTGGTCTCGTGCGGCTGGATGGGCGCTCATCGCTACTCTGGCGGGCGTCGGGTCCGCCGCCGCGCAGGGATCGGACTGGACCCCCGAGATGGTGCCGCTGGACTCGACCGCCGCGCCCGCCCCCTTCGGACCCGGTGAGTATCTCACCTACAACGTGAAGCTCGGGTGGTTCGGTGTGGGCTCGGGGGCGTTGACCGTCGAGGGACTCGACAACGTGCGCGGCAACGAGACCTATCGGGCAGTAATGGCGATCAACGGCGGTGCCCTGGGGTTCAGCCTCAACGATCGTTATACGACCTGGTTCGACGTGCACACGCTCCAGAGCTGGCGCTTCGTTCGCGACTACGGCGGCACGTACGAGAGTCAGCGGCACTACGAGTTCTATCCCGAGCGCGACATGTGGGACCGGGAGGACAACGACGAGTTCGGGCCCATGCCCACGAAGAGCCCTCTCGACGACATCGCGTTCGTGTATTTCCTGCGGACGCTCCCGCTCGAGGTCGGAGACCGGTACACCTTCAACGACTACTTCAAGGAGACCGGGAACCCGATCGTGGTGGAGGTCGTTCGGAAGGATAAGCGCAAGACTGACGCGGGCGAGTTCAACACGATTGTCGTGAGGCCGACCTTCGAGAGCGAGGGTCTATTCTCGAAGAACGGAAGGGCCGAGCTCCACTTCTCGGACGACGCACGCCGGCTCCTCGTGTACATGAGGGTGAACATCTCGGGCCCCGGCGGCATCTCCCTGCACCTCAGCTCGATCCAGGAGGGCTTCCCCGTGAACCCCGAGTCGCGCGCCGAGGTTCTCACCGCTCAGGAGCAGCGGCAGAAGGGCGCTTCGGGCGGTCGCTGACCTCCATGGCGCACCGCGACCGGGCGAGCGCGGAGTGAGCCCACCCGACCGCCGGGGGGAGCCACCACGCGAGGCGGACGTCGACCGCCTCCGCACCGTCGAGGTCTCCGGTCGCCGGAGCAAGGTCTCGGCGTCCGACTTCGCGGTGGAGCCCGGCGCCGGCCGCAGCTTCCGCGCGTTCCTGGACGGGCTGCCGTCGATTCTCCAGGCCGAGTCGTTCCGCGCCGTGGCGCGTCGAATGGCCTCGGCCATCCAGTCCAGGAAGGCCGTGGTCTGGCTCATGGGCGGCCACGTGATCAAGACGGGGCTCTCGCCCATTCTCGTCCGCATTATCGAGCGCGGCGGCGCCACCTTCCTGGCGGGAAACGGCTCGGTGGCGATTCATGACTACGAGGTCGCCCGGTGGGGCGCGACCTCGGAGGACGTGGAGGCCGGTCTCGCCGACGGCTCCTTCGGGATGGCGGAGAGACAGGTCGGGAAATGAACGAGGCGATCATCGCCGGCGCGGAGCGCGGGATGGGGATGGGCGAGGCGCTCGGCCACGCGCTCTCGCAGCGCGACGACCTCGCGGCCCCGGGGCGCTCCGTCCTGCTCGCGGCTTACCTCGCGGGGGTCGGGTGCAGCATCCACGCGGCGATCGGCGCCGAGATCATCCATCAGCATCCGAGCGCCGACGGCTCGGCCATCGGCGAGACGTCCATGCGGGACTTCCGGAGGCTCGCGGGCTACCTGCCGTCCCTGCACGAGGGCGGGATCGTGCTGAATGTGGGCTCGGCCGTGGTCATGCCGGAGGTCTTCCTCAAGGCGCTCTCAATCGCGCGTAACCTGAATGACGGAGAGCCGCGCGAGTTCGACACCGCGGACTTCGACATGATCCGGCACTACCGGCCGCGCGTGAACGTGGTGGAGCGACCGACGCGCACCGGAGGCGGAACTGGATATCAGATCACCGGCCATCACGAGATCATGATCCCGATGCTGGCTTGGGCCGTAGAGGAGTACCTGACTTAAGTGCGCACGAAGAGCGCCTGGCTCCTCGTCGTGCCCTTCCTCGTCCTTTCCAGCCCCACTTCGACCACGCTCGGTGGTGGTGCGGCGCTCGCCGTGCTCGGCCTGCTGCTCAGGGGCTGGGCGGCGGGCACGATCCGTAAGGACGAGGAGCTGACGACGAGGGGGCCGTACGCGCGCCTACGGCATCCGCTCTACGTCGGCTCATTCCTCATCGGCACCGGCCTGGGCATTGCGGGAGGGCACTGGATCTGGCCTGCGCTGGTCGCGGGCTTCTTCGCGGTGATCTACCGGCGCACGATCGCGGAGGAGCGGGGGCGCCTCACGGAGCTGTTCGGCGCGAGCTACGTCGAGTACGCCGCCAGCGTGCCGGCTCTGCTGCCCAGGCTCACCCCGTATCGGCCCGCCGCGGCCGCACGCCCCGGCTTCGCCTGGGCCCGCTACCTGAGGAACCGGGAGTGGGAGGCGTTGCTGGGCGCGGTGGCCGTGCTCGCGGTTCTCACGGTCAAGATGCTCCGGGACGGCTAGCCGACGGCGCCCACCCGATCGTCAGCGCGGGCCACCTCGCGTGCGCGCCCCGTACGTCCGCATCGCGAGCGCGACTTTCTCCATGACGGCATCCACGGTGATGCGCCGCATGCCGTCGCGGTACAGCGGCGCCAGCGGGTAGTCCTCGCCGTCGTACGTCGCGTAGCCGTCCACCACCAGCTGCTCGTACGCCCGGTACGGCCCCGAGCGCTTCGGGTTGGTGCGTCCGAAGAGGGAGACCACCGGGGTCTCGAGCGCACGCGCGACGTGCAGGGGCCCAGTGTCCGGGGTAATGAGGAGCGCGCTCCCTTCGACGATCCAAGCGAGCCGGCGCACGTCGTCGCCGAGGGCATCCACCACGCGGGCCCGGGTCGAGGCCAGGACCGCGTCGGCGATGCGGCGCTCGTCCGGTGCTGGACCGCCGACGAGCACCGGCCGGAGCCCGTGCTCGCGCTCGACGCGCTCCATCACACGCGCGTACCCCTCGGGCGGCCAGTTCTTCTCCCGCTTGCTCGTGCCGACCACGACTGCGCACGCCGGCCGGTCCAGGGCGCCGAAGAAGTCGGCCTGCGCCGCGCGCTCGCCGTCCGTGAGGCGGAGGTCCCAGGTGACGGGGTGCGGATCGATGCCCAGGAAGTCGAGAAACTCGAAGTACTGGTCCTGGACGTGCTGTGGAGCGTGCGGCGGGATCCGCCGGTGGGTGAAGAGCCACTGCGCGTCGCGCGCGCGTCGCCGGTCGAACCCGAGCTTGACTCGCGCGGGCACGAGCGCGGTGATCAGCCCGGCCTTGAGGTAGACCTGGAGCCCGAGCAGGAGATCGAACCGTCGGCCGCGGAGCTCTCGCGCCAGGTCGTGGTAGCTACGCCATGCGCCCAGCCCGCGCCGCCGCCGGAAGACGACGAAGTCGTCGATCGCCTCGTGTCCGGCGACGAGCTGGTGCGGCACGGGCTGCAAGATCCACGTGAGGCGACACTGGGGCCAGGCTCGCTTGAGCGCGTTCGCCACAGGCAGGACGTGCACGGCGTCCCCGATCGCCGATAGCATCACGATGCAAATCTCGCGCGGAGGCTCGCCCGACCAGCCCGGCGCGTCCCAGCGAGGTGGCCCGGCCGCCGTCCGCTCGCGGCTCACGGCGCCTCCTCGAACCCGGCGTGGAGCGCGCCCCACTCGTCGGACGAGAGCGACCGCCCGGAGGACGAGTCGAGCTTCCTGAGCGAGCGCTCGAGCCGCCGCAACATGGCGGTTCCAGCCCGCGCGTTCGGGCGTCCGAGGTGTCGGCAGCGGTCGAGATCGATCACCCAAGCGTCGCCCCGGGCGTCGAGTACGATGTTGCCTGCGTTCAGATCGGGATGCATGACGCCGGCACGCTCGAGCGCGCGCACGATGCCGCCGGCTCGCAGGAGCGCAGTGGTGGCGAGCCTGCGCTCATCGAGCAGCGAGTCGGCGAGGCTCCGCGCGCCGGGTACCCACTCGGTGACGAGGTCTGCCCGGTAGAAGCCCGTGACCCCCGAAAAGCCCGCGCGGTAGACCGCCCCGGCGATCACGGCGGGGGTCCGCACGCCGCGTGCGCGCGCACGCAGACTGGCCTCGAGCTCGCGGGCGGGCCGCGTACGGCCGGCCTTCCAGTACCTGTCGCCGAGGAGCCGCGCCACGGCTCCTCCCCGGCGGTAGTGCCGCACGGCCCAGCGCGGGCTCTCGTCCGGTCCCGGGACGACGGCGGTGACGACGTGGACGGGGCCGCGGCCCGCGTGGCCGTCCGAGGCGTGCCGCGCCGCCCATTCGTGGAGGGTCACCTCATCTCGAAGCGCGCAGGCTAGCCAGGGAGTCGCGGATGCCCAGGCGAAGGCCTCGACGCCTGGAGGCGTCACGACCTGGTAGCCCGTGGGCAACCGCCCCGCGCTCACGCGGAGGCCGCGTCCTCCGGTGCCTCCATCAGGAAGATGCTGGGCCCCAGGAGCGTTCGGCCCTTCACCCTGATCCGGAACACGTACTGCCCCGCGCGCGGGAAGACGACATCCTCAATCGGCATGATGAGCTGGCTGCGCGCCGGCGGGTGATCGGGCAGCGCCCCGTGCACTTCCGTCTCCCCCTCGATGGTCAGGGAAGCCTTCCCCTGCTCGTCCTCGAGGTCGGCCTTGAACAGGTAGCGCCCGTGGTCTGCCCGGTCCCACTCGAGCACCAGCACGAGGATGAGCCTGTCCTGGCGGGCGGGGAATCCCGGGGCGGCGAGGTCGTGGTAGACGCCGTGTACGTCGATCTTCCCATCGGAAGTCGTGCGTGCGTCCTCGCAGATGGCGGAGAAGCGGAGATGCATGGCCTCGTCGTGCCGGGGGATCTCACTCGATGTCGGCCGGGACCTGCGCTGCATCGCCCCACCCGCCGCCGCCGGGCGAGCGGATGCTCACGATGTCGCCCGCCTGCACGGAGAAGGTGGCCTTGGCCGGAAGGGGCTCCTCTACCCCGCCGCGGATCAAGACGTTCTCTCCCGGCGTGCCGTCGCCTCCGCCGCGGGCGCCCGTCGGACCCACGGCGCGGCGCTCGGAGAGGAGCGCCACGCGGGCCGGCGTGAGGATCATGAGATCGCGCCGCAGCCCGTCCCCACCACGGTGGAGGCCCGCCCCGCCCGACCCCCGGCGGATGGTGTAGGCCGTGACGCGGAACGGGTAGGCGTGCTCGAGCGCCTCCACGGGCGTGTTCAGCGAGTTCGACATGTGCACGTGCACTCCGCTGAGGCCGTCGCTCTCGGGGCCTGCTCCCATGCCGCCGCCCATCGTCTCGTAGTAGGCGAACGGCTCGCCGGTGCGGGGGTCGAGTCCACCCACCGTCGTGTTGTTCATGGTCCCCTGGGAGAGGGCGGGGATGAGGTCGGGGAGCGCCTGGGCGAACGCCAGGAGGAGCACGTCGGTGATGCGCTGCGAGGTCTCGACGTTCCCTGCCGCAACGGCGGCCGGCGGGAGCGCGCTCACCACGCTTCCTTCGGGGAGCTTCAACATGACCGCGGACATCGACCCGCCTCCGGCGGGGAGCGTCGCGCCCAGGAGCGCCTCCACGACGCAGCGAACCACGTAGCGCACGGCGGACGAAGTGATCGCGGCCACCGCGTTCACGCCCCCGGGCACCTGCGGAGAGGTGCCCGCGAAGTCGATGGTCAGCGCGGGGCCCTGGACGAGCATTTCGACACGGATCGTGATTGGGCCTGAGCCGAAGCCGTCGTCCTCGAGCGCGTCCCGCGCCACGTAGCGCCCGTCGGGAATGCGCTCGAGACCTGCCGCGACGAGGCGGTCGGCGTAAGCGATGAGCGCGGCCATCGCCGCGAGGGTCTCGCCGCGGCCCCGCCGCTCCGCGATCTCGAGGAGACGAGCGGCGCCCGTGTGGAGCGCCGCGAGCTGCGCATCCAGGTCCCCGGCGCGCTCAGCCGGCGTGCGGACGTTGGCCAGCAGCGTCCGCCACAGGTCCTCGTTCCTGCTCCCCGCCCTGTGGAGACGCACGGGTGGAATGCGCACACCCTCCTCGTAGATCTCGCGAGCGAGCGGCATCGAACCGGGCGTCGAGCCGCCGACGTCGCTGTGGTGCGCGCGCGAGGCCACGTAGCCCAGCAGCGTGTCGTCTGCGTACACGGGACTGATGAGCGTGACGTCTGGAAGGTGCGTCCCTCCCCGGAAGGGGTCGTTCAGCATGGCCACGTCGCCTGGCTCGAGGCACCCCAGCTCCGAGAGCGCCGCCTCCACGCTCATGGGCATCGCTCCGAGGTGCACCGGCATGTGGTCGCCGAGGGAGACGGCGCCGCCGGCGGGATCGAAGAGCCCGCAGGAGTAGTCGCGGCGCTCCTTGATGTTGGGAGAGAACGCGGCGCGCCTCAGCGCGGCGCCCATCTCCTCGGCCAGCGCCGTGAAGAGGTGCCGGAAGATCTCCAGCTCCACCGGGGTCGGGGGACGGTCAGCCAGGGTGAGAAGCTCCAGTTTGTCTCCGATCTGATCACGGTTACGTTATACGGCTGAAGCCAGAAATACGACACGGCGTGCTGCCGGCACGCGCCCATTCAGACCATCAGGGAGGGACACTTTGTCGAAAGAGAAGCTCCTGGACCGCGCACGCGATGAGCTGTTCAGCCACATCAACCGTTGCGGCGTGCTCGAAGCCGCCGAGGACGATCAGCGGCAGTGGATGGACGAGACGATCGACTACATCGGGGAGCGTTATCCCGATCTCACGGACGGCGATCTGCAGGGACTGCACGCGATCGGCATCCGCTTCTGCAAGCCGGCGATCGCGCACGGCGCTGGGAACACCGCGAAGAAGATGGAGGACGCGACGGTCGCCTGACCGGCTCCGACCGCGTCGTTTCCACATATCCGGAGCGAGGGGCCTGGATGGCCTCTCGCTCCTCATTTTTTGGGCTCCTCGAGGCATTTTTGAGGCATTTTTGGGGCGGGTGGCGCAAAGTCCGTTCCCCACATATACTTCCGCCCGCTTTTGTCCTGGCGCCCTCGGGGGGGCCGCGTCGGGCGCTCCCGGAGGCTCCGCGGCGTGCTCCCCCCGCGCGCCGGCCCTGGAGGACGTTCTGTGCCCGCACGTGCCAAGGGAAAGAAGAAGAAGAGGAGGGCGGGCATCTTGGATGATGCGCTGCAGCTCGACAACGAGAAGCAGCTGCTGAAGCAGTACTACGCGGGCCTTCGGATGGAGTCTCCCAACGGTGGGTACCTGATGCTCCTGGGCGTCCGGCCGATCGACGGGGGCGGCGCCGTGGGCATCTTCGAGTGTTCCGCCTCGTCCCTCCGTTACGAGCTGGAGATCCCGAAAGCCACGCGCAGCGAGCGCAAGAAGGTCCGGGACGCCATGGACGAGGGAGAAGACCCCGACTGTCCCCGGCACGGCCCGGGGACACGGCTCGTGCGCGCGGGTCGCGACCTGGTGTGCATGGCGTGCGGGGTTGCCTATGCGCGGGCCCAGTAGGGGACCGCGAGCACTCCAAACGTCCGTTCCTGCCCTGGAGCGTCCCTCTCACGGCGTCCCGTTTTCAGGGTGGTAACGCCTCGGGGGTGGCATTATAGTTGTCCGCACCCAGCCTTCCCGGGTCGGCCGAGGCGGTCACCAAGGAGCTTCTCTAGATGCCCGAACGGTTCCTCAGTTCGGAGGAATACGACGAGCAGGCGCACAAGCTCTACAACGACGGGGACTACGACGGGGCCCTCGAGATGCTCAAAGAGGGTCTTTCCCTCTATCCGAACGCGGTCGAACTGTATGTGGGTCTCGGATATGCCCGCCTCGCTCGCGAGGAGTACGCATGGGCGCGACACGCTTTCGAGCGCGCCCTGGTGCTCGATCCGGCCCACGAAGATGCGCTCGTGGGACTCGGCGAGGTCCTGCTGCGGTTCGGACAGAAGGCGGCCGCCCTCAAGCTCTTCCGCGACGTCGCGTCACGGGGTTACGACGACGACATCGAGTTGATGCTCACCATCGGGCGGGCGCTCTACCGGGCGGCGCTCTACGCCGACTGCCGCGACATCTTTGCGCAGGCGGCGGCGGGTCGGCCGGACAGCGCCGACGCCGCTGCGTCGCTCGGCTATGCACTCCACCGGCTCGGGGACGAGGTCGGCGCCGGCCGGCAGATCAGGCGCTCGCTCAGGATCGACCCGGATCTTCACGAAGCCCGCGTCTACCTGGGCCACCTCCTGTACGACAGGGGCGACTGGGAGGGCGCGCTGCGCGAGTTCGAGCGCGTGCCGCCGCAGGAGCACTGGGACGCGCTCGGCGTCTGGCGCTTGATGGAGCTCAAGCGTACGCTCTGGCACATGGAATCGGGTGACCCGCGGTTGGCGCCTTGGGAACAGCGGTTGCGGGAGCTCGAGGAGCTCGACGACCCGATCGACAGGTTGCTCGCCGAGGTGGAGAGCCGCATGGGCGCTCCCTTCTCGGAGGCGCGCTACGATCCCAGCCAGCTCGAGCTCTTCGAGCGCGCACTCTCCGCAGGCGAAGAGCGGTCGTACGTCGTTCGCCTGAGCGACGGCCTCCTGCTCCGCGGCACGTGCCGGGAGATCGTTCGACAGATGCGTGATCATGCCGGCTTCTCACACGAGTCGACGTCGCAGTACATGCGTCGTCTCGCCGAGCGCTGGCACGAGCAGAGTGGAGTGGAGATTCCGTTCACGGACCCCGAGGCATTCCTCAGGGCTGCCGTCGAAGCGGCGCTAGTCCGACTGGAAGTGGAAGAGTGGGGAGACCCACAGGGAGAGGGATGAGCGAGTCGAATCACATCCTCGAGCGGTTCCACCGCGCGCTGATCGAGGAGATCCAAACGCACCGGCCCGAGTACCTCACGGGCCCGTTCACGGTCGCGGAGATCTACCAGAACCTGGTTCCCTACGGCTCGCATCGCGACCGCATCGGTGTCGAGATGAACGGCGACTACGAGGATGCGCTCCTGCGCCTGCTCGCCGGGGAGGGCGGCTACCTCATCCTGGAGTCCGAACCCGCGCTTCGGGACCTGAAAGCCGAGCTCGACACGCCGAATCCCAACACGGGCCTATACCGCGAATACGCTGCTGTCGATGTGCGCTTGAACCAGACGCATCTCGATCTGTCAGCCGCGGCGATTCAGGAGAGCGCCGACCTCATGGACGAGCTCAACGCGCGGGACCCCATCTCCATGGCTGACCTCGCTCCCTCGGAGGCCGCGGCCGACGATCTGGCTATCGTGCCACCGGGCGTCGACGTGTTCCGGGGCGGGGCCGAGGCGCCAGCGCAGACGGCGCCGCTCGAGTCCTGCCAGTGGTGCCGCGCCGAGCTGCCGGTGCGGGACAACCTCAATTTCTGCCCCTTTTGCGGCACGGACGTCAAATTGGTGCCTTGCAACGAGTGCGGTGAAGAGCTCGAGCCGGAGTGGCGGTTCTGCATTTCGTGCGGAACCGAGGTGAGCGGTTAATCGCGTCACCCTGGTGGCAGCGGCCCTGTTCGGTGTCGCATGTCAGGAGCCACCCGACCCGAGCCTCCAAGCGGACTCCGTGCTCCGGACCGAGCTCGGGCTGACGTCCGAGGATCGCGTGCATCGCGTGCGGCTCAGCGGCGGCGGGGTCGAGAGCGCGGAACCCGTGCTGGTCTCGATAGAGGCAGGCGCGTTCGTGGAGTTCGTCACGACCGACTGGTTCATCCACGAGATCGTCTTCGAAGCCGACAGCCTGGGCGCCGAGCAGGGTGCGTTCCTGGAGCGCACCCATCAGGTGGCCTCGCCCCCGCTCATCGAGCGGGACGCCAGGTACGTGCTCTCCTTCGAGGGGGCACCGTCCGGCCGCTACCCGTATCGCCTCGAGGGAAATGGGCGAGCCGGCCGGGGCGTGATCGTCGTGGCGCCCGCGGTGCCCCGCTGACCGGCCGCCGGGAAGCGGTCACCTCCCGCAGGCGCTCCCGCAGGCGCTGCTAGCGTCCACCCACGCGAGTCCCTAATCTGCGTGGCCCCGCCTCCGCCGCCCTCACTTCCGACTCCCCCCGCAATCGCTCGACACCGGATGACCCAGCGACCCACGATCGGTCACATCCTGATGGACTCGGGGCGCGTCTCGAAGGAGGATGTCGCGACGGCGCTCGAGTACCAACGCGAGCACGGAGGTTTCTTCGGTGAGGCGATGGTCGCGTGCGGCCTCCTCTCGGAGGGGGAGGTGGAGTGGGGTTTGGCCTCGCAGTACGACCTTCCCTACGTGTTCCCGGAGGCCGAGGCCGTCGCCTACGAGGCGGCGTCGCTCGTCTCACCCGAATGGGCGCTCGCGAACCTGACGCTCCCGATCATGAAGACCGACGAGAGCCTCACCGTGATCCTGGATTCTCCGCTCAAGACGAAGCCGGTCGAGGAGCTCAGTGCGCGCACGCAGCTCCGCATCGAGCTGGCGCTCGCCTCGCCCTCGAGGATTCGGGAGCTCATCCGGGAAGTCTACGCACGGGGCTCGGCGGCGGACGAGGGCGTCACCGGGTCGGCCGTGGAGCTCTCGCGGACTCTGGATAGGGTCCTGGAAATCGCCGCCCCCCGCTTCGGCGTGTCGGCGCGGGGGCGGAGGGCGTGGGCCTGGTGGGACGACGCCGGGACGATCCGCCGCAGGCCGCTCGTGGGGGACTGGCTCGCGGAGCTCGAGCAGGTCCTGGATCCGGGTCCCGTGCGGGCGACGAACGGTCAGAACCGCGCCGAATGGAGCGCGCAGCTCAGCCGAGCTGGCATCGTGACAACCGTCGAGGTCCGCTTCCTCGCCGACGAGGCGGGATGCGAGTACCTCTTCCAGCCCCGCCGAGCCGAGGTGACTGTCCAGAGGAGCTTCGACCTACTTCCGGCCGGTATCGTGTCGGAGGTGCGCCTGCTCGCCCGCACAGGGAAAGCGCGTTTCGTCGTCACCGCCGAGCCCGTCGAGCTCGGACACCGGGTCCTGCCGCACCTCCCCGAATTGCTCTTCCACCCGGGATGGAGGAGCATCTACATCCATGCGGGAGACCGACAGGAGGAGACCGAGGTGTTCAGCCGCAGGCTTCCGTCGGATCGCGAGAGCTGGTCCTCCGAGTTGGAGGCGCTGCGCGCGTTCCTGTTCGACGTGGTTGTCGTCGATCTGGACGGCGGCGGGACCGACTGGGCTCCTGCCGCCGTGGACGTCGGCTCGGTCGCGTTCGTGCTGTGGCCCCACGGCGACCTGGGACTGGCTCGCGAGGCGGGCATCCGTTGGCACCTCCACGCGGCGCGGGTGGGTGACGGCCGACTGGAGTGGTCCCTCGACCCTCTGCTGGTATGATGCGTTCCTACATGACCATGTGCACACCACCTGAGGCGAGGGAGCTTCCTGAATGGCGCAGATCGATCAGTTCCTGAAGGTCCTCGTGGAGCAGAGTGGGTCGGACCTCCACCTCACCGTGGGGGCGCCGCCGATCATGCGCGTCCATGGTCACCTACAGCGGCTCAAGTTCCGCGACTTGACGAGCAAGGACCTCGAGACGCTCGTCTACGAGGTCATGGAGGAGGAGTGGCGCATAAAGTTCGTCGACAGGCTCGACTATGACTTCGCCTACGAGATCCCGGGTCTCGCCCGCTTCCGGGTGAACGTGTTTTGGCAGCGAAAGGGGATGGGGGCGGTGCTGCGAACGATCCCGTCCGAGATCATGACAGCCGACGACCTGAACCTCCCCGAGGCCGTGCATAAGCTCTGCATGCTCACGAAGGGGCTGGTGCTCGTGACCGGCCCGACAGGCTCGGGCAAGAGCACGACGCTCGCGGCCATGGTGGACCTCATCAACGAGACGCGATCCGACCACATTCTGACCATCGAGGACCCCATCGAGTTCGTTCACAAGAACAAGAAGTGTCTCGTCAACCAGCGCGAGGTGTCGACGAACACCAAGAGCTTCGCCAACGCGCTGCGCGCTGCGCTGCGCGAGGACCCCGACGTGATTATGGTGGGCGAGATGCGGGACCTGGAGACGATCGAGCTCGGGATCACGGCCGCCGAGACCGGGCACCTCGTCTTCGGGACGCTGCACACGAACTCGGCGCCGAAGACGGTCGACCGGATCATCGACTCGTTTCCCGCTGACGAGCAGGAGCAGATCCGCTCCATGCTTGCGGAGTCGTTGAAGGGTGTGGTCGCGCAGGTCCTCCTGCGCGCCAAGGACGGCAAGAGCCGCTTCGCCGCAATGGAGATCATGGTCGGCACGTCCGCGATCGGCAATCTCATCCGAGAAAACAAGATCCATCAGATCCCGTCGATCATCCAAACCGCCAAGAAGGACGGGATGCAGTTACTGGATCAGCACATCCTGGAGTTCCTGATGTCGGGCAGGGTCACCCCGGAAGAAGCCTACATGAAGGCGAACAACAAGCAGGCGTTCCGCGAGCATCTGAAGCAGCAGCCGCAGGCGGAGTTCGTCTAGCAGGTCGATGGCGACGCCAGGCCACGCGCGAGACGTCGTCTTCCTGTCCGGCAAGCGGACCGGGTTCGGAGCGTTCGGAGGATCGCTCAGGGACTTCACCGCGACGGACCTGGGCGCGTTCGCCAGCGCCGCGGCGATCGAGGCCGCCGGAATCGGCGCCGAGGACATCGACCACGCCATCTTCGGGAACGCGCTCCAGACGTCGGCGGACGCGCTCTACTTGGCGCGCCACGTCGCGCTCAGGGTCGGCGTCCCGGAGGAGAAGCCGGCGCTCACGGTGAACCGCCTCTGCGGGTCCGGCTTCGAGGCGGTGGTGCAAGGAGCCAAGGAGATCATCCTGGGGGAGGCCGAGGTGTGCCTGACCGGCGGCACCGAGTCGATGAGCCAGGCGCCGCACGCCGTCCGAGGCGCCCGCTGGGGCGCGCTGCGGCTCGGGCCGTCCGGCGAGCAGTTCGAGGACACGCTTTGGGAGGCGCTCGTCGACACGCATTGCGACCTCCCGATGGCGGCGACCGCCGAGGAGCTGGCCTCTCGCTACGGCGTCACGCGCGAGGAGGCCGACGAGGTGGCGCATCGATCGCAGCAGCGGGCGCACTCCGCGTGGCAGGCGGGGCGGTTCGAGGCCGAGGTGGCGCCCGTCGAGGTCGAAACCAGGGCGGGTGTCCTCACGTATGCGAGCGATGAGCACATGCGACCCGAGACCACGATGGAGACGCTCGCGCGCCTTCGTCCCCACTTCAGGCAGGGGGGGCTCGTCACCGCGGGCAACGCGAGCGGGATCGGAGACGGCGCGGCGGCCCTGGTGGTGGCGAGCGCCGAGTGGGCCGAGGCGAAGGGTCTGGAGGCGCTCGGCCGGCTGGTCTCGTGGGCCTTCGTGGGCGTGGAGCCCCGCGTGATGGGCATCGGGCCGGCGCCGGCGGCGCGCCGGGCGCTCGAGAAGGCGGGCCTCTCGCTCGAGGAGATGGATCTCGTAGAGGTGAACGAGGCGTTCGCGGCGCAGTATAAAGCGGTGGAGAAGGAGCTCCGACTCGATCCGGAGAGGACGAACGTGAACGGCGGGGCCATCGCGCTCACTCACCCCCTCGCGGCGTCCGGCGCGCGCATCACCGTCCATCTGCTCCACGAGCTGCGTCGCCGCGGAGGCCGTTACGGCCTGGGATCGGCGTGCATCGGCGGTGGACAGGGCGGGGCCGTCGTCGTCGAGGTCTTTTAGGAGCTCGAGGTGGCCCAGGGCCGGAGTCTCACACGCCGCGAGTTCGACGCCGTCATCCGGCGCGCAGCCGAGCTCGCCACCTCCGACTCCGAGGGCGCCGAAGGCGCCCTGACGGAGGACGAGCTCTTCCGGATCGCCGGAGAGGTGGGGCTGACGGAACAGCAGGTGCGTCGCGCCCTCGCCGAGGTGCGGAGCGGCGGCCAGGGGGGGCTGCTCGACAGGATCTTCGGGCCCTCACACGTGCGAGCGGCCCGCGTCGTGCCGGAGACGTCCGACCAGCTCGCGGAGAGCCTCGACGACTTTCTCGCGGGCACACAGCTTCTCCAGCGCGTGCGACGTACTCCGAGCATGCTGCAGTACCGGCCGGCCGTCGACTGGGCGTCACAGCTCGCGCGCGCGGCGAGCTTCAGCTCCCGCAAGTACTACATCGCCTCGGCGAGGTCCGTCGAGGTCCAGCTCGAGCGCATGGAAGGTGGCCGAACCCGCGTGGAGGTCCTCGTGGATCCCGGCACGCGCGGTGACGACGCGGCGGGTGCGCTCTTCGGTGGCGGTTTTGCGGGGCTGGTGGTCGGGGGGCTCGCGGCGTGGGGTGTCGCGACCGTCGCGCCGCTCGCCCTCGGCATCGCGGCGGGAGCCGTCGTCGGCTCGGGGGTCTGGGGTGGGATCACGTACGCGACCGGGCTTGCGCACAAGCGAAAGGTCGCCGAGGTCCAGAGCGAGGTGGAGGGCGTGCTCGACGCGCTCGAGGCGGGCGGCTCGCTCGAGCCACCGCCTCCCTCGTGGCGGCGGTGGGTGAAGCGCTACTTCCACGGGATGGCGAAGGACTTCGACTGGGACGGTGGCCGGGGAGGCGATCGATGAGCATCGAGGAGGGTGGACACGCGCGCGCCATCACCCGCTTAGGCGTCGTCGGGTGCGGGCTGATGGGGAGCGGCATCGCCGAGGTCGCCGCCCGGAGCGGGTTGGACGTCGTCGTGCGTGAGCCCACCGACGAGCTTCTGGCCGCGGGGCGGTCGCGCATCCAGAATTCACTCTCCCGCGCACTGGAGAAGGAGAAGCTCACGGCGAGCGAGCTAGACGCGGCATGGGCGCGCCTACGCTTCGCGACGAGCTTCGACGAGCTGGCGGACCGTGACCTCGTGATCGAGGCGATAGTGGAGGATCCCGAGGCCAAGAAGGAGCTGTTCGCGGCGCTCGACGGGTCGTGCCGACCCGAGACGATCTTCGCGTCCAACACGAGCTCGCTGCCGATCACCGACATGGCGGCGGCCACCTCTCGAGCGGACCGGTTCGTGGGGCTCCACTTCTTCAACCCGGTCCCGGTCATGAAGCTCGTGGAGGTCGTGCGCACGGTGGCCACGAGCGACGAGACGTTCGAGCGCGCGTTCGCATTCGCAGGGGCGGTAGGGAAGGTG
>Ga0214472_10001139_pt1 | contig 30476 bp, 58 predicted proteins | sample RVTome_6_FD_207662 | JGI IMG/M metagenome (GOLD analysis project Ga0214472, IMG submission 207662) | Soil microbial communities from uranium-contaminated site in the Upper Colorado River Basin, Wyoming, United States - RVT140D175 | ecosystem: Environmental > Terrestrial > Soil > Contaminated >...
CGGCCGATCCCGCTCACCGCAAGGGCCTCAGGGACCCAGGAGTCCGAGATCGGCCGCGTCTTCCCGTAGAAAGTCTTGGAGAGCGAGGGCTCCACGACGATCGCGCCAAAGCACACCATCGAGTGTTTTTTTGGGATTGGGCCGTCGCTCTCGACGTCCACCATGATGTAGCTCATCTGGTCACCTTTTTTGCTGATTGATAATTACGTAAAACTAATCTCCTTCAAGGTGCCTGATCGCATTGTCCTGCCACGGCGATGTGGCATCCGCCGAACCAGCCCCACCCGGCTTCGTCCGGGTCACGTTGGGGATTGTTCCTTCGGTTTTCTCTAGGAAGCAATCTTTACAGAAAGGAGAAGGATCTACGTCTTTGACCCTTCCATTTCTCCCCTTTCTCTTGAAGGTTTCGATTGCATCCCCGCAGGACTGGCATTCCTTAAAGGTCGTCATAGCGTTCTTATGCATCTCATCTTTTCGCCGACTCGTGCGCCTGGATGGCCCGGCTACCAAGCCCGAGCTTCTTCAGTGTCTCGCATATGGCGCAGCCGCCATTACGGCATCGGCTAGGCCATTCTCTATCTCCCGGCTCGGGCACGTGCCCTTCTCGGTGGCACGCTGCGGCGAGTTCGAGAAGGCCCAGATTTTTCTTTGGCATTCAGATTACCCTTTCCCCGATTCATGATCTCAACGAACGACCTCGCCCTTCCAGTGCTCGACTGCAACTGCCGCCCCGTCGATGACGGATGCGGCATAGCACGCAAGCCATTTCCCTGAGGGGAGAACCAGATTGGGATGCCCCTTCTTGCCGATCAGCCAAAGGCTTCCATCTTGAGTGGTCTTCACTTCATCAGCGTAAATGTAGACCTCCCCATCGGGAGAAACGCTCTCGATAACTTTCACGCACCAGTAGAGATCGCCGTACTTCTCACAACCGCTCGTTCCCATCTATCACCTCACTATTTGACCGGATGATGAGTTAGCACGTCCTACTTTTTCTTTGCCACGCCGTCGAAGTACCCAGCTAAGTACCCAACCACCAACTGGATTACCCCCATTAGCAATAGCACCCAGAACTTCCAACTGCCCAAGTCGCTAAACCCGCATGCCACCAGCACTCCGACCATCCCAAAAGAGCAGATCGCAGGTCCAAGGCGAGTAAATTTATTCAGATTCATTCGACACCCTCAAGAGTCATAGTCTATGCCGGGGTTTCCGGCTCTCCTCTCGACCCACTTGTATCGTATGGAGTTGACTTCGGAGTGAGCGGCTTCACGCCATTCTGATTTTCCGTGCCGGGCCGAATCCTACACAGCAATTCCAGCGCCTCGTCCAGGTCCGGGCCGCACTCGCATTCCGTCTCCGGCTTCTGCTCGTCCGTTCCGATCATACAGCGCCCGTGATGGTGCCAGGTATCCTCGACCTCGTGGACGAGATCGTGAAGGGCCTTCCGAAGCTCGTCCTTCTGAAGAAGCGCGACGTCCCGCTCCTTGAGGGCGGTGTCTCGTTCCAGTTGCTTCAGGGAGGCCCAGTCCTCTGAATTGCCAAGGGCGAATTTGAGTTGCTCAACATCGGCCCGAAGCTCTTGTCTATCGCGAACAATCTTGTCCAGGAAGGCGCAAGCTTCCTTTTCTAGCTCGTCGCTCATCCTGACTTCGTGCCAGGAACGGCCCGTCATGATAAAGAACGCCTCTACTGGGTCCAGGCCACCACGTCCGGCGAGCTTCTCTAACGACTGATCGTGATTGACTTTCGCCTGCCCCTCGTATGGAGCAATGGCTTCCCATGGGATCGAAGAGGGGCACGGGCCTTTCGTCCCTCTATAGCCGATCATGATTGGAAACTGCCTATCGACCATCGCTAGGTTCCACGCCTTCGAGATCCTGGACACGAAGCCGAAGCCGGTCCCGTTCGTCGATGATGTCCTGGATGGCCTTCGGCGGAAAGCCCCAGTAGTACCCGCAGGGGCACGGATAGAACCGACTCCCGTTCAGAACCTGGAACGTCGTATCGCATTTTGGGCAGGTCGCCTTGGCGATGCCGGTCCTTTCGGCTTCCTTGATCTGGACCATTATATCGCTGGCGATCTGCTTCACCAGCGCGGACGGCGCGGGCACCTCTCTTCCCTGGTCTGGGTCGTCGAGGGGTTCAACCATAATCCTCACCTTTTGACAATTCTGTGCCCGCGGAGCACGTCCGGCCGGTCCTTCCAACACATCACCGCGAAGATCACCGCCATTCCGTAAAGTTCATTGACGGCCATGAGGACGCCGAGCCCGAGAATGGTGAACTGGCAGAAGAGGTGGAGGAGCCGCAATACCGGATGCATCAAGACCTCACCGTTACTCCATCCTGTGAGCCCGTGAATTTCACGAGCTTCCGATAGCAGGGCTTGGATGGCCGCGACACCCCGGTCACCCAGGTCGAGACCGTCTGGCGTGTGATACGGATCGCCCTGGCCAGGGCGGACTGGCTCCCAGCCAAGGCAATGGCCTTTCGGATCAGCTTGGGACAAACGACGCCCTTTTTACGGCCTCGCATGGCTCAAGCGGAGGCGATGAGATCGGCTGGGTGCATGCGGCGCTTCTCCTCTTCCAGGCGTACAAACGTTAACACATGTGGATGGGCGCGTCAAGGGCTTTCGTGCGACTACTACGGCCACTGACCCACAGGCAGCCCAGGATTCTCCTTCAGCATGATCGCGAGCCGCTCGTTCAGGATCTCCTTCTCGCACTCCGGGCTCATGGACGTGCAGGCGGCCAGGTGCGCACGGATGGCCTGAAGCCACTTCTCCGTCTCCACCTTCTCGTGAGCCGTCTTCAGGTACGCCTCGACGGCCTTAGCCGCCAGAAGCGCGCAGGGCGCGCATTCATCTCTCCTCGAATGCGAGCATCCGTAGAGGCAGGCTTCCTTGGCGTGCTCAGGGCAGGGCGACGCCTTCAGGATGACGTCCGCAAGAGCGCTTTCTCTGGCATCCACACATACCTCTCAGTTCCGCGCGTAGTGACGGCTAAGATGCGCCTTCGGAAGAAATCTAGCCAGGACTTCAGGCTCCAAGGAGAATGCGGTCGGTCCAAGAAAGGAGTTCACCGCCAGCACGCGGCCGGACTGCTGTGGCGCCACGAAAACCGAGTGTAGGTTGAAGATCGGGTGATAGATCGTCAGGATGCCCCCGTTCCGGAAGACGTCCTCGGCTTGATCCGTCCTGCGAAGTGACAGCCCAAGCGCCTCCAGCACCTTCGTTGTGTGGATCGTTGCGCCGTGCCTGCAACAGGCGATGTCCTTGATCGGCTCCAGGTTCGGCACGGGTTTGGCCTCGTAAACGAGCACGTTGGCCGCCGCGTACACAAAGCAGCAGCTATCCTGTCCCTGAAGGACCCACTCCATTACGCTCAGGCTACACCCTGATCCATCTCGTCCTCTTCCTCTCCGGTCTCCGCATCATCAGCCGTCAGGCCGTGGTTCTCGGCCATCTGGTCCATCGCGGCCTTGAGATCGTCCTCGAACGCCTGTAGGGCCTCACCGCGCTCTTCCTTGTCCTCGACGGTCTCTCCTGACTTCACCTCCAGGTGGCGGAGCGCCCGGCGGGCGAAGAACTTCTTGAAGATGTCCCACGTCTTGTCCCGACCAAGACCCTTGAAGGCGGCCTCGTAGACCTCCATGAGGGCCTTCGCGAACACGTTGATGTCCGTGATCTTGTTCATCTCTCCAGGATCTCCTTCAGCGACCGGGCTTTGTCCGCTTCCGTTACCTTCCGCGGGGCGACAGGCCGGTTTCCCGTCACCACGGCCCCGTTCTCGTGGATCTGTATCTTGAACTCCGAGCATCCGGCCTTGATGAGCGCCCCAAGGGCGTCCTTCAGGTCCGAGAGGAACCCGTGGAAGTCCGTCCGATCGTCCGTCGCGACTGAAACGTCCACGTGGTCCGTGCCGATGCCGTATCCCATGGCTATCGCGCTGCGACCTGCGCCCTCTTCTTCGCGCTCGCGAACATGACCGGGAAGGCGCCCTTGCGACTCTTGAGCGAGGCCGAGAATGTCTTCGTCTTCGGGTCGAAGAAGGTGATCTCGGCCTTCATGCCATCAGAATCTACCTCCTTCGGAAGAAGCGCGACGAGTTCCCGCTCGCTCGGCGGCTTCGCGCGCTTTCCGAGGACCCAGTCCCGGACCGGCTTGGGAACGGAGTCCCACCGGACATCGAGCCCATAGTGACACATCGAGCCCGCGAGATCCTCCGTCTTCGTCCACTTCTTGGACCAGGGAAGGCAGGAAAGGCGGATCTGGTACTTCGCAGGCTTGAATTCCGCGCACCTTCCGATGGCGCGTACGCAGACGGAAGGCGTTGGATTCCTGTCGTCGTGGCTGACGCGGTTGAGCATCTTCTTCGCGATCGCCTTCCGCTTGGCCGAAGAAACGCGGCGGCGCCACTGGAGGCGAATCTTCTCCAGCCTGTTCATCTTGGGCGTCCGCCACTTCGGCTTCGTGATAGCCGGAGGCGAATCATGCCAGGTGATCTCCGCCCCTTTTCGGTAAGCCACGCACTTGTCCGTCCTACAACGTCCGGCTGCAAGTGCCTCTTCCGCCACGCACACGTCGCACATCGCCTCACCTCCTACGCCTGCCTCGCAGGCTTCGATATCCTCATCCCCTTCGTGTCGCTCACGATCTCACGATCCATGTCGCGCACGACGGGCACGATGAACTTACCCTTGCAGTTCCCGCAACGGCCCGACAGCCGGACGATCCCGACGATGTTCTGCCAGAAGACGCCGGACACCCGGAAAAGATGCCCGCTCTTCGAGCGGCACTTAGGCGACGCTGCCGCCTCCGTCTTCCTCTTCGTCCTCGTCGTCCTTGCCTTCCGTCCCCGCCGTTGCCGCGATCTCTTCACAGACAGCCTCGATCTCTTCCTGGGACATCGAAAGCGATATCCGAAGCCCGTCCTTGTCGAGCTTCAGCACATTCCCCTTGAGCAGGATCGTCAGTTGCTCGACGTTAAGCTCGATGAGCTTTGCCTGCGTCTTGCCATTCATAGCCGCCCTCCTCCTGTACCCTCACTTCTTGTACGCTCAAAATGGCTGGGTTTCAACCCAAGGAGATGTCCATCTTGTCGTCGGCTTCCTTCCAGGAAATGGGCAGCACTCCCCCCACGTCCCCGAAGCCCTTGATCACCTGGGGCTTGGCGTCGTCCGTGCTCTCCCCCCACAGGCCGCGCTCGATCAGCAGCCGGAAGACGTCCGCGTACCTCCCGTGACAGGACGACTTGAAGGGAGGCGCCTCGGAAAGCTGATCCAGGATGCGCGAGTCGATCTTGAGCTTGAACTCCGGGAGCGTCCTCGCCGAGTTCATGGAGAGCCAGTTCGGATCGAGGTCGTAGTGTTCCTTGGCCACGTCCGCGTCCTGGATCGCCGGGCGCAGGAACTGGATCTGCCTGGCCGACTCCATGGTGAGCGACCGCGCCACCAGTTCGTCGAAGGCGTTGCCCATGTCGGGCATCCGGTACCGCCTCTGGAGCTTCGTCAAAAGAGGCCGCGACATCTTCACCATGAACGGAATCCTGACCGACATCCCTCTTCTCCTTCTTCCAGGTGCCTATCTATCGACCGCTCGCGCCCGGCTCCACTAGCCGAGATCCACGCGAGATCTATCCAGCTATTTGGCGCCTTCCACCTTAGCTTTCCTTGCCTCCTTGGACCAGAAGTTCAAGGTATCGAAGACCCAGGGCCTGTCCTTTGGGTCCCACCCGACCGGGGTAAAGACGACTTCCTTGTTTCTCTCGGAGTAGAGAATGAAGAGCGTGATGAAGTAGGGCGCCGCATGAAAGAGGCTATGATGCTGGTGCTTATATTCTTCCTTCAGCCGCTCGGGCGTGAGGATTGGTTCGTCTGCGCGCTCGATCTTAAACTCGATCGCAAAGTGAAAAAGAATAGGCCAGCGCTCGTCGTCCGCGCCAGGATAGCCTGGCACGTCCCGCTCGTCGTGGGCCTTGAGGACTGCAAGCGAGTCGAACGGCCGGTAACCTCCGTACATCCCGGTCGGGATCTTGTAGAACCAAGACCGGCCCGGATAGGTCTCCAGGAACTTGTCCTTCCAGCCACCGACGAAGTCTGTTTCCTTCACCGTCTCTCCGCTTCTCTGGCTACCGGGCCTTCACGCCCACGAGCTTCCCATGGCGCTCCACCACCTCGAACCCATGATCCTCCGCATTATGAGGGCCGATGCAGTCGCAGTCGGCGTAGTGCATCCCGCAGGTCTTGCACCACGGCTCCCCGCAGCACGCGCAAGGCGGGCAGTCTGAAGCCAGGACGATTGGGACGACGACCTCTTTCGTCTTCATCATTAGTCCGCACGCCCTTGAGCTTCCAGGGCGCGCTTCTCCGTGTTGTGCGTCCGGTTCGACCTGCACCAGGCGCAGTTCCCGCCGTGTCGGCACGACCGATCGAAATCCCGGCTATCGCGGTAGCGCTTGCCGCGCTTCCGGGCATCCTTGGACTTCGGATACTTCTTGTCGAAGCTCATGAGTTGACTGCTTCCTCTACGAACTCGTCATGCGCCGAAGGCGAGACCGGGCGGTAGAGAGGGGCAAATCCAACGATCGTTCCCGTGCCGAAGTGCCTCCGGACAACGATCGAGTCCTCTTGGGTAATCGTGATCGAGGCGTTCAGGGTGTTGTAGACGTTTCCCTCAAGAGGTCGGGCCGCATAGAGCATCCGGTCGTCTTTTTTCGACATCCCTTCGCGATTGATGGACATCTGGAGATCGCCGATGACCTGGAACTGAAGGCCGTAGATGACGCATTCCTCGGGAGGTGGGACGAAGACCGCGATGACGCGACCTTTCCGAACGAACTTGCGAATGTAGAGCTTGATGACGCTAAGGAAAAGCGCGATGAGCAGGATTAGGGCAGCCGACGTAAGCAGGATGCGGAGCATATCTTCTTACCTCGCCTCCTGGAGCGGGAAGGCGTCGCAGCGGACGCAGACGGGTCGAGGCCCGATGTCCCCGATCCCCATGCCCGGTACGAGACCGCTGGAGCAGATGCAGCAGACGTCGCCGATCCCGGCAACCCAGGTGTCGGCCTTCGTGCTCATGATCTCACCGGCCCGGACGTTCGGGTCGCGCTTGCCGGTCGAGATCTCGCTCAGGACGACGACGTCGTTTTCGTACGCGCCGTACTTCTTCAGGGCCTCGCGGATGCGGCCGAGCGTCCAGTCATCCAACCTCCAATACTGGAAGTGCCATTCATTCGTGATCCGCAGCCTGATCCAGTCCCGCCGGATGACCTCAGTCAGGAGTTCCTGCCGGAGTTTTGCTCGATTCTTCGCCGTGATGCGAGGGAACTTCTTCGCCTCGCTCTCCTTGAAGCCGAAAAGCTTCGGATTGTCGCGAACGAAATCGAAATGCTCGGAGATCTCGATCGTACCTCCTTCAGGGCTGATCCAGTATCCCCTTCCTACGGGCATTATCTCGTCCTCCAGCGGATCGGGAGTTCCCGGCGTCCGCTTCCGTTCTTGTCCTTGTAGACCACGCGGCCAGCCTTGAGGCCAGCCAGATAGAGGTCCCTCTCCAGCGCTACGTCGTCCCGGCAATAGCCGATCACCTTATGGCGATCGCGCTTCTGCCACTCGATGGGCGCCATCACCCCGGCCATCGACTTCGACCTGCCGAGGGTAGGCTCCGTCAGGGCCTCCAGCTTCAAACGGTAGCCGATGGCCTCCTCGACGTCGAGGATCATGTCCACCGTCTTGCCCTTCAGCATTTCTTCCGTAAAATGCGGAATTCGGGTGCCCCTCGAAGCTTCCGGATGAAGGTCCGTCACGACCTTCCGGATGAGCGCGAGATCGCCGTCGATCACCCGGTAGTCGAACCAGAGTCCATTGAAGCTGACCACCTGATCGAAAGACGCCAAGTACCCAAGTAGGCTCTCGCTTTCCCTGGCAAACCAGTCCTTGAAGCCGTGCTTCTCATTCCACGTGACCAGGACCGCAAGCCCGAGCCTCCACGCTTCGTCGAAGGAATAGGGCGGCTTCACCACGTTCTGGATCTCGGAGTCCAGAACCACGAAGTCGGCGGGCTTCTCCGCGGGCAGCACCTTCTCCTTGAGAGGGACATTCGCGTCGGAACGCCCCTCCGTCCCCGGCTCCGCGGCCAAGGCAGAGGTGGTGACCTTAAAGAGATCCTCCTGGACGTCAGGACGCTCAATCGTCTTTGTCGTCATCGTCTTCCGGAGTCTGATCGTCTTCAGGGACTTGCGAGAACACCTCAAGCTGCTCCGCCGCGCTTTTGGCGCGGTTCCGGAGAATGATGTCCAGCGACCGCAGGAACTGCCCCTGAGAGCAAAGGTCATTCCCCCTCATGTAGAAGCTCACGCGCTCGATGGCTTGGAAGATCTCGTAGCTCACGACGGAGGCGACCTCGCCGGAAACGCACTGCTCGTTGAGTTCCCGCTCGATCTCCTTCTTGTACTTGTCGGCGATCTCTTTCGCCTTGACGCAGGCTTCCCTGAAGTTCATACACCCACCGCCTCTTTACGGGCCTTCCAGTAGTCCTCGATCATGGATGCGAGTCCCCGCGTCGGCTCCCAGCGGAGCGCGAGGAACGCACGCTGGTTCGACAGCCACACCGAGGCAGCATCGCCAGGTCTCCGTTCCTTCTCTTCCGAGCGGATTGCCAGGCCCGTCACCTGAGCTACCGTCTGGATGATCTCCTTCACGGATACCGGCCGCGCGCAGCCGAGATTGATCGTCTCCATAGGCTCGACGGGCGCTATGACGTCGAGGGCCGCCCCGAATGCCTTGGCCACATCAAGCACGTGAACGTAGTCCCGAATGCAAGTTCCGTCCGGCGTCGGCCAGTCCTTTCCGTAGACAGAAAGGACGTCTCCGGTCAGGCCAGCCCGGACGGCCTTCACGATGATGCGGTCGTCTCCCGGCCGGTCTTCGTAGACCCCATAACCTGCCCCGGCCACGTTTCCGAACCTGAAGATGAAGCCGCGAAACCCGTCGTTTCGGACGAACCTGTGGATCACCTCTTCAGCCCAGAGCTTCGTCTTCCCGTACCAGGACTCTGGCCTCGGAGGGGCTCCCTCGCTGACCGTCCCATCCACGGTTCCGTAGACCGCGGAGGTGCTCGCGTGAAGAAGCCGCTTGACGCCCCATTTCTTCATGGCCTCAAGAAGCCTCGTCGTCCCCGTCACATTCACATCCACGAACCTGGAAAGGAACTGCTCTCCCTCCGCAACCCGACATAGGGCCGCGAAGTGGCAGACCGCCTCGAACTTCGAGGTCCGGAAGACGTTTTCCAGAAAGGATACCTCCCGGAGGTCCCCCTCGATGATGTCCACCCCGGGAAGCTTGAGGGCCTGACGCGCGTCATCGACCGGGTCGGAACCGTTGTCGATCACAGTAACCCTGTGGCCCTGGTCCGCGAGCGAGCGGGCCGTGACGCTGCCCACGAAGCCGAGACCGCCGGTGACGAGAACGCGCATTCCAACCTCGCTTAATTCGGGTCAGGCACCCAGGCAAATGTCCTCGCATCGACCCGGATGCTCCCTTGGTAGTAGTCCAGCCAGATCTCTTCCTGCCTGTACTTGTCGATAAAGGACCCGATCATCCGATCTACGATAGTCCTGAACTCCGCGTTCGACCTTCTCTTCAGGTCATTCTCGACGGTTACACGGACGGAATCCTCCTTAGAGCCCTTGAACCAGCCTAGTTGGGTGATCATGGTCCCGCCTTCCGGAAGATGCCCCATCACGCTGTCCCGAATCTCCGGTGCGGAGAACCTTTCCTCAGGCCCGAAGCCGGATTCCAAGCCAATCACGAAAGAGGCGACGAACGGGGCCTCTCCGCGGATCTCGCGCGGCTTATCCTCGTAACCGTCGATCACCTCGATGCCTCCGAGCTTCGGATGAAAATCGAGATGATCGCAGCATTCCGAATTCCGAACGATGTCGGCCACGTACGCCGAGATCCGATTGGTCTTGAACATCTTCATCACCCTCGAAGCATCGAATCCATCAGCTTTCCGACGTCCTTGCTCGTCGCGGACACCTCGACGAGCGCCAGGCGCCCCCTGGACCTATCCACCTTGCAGACCCGAGAATCGACGATCTTCGCCTTCTTCCCGAACCCACGGATGGCGCAGGCCATGAGAAAGTCCTTCTTTTCCTCCCGGAGCGCGTAGCCCCACTCGGGAAACCGGCCGATCCCGGCCTGAAGATCCTCGACCATCCTCCTGAAGCGGTCGTCGGTCAGCTTCGAACCCAACTCGTTGCGGTTGAAGAAGTAAAGCCACTGCTGGCTCTTCGATCGGAACCAGCAGTAGTCGGGGACGTCGTCCTCCTTCATGAACTTCTCGATGACGCGCCGCCAGATCTCCGGGAGAAGCGCCTCCTCCGGATGGATCTTGACCGCGACGAACACCTCGTCGAGCGAGAATTCCTGCACGCCTTACGCTCCTACGTTTGCCTTGCCCCGGTTAGGTGTTGCTGTCCTCTCGCTCTTGGCATCGCTGAATGTCCTTGATCGCCCGCGTCACGTACTTGTCGCGCTCCGCTGCCTGGACCTCGAACGCCTTGAGTTGGCTCTTGACGATGATCCCGACGAGTTCCGACATGCTCATCTCGCAGAGAGCCGCCGCACTTTGGATCGCCTCCTTCTCCTTCTCCAGGAAGAAGACCGGGATACGCTCTCGGTTCTCGTAGTGCTGGTTTCGCTCCCAGCCGTCCTTCCGGACACGGACCGGCCTCTGAAGAAGATCCCGCATGACCTCCGGGACGGTCTTCCGGCGCTCCGTCGAGATCCGCTCGAATGTCTCAAGGACGTTTTTCACCATCTCGCGGATGAGATCGGACAGGGGCTTCTTGCAGAGGAGGGCCACCCGCCGGACCTCTTCCTTGTCCTTCCCGTCCAAGGAGAACACGAGGCGGGAGCCGTCCGTCAACGTTCCGTTCTTCGTCGCCATGGAGTCCTTTCTTCGAGACTCAAAACGTGTGCCTTGTGAGTCACTCTATCACTTTTCGTCGTTCGGCACAAGAATCGCCTGCATGCACTTCCCGTCCGGACGCGGCCGGAACGCGGCGATCTTCTTGCCTACGAAATCCTTCATGTAGAACGTAGAGACCATGGGGTACTTAGTCTCCGCCTTCCAGATGTCCCCGAGAACGACCCGCTTCCCTTCCAAGGGCAGCTTCGACCAGTTCGCGTAGTACGGAAGCGAACTCAAGTTAAAGTTCTTCCGGAAGATCTCCATCTCCTCCTTCGAAAAATGGGCCTCGCCCATGAGTTCGAGGTAGAGTCTCATGTCCCCCAGGACCGTGATCGACTTGATCTGGGAAGGTGAGATGCGGCCGATATGGGCCACGCAGCCATACTCCTCCATCGAATCCTTCCAGGTCACCTTGACCCGCTCCGTTCCGCTCTTGAAGCCAACGTCGATCCGGGTGTCGGGATACCTCATGTCCACGGCGATCCGGATCGTGTCATCCACGCCCTTCTGGACCCCGAGCTTTTCCGTCGCCGCATGGATGCGCTCGATCACCCGGCGACCGTTGTGGACGTAGTCCTCGTCCGGCCCGAGGTTCTCCTCTCGGACTTCGACCTCCAGGAAGATCGGCGCGACCGTCCAGGTTTTCCACCATTCCTGATCGGACATCATCGCGGCGTTAAATGCGAAGTAGTAGTGCCAGAGATCCGTCAGATAGATCCGGTCCGCCAGCGACTCCAAGGACCGCTCATATCCGAAGCAGGTCTTCACCGTCCGTTCCTGGTTCCAGTTTGAGTTCTTGGTGATGGCCCGAGGGACGAGCCCCTTCTCCTGGATCTCGGCCAGGTACTTGGTCGTCGTGCCGTGAAAAAGACGGATCTTCCCGTCTCGGGGGTAGCCGATGCCGAGCTTCTCCGTCTCGGACAGGGCTCTCCTCGGTGAGAACTTCGGGACTTTCGGACCGAACTTAGGGCTCACCGATCCTCCTTCGGGGCCGGGAGAAGTGCCTGGGCGCCCCGCTGAGCGATCGAAAGAAGCATGTCGTCGAGCTTCCCCTGGTCGAGGAGCGCGTTGATCCGCTCGTTCAACTGCTTGATGAGGAGCGAGATCGTCCGGAGAGCGCTCCACCGCTCGGCGCTGTAGGGGAGGACGAGGGTGTCGCTTCCCTCGGGATCGACAAGAGCCGCCACGACGCCGTACGGCTCACCACAGGGCCTGCCCGGCTGCCCTTTGACCTCATCCTTGTCCGCCTCGTTCAGGTGCTTGTCGCCGCCGCGGGAGAACTCCTTCCAGAGATAAGAGCCGTTCTTGCGCTTGCCGCGATAGTAGCGCTTGTAGTCGAGGTTGATCTTGTACTCCTCCGCGTGCCGCCTGCCGCCGATCTTTTCGGCTCCACGGATGATGATGACCGCCTCCCAATCCAAGGTCGCGTTGTCCTTGAGCCAAGCCGTTGCCTCGTCGCGGACTTCCTGAAGATCTTTCCCGGTGAAGGATGCCAGGTTCCTGTACTCGCTCGACGGGTCTGGGATCTGGACACGAAACTCGCCGCTGTCCTTGCTGACGGTGATGGGGTACTTCGTCCCGTCTTCCCAAACGATCTCGTCGATCTTCTTGTAGCCGCGTTCGCTCCGAGCCATGATCCACCTCCAGCCTTGTTTCGGGTCCTCTTCCTCGCCTCTCAACGATGCCGGTCGCGCTCCGCCACGATCCCTTCCTCGGTCGTCGCGAAGGCAAGCGAGAGCGCCTTGAGGAAGGCCGCCTCGCTGTCGTCGCCCAACTCGATGGGCGCGTAGTCCCACCACTTGAAGCCGTTCATCTCCCAATTCCGAGGCATGGGCACGTACTGGTCAAGCGGAACCATCGGAAGCAGACTGGCAAGGGGCTCATGGTCGTCGATCTCCTCGGCCAGCTTGTTGATCTCCGCCTGAAGCGTCCGGATCTCCAGAGACTTCTGCCGGATCACCCTGACGCGAGCCACCGCATACGACTCTTTCTTGATCCGCTTGAGCCACTTCGCGGCCTCGGCATTCTGCTCTTTGCTGGGCATCGCTTGCCTCCTACTTGCCTTCGTCCTTGAGCAGCCTTTCGATGCTCATCGTCGAATCGACAGAGAACAGCGGCCTCTGGGTTCCGCCGTCCGTCTGCTTGACCTTGAACTTCCGGATCTTCCACTCGTCCGGAGTAAGCTCCCAGCCCTCCCATGCCGCGCGGGCCAGGATGCGGTCCCCGCTCACGGCCTTCAGCCCTCTGAACCGGCGAAGCTTGTGCGTCGCCCACGGCTTGATCGCGATGAACGTCTTGCCGCAGATGTAGCGCCCGCCCTCGACTCTCCGGCCGGAAGCCCGCTCGGGCTCCTGGGCAGCCGTCGCCACGTGAACCTCGATCGCGCCCTTCCTGGAGCACAGGTCAGAGAGGCCCCTTTCCGGTCGCACGACGCTCTCCTTGGACGAGACCACGAAGTAGCCGAAGATGACCGGCCCATGCGGGGTATGCTTGGGCCGGACCACGGGGACCACCTGCCCCTTCTTCGGGCCGCGGGTGGCCTTCCAATCCCGGATCTTGACGAACTTCGCGACGTCGTGGGCCAGGAAGATCCGGGTCTTCCCCACCGTCACGTCATCCGGGTAATGGGCGACCCGCTTCGAGATCCCGAGCTTCTTCGCCTCCGCGATGAAGGTCTCGATCGAATAGAACCGGCCGCCTACCCACATGAGGTAGTCGGTCACGCGGTCCAGGGCGGGGTCGTGCTTCCCAAGCGGCATCGTATTCCTCAGCGCCCGATCCGGGCGTCGTCGGCGTTCATGAACCCCACATGGATCTCGTTGCTCGTCGGCCCGAGGTCCGGCTTCTCGTACGGCAGCTTCCGCGTTTCCCGGGAGACTAGGTTCCGGTCACCGCAGACGCAGAGCCAGGATGCCGCGACCAGGACGTTCGCCGTCACCTTGCACTCCGGGCACTGGACGCCCATGAAGCCATCGAACTTCGACCGGCGGCAGAGCCACGTGATCCGGTCAATCGAGAGCTTGAATGACTTTCTCGCTGCTTGCACCGATCTACCCTCCGGGAAGCCTCTTCCGGAACTGCCCCTTCCCCTCGTAGTCACAGAGGACCGACAGACTGTTCCGGATGGCCGTGTCGCCGATGTTCGGGCCACCCTGGTCTTCGAGGTACCGGCGGACGTTCCCCACCCGGATGAGCGCCCCCGGGACGAGCGTTTCCTGGAACTTCCGGACCCACTGATCGGGCACTCCTCGGGCCACTTTCTTCTGCATGGTTCGCCTCTTAGATCGCCTGAGCCGCCACGGGCACCACCTTCCCGGTCCCGCCGCACGCCTCGCACATGCGAGGCCGATAGACGTGCCAGTCATTCTTCGTAGTGTTCGGCATCGACAGGTAGATGCTCCGAATCGGCTCCTGAAGCCGCCAGACCGGAACGCAGTCCGGGCTGCAATCGGCGCGGAAGCCACCGCTATGCCCGCTTCGCGCTTCGATCTTCCAGCCATCGCACTCCCGGCAGAGCGTCTTGTCGTGGACCCATCGGTAGTGGTGGCACCACTTCGGGTTCGTCTTGCACGGAAGGTAGCGAATCTCTTCCCAGTTCGGCTCCTGGCCGTCGAGCGCGAACGTGCCACAATCGAACCAGTTCAGCTTCCCGCCGACGCCATAGAAGACCGAAAGCGAACGCAGAGCAGGGTCGATCACGTAGGCCCATTCGAGGTCGCCATGGGGCTGGCTCTTCGTGATCCAGAAGCCTTCTTCCTTCCGATCCCCATGGCAGAAGCACTGCCCCCGGTATGCCCGCTCCTGGATCGCACTCCAACGCTTCCGGCCCTTCTTGCGGAGGTCATGGCGGTCCTCCGTGTAACCGGGGGCATGCTCCCACTTCGCTCCGAAGATGCTCGACCATCCGGCCGGGTGCTGGTCGATCAGGATGGCGAGCATCGACACGAGGTCACCCTTAAACTCCTCCGAGACCTGACGCCAGAGTTCGGCGCCCAAGTCGGTCGGGGAGCCCGAGTTGTGGTGGTACCGTCCCGACCATCCGCGGGCTGTCTTCCGGGCGATGACGGCGCGCGTGCTCATGCGAGACCTTCCTTCCCGGCTCCAAAAGCCTGAAGAACGCGGATCTGCTGCACCGCGACACCTTCGACAAACGCGGCGTTGTCGAGTTCCTGGGCGCCCTCGGAGAATCCGTACCGGAGAAGCTGCTCGGTCTCGAAGCCGAGACTGCCGAAATCCTTTCGGCACTTCTCGATGAACCGATCCTCGCGTTCACGCAGCGTCATACAGCCTCCTAGCTTTCCACGATCTTCCGACCGTTCTCGATGCCGAACTTCTCCATGACCTTGTCGATCCACACCTGGGTCTTCGCCTTCGCCATGACGAGATCGTGGCCGTCACCGGCCTTCCCGACCACGCCCTCGCACGTGACGCCTGCCACCTGCCCCAGGCGGACGCGCTCGACGAACCCGCGGGTCCAGTGCATCCTGCCCAGGAACTTCGGGGTCTGGAGATGCCCGAAGAGATCCAGGAATTGCCTCGGCCCCAGGATGCCCTTCTTGTACGGGTTCGCGTCGAACAGAAACAGCGTCTTCGGGTCTCCGGGAACGTGCTCACCGGCGAAGCTCTGGTTGCCGACGAACTCCGCGAACACCGTCACCTGATCCCACCCCTCCTTCTTCGCCACCTTCGCGATGCCATCCGCGAGCGTGGCCTGGAACACCGGAATCGCCTCCCCGAAGACCTCGTCGGTGTGGTCGAAAAGGCGCTGCCGCGTCCCGTACTTGTGCCATCCGCGCTTCCGGGTCCACTCGAAGCGAAGGTTCGACCCGTCCACCTTGTCGAAGACATGGGCGTCGAACTCCCGGAACGCCTGTCCGGTGGAGCGCGAGATGGACGGGTAGAGCTTCACTCTACACCGCCTTCCTTTCGTGGCGGCAAGACGGCCCGCCGGGGCAGGCGATCGCGCGAAACCACTCTCCGGCGTCTCCGGGCAGAAGCGAGACGAGCGCCTCGCCCCCGAAGCCTCCCCCGTAGAGGCCGGGCTTCCGGTCATCGCCGTCCTTCGCTCGCTGATAACCAGCGGGCGCCTTCCCGTCCAAATCGGACGGCAGAAGACGCGCGCACCAGACGTTCCGTAACTCGCTCATGCTTATCCTTCCGGGCTGATGTCCGTGAACTCTTCGGCCTTGGCCGCCTGCTCTTCGACCCACTCGTCCTTCTTGTCCTTCAGGATCTCCTCGACCTTAGCCTCGAAGGCGCTGTCGTCTTTGGCGCCCTCCTTGATCTCCGCTCCGGCTTCCTCCTCGGCCTCTTCCTTCGCCTTGTCCTCGTCGAACTCCTCCAGTTCGGAGGAGGCGCTCTCGATCTCGTCGGCCTTCGAGTCCAGGTTGTCGGCCTTCTCTTCGAGTTCGTCGCAGATCGGCATCCGGTTCCCGTTCATGCCGCTCTCGACGTTCGAGGAACTCTCGCGGTACTCCTCGGCGACTTCGCGGATCTCGCTCGCCGCCCCTTCCAGGGCGCTCCGAAGACCCTCCTCGTCGAAGTCCTTCCGGAAGCTGTCGATGGCGTCTGAGATCTCCTCCCCGGCCGCGTAGCAGCGGGACAGCTTGTCCGAGTTCGTGAGTTCGCTCTGGCGGGGCCGCGGGCAGGTGACGCACCGGATGCGCCTCCCGCCGTAGCGGAACTTCCACCAGATGTAGCTCGTCCCGGCCGGGATCTTCTTCCCGCACTTGCCGCAGGTGCCGGGAGACTTCCGGGCCTTCTCGACGCTGGTCACGCGGGGCACGATGCGCTCCTTCCCGAGGCCGCCTTCTCAAAGCGGCGCAGCCACTCCAGGTTGACCCCGGTCTTCTTGGGGTCCATCTTCCAGCCGTTGTTCCTGGCCAGGATCACGATCCACTTCGCCCGGCTGTAGGAGCGGGCCGCCTGCGCGAACTCGAACTTGGCGACATGCCCCTCCGTCACCTTGACCAGGAACTGGGTGTACTCGTAAAGCTTCTTCGGGTCCCCCTTCTCCGGGTGCCTGAGACTCAGGCAGTTCACGCTGTCGTCGTACTCCATGCGCCCGTTCGTGATGACGAGTTCTGCCCAGTGCGCCGTCTCCTGCCAATAGGCCCAGGCCCAGGGATCGTTGCGCTTGAGGCTCTTGGCCGCCCGGCCCCGGGCGTACTCCATCAGCGGCCCGAAGTCCTTGATCTCGTTCTTCTTCACGGCTACCCCTGGAGAAGCGCCTGCCGGAACTCGCCCTTGTACTTCGACTTCTCGACCCACTCCTGGCGGAACTCCGGGTGCTGCCAGAGCCGGAAGAAGCGATCGACCGAGAACTGGCCGGTCGGCGCGAAGCGTGGGTCCTTCTCCTTCCGGGACGTCCGGAGCGCGTGGCGGAGGATGCGGCTAGGGACCGGAATCGCCGGGCGCACGAGCCCCGCCGTCTCCTCCTTGATCGCGTCGGCGACCTTGTCGGCGACCACGCCGTTCAGGTAGGCCACCCATCCCGACTCGACCCGGCTCTTGCCGAGCGCGCCCCGGAGCGCCTCCTTGACGACGGACTCCTTGACGAAGTCGCGCTCCGGCTCCTCGTCGTTGGCCTCGACCTCGACGTCGCCCTCGGAGATCCGGCGGAGCGTTCCGTAGACCGTCTGGTCCAGGTCGTCGAAGAAGTTCCTGGGAAGCCGAATGTCGTGTCCGTGGAACGCCTGACGGACCGCCGACCGGTTGACGAGTCTCTGCACCGCGAACATCAGCTTGCCTCCTTCATCTGAGCCAGGAGATTCCCGACCAGGCCGTTGGCGAGGTCCCGCGCGCTCCCACGGAGCGAACTTGCGGAAGCCGACCGGGTTTCCACCCGGCGGCGGCCGAGATGTCGGACCAGCGACACCCGGATTCCGTCCGCATTGTACGGAGTCCAGACGAGTTCCGATCCATCGCCCAGGAGCCCACGCTCCCGGAGCGACCGCTCCACCTTCGCCTTGAGCGCCTCGACCATGGTCATCTCCATCATCGGAGGACTATAATGCAAAACGTGTGCCACACTGGACACCATTATAACGCGCAGCGTTTGCGGTGTCAATAGCCATTTCAGTGCCAAAGTGGCAGTCGGCTGCCATCCCTACTACCGAATCCGCCGGACTTCCTTCCGGACCGTCTGGAACTCATGGGCGCGGCGAGCGACCAGGTTGAGAAGCTGAGCCTGCCGGGTCGCGAACTTCTCGTTGTGGCTGTGCTCCCACCGGTGCGCGAGTTCGTGCGTGAGCGTGAAGAGCGCCTGGAGAGCCGCCACCTGGAACTTCTTGTCCAGCTTCTCGATGTCCAGAAAGACCGCCTTGTCGTCGCCGGACCAGTGAGCGTCGTGGGAATAGTAGCTGTTCCTCATGAACCCGATGTTGGCGACTTCCAGGTCTGTGAACTCCGCCTCGAAGATCTCGATGTAGCGGTCCATGAGGGAGAGCAGCTTCCGGACGCGCTTCTGCTTCTCCGGGTGCCACTCGCGGCGGACCTCGCTGGAGCGATCCTCAAAGATGACTCCGCGGGACGGGATCAGGGTTTCGAGAAGCTGATTCGCCTTGTCCTCCTGGCTCTCGACCACGGACCGGATGCCTGACGTGACGAGCGCCGCCCGGCGGTCGTCCTCAAGGACCGGGGCATACTGCTCGAAGAGCGTAGTATCCTTCGGAGCCTTGGGAGTCTCTGGCTGCTGCTTCTTCGCCTTGTTCTTCCTGAAGTTGTAGGCGAGGCGCTTCTGGACCTTCTGGGGCGGGATCTTGGAGGAGATCGGATTCTCCTTCTCATAGGACGCGCGTTCCCGCAGGCGCCGGAACGACTGCTCCAAGGTGGGGTTCACGAGGCGCTCCCTAGCCGGAGTGAAGTCCTTGTAGGTCGTATGCGTGAAGTCCACGACGTACGTCTCGTCTCCCCCGACCCACTCCTGGAACTGAGGAAGGCCGTTCGAGAGGACGATCAGATGCCCCTTATACGACTTGGGCTCTTTGGGCTTGTAGACGGGGAATCCGGCGATCTCGGTATGGAGTGCCGAGGGCTCCAACGCGGAGCGGATCTCCTGGCCGTTCAGAAAGATCGCGGTCTTCGCAGGACGCGCGTAGGTAAGCATCTCGCGCAGGTAGTCCATGTAGACCGGCGTGCTTTCGACGTACCGGATGACGAAGACGACGCCGGGCTTTCCGGGGCAAACGCCCTGCTCCTGGAGTTCGGCGCCCGCCAGGATCTCCGCCTGGGTCACGCGGAACCGACGCCTATCCTGAGCAACGCTGTCGATCGTGAAGTCCTTGACGTAACGGTTGAAGAGGATGACCGCCTTGGCGACACCGTTCCCACCCGTGCGCTCGCTGGCCTCGCCTCCCCCCTTCCCGCCCAGGCAGAGGAACCGTTCGAGGAAGACGCCCGAGGTCATCCCGCAGCCGTCGTCCTGGAAGCTGAGGACCCACTCCTGGCCCTCCCGGACCAGATTTACGTCCACGCGCTTGGCCGCCGCGTCAACCGAGTTCTGGAGCATCTCGGTCACAGACTTGACCACCTTGTCGCCGGAGTAGAGGCGGTCCGCGTACGCGCTCCAGACCTCCCTGGCGTCGATCTTCAGTTCCAGCTTAGCCATGGTCTTATCCCCCTTAGTTGCACTCAGGGCAGTGGGCGCGGGCGGGTGCGATATCGGTTTCCCCGGCAGCGTAGGCGCGGGCGAGTTCGAGAGCCTGTTCTTTGGCACGAGGGTAGAAGATACCCCGGTCCTTGCGGACGACGTTGTGTCCGCACTCAAGGAACAGGTTCACGAGATCCCCCGCCCCACGGTGCCCGATTACGAATCTGAGTTTACCCATGGAGGGCCTCACGGACTTCGCGCTTTCCGGCGCGGCGGATAGCGCGGGCATAGGCGCGGCGGGCGCGGCCCTTGCCACCGTCAACCTTGTTGATCCGGCGGTTTCCGTTATGGTGCTTCACACTGTCCTCCTTCTACGCCTTCGCCCAGAAATCACCCGCCACCCATCCGTGTGGGGCGCGCTTGACGACATGGGCGAATCGGTTTTCCCAGTTCCATGAATTCGAGTCGCGCATGGTGTGAAGGGCGAACGCGGCAAGGACGGCGTCCCTCGGAGGAAGCGTATAGGTCGATTCGTACCCGTTGACGCCGTACACAGTCGTTACCGTTTTCGTCTCGGTCATCTTTTCCTCCTTACGAGGCTTCGGTTTCCTTGGTCCACCGGCGAAGCACCTTGAAACCAGTGCCGTTGTCGCCGAAGATGCGTACGCTCTTGTAGCCGTCCTTCACCGCCTCCAGGGCGCGCGAGATGGCCTTCTCCATGGTGTCGTGGTAGGCGCCGGGGATGTCCTTCCAACCCACGAAAGGCTTCACGAACTGCACGATGAACTTCACACTTGCCTCCGTTCGCGTCACGCCTATCCATGCAAAACGTGTGCCACACTGGACACCATTATAACGGAACGGAAATGCGGTGTCAAGAGTCATTTTGGCAGGCCAGGCTGCCGCTAGGTCCAGAACCGCTTCCAGATGATCCGGCACCCTACCTTGCAGGTGGGACACCAGTAGGCCGGATGGCGGCGCTTGATGATCCGGGCCTTTGGCTTCCGGTTCTTCCAGTTCCCCTTCCAGACGGCGCTCGTCGTCCAGAAGCGGCGCCGCATAGGCCCGCGACAGGTGGGGCAATAGACGAGAAGCTCCATGTTACGCGACAGGGGCATGGGGATCGAAGGCTCGGAGCCCCTTCCGAAGCGCGCCCAGGCACTCCGATAGGACCCAGGGCGGGATCTTCCCTGGAAGCTCGAACTTGACCACTTCGAGCGCGTCGATCATGGCCGCTGCCGCGTCCCGCTGCTCCTGGGTGAGGTTCCGGCAAAGTGCCTCGTCCATCGTTTCCTCTTCTTACCGTCGCTCGGTCTTCCATGCCTGGTACCGGGATGAGGCCACCGCGAGCATGTAGTCCACTTCTTTCCCCAAGCGGAACATGATGAGCCGCCTCCGGAGCGGGTCCCGCTCGCGCCGGACGATCGACTTGAAGATGCGATCGACGGCTCGGCCGAGAGTATCCCTCTCGCTCCGCGTCAGGTGGGAGGTTGTGTCGAACTCTTCGCGGCGCTTCATTCTTTATCCTTCGAGTTCGTTCCGATGGATTCGCGAACCTTGTGAGCGGCCATCAGCAGGATGTTCCGCCAGACATTCTCGCCGCCGTCATCGTGAAGCTCGGCGGCGTACTGCTCGATGATCTTGGCGCACTCCTCCTTGATCCTCTGACGGAATATCCGAACGTTCCGCTCCGCGCCGGTGAAGCTGTAGTGACTCCCCATCGCCGTCATGTACTCGATCCGGGCAAGATGCGCTCCCCATGTCTGAGGAGGCCAGCCCGGAGGCACCTTGGCGTACTCGCCTGTTGGTTCTGGCATTTTCGGGTTCGTCATGGTTGAGCTACTTCCTTTCGTTGGATCTACGAACGACGTACTCCGATCCGCAGTACCCGCACCGCGCCCGCTTCCCATAGGTCTTCACGACATTCCCACAATCCTTCCAGTCGCAGAAGAACAGAAGCCGTTTGAACTTGGTCGCCTTCCTCATGGTTAGAGCCATCCCTTTTCGCGAAGAAAGGCGACGTTCTCCGCGGCGATCCGGAAGGCCATCCCGGAGAGCCAGGTGACTTCATCATGCCAGGCTTCGTCGTGGCCGTTCCCCTTCCGATGGCCCAACTCATGGACTGCAAGGGAGACCCAGGCGACGATGTTCCCCGGCTTGAAGAAGCCGGACCCGAGGCGCTTTTCGCTCAGGCTGAAGATCTTGTTGGACTGGTCCCAGGAGGCGCAGTGCCGGTCACGGTCCATCCGGTAGATCCGGACCGTGAAGTGGCCGATCTCCATCTTGTCCCCGAGCCAGTGGAGAAAGGACGCGAACTCCTTCTGGTTCTCGCTCCAGTCCTTGGGGTCCACCGTCTCGGACTCGCCGTAGTTGGGCTTGAACGTTTCGGTCACCGTGGGCGTGTGGGCGCGCAGAAGATCCCGGACGCCCTCGGTCTGCCCGCGGAGATCCACGAGAGGAAGCCCTTCCTGGACCGCCCGCACGTTGTTGTCCGGGTCCATGGGGTTCGCCCTGACGGCCCGGTCGCCGAAGCGTTTCGTGATGTAGACCTGCCCGGCCTTCTCCTTGTCGAAGGCCGGACTCGACACGGCCTCCTCCAGCCAGAGCTTCGAGACCTGCTCCTGGTTCAGCTTCCCGATCCGGTGGTTGGCGATCAGGGCAAAAAGCTGCTTGAGGTAGGAGCGGGGCACGACGTCACGCTCCGGCTTGAGCGGGACCCGCTGCTGGACGTCGATGTGATAGGGGAAGCCATCGTCCTTGATCGGCTCGATGGGGATGCCCATCTCATAGATCCAGGCCGTCCCGCCGGAGCCGACTTCGTAGAGCCGGACTTCGGTCTTCCGGATGCGCTGGACCATGACCTCCTCTTCTACAAGGATGGTCGGAAGGCTTTCCTCGAACGAATCGACCGTGGTCTTCTGCGCGATGGTCTCGCCATTCAACGTGACCAGGATATGACGAGGCGGAATGAAAAGTCGCAGGTAATCGGTGACCTTTGTGACGTCATCCTGTTTCCAGGCTGATACTTCGCAGGTGACGAGCGTGCCGCGCTCACGGCTATTCTTGCTTACCTGGCGGTCGAACTCCTTTCCGTTCCACGAGAATTCAACCGTCTTGCCGACCGTCTCGACCCGAGCGGACCGGGACACGGCGATCATTTCCTTCAGACCGCGCCCCATTCGACCGCGCTTGGTCGGCGTCTCCTTCTTACCGGAGGCGAAGATGGTCCAGATCTGCTTGGGTTCCGTGAAGCCGCGGAGAACATCATCCTCGACCCTGATCTCCGTGAAGCGGCCGTTGAGTTTGATGTCCACCGTGAGCCGGGTCGCACCATCTTCGTCGAAGACGTTCTGGAGAAGCTCCCGAACCAACTGGCCCGCAGGCCGCTGGAGGTTCTGAGCCCGGAACGCCTTCTCGTCGAGTTCGAAGCCCATGGAGTCTACCTTTTTAGGTCTAAGGACTTCTCGTACTGATCCAGGTCTTCCACCAAGACCCGCCATCTGGCCCGTACATGGCCGACTGCGGAAAAGTTCCTGGCACGGAGCTTCCCTGTTCGGATCAGGCGATAAGGGGTAGCCCGGCTAACGCTCCAGCGACATGCGATGTCGTCCACAGTCAACCAGACCCTGTCATCCTTTTTCCGCTGAGCGCCCATGCTGGAGGCCACGATCTTCCATGCCTCGACCGGCGCGAGCCCCAGGCGCTCGTTCATGTGGTCGGCCCTGGTCTTGGCCGCCTCGTAGCTCTCGAAGGGGCCTTCGTCGCGCACCGGGACGTAACCGGGGTTGTCGCGCTCGGCGAGGCCGATGCCGTAGCCTTCTCCGGTCACGACCGCCGTGAACGCCTTGTTCTGTTTCATGGCCACTCCTAGTCGATGTTCGCCTTGAGACCGATCTTCCGGGCGACCGCTCTCTTGAAGCCCATCGAGAGCCCAGCGGCATCCGTGACGAGTTCCGCGAGCGCCCGCTCGTACTCGACGTTCTCCCCATCCTCGTCTCGAAGATCCCGAGCAAGCTTGATGAGAGTACCGACCGGCACCGTCCGGGATTGGATATCCTTCCAGTCCAGCGGCTCCGACTTCGGCCGACCCCCGGCCACGATCTCCGGATAGACGATCAGGTGATCGCCCTCCTTGACCCCGGCGTCGGGAAGGGTCTGCGTCTCCTGGAGCCGCTTCCCGCCCTCCTTGTGATCCAGGCTGTAGGACATGGGCTGGCCGTCCGGCGCCGTGATCGGGAGAGACATCTTCGTGATGATGTTCGGGATGATCTTGGACACCGCGACGGTCGGAGCGATCCGCGCCTTGATCGACTTCGCGCCGGTCTGATCAAGGAACGTGACCTGGATGCCCTGTACTTCGGTCATGCGACGGTCTCCTTTTTCGTCAGCTTCCTGAACGCCCTGGCACACTCCGGCCCGAGCGGATAAAAGGCCATGTAGTTCCCGTGCAACCTGTGGTCCACCGCCGCCCCTTCCATGAGGAGTACGAACTGGTCGCAGCAGATCTCCACCCACAGCGCCTTGTCCTTGTTCTTAACGGGCTTCCCGCAGTAGGCGCAGGGCATCTCGTGCTCCTTGCACCGCTGCGAGTTCTCGCGAAAGTTCGGACCGGAGAAAGGCTTCATCATGCGAGCACCTTCTCGGGGGCAACCCACCCGCACCACTGGCACCAGGACCCGTTGATCGGATGCCGCGACAGGGAACCTTCTCCCCTGGGCTTGCAGGTCTCCGGCGTGGGCTTTTCCGCGTCGGTTTCCCACCAGTGCCCTTCGCCCATCTTTCCATAGCTCGACGGGCCTGCGATCAAGTCCGGCTCGGGCTGGTAGTCGGGGTAGTGCTTTCGGATGCTGAGCACGGCGCTGTGCTCTTCGGGCTTCGGGGCGCCGTGTTCCTTCACGGCCGCCACGCTCTTCTCGTCCCAGTCCTGGACCGGGTAGATGATGGTACCCGGCTTGCCGAACTCCAGGGGCGCCCATGAGGGCTGATAGCAGTGCTGGAAGTGCCCGTAGAGGCACTTGATCCAGGCGCGGGTACGCGGATGGTCCAGCGGAAGCTTCGGGTACTTCGTGGTCCCGTAGAGCTTGGCCACTTCCTCCCAGCTATCCGTGCCCTTCCCGTCGATGAAATAGCCGGGGCCTTTGCTCGGATGGTTCCCGTACTGCGTGTAGACCGGCCGCACGAAGTAGCTGGGATGGCCCGGGGGCTCCAGGAAGCATCCGCAACCCGGCCCTCCCAGGTGATACGAAGGGGGCAGCTTGTAGGGCCTCACGACCGCTTCCCTTCCAGAGTGACCTCTTCCGAGATCAGCGCCGCGCGCTTGGCCTTGAGGTCGCCGAGCTTCTTCTCGGCCTCGGCGATCTCTTCGTCCAGGCGGATGACGTCGTTGTTGATGTGGCCGAGTTGAGCCGGACGGAAGATCTCGGGATGCTCGGCGGCGTACTTGGTCCATGCGGCCGAGAGGACCGAGCGGGCCTTCTGGACCGCCGCCAGGCTGTAGTCGAACGCCTTGGCGGAGTCGGGCCGGGAGAGGTAGACGTCCCGGATGTCCTTCACGTCCCAGGTGCCGTCCGGCTTGCGGTGCAGGTGCGCGGACAGGTGGTAGGCGACCCGGTTGATGAGGACGGACGCCACGTTGTAGACGCCCGGCTCCGTGGCTTTGGGACCCTCGATGTGGACGTGGTCGGCGCTCGTCACGGCGAACCGAAGCTTGCCGAAGGCGGTGTCGAACTCCCCCGTCACGTGATCGGCCCACTCCCGGGCGACTTCGCGCGTCTTCATCACACCCTCATCTATGCAAAACGTGTGCCACTCAAGACACCATTATAGCGCTCAGCGTTCGCGGTGTCAATAGCCAAGTTGGCAGGCCGGGCTGCCACTACCGGCCTTTCTTCTTCCCCCACACTTCCTGGACCACGCCGGGAGGAGCGTCCACTACCCGCTCCGGGATCTCGAACTCCAGGTGCGAGAAATCCACCTTCCCGCCGAACGACGGGACCTTGAGAATCTCCCCCTTCTTCCTCTCGACGAGGTTGTTGGCGGCGACCTGCCATGCCTCCCCGTCCCGGGCGACCAGGATCATCCCGCGGAGGCCGAAGCTGTTCCGGTTCTCCGAGACGCTGGCGACCTTGAACTCCTTAGCCGTCCGCTCCGGCTGGAAGTCGTTCGCCCGGAAGTAGACCTTCTTCGGGTTGAACTCCTTCTGGTCCGGGTCGATCAGGTCCAGGCCCTTCCGAGCGTCTTTCACCTTCTTGGCGTAACCGGTCGTCCCGGCCTTCCTGGCGATCGCGATGTCCTTTTCGTCCACGAGTTCCCCATGGAGGTTCCGCCCGGTCTCGTAATCGTCGAAGCCGTGGGTCACTCGGACCTTGTACCGGCCGGGCGGGAGCCAGCTTGAGCCGCCCACGTCGTTCAGGATCATGATGCTCGTGATGTCGCTGAGCCGCTTCTCGCAGACGACGTGGCCCAGGAGACCGACTTCTTCGACGGCGCGCTTTGTGCTCATGGCTCCTCCTAGATGTTCCCGGTCAGAATGAAAAGGCTGTAGCCGGACTTGCTCCACCGGAAATAGGGCGCCCACCCGAACTGTCCGAACACGAACGCATGGATATCGGACCAGTCCTTGGCGACACCATCATGGTCCTTCTCGATGTGCGAGACCCGCAGGTGATGAGGACCGCGGGAGACGAGAGGCTTCCGATCGAGGCTGTAGCCCTTGGCCCCGAAATACCGCTCGATCATGGCGGCAACTTCCCGCTTGACCCAGGTCGGGATGCGCTTCCGCTTCTTCATGGCTACCCTTTCACGATCCTGGAGAGGGCGTCTTCTTTCCTGAGTCCGCGGACGGCCACCAGGAACCCCTCGTAGTCGGTCCGGGCCGTGGCGTCATCAGCCCACCCAAAGGTGGGCTCGAAGAGCACGGCGAACTCCTCGAACGTCAGGCGAAACTGGTTCATTCTCGTCCTCCTGGTCGCTTACACGTCGAGCGAAGGGTCCGGCGCGTGTCCGGGCGCGTACGCCTCGACTTTGAGCCGGAACCCCTTGACGTCGATCCCGGAGCCTTCCAGCCTCTTGTCGAGCACCTTGAGGACTTTGCTGTTCAGAGCCTTCTGGCTCGGGGGGAGCTTCCCCTTGAAGAGCTTTAGACCTCTGTCCCGCACCTGGAGCATCACTTCGTAGATCATGACTGCCCTCCCCGAGCGATTCCGTACTTGTCCGTACCGCACTCGCAGACCTCGGTCTTGGGACCGTGAGCCTTGCCGCACCCGAAGCCCCGGCAGACCCAGGCGTTCTTGGGGGCGCCGCAGATGGGCTCCACAGGCCCCTGGACGGTGCGCTGGCAGGTCTTGGCCTTCTGGACGTTGTACTGGTAGCACTTGTTGCAGCGCCAGGACTTGAGGTTGTGGCCGCACTCGCAGCGCTTCGCCTCGGGGCCGTTGACCTTGTGGCACTCCAGACAGGACCAGGAGCCCTTGGCGATCCCGCAGGTGGTCGTCTCGCCGGTCTCGGCCCCGCAGACGATCCCATCCTCGTTGTAGTGCCGGACCGGGCAGTACCACTCCGTCTCGATCGAGCAGCGGGTCAGCATGGTCTGCTTGATGCCCTTGTACTCCTCGTGCTTCTTGACCGTGCCCTTGATCTGGTAGGTCTTGCCGATCTCCAGGCTCTGCGAAGAAGAGAACCAGGTGGCGATGTTGCCCTTCTGGTCCACGAACCGGTGCAGGTGGCTCGCGCCGAAGTCGCTCTGGAGGTCGATCACCTTGAGGACCGTGAGGGTGAAGACCTCGCGCTTGCCGACCTCGCCGAAGAACTCGCTCTTCCCCTCGCGCTCGATCCGGACCTTCCGCTCGGCCTCGAAGCCCATCTCGCGCTTGTAGGTCGAGATCAGGCTCGCGGCGACGCCGAAGCCCTTCTTGATGACGACGTCGCGGGTGCAGATGACGACGAGGTTGTGCTGATAGTCGTTGAGTTCAGCCTGCTTGGCGAGCGTCCCGCGGAGCCACTCAACGGCCTTCCCGGCAAACTCGATGTCTTCGGCCTCGGGGCGGGCCGGGTGGGGGTTCTCCTTGCTCGGCTTCTCGAACATGGCGGACAGCGCCCGGTCGGCCGTGGGGCTGCGACGGTCGCCCTCGGGCAGGAGCCGGGCCTTGGAGCGGGAGAGCCAGCCGTCCGTCCGGACGCTCATGGCGACGTAGGCGAGGTAGTCGGGCATCCAGATGGTCTCCCGGCCGCCCCCGCCGCCCCACCCGTCTTCCTCGGCCTCGCCGCAGATGTCGGACGCGGAGAACTCCCACTCGGCGATCTGCGCGTAGCGCTCGGGGTCCTGGTGGCCAAGGAAGTCGGCGATGCACTGGCGGCCTACCTGCTTGAGGACGCCGTCGTCGTGCCGGACCACGAAGGTCTCCGACCGGCGGCGGATGAGGCCGCAGTGGTCGCACTTCTGATCGGCATGGCGGAAGTCGGCGGGGAGGCTCTGGCCGGGGACCGTCCGGATGAACATCGCCGCCTCGTTCTCGCCGTTCGCGGCGATGAACTCCAGGGCGGCGACCAGGGTCCACCCGGCGTACTTGGGGGCCTGGCCCTCGACCTCGACCGGGTAGGTGATCTTGACGACGGTCTCCCGGAGGATCTCGTTCGTCTCGGGGTCGCGCTCGTAGCCGCCGAAGCCGTCGCTGACAGGGACCTTCTTCTCCTCCCGGATGGGCTCCCCGACCTTGAGGACGATCGGCTGGACGCCCAGCTTGGCCGCCCGCTTGTTCAGCTTCTCGATCCGCTCCTGGAGGAGAGGGAGGTTGTCGGCGGGCACCTTGTAGACCTTGGGCTCCGTCTTGGGAGCCGTTTCCGCGTTCGTCATCATGCCCTATTCTATGCAAAACGTGTGCCAACCAGGATACCATTCCGACCCTCAAAATCAAGCGAATTTTAAGGGTTTCCCCCCTCCCAAAACCGGCCCCTATATACATATGTGAACAGATGTGGCAGGGGGCTGCCAGGGGGTGTCAGGTTGGCAGCCTGCCAGGATGCCACCCCACGGGATCTTCTGGAGGCTTTGAGGGGCGTCCGGTATACTAGAAGGGTGTAGAGAGGAGGCTCTTCCTTGTACCTTGGCGGACTGGACGAAACGGCTTCGTTCAAAACCGAGCGCCTGGCCTTCGTCGCCGATCAACTCAAGGCCATGGGTGATCCGCATCACCTGGGAGCCCTCCGTGCGGAGCGTCCGGTCACGCTCGGATGGCACCTCATGGCCGACATCGAGAACGTCAAGTTCGGCCTGCTCAACGACGTGAAGGCCCTGGAGGACATCGTCAAGAGGGCGGTCGTTGCCGGGAAGCTGACGCTGGTCCGGATCTGGAGCCACAAGTTCAAACCACAAGGTCTCTCGGTCGTCGCCCTCATCCAGGAGTCCCACATCGCGATCCACACGTGGCCCGAGTTCGGCCTGGCCACGGTGGACATTTACACGTGCAGTGGAAAGCTTGGCGTCCAGAAGGCGTTTGAATCTGTAGCGGACGCGCTCGATGGGGACATCTACAACTTCTTCGTTGAAGAGCGCGGGGTCCGATACGACCAGGGCGAGAAGCGCCGGAAGACCAACGTCCGGGAGGCCGTGTGAACGACTACTGGAAAATGATGACCGGCGCCAAGGCCAAGCACAAGAAGAAGCCCGAGGAGACTCACGAGCTTACGCAGGTCCAGCCCCTCCAGGTCACTCCGGAAGTGATGGGGTCAGTCCATGATCTTGCTCCCCGCCGGGAACTGCCACGGAGCCTGGATGAGATGAGCGCTCTGGACGCGAGCCAAAGCGTCCTCGATCCGGACTCCATGAGGCGCCTTTCGGATGCCGCCCGGACCGGCGAGACGACGATCGAGATGCGGGAGTGCGTGGCCAGGACGGACGGGCGAATCAAGGCCCGCTCGGTGGAGGTCTCGATCTCTTACGGAGAGCGCCTGAGCCTCGGGGAACTTCTCAGGGGCTGCCTGTCAATGATGGACCACACCAGGCACGGCTTCGGCAGGGCCGTAGCGCTTCCTCGTCCCTCCGCCTATATGGACGCGGAGGCTCTAAGGGCGGCCCGATCCTCCATCGAACTGGCCAGGATTCCAACCCGCTCCATTGAGCCGCTCGACTCCCCTTTCCGCGTCCTTGACGCCCCGCCCAGGAAGGGCCTTGGCTACAAAAAGGCGTAGGCCCTGGCGATTCTCCGTCACCCGTGAACCCCTCGCGCGTAGGAAGGCGGGGAGGTGTCAGCGGGTTCCCACCCGGCGTTCTAAATTGATTCGTAACGACCTCCATCGCTCGGACGTCCTACTCTACGGCCGCCGGAAGGGAGGTTCGACCATGGGTGAAACGACGACCCTTGCGAGAAAGCCTCACGAGACGACGACGTTCGAGCGCCTGGCGAGCCTGCTCCCAAAGACCGAAACCCACTGGCGGACGATCGCCTCGCGCGCCCATCGGCTGCGCAGCTATCCAGGTGACGAGGCCGCCGCCAGGACCCACGAGCTTCAGATCTGGGAGATCCGCCAGGGCCTCCTGCCGGGCACGTCCAGGCAAATGCGCCTCTGTCCGCGGTGCCTCAAGCGCGGGATCAGGTACGCCCTCCTCTTCATCGGCGGGATGGACCGTTGCGGCACCTGCGACTGGCCAGGACCGAATCGGCTCGAATCGAACGATTCCGCGTCACCGGCGTAACGATCGCGCGTAGAACCAAGGGAGTCTGCCCGTAGTCCTCCACCGACCTCTCCTCCAGATGTAACACCTCGGAGTCGTGGATCTATGGGACCGCCAACACCCGCGGATCTTGGAGTTGAAATCGCCCCGACTTAAAGGTGCGACGCTCCGACAGGTGATGCGACGGGGCATACGGTCCCTTGAGGAGGTGATCCATGATCCGAGGTCTTCTG
>Ga0214472_10001140_pt1 | contig 30452 bp, 32 predicted proteins | sample RVTome_6_FD_207662 | JGI IMG/M metagenome (GOLD analysis project Ga0214472, IMG submission 207662) | Soil microbial communities from uranium-contaminated site in the Upper Colorado River Basin, Wyoming, United States - RVT140D175 | ecosystem: Environmental > Terrestrial > Soil > Contaminated >...
TACCGCATCGGCATGAGCGTCATTTTGGCGGTATGCGTACTCTATACTGTGTTGGGCGGGCTGCGCGCGGTGATCGGCACCGACTTTTTGCAGACGCTGATCATTCTTATCGGTATCGTCATTCTGGCATGGCTGGCGATCACCGAAGTCGGATTCGAACGCATGCATACAGCCGTGCTCGAAGAACGTCCCGAGCTGCTTAATCTGCTGATGCCCGCGGCCATCATGTTTTTGTTCAATAATCTGTTGTTCGGTGTCGGTGAAATCTTTCATTCCAATGTCTGGTGGAGCAGGGCCTTTGCCTTTCGCGAGGGTGTCGGGTTCAAGGCTTATTTGATCGCTGGTATCTTCTGGATGCCGATTCCGGTAGTTGCCGGATTCATAGCCCTGACGGTACCGGCACTGGACCTCAATGTTCCTGCCGCAGACATGGTGGGCCCTCTCGTGGCTGCCGAACTGCTGGGCACTGGCGGGGCGATCCTGGTCTTTATCGTCGTGTTTGCCGCCTTGGCCTCCAGTTTGGATTCATTGCTGGCCGCCACGTCCGATCTGATTCTGACAGATATCTATAAAGGGCACTTCCGGCCCGAGGCCAGTGACGCACAACTTGCCCGTGCCGCACGCTGGGTGGTTGCGGGCTTGGGGATCTTTGCCTGGATATTGTGCTTGCCGCGTCTGACGACACTGGCCGAACTACTCTATTTCACCGGTGCCTTCGTGGCCAGTACCATCTGGCCCATCGCAGTCGGCCTGTTCTGGCGGCGCGTGAATCCGGCGGGGGCAATGTTGGCAATGGTTGCCGGCACGGTCATTGGCCTGGCCGGTTACTTTCTGATCGGTTTTTATGTCGCGGCGCTGATCTCCGCTGCCGTTTCGATGAGCATCGTATTATTAAGCACGTGGATGTATCCCGGTAATTTTGACTGGTCCGTATTGGCCGATTCAAGAGGGGCACGCTCATGACTATCTCTGTGACGGCACTTACCTGGCTGGTTGGCACAGCTACGATGATCACCGTATTGGCACCGGCCGTATTGATCGTTTTCTGGATCAGAGATTGGTTAAAGGGACGCTTATGGTAAACAAGCTGAATCCTCGTCTGTGCGAGCCGCTCGAAGAACGGGTTCTGGATGTACAAGGATTTGAACGCCCGCGCAATCTGTTGAATGCTATTGATGAGGATCTAAGTCCGTTGCTTGATCTGACGCAGCGTCCTGTGGTTTCGGCAAGCCAGTTTACCCGCGAGCAACTGTTGCAGCTTTCCCGGCTGGCTGCCCGTTACGAAACCCAACCGCAGATGATCAGCCGCCCGTTGACAGGCAAAATTCTCATCAGCGCCTTTTATGAACCCAGCACCCGCACCCGCTTGTCTTTCGAAAGCGCATGGCACCGGCTTGGCGGCGATATCATGTCCATCACCGACCCCGCTTCGACGGGTATCGCCAAGGGTGAATCGCTCTACGACGTGGGTGAGATGCTGAATCACTATGGCGATTTGGTGGTGTTGCGCGACAGCAATGAAAATGCCGTATATGAAATGCTGGAAGCCTTGCGCATTCCGATTATCAATGGCGGCAACGGTACCGACGAACATCCGACCCAGGCGATGGCCGATATATATACATTGCTCAAGTGGCGCCCCGCGCTTTGCTTGCCGGAGATCAGCAACGGACAAGCGATACGGATAGGTATTATCGGTATACCGGGACGCATGCGCACCGTGCGCAGTCTGCTGACGTTACTCAGTCTGTTTTCCCAGGGTATAGAAGAAGTCGTCATTATCAGCGATCAGGCGGAATGTTTTGCGCAAGGCCAGCGTGAAGAGTTGGAAAGCAAAGGACTATCGCTGCGTGTAAGCGTCGGCCTGAACAAGGAACTGCCGAAATTCGATGTTGTATATATCAATGCCATCACCTGGGTCGGTGAGGGATATGAAGAGCTCGGTAGCCGTTACCGCCTCGATACATCGTCGCCGCTGAATGAAGAGGCCATTATTCTGCATCCCCTGGCACGCGGCCGGGAACTTGCACGCGACCTCGATGACACGCCGCACAACTGGTATTTTGCTCAGGCGCGCGGCGCCGTTTTCATGCGCATGGCGTTATTGTCTTCGATCTTAAAAACCTTTACCTGATGACGGATTATTTATGTGTGGCATAGCCGGATTCATATACGCAGACCGCAACCGTCCCGTTGAGCCTGAACTGTTGGTGGCAATGGCGGCTATTCAATATCACCGCGGCCCCGACGGTTTCGGTTGGCAGGCCATGGAAGGTGTTGGTTTCAGTCATGCACGCCTGTCGATTATCGATCTTGACGAACAGCGCGGACGGCAACCCTTTATCTCGGAAGATCAACGTTTGATGTTGACCAAAAACGGCGAGCTCTATGATTATCAGCGCCTGCGCGCCGATCTTACGTCCCGCGGTGCCCGTTTCAAGACCAAGAGCGATTCCGAACTTATCATGCATCTCTATCCCCGGCTGGGACTTGAAAACACTTTGCCATACCTGCGCGGCGAATTTGCGTTTGCCATGTATGACCGTGCGAATGACACGCTGTATCTGGTACGTGATCGCTTTGGCATTAAACCGCTTTATTGGACAAAGACCGCCGGCGGTTTGGTGTTCGGTTCCGAGCTCAAGGTATTGTTTGCGCATCCTGACGTGAATCGCCAATTCGATTCCGCCGGGCTTTATCACCAGATGATGCAGACCATGGTGCCGGGAACTACTGCTTTTAAAGATGTGTATCAGGTCAAGCCTGGTCATGTGTTGACGGTGTATCGCAACGACGGCCATTTACAGATCGATGAACGATGTTACTGGGATATGCCGTTTCCGGAACAAAATGCGCGTGACGGAAGTATTGACGAACCGGAATACATCGAGGGCGTGCGTGAACGCCTTATCGAGGCCGTGCAGTTGCGTCTCGAGGCGGACGTACCGGTGGGATGTTATCTGTCAGGCGGCATCGATTCGTGTTCTATCGTCGGTCTGGCGGCGGCCAGTACGCAAGGTTCGGTCAAGACCTTTACCATCGGTTTCGACAGCGCCGATTACGATGAAACGCCCATTGCGCGTGAAATGGCCGAGGCCGCCGGCGCCGAACAGGATATATTGCAAATCAGCGCCAATCATCTCTACGACCACTTCGAGGAAACCCTTTGGCACGCCGAGCGTACTATATACAACACGCTTGGTGTCGCCAAATTACTGATGAGCCGGCGCGTGAACGAGACCGGTTACAAAGTCGTGCTGACCGGCGAAGGTTCCGATGAGTTATTCGGCGGGTATCCAGCCTTCCGCCGCGATATGTTCCTGTATGGCCTCGATCACTTATCTGCCGATGAGCGCAGCGAATGGCAGAGCATACTGGCCGTAAACAATAAGTTGTTCACAGGTTCGATGTTGGCCGATCAAAGCATCGAGGATCCTGCGTTGACCGCCAGGATCGGGTTTACGCCCTCGTGTCTGCAACCATGGTTGGCCTGCGCTGGGCGTGTCCCGGCGTTATTGCATCCCGCACACCGTAAGGCATTGGAAGGTTACGAACCCGGCGCTGCGATTGCCGCCACTTTTGATGGTGATGCAATGAAGAACAGGCACCCGCTGGACCGGGCACAATACGTCTGGATCAAGACCATGCTCGAAGGCCAGATACTCACCTGGGGCGGGGATCGTATGGACATGGCTAACGCCGTGGAGGCCCGTCCGCCATTTCTTGATCATCACTTGGCCGAGTATGCCGCGATGTTGCCGCCGTCCATGCGTATTCATGGCCGGACGGAAAAGTATGTCTTGCGGGAGGCCATGAAAGGCCTGTTGCCGGAGATTCTTTATAAACGGGAAAAATTCGCTTTCATGGCGCCACCGGCCTATACCGATCCGGACAAATGGATGGCAATGCAGACGTTGGCAGATAAATATCTCGATGACGGTGCAATCGAGGCCGCCGGCCTGCTGGATGCCAACGGCGTGGCGGCATTGTTCAAGTTACATGAGGCCCCGGATATCTCTGCGGCTGCGCAGACCCAACTTGATGCCGTCATCAATCACTTGATAGGCGTGCAAATACTGCACAAACATTTTATTGTCGGCGATATACCCGCCCTGGCCCGGTGCAAGGCGCAAATGCTGGGTTGGCGGGCAGAGAACTCCACTTGCACCCGAAGCTGCGGTGCAGTGTTAACAGGCGTATAGATTTTGGGAGAAGTTCAAATAAAACATGAGGAGCAATAGATGAATAATCTGGAAAGCCAATTTATTTGGCACAAGCGTTTGAATGAAATTGATCACCATATTCAGGATATTCGCATCCCCAAGCATCTTGACGGAGAAACCGACCAGGATCAGGAATGGTGTGAAGTCGTAGCCAATAACAAAAAACAACGCATCCGGTTTCATGATTACGATGAAGTATTTGGAATTCCCGGCCTGTATGAAAAGATTTTTTATGATACTTTGGAATGTTGTTCTCCAAGTTATGTGGTGAATTTATTTGAAGACGTTGCCAGCGAGTGGGGCGACGAACTGTGGAATTTCAAGGTGCTCGATGTCGGCGCAGGTAACGGCATGGTGGGCGACGAACTGCGGCACCGCGGCGTGCGCAAGATAGTTGGTGTGGATATCATTAAAGAAGCGAAGCAGGCCGCATTACGTGACCGGCCCGGTGTTTATGATGATTATCGCGTTACCGATCTCACCAAGTTATCGCAGGAGGAAGAAGCGACGCTGCGTAAACATCAACTGAATTGCCTGACCACTGTGGCTGCACTCGGATACGGCGATATTCCGCCATTAGCTTTTCTGAAGGCATTGGATCTTATCAGCACGCCTGCATGGGTGGTATTTAACATCAAGGAAGATTTTCTGCATGAAAGCGATCAGAGTGGGTTCAGCCGGTTGATTCGCAAATTGATACAACAGGATTATATTCAACCGCAGTGTTACCGGCGTTACCGTCACCGCATGTCAACTGCCGGTGAGCCTCTATTTTACATCGCCATGATCACCAAAAAGTGTAAACCGATTGCGCCTGCGCTATTTGCCGAATACGCATGAGCCTTGTATATTTTCGCATAGTCGAAAGCCGTAAAAAATCATCGGATATTGCCCGCAGGCACGGCTTCTAATTGTTTGTCCGTAGAGCCGGCCCGTTCTTTTCTGTGCAGCAGATTATAGATCACCGGTACCAGCAGCAAACTTACGAGCATGGAAAATGACAGCCCCCACACGATGGTGACGGCCAGCGGTTGCAGCATTTCTGCGCCTTCGCCGATTCCCAATGCCAGCGGCGACATGCCGGCGACTGTGGTCAGCGTGGTCATCAGAATGGGCCGCAATCTTAAGCGCGCCGCTTCTACGATGGCTTCCAGTTTGGATATGCCGCGTTCACGGACAATCTCGATGTATTCCACCAACACGATGGCATTATTGACCACAATACCGGCCAGCATAATCATGCCGAGCCAAACCGGCATCGATAAAGATAATCCGACAAGATTAATGCCCGCGGCGACCCCTATGGCTGAAAAGGGAACACTCAATATAATCACGAAAGGATTGAGTAATGACTCATATTGCACGGCCATGACGACAAATACCAGAAATAACGCGAGCGCTAATAGCGTAGATGTCAAGTGTTGGCCTTCTTGAAGCGCTTCTTTGGCGCCGCTTTCATACACAGTATAACCGTCCGGAACCGGTACCTCCGGCAGGAGCTGGTCGATTTGTTGCAGCACGCCGCCTAATGTTGCATCTTCTGTCAGTGATGCAGTGACTTCCACGATGCGCATTTGATTGTCGCGCATAATGGTTGCAGGAGATTTCGCCAGTTGTATATTAGCCACGCTGCCTAAATATACCGGTGGCCTGCTGATCGTGGCGGGAAATAATATGATGGATTCCAGGTCTTGTGGATTAGCGGCTTCGGTGCGCGGCAAGCGCAGCCTGACATCATATAAACGATCCCCTTCGATAAAATCGGTGACGATGATGCCTTCCAATGCAATTTGCATCGCCAGTGATACGTCTTCGACATCGAGACCCAATGCATTGGCGCGTTCACGATCGATATTTATCGACAATTCAAAATGTTCTTCTTCCGAGGAATGAGCGACATTGCGTAATCCCGGAATGCCCTTGAGTCTGGCAATAAACGTTGCCGCAATCTCTTCCAGCATTTTTAAGTCCGGCCCCTGGACCCGCAGGCTGATGTCATCATCGCTGCTACTGGTTCGAATGCCGCGTATACCACGCTGATACAGGCGTACGTTAACCCCGGCCAGTTGTTTGTCATCGATGAGTTTTGTCATGCGTTCGATCCATTCATGACTGCTCACGGCTCGTTGTGCGAGCGGCACAAGTTGCACGGTAAATGTCGTGCGGTTAGACACTTCCCGCTGACTGCGCCCGAATATCGAGCCGCCGGCCAACGTAAAAACCGTTTCCGATTCAGGTTGGGAAAGAAATAGATTTTCAATTATTTTTGCGCTGCGGTCCATTTCATTCAACGTAATACCGGGATCGGAGAGCACCGTTACCGTAACGAGCCCGTCATCCAGTTTGGGTAGAAATTCCTGTTTGCCGGTTAAGAACGTCGGCACGCTGTATACCAGCGCCACGCTGAATACAATCAATAATACCCACGGGAAGCGCAATGCCCAACCTACAATATGGCAATACTGGTTTTGCAGCCAATGCACACCTTTATCAACGGCATTGCGGAATGAATTGACATCAGTGCTGTGAACCTTTGCAGCAAGTGCCGGCACCAACGTGAGCGCAATGATCATTGAGGCGACGATGGCTGCCGAAATCGTGAAAATGAGTTCCCGGAATAATAATCCGACCAAACCACCAATAAATAAGAAGGGTATTATGGCAGCCAGGTTCGTCGACGTGGATGCGATGATGGCGCTGTTGACTTCGGATGCCGCAACAACCGCGCATTGAGCATCTGATGTATTATCTTCCCGTTGATGGCGGTAGATGTTTTCCAGCATGACGATAGTGTTGTCCACCAGCATGCCGACGCCCAATGCCAGCCCGCCCAACGTCATGACGTTAAGCGTGAGGCCGCCTAAGCCCATCAATACGAAGGTCACCATAATCGCAATGGGGATTGCACTGCCGATGATGAGCGTGCGGCGCAAATTACCGAGAAACATATATACCACCGTCATTGCCAGCAACGCGCCACTGATTGCGGCCAGCGTGGAATTATTGAGGGATTGGCGAACATAGATGGATTGATCGGATATGATGGATACATCAATATCCTGTGGCAGTAAATCCTGTTCCTTTAGCCATGAAAGGCGTTCTTTAACCACGTCAACAACGGCCACCGTATTGGCGTTGGGTTGTTTTTGAATGGACATTTTCACACCGGGAATGCCGTTGGCACGGACCCGCAGGCGTTCGTCTACATGGGTATCGATAACATCGGCGACTTCGTCAAGATAAATGGTTTCACCGTTTTCCAACTGTAATGGCAGGTTTTTAATTTGTTCCACGCTGGTAAAACGGCCGCTGATACGGCCGGCAAGCTCCTGGCGTGACATGCGTAATCTGCCCGCGGGGTCTTCACGGTTACCGCGCTGCAACGCGTTGATGATGTCCTGCGCACTCAGGCCGACGCCTGTCAGCCGTTGTTGATCCGGCAGCACATGAATTTCACGCACCAGGCCACCACCCACCTCAGCTGCCGCCACTCCTGGCAAATTGATGAACCATTTGCGTAGTACGTCATCTACCCAGGTGCGTAATTCAACAGGATCCCGTAAGGCGGAACTTACAACGACTTCCAGTACGGAGATCTGTGAAGGGTCACGTTTGAATATAATGGGTGGATCGATGGTGTCAGGCAGAAAACGTTTGGCGCGATCAAGGCGTGTACTTGCATCGCGCAGTGCGATGTCGATGTCTTTACCGTATTCGAAGGACAGATCAAGAGAGGTTTGGCCTTGTGTGGTTGAAGATTCGATGCTGATGGCATCTTCGGTAATGGCCAGTTGTTCTTCCAGTTGGCGCGTGATGCGGTCTTCCATCACTGTGGCGGGCACGCCGGGATCCAGGATGCGTACAGAGATATCCGGATAAATTATATGGGGTAAAAGGTCGATCGCGAGCCGGCCCAGGGCGAATACACCCAGTATTATCACTGCCAGTGCAATCATAGTGACACCCACGGGGTGCCGAATAGACCATGCCGCCAGACCGCCTGTTCTTTGGGTTACATATTTGGCACCAAGTTTCATGAGAGCAGCAGTTATTACCTAGTCTGTTGTCGGAGTCAGAGCGTTGGCGTTATTTCATTTCCTTGCGGTGAATTCGGCGGGCTGACGATCTTGACTTGCTTGTCTTCGGTCAAGCCAAGGAATCCCTTGGTGATGACGTGTTGGCCCGCCATCAAGCCGTCCAAGATCTCTATTTGTTCGTCAATGCGTAATCCTGTCAGGATATTTTTTCGCTGGGCCCGGTTGTCGTCTGAGACAATGAATACATATTCGCCGGTTGCATCATGCCGCAGGGCGTTAAAAGGGATCGTTAATCGTTCCGTGGCCTGTGTTTCCAGCTTTACGCGGCAGAATTGTCCCGGTTGCGCGCCTGCCGGTACGGGTTTGAGTTCCACTTCTATCGTGCCACGCCGTGTCACGGGATCAAGATTTGGATAAATACGGCTGACGCGCCCCGGGAACATTTGTTGACCCAGTGCGTCGATGCGTACTTGCACCGGATCGTTAACGGCGAGTTTTGATATCAGCAGTTCGGAGAGCGTTACTTCGGTAATCAATGATGTCGGGTCGGACAGTGTTAATAAATGGTCATAACGTTCCGCAATGTTACCGGGTTCGGTGAGCCGCTCACTGATTACGCCGGTGATAGGCGCATTGATAGTCGTGTAGCCTAGTCGTGTCGATAGCACTTCTTCATCGGCCTTTGTGACTTCAAGATCTGTCTCGCTGCGGCTTAGTTCTTCAGCGGATATTAAATTCTTTTTGGACAGATCACGTATGCGTTTCAGGTCTTGCTCGGCCTTCTGACGTGTTGCCCGTGCGCGCGTGAGCTGCGACTCCAGTAATTGGCCGTCAAGCCTGGCGATAACATCGCCTTTTGTGACGTGATCCCCTTCATAAAAAGGCAGCTCTGTGATGCGGCCTTCTTCCTGGCTGAAAATCCTGACTTCACGTAACGCCCGCAGTGTGCCGGTGCGGATTCTTACCACAGCCTTGGCAGACTGAGATGCCAATGCCGTTTCTACCAGATGGAGTTTTTCAGTCTTTTGGGGGAGGTTGCCGGTTTCCTGACCGCAAGCGGCAATACCCAGTGTTAAAACCATAATTGTCAGCCACGGATAGGAGCAGATTCTAGGATACATAAAAAAAACAAATTCAGGATCAGGGTGCAGGCATTATTTATACATTAAGAACATATCTCAGTTCAGTATATCAGTATACAGTGTTCTGCAAATACATCGTCATAATTTGGCTAATCGGAGTTTAAATCGGATTATTCGGTTTCAGGGTGAAACGATCTTACCGCCAATGTACCGATCATGATGAAGATTACCATGACGACGAGCTGCGTAATAAAGAATGGCAACTCGGTTTGAGTCGGGGCCAGCGACCTCAGGAACGTCAACTTCTGGAATGCTTGCGCGACACCGACAAAAACATTTAAATAAAGCGCCAGTATGACACCCATCACATAGATCCAGCGCCAGGGCCCTGCAAGGCGATAGGCATAGAGCGCGAGGAGCACGAGCGCCAGCACTGTCAGCGATATGATGCCGACGGCATGAGGCGGACCGAACATCGGCGACGGGAAGTAAAAACCGGTCATGCTTGTTAACACCGTTGTGGCAAGAAAGAGTGCCGTCCAGCCCTCGAGCATTTTAGCGTTGAGCATACCCAGCACAACGATAGCTCCGGAGAAAATCCCTATCAGGCTCAAAACAACATGTATCAAAGTATATATCGATATCGGCATACCTAAAATCATGACACGCCTCCTTGTGAAGACTTTATATGAGAGATTAAGTAACCAGGTTGTTCATAGCTCCTGGTTTGGTTCCTGTTTTATTTTCGAGCGTGCTTTCTAGGCCGCAGGCAACTCTGAATAAGGCATCCCTGATATTATTCAGCGGTTCTCTTATTTCAATTACGGTAATAAATATTGGTATGGCAAAAATAGACTCAATAAACCCATAATAATTGCTATTGCCGCAGGTAGCTTGAAACGAAGCATAACTAACAAATATATAAAAGAGAATAGATATATTGGGCGTTATATCCCTTTAGTTGCCGTTATTTGCCTAACATGTTTATTTAACCCCTAATACTTGATTTCGCCTGAAAAATTAAGAAAATGAAAACGCAATGGCTCAGTCTTAATTTTATCCCGGCGATTAAGGTGTGTTATTTTTTCGCAATTTTTGCCGGCTGCGCTTTGTTATATCCAGAGCAGGCTGGGTTTATGATATGAATCAGAGTAAAGTCGCCCTTGTTGGAGGGAAGTTGCCTTATTTTTGTCAAGGGCCCTATTCCGTCTTACAACATCTGCATTGTTAAGCTGCGGTTAAGCTTATCCCGATAAAATATCACCAGCGCACTTGGATGGAGGGATATGATCGTGAAACAAATGACGAGTTTCAGGACAGGCGTCATGGCGGCCGGATTGAGTTGCACGTTGGCGGCATGTGCATCACAGCCCATGACGCGAACCGTTCCCGTGGCCGCTGCTGCACCGCCGCCGCCAACGCAGGTTTATTTTTACCCGCTCCATGGCCAAAGTGCCGGACAACAAGACCGGGATCGTTACCAATGTTATCTATGGGCAAAGCAACAGACCGGATTTGATCCGAGTGCGACTCTGCTTGCGCCACATCAGCGTGTTAAGGTGATACCCGAGCCGGCGCCCGGTCACGATATGGCGGTGGGCGCCGTTACCGGCGCCGTTATCGGTACGGTGGTAACGGCACCGCATGACGGTGCACAAGGCGCGATTATCGGAGCGGTGACCGGCGCCATGGTAGGCGCCGCCTCTGATGCGGCGCGCCGGCAAGAGGCAGAACGTGTTCAGGCGCACTATGACCGGCAGGCGGCTCAGCGCAATGCCCGCATTGAACAAAAGGCCAATAACTACCGGCGCGCGATGATGGCATGCCTCGAAGGCCGGGGTTACAGCGTGCGTTAAGATCGATGTTGTAAATAATGACAAGGCAGTAGTTTAAACGGATTAAGGAGCGAGATATGATGATTCGCAAGTTGAATTCAGCAATAGTTGTCTTAATGGCATTAAGTTTGATCACTTCACCGGCATTGGCTGACCGTGATCCGGATGATAATGACAGGTTTCAGAATAAGATTATTAAAACCGAAAAGCCCCGGGCACGGGATAAGACCATCAAAACTGAAAATCGCGCGCAACGTGAGAAACGCGGGCAACGTGATGAACGTGAACAGGGGAGGATATATAAAGAGCGCGGATACAACTTTGATACGCGCCATAAACATAATCATTATTATCCGCCACGCGGGTATGTAATCAGGACACTGCCCAAAAACTATCATATCGCACCTTATCGCGGCGCGGACTATTACTTTTATTCGGGAATTTGGTATCGCCGTGCCGGTGTGAGTTTTAGCGTCGTGCTACCTCCTGTTGGTATCGTGGTGCCTGTGTTACCGCCGTATTACACAACTGTTTGGGCGGGCGCAACGCCTTATTATTATGCCGGTGGTGTTTACTATGTATGGCGGCCTTCACTGAGTGCTTATGAGGTAGTCGAGCCCCCGGCCGAAAATGAAATAGTCCAGGAGCCGGACATACCCGGCGAATTATTTATTTATCCCAAGGAAGGACAAAGTGAAGAGCGGCAGGCCAATGACCGCTATGAATGTTATCGCTGGGCTGCGGACCAGACCGGCTTTGATCCTACGCAACCCGGTGGTGATGTATCTGCCGAACAACATGCATCCAAACATGCAGACTATCAACGCGCTATGACAGCCTGTCTTGAAGGGCGGGGCTATAGCGTGAAATAGTAGCAGGGGAGGGGAACATAAAAAGGCAACCAATAAAAACACGGGTCAAGTATGTATATATATATAGGACCTATCTCTACGGGCGGGGGCGCCTGCCGGATATGCAGGACGCCAGGTTCAAGATGTTGCAGATCAGGTTTGACCGGGAAGGCGTAGTACAAGGTTATGAATTATCTGCAGATTGATAGCGGAAACAACGTGAAAAATCAAAATACGGGAGAACGGCTTTAGTTTATACCAATAAACTCTATCCGGCGCCGGAAGGCTGAATCCAGGGGTGCCGGTGCCGTGATGACTTGCTTGTTTTCTCCGTGGTATCTTATACAGCCGGTAAATAGGGTGTATATATTGATTGCCAGCGGTTATAAACAAAGTTTTTTACAAGAACATCGGTTCGATCACGTTCGTTAGTAGGGTAAGATAACGGTATAGTTGGCGAATCGGTATAGTCTTGTTATGTCGGGCAGGAAAACAATCTCTTTGGTATTGGGCAGCGGTGGTGCGCGCGGGTTGGCGCATATCGGCGTTATCCATGAACTTATGCGTAGTAACTTCGAGATTAAGGCCATTGCAGGTTCTTCGATGGGTGCCCTGATCGGCGGTATTTATGCCATGGGCAAGCTTGATGTCTATACCAACTGGGTAACGGCGTTGCAGCGTTCCGACGTCCTTCAGTTAGTCGATCTGTCATTCGGACGCAATGGCCTGATCAAGGGTAATCGCATCATCGAGTTGTTGAAGTCCATGATCGGTAACGCCAATATCGAAGACCTGCCAATCCGGTTCACCGCCGTGGCTACCGACCTTGAGGCAGAGGCAGAGGAATGGTTTAGAGACGGGCCATTATTTGATGCGATTCGCGCCTCAATCTCCATCCCCACCATTTTCACGCCTTACCGGTATCGCGGCCGGGAATTTCTCGATGGCAGTCTTGTGAACCCTCTCCCTATTTCCGCTACCCTTGAAGACAAGGCTGACCTGACTATTGCGGTTATATTGAACGGCAAGCCTGAAAATAAAGCCAAGCCACAGCCTGCACAGTCAAAAAATAAAAACGACCATCGCGCCGCTTATCAGCGCCGCATCGCGCAATTTATTGACGAATATAAACCTCGCCGTGAGCGGCAACAGGAAGATACCCTGGGAATGTTTGATATCATCGTTAAATCAATGAGTATTATGGAAAGAACGATTACCAAGGCGCAGCTTAAAACGCACTCGCCGGATATCGTGATCGAAATTCCAATAGATGCCTGTAACTTTTACGAATTCTACCGCGCCGAGGAATTGATTGAACTCGGCCGGCAGAAGACAGAAGCTGCATTTTTGTCTCGGCGGCCGGGCGGAATTACTGCCGTGGCCACGACGTAGCTCACAGTGACGTTGCTGAGGAAGAGTCACCCTAAGTTTTTGACGCAGTGGTGAACGGGTCGATACTGAGTAATTTCCGCATGAAGTTTCGAGTGATCGATAAAGTGGGTATGCCGCATGTGATGGGCTTTATAGTGCATAAGCTCGGCGATTACGATCTGTCTCAACTTGAGTGGATAAAGTTATTGCCCTTAAATAAGAACTCCCCGTTGCATGGCTGTTGTTCACATCCTGTCTATTCCGGGGGCTCGAAAAATGAATTAATCAAAGGCTACCGGCTACGGGCCAGTGTCAATGTCGAGATGGCGCCGCCGATCTTATTTGAACACTGGGGTCGTATTCCTTCGCATAATCATAAACAGGGGTGGTATTCAGGGGCGCAAACCTTTGTGTTTGACGACCTTGAAGAGTGCGCACTGCATACGCTGGCACATGAGAGTTTTCATTTCCTAAGTCATACGCGGCAGCTCAGGCATAAGAATACCGAGGCGAACGCCAACTGGTGGGCCGATCAGTGGCTGGAAGATTTCAGATTGATGATATAAAGGAAAATCTGATTAGAACCTATCTCATAATACCGCGAAAGCGGGAATCGATTAATTTCAAATACCTGGATACCCGCTGCAGCCTGCCCTCGAATGTTTTAGTCGGGGGCGGGCATGACGAATAAGTCATGGATTCCAAAAGAAATAACTTTCATCGCGGCGCGAGTGTAAACGTATTATTTAAGGCCATGCGCAAGCCTATCTCGTCTATATTACTGCGAATAATGTTGAGCTGTGCGCCATCCGGGGCAAAGAATACCAACACGCTGCTATCAAGTTGTCGTTGACGTTCAAATGCCCGTCCTTCCGGCGTATCGGTATCTGCAATCAGGAATTCAACCTTGCCTTCATAATCTGCGCGTACCTGATTGAGAAGATTCAACAGATCCATGCTTTGTTGAGCGCCTTTGTTTTGAATGAGTACAACGATATTGGAACCTTGGCCGATTTTAGCCAGATCATCGTCATAACCTTCAGGCAACATGATGACAGCGATGCCAAGCAGGGCAACGATAATGGCTATGGTGGCAAGACTGCTGCGCAGTGCAGAGCCGGTTTGTAATTTTTTCATTGTTGCATTTTTAATGCTGATCGTTATAGAGATATATCCGGTTTTATTTTACCACTAAGGAAGGTCTGATTAATTCCATTTTTGTCATCCCCGCGAAAGCGGGGATCCAGTAACTTACTGAAATACAAAGAGTGGATTCCGGGTTTCCGCTTCGCTTCGCCCGGAATGACGAATTAATCAGACCTTCCCTATTATTGTTTATGATTGAACGGGTCAACTCCTTTATGAAAAACGGGATGCGAATGATTGTCCCGGTTAATTGATCTAATCAGTTGTTGCATGCGCCGGTAATGCGTGCCTTTCCAGTAGACTTTATGGCACTGTGTGCATTGCCGGAATTCATTATACCAGGCCTTTGTGCGCGGCATTAGATGCGGCAGGACCTTTTTTTTGGGCACGGGCTCGATTTCCCCATTACAATGCATGCAGCGGGTGAACGGCTGTTGTGACTTGCGTAGATCAAACCGGGTTATTACTTCCAGTAACTGTTTTCGTGGTTGTGTTTCACGTATGAAGTAACCATGGGTAATTTGTTTACGCATTAGCAACTGTCTGTCACGTGTCAGCAGGATACGGTGTTCGTCGACCGATATATCCGCCAGCGTTGGATCGTCATAATCGTTGCGATACAGCGTGTCGAAACCGAACATCCGCAAATACGCTGCGAGCCGGCCGAGGTGTGTATCGAGCACAAAGCGTGTCAGCCGTAAGGGTGCCGGGCGTAAACGGGTGATGGGCGTGATATCGAATGATTCAAACATCGGATAGACGCTGATCAGGTCGCCGTCCTGTACCAGATAATCGAAGTCCACAGATTGTCCATTGACCAATATCAGATCAATCTCGGTGTGGGGGACACCGAGGGCTTCGACCATATCCTTGATCGAGCCCGGTTGTCTGAAATGGTGCTTGAACGGAATTTTACGTTGTCCGGGCGGCAGGAAATCGTTTAATTCTTCATAAAAACGGATTTGTACATCACCGGGCATAGTTCATTAATCCCTTTAAACATAAAGCATTTGTATTATGTATCCTGATATCAACAACGGCAATGTGTCATATCACTTAAAATTCCCCGCGCTATGTGGCGCCCCCGTTAATAAAGGAAGTGAGTCACTGTTTATTCAAAATATTGCCGCTATGGCTTGGGAAACATTTTTAACGGCCGTATGCCGGATGGACGCGGTATGCGAGTCTACAGGGCCGTATTCACGGCGTGCCGCTGAAAATGTTTCCCAAGCCATATCCACTTTTGATGTATTTATATATATTCATAATAATGAGCATTCAAAGTACTATTGGATTATTTCTGCTTATTGGCGGCAGTTGGTATTGGTATAATGCGATGCACGCCAAGGAGTACGCGCGTCATGCCTGCCGTGTGCGATGTAATGATGTAGGCGTGATTTTTCTCGATGATACAGTCATGCTGACGCGGTTACGATTACGCAGGGATAGTGAAGGACACATGAAGATTTACCGTGAATATCAGTTCGAGTTTACCAGTGACGGTAATGTCCGTTACGGCGGCGAAATTGCATTGTTGGGAAAGAACATCGTGTATTTGGTGATGGAGCCTTACCGGATGACGTCTTGAGTGGCAGAGGTGATGTATGCGTTATGAACCATGTATGATCGTGTCGCACAACGGCCTAACGTTGCCAGTTATCTTGCTTCCGAGCGGCGTATTCCATTTAACGAAGACGGTATCTTCCGGCATTACCCGGAATTGGATGGATAATAAAGAGTGAGGTCAAATGATATTGCGTGATTCAATCTATTCGGAAGAAACGATCTGCAATGAATTATCCAGCATGTTCGGCGGCAAGGCATGGAAGTGGGATGGCCGTTTTGGATGCGTGCTGATTGAGTTTCCGGTCGATGCTCAGGACAGCATACGAACAGTTCTGGAACGTTATCTTGACACTGTGTGGAATATTTCAAACATCGATACGGCGCCTGACGCCGTGCAGACAATCAATGATCATTTGGGTGGTTTGATGGCGGGCCAGCTACTTTTTACCTCTGATCCGGGCCGGGATGATCTTATGTACTGCGCCTGGTGGCCATGGGGTAATGGTGAAACCGTTTCTATTCGTGTTGCGCCGGTTTATGGAAAGCTGACAGAGCCACAGCGGGCAGAACGTATCAACCTGTTTAAAGACCGGTTTGGAGTGTGAGTTCATCAATATCTGCGATAGACAGGAGGGCGTAACTATGAATATTAAAGTTGCGATTGCGATTATATTGCTTGTATCCCTTGCGGCATGTAGCGATAAAAAAGACCAGGCCCCGCAAAGTACGCCTCAAGATCAAATAACGCCAACCGTTGAACCTATGGGTAAAGTCATGCCCGAACCGGTACCTGACGCCACGCGGGAACAGAAGTTAAAATCCGTAGATGAAGAAACGGCAACAAAAGATGAGGAGCCTGCATCCGAAGCACAGGAAATAAAAGAATCAGTGGCGGGAGGTAATGCTGGAAGCGGTACTGAAGCCACGGTGCCGTCGAAAACGGATACACTTGATCTTGCCGATAAGAGCGGTTGTCTTGCGTGTCATAGCGTGGAAAAGAAAGTAGTCGGACCGGCCTGGCAGGACGTGGGTGCCAAATATAAAGGTGATGCAGGCGCAAAGGCGAGGCTGATAGATAAGGTCAAAAAAGGCGGCAAGGGTAATTGGAGCGAAGTGACGGGCGGGATCCCGATGCCTCCTTATTCACCTCGTGTGGAGGATGACACCATCGAAAAACTTGTTACGTTTATTTTGTCTCTGCCATAAGATGGATATCGTTCCCGCTATGCGTGTCTTATGACAAATATATATTCAATATGAAATCTACACGTATCCTCATCAAATTTCCCACCCGCAGCCGTCCGGAAAAGTTCAAATCCGTGCTGAGCAAATACGCCGATTACCTTTCCGGCAAGCATGACGTCCGGTTTGTCATTACCATGGATGAAGATGACGGCAGCATGAACACCGCGGAGATGCGCGCGTTCCTTGACGATATGGCTAAACTGGTCTCGCTGGTCTATCACTATGGCAATTCGAAGACGAAGGTCGAGGCTGTCAATGCGGATATGGAGGGTGAAGCAGCCGATATCCTGCTGCTTGCATCGGACGATATGGTGCCGGAGGTTAAGGGTTATGATGACATCATTGTCACCGATATGGTGCGATATTTCCCGGATTTTAACGGCGCGCTCAATTACCACGATGGTTATCGCAAAGAGCACAAGCAAAGCCTGATGACTCTCGCAGTACTCGGTTGGCCGCTCTACAAGGAATGGGGCTATATCTATTATCCGGAGTATGAATCGCTTTATGCCGATGAAGAGCAGACGGAGGTCTGCCGCCGCACCGGGAGGCTTGTCGATCTGCCGCAGTGCATCATCAGGCATCAATGGCCTGATGAATCGGATCATGATGATTTAATGAAGCGCAATGCCAACGATGTCATGTATGCCAAAGACGGCGCCGTTTTTAAATACAGAAAGAAACGGCGTTTCGGGATAAATACCTTGAGTGCGCGATGTTACCGTTTGTTTCATTTGCGTTTTGGCATGCGCGGCATAAGTAATGACGGAAAGAGCTATGGGTAGGCGTATTGTCATTATTCAGGGGCATCCGGATTCCTCAAAGGAGCATTTTGGGCACGCGCTGGCGGCGGCGTATGTAAAAGGCGCCCGTGAGGGCGGACACGATGTCAGATCGATCATTGTGGCGGAATTGGATTTTCCATTGTTGCGTACCTACGAGGATTTTTATAAAGGTAAACCGGTAACGGTGATTCAGCAATGTCAGGATGATATCCGTTGGACTGATCATCTGGTGATAATGTATCCCTTATGGATGGGTACAATGCCGGCCTTGTTGAAAGGGTTTATCGAGCAGGTGTTCCGCCCCGGGTTTACAATGTTGCCGGATGAACAAGGGAAACACGGGAAACAATTGCTCAAAGGAAAGTCAGCCCATATCGTCGTGACGATGGGCATGCCGGCGTTGGTTTTCCGCTGGTATTTTGGTGCGCACAGTCTAAAAAGCCTTGAGCGTAATATTTTGCGTTTTACCGGGATCGGCCCCATCAAGGAAAGCCTGATCGGCCTGGTGGAAAACCGGCCGGCGAGGCGAAAACGGTGGCTGGAAAAAATGTATGGATTCGGGAAGGCCGGGTGCTAGCCGGTTCACTGTAGATACTATTTATTTAGTATTCAATCACTTTATAAGCTTGCCCTGTAGATCCAAAGACGAGGCATGGACTGGTAAAGAGATATATAAAATCGTAGAAAACAGGAGTAACATAACGCACAGCAACAAAAGGAGTATTGACCATGGCGGATTCGAAAGTTATTTCAAAGAGTAAGCCTGGCAGTGGTAAACAACAAAAAGAAAGATCACCGGCTGGCACGGCAAAAATAGCCTCCACCAACAGCCCCGCGACGACTGCGAAGAAGGCAACTGCAGTTAGAAAGCGTTCCAGGACATCAGGCAAAAAATACGAACTGACACCGGAAGAACGTGACCGGATGATAGCCGTAGCGGCTTATTACCGGGCGGAAAGGCGCAGCTTCCAGTGCAAATGCAGCGAGCGGGATTGGTTTGACGCCACCGCCGAGATAGACCGTTTGTTGTAAGATTGTTAACATGTTCTTTGTTTTTCATCGTAAGCCGATTTTGGAGTGCGCTTCACGGGCCTTTAAAAAATTCTGTTAAACCATAAGCTGTCATCGTAAAATTTTCCCCGTTTATATGTTAAGGAACCTCTAATTTATTCAGAGGTTCCTGTGATACAGGGATGTATCACCATTTTTCGATCTCCGAAGAGATTGGAAAATGTAGAAAAGCAAAAACCACGTTTTTTGCTTTTCGTCCCTGAATAATTTATGGACGAATTATTCAGAGTTTCCTTAATGAACCGGTCTCGGGTATATGTATATTACCCTGAGGCATGTTAACCGTGACTTGAATTATTGAGATAGATATAGGATGTATTACATATGAAGAAACTAATATTGTTAGTGTTGGCTATTTCAATAGGCATTGTGGCTGTATTCTACAGCCGGCAACAAAACGATCAGCAGCAACAAAGGCTTCAAATTCCAGTGCAGCCACACGAATCCGCATTATCAGATGAAAATGAAGAACCTTCCATAAGGTTCCCGATACCGGAGGTACAACCACAGGCCGAAGAACAGGACACCGGGCAACAGGCCGAGACGGCGCAGCCTTTGCCGCCACTGGATCTGAGTGATGGCGAGATGCAAAACGGACTTGCCGGTCTTATAGGTATGGCAACGCTGATGAAGTTGTTTAATCCGAAGGATATGATCCGGCACATCGTCGTGACGATAGATAATCTTCCACGTAGTCAATATGCAGTGAAATACCTGCCGACCAAACCGGTAACCGGACAATTTATTGTCAGTGGTAAAGAAGATCATACGACAATCAGTATGGCAAACTATCAGCGCTATACCGCTTATGTGCAGCTTGTAGAAACTGTAGATACTGATGCGCTGATTTCGATGTACTCCCGCTTATATCCGTTATTCCAGCAGGCCTATGAAGATTTGGGGTATCCGTCCGGCTATTTCAACGACCGGTTGATTGAGGTGATGGACCTGATGCTGGATACCCCGGAGGTACACGATCCCGTCGAATTGATCAGGCCGAATGTTTTATATGAATATGCAGACGAAGAACTGGAAAAACTTCCGGCGGGCCAAAAGATCCTGATTCGTATGGGTAATGATAATGCCGTCAGGGTCAAGGCGAAACTGCGCGAGCTTCGCCGTGGATTGACGGCCAATAGTCTGGATGATTAGTTAAAAAACAGGGCAAAAACTGCAAATATCGTTGCCAGCAGGCCTGCGGCAAAGACCATCCAATCACTGCCGATGCCGGGTTCAAGCACGGCCTGACCGGGTTGCCCGGGATTGTAATGAACCCGGACCTTTGCGCCAACCGGGTATTTCTTGATATAGCTTGCGCTGAGTTCCGGCGTTGGATGAATACTGCGTGAGAACTCCAGCTTGCATCGATATGTCTGACCGGATACCGTGTAACTGTATGCAATATCCGGCAGCAGGTCGTCCATATCCGAGGTGCGGCTGGATTGATCAATAACACCTTCCACGCTGGGCCAGCGCTGTATTTTTCTGACCTTCGCGATCACCATCCATCCCCATATCATGACCGCGATACCGGCAATACCAAATGCAATTAAAATGATGGTATACGGATTCAACATCTGATTTTCCTGAGATAATTAAACATACCCGTCTTAGGATATCCATATATATAGGATAGCCAGTCCATATTATGATAAATACGGGTCGTTTGAAGCCCTGAATCTGTATAATAGCGCGAAAATTTTCACATGGAGCTTATTATATGTTGGCCGAAACGGATAAAGTAGTGTCATTTCATTATCGATTAAGCGAACCTGGGCAGGAGGTAATCGAGGATTCACGTCATGGCCAACCGGTGGTCTATCTGCATGGACACAACGCAATGCTCCCGGGACTTGAAGATGCGCTGACGGGCAAAAAGGCCGGTGATACATTTGAAGTGACACTTCCTCCTGAACAGGCCTATGGACTGAAACGTGATAATGCGCATCAGAGGGTGTCTGTCAAACATGTATATAATCCAGCGAATAAAAAGATAAACTACAAACCTGGTATGGTCGTGCAATTGAATACAAATCGTGGTCTACAGGATGTCACGGTGATCAAAGCCGGGTTAAAAACGCTTGATGTGGATACCAACCATCCCCTGGCAGGTAAAACACTGGCCTTTGTCATCGAGGTGGTGGATGTGCGCGCGGCGACTGCCGAAGAGATTGCGCACGGGCATGTGCATGGTGAAGGCGGGCATCATCATTAAAACCTGTCTCAAAATTGCTGTGCCTACTCGTTATTTTTTGTGATAGGTTTTAAATGAATAACACAGAAATTACCTTCATATAGGCTAAACATTGCTACTTGATAATATTCAGATTATCTTCCAGGTCAGACAGCAATGGGTTAGAGTATGATGTAAGTGTCTTTCCAGCCAGCGGAATGTTTGAAATGAGTTTTACCCAGGAAGCCGCGATCTTTCTAATCGCGGCCATTATTGCCGTCACGTTCTTCAATAAACTCGGCTTTGGTTCCGTGCTCGGCTATCTCGTTGCAGGGGTAGTCATCGGCCCGTGGGGTTTCAAATTCATTACCGGTGTCGAGAATATCCTGCACTTCGCGGAACTGGGCGTGGTGTTATTGTTGTTCCTGATCGGACTTGAGTTGCAGCCTTCACGCCTGTGGGTGCTGCGGCGTTCGATCTTCGGCATGGGTATGGCGCAAGTGTTGATCACCGCGCTGGTGTTTGCCGTTATCGGTTCGTTGATGGGTTTTTCCCTGTCGGTGTCGATATTCATCGGCCTTGGCCTGTCCTTGTCTTCCACCGCCTTTGTATTGCAACTGTTGGCGGAGAAAAAACAGCTCCATACATTGCATGGGCGTTCCGCCTTTGCCATTTTGCTGTTTCAGGATTTGGCGGTGATCCCGATGCTTGCATTGCTGCCGTTAATGGGTGCAAATGATACCGTCATTTCCAATGGTAGCGTGACGCAGAGCGTTGTCACCGGCGTCATCGGTATCATTATTTTAGTAGTCGGTGGACATTATCTGTTACGCCCGGTATTTCGCCTCGTGGCGTCATCCGGCAGCCATGAGATATTTACCGCGACAAGTCTGATGGTGGTGATTACTTCAACGTTGATTATGGAAGCGTCAGGCTTATCGATGGCGTTGGGGGCGTTTGTTGCAGGCGTATTGCTCGCCGATTCCGAATACCGTCATGAAATAGAAGCCAATATCGAACCTTTCAAGGGATTATTGCTGGGATTGTTTTTTATCGCGGTTGGCATGTCTGTCAATCTTGGCCTGTTAGGTACAAAACCCCTGGAGATTATCGCCTTGGTATCGGCATTGATGGCGATAAAATTCATAGTGCTCTACGGACTGGGACGCATTTTTAAACTGCCGGCCAGGTGTGCGCGTAATCTTGCATTTGTCTTGCCGCAAGGCGGCGAGTTTGCCTTTGTATTATTTACCGCGGCGACGGCCTACCGGATTCTCGAGCAGGCGTTGACGGATACATTGATACTGGTTGTCAGCCTGTCCATGGCGGTTACGCCATTATTATTTATGTTGAATGAAAAGGTGTTGAAACCGTGGATTGATCGTCGCAAACAACCTCCATTCGATCGCATTGATGAGCCTGGTACTCCGGTGATTATCGCAGGCTTTGGGCGTGTCGGGCAGATCGTCGGCCGTATTTTGCGAGTCAAGAATATTGCATTCACGGCATTGGAGATCAGTTCGACACAGGTCGATTTCGTGCGCAAGTTCGGTGGCAAAATATACTATGGCGATGCCTCGCGCATCGAATTATTACGTGCCGCGCATGCCGGACAGGCCAAGGTTTTTGTGCTTGCCATCGATGACGTCGAATCATCGATAAAAACCGCGGAGACGGTCAAGACACACTTTCCCAATCTGGAGATTATTGCGCGGGTGCGCAATCGCCATCACGCGCATATGCTGATGGATCTTGGTATCAAGACATTTGTACGTGAAACCTATTTATCGAGTCTGAAACTTGCTGAAGAAGTATTATATGGTGTGGGTTTCGCAAGACCGGATGTCGTTTCTTCTATCGAGAAATTTAAAACCCATGATGAAACTAACCTGATTAAACAACATGCGATTCACCATGATGAGTCGCAATTGATACAAAGCGTCAAAGATGCGGCCTCAGAACTGCAGGACCTTTTCGAGGCCGATATAGCGCCGCAAGAGAATCGCAGCCGGCAAATCAAGCAAACACCGGAGATTGAATAGCCCGATAGGCGGCAATCCAGTAACATATTGTGTAACAAACGCCGGTTTCCGGCCGACGTTGTGATTCGCCTGGAATAACCGATAATTCAGAGGTTCGCTAAATAATATAAAATATAGATTTAAGAGGGAGCGGTGCTATGAAATATAACAATATTCTTGGGACTATTGGAAATACGCCAATCGTCAAATTAAATCGCATGGGCTCGGACAATGTCGACATCTATGTGAAGATCGAGGCGTTTAATCCGATGGCATCGGTTAAAGACCGCCTTGCCTATGCCATTATCAAGGATGCGCGCGATAGCGGGGCACTAAAACCGGGTCAGACAGTGGTCGAAGCGACCTCGGGCAATACCGGTATCGCATTGGCGATGGTATGCGCAGTCTATGGCCATCCGTTTGTGGCGACCATGGTCGAAACCTTTTCTATAGAGCGCCGCAAGTTGATGCGGGCGATGGGCGCCAAGGTGATCCTGACACCGGCCGCAGAGCGTGGTACCGGGATGGTGAAAAAGGCAGAAGACCTTGCCAAGAAGCACGGCTGGTTTCTGGCACGCCAGTTTGAGAATCCCGCGAATCCCGCCTATCACCGCAATACTACCGGGCCCGAGATTCTCAGGGATTTTGCCGGTGAACGTCTGGATTACTGGGTAACGGGCTGGGGCACGGGCGGTACGCTGACGGGTGCGGGAGAGATGATCAAACTTGCCCGTCCGGATACCAGAATTATAGCGGCAGAACCTGCCACCGCTTCGATGCTTGCGGGCAAACCATGGCAACCGCACAAGATTCAAGGGTGGACGCCGGACTTTATTCCAAAGGTATTGAATCCGAAGGTGGTCGATGAAATTGTGGCGGTCGATGATATCGCGGCAAGAGATACCACTTTAGAGTTGGCGCGGAAAGAGGGTATCTTTGCCGGAATATCCGCAGGTGCTACCCTGGTCGCAGGACTCGAGGTCGCCAAACGCGCCGAGAAAGGCAGTGTCATGCTGGTGATGTTGCCCGATACCGGCGAACGTTATCTCAGTACGATACTCTTTGAAGGTATTGATGAAGGTTCGGATGATGAGTGGTTGGCGAGCTTGTCCTAGTACGAAATAATCGATGAAAAAAATAAAAAACGAAGCGGAGCTGGTCAAAGCGGCACTTGCCGCAGGGGTGAGATACGCGGAGGCCCGTGGCGCTGCGGTGTTTGAACCGACGGATTCGCAGGCTGACAAGGTACTCTATATATATAGATTGTTTGTCAAAGACAAGATCATTCAACCAATACCGGAGGATCAGATTTCACAACAGACGATGCGGCATAAACTCGCCATCTGGTATTCCAAGCAATTGCCGCAGGATCATCCGTTACTCAAATAACCGCTATGTCTTAATAAAATAATAGGGAAGATTTATGACAAGATATCATGTAACGCTCATAACATTAATGTCGATGCCAATGCCTGTCTATAGTGGAACAATCGTAGAAAGTATCGATCAGAATGGCGAAACAGCCATAACCCGTTTCGAGGATGGAAATATCCGTACCGATACCGGCCAACCCGGCGTTTATGTGCTGCTCAATTTTCAGCAGGAAAAGGCCTATTTGGTCGATGATTCCCAACGCATGGTCATGGATATGAGCTCACAAATGTGGGGCGAGGATCAGGGTACTACTGATGGGGCTGCCAAACAGCCAAAACCGCGCCTCGTTGAGCAAGGCAAGGGACCGACAATTGCGGGTTATATCACGGTGCATTACAAGGTGATGGCGGGAGATGAGTTTTGCGGAGATGAATACCTGTCATCAAAAGCAATGAAGGAAAGCAACATGCAGCAGTTTGGCGAAGCCATGTCAAGAATGTCGAGACAACAGGAACAAATGTCCGGAATGACAGGGATGATGCAGAATCCTTGTGATGCCGCTGAACTGACATTATATGAATCATACCTGCAACATGGCATGCCGATGCGTTCCGTAGACAGAGACGGCACTGTGAATAATGAGGTCAAAAGAATCCAGTCCAATGTATCGATATCAAAAGATTATTTTGAGTTGCCCAGAGATTACCAGGTGATGAATATGGAAGAGATGATGCAGCGACATATGATGACTAACCAACAGCAAATGCAAAATATGCCTGATATGTCAAACATGCCGGGTATGTCTGATATGGACATGGGCGACATGCAGAAGATGCGTGAACAAATCGAACAACAGATGCAGCAGATGATGCAAAACATGGGGAAGCAACCTGATGCGGGTAATCAATAAAGACGTTTCCTCTCCAATTATAGAGGAGAAAGGAGCGAGTGTTGAATGCTTCTGTCAACTATAGAGTAGCAGGAGCTTAAAAGAACTACAGTGTTAGCAATACTGTTTTAAGGGATCTTTGATATATTCGATCATGCCCGCCCCCGATCAGGGCCTAGCGTAGGCTCCAGTGGGCATCCAGGTATTTAAAAGATATGGATTCCCGTTTTCACGGGGATGACAAAAATGTAATTAATCAGACTTTCCTTAATATATAATAACTATCCATTTTGCCTGGCAGCCTTTCAATCCATATGCAAACCCCGCAATCTTTATTTTCCTATCGTAAATACTGGGCCGAGCGTTTCGGCACGGCGCCGGTGTTACCGATGTCGCGCACAGAGATGGATGACCTTGGCTGGGATTCCTGTGATGTGATCCTGGTGACGGGTGATGCCTATGTCGATCATCCGAGTTTCGGCATGGCAGTGATCGGCCGCACTCTCGAGGCGCAGGGCTTTCGAGTCGGCATCATTGCGCAACCGGACTGGCAAAGCGCCGGGGCATTCAAGACATTAGGCAGACCCAATCTGTTTTTCGGCATCACCGCCGGTAATATGGATTCGATGGTCAATCGCTATACCGCTGACAAACGTATCCGCAGCAATGATGCCTACACGCCGGGCGGTGTGGCGGGCAAACGGCCGGACCGTTCTGTGATAGTTTATGCCCAGCGCTGTCGCGAGGCATTCAATGATGTAGCCATTATCATTGGCGGTATCGAGGCGAGTCTGCGCCGCATCGCGCATTTTGATTACTGGTCGGAACAGGTCAGGCGTTCGATGCTGCTCGATGCCAAGGCAGACTTATTGGTATATGGTAATGCCGAACGTCAGATTGTCGAGATTGCACATCGACTGGCGGCGCGCGAGCCTTTGAGTGCGATCACCGATATCCGCGGCACGGCCTATATCAGTCGTAAAACACCCGGTGACTGGATCGAACTCGATTCGACCCACATTGATACGCCGGGCGCTATCGATGCGCATGTCGATCCGTATGCAATGAAAAGCCCATCATCATGTTAAGAAAAAGCAACTGTACCTGACGGCGCCAAGGTCATTCGCTTTGAACGCTATATCAAACGCCGTGATCGTGCACGTACCGTGGTGCGGCTGCCGGCCTATGAAGATGTGAAGAATGATCCCGTGTTATATGCCCATGCCTCGCGCGTCATGCATCTGGAAACCAATCCGGGCAATGCACGACCGCTGGTACAACGACATGAAGGGCGCGATGTCTGGATCAATCCACCGCCGGTACCGTTAACGACCAAAGAACTCGATAGCGTGTTTGAGCTCCCGTATACGCGCCGACCTCATCCTGTCTATGGTAAGGAAAATATACCCGCCTATGAAATGATTCGCTTCTCGGTCAACATCATGCGCGGTTGTTTCGGTGGTTGTACCTTTTGTTCCATCACCGAGCATGAAGGGCGCATCATTCAGAGTCGTTCGGAGAAATCGATATTGAATGAGATCGAAACCATTCGCGATACCGTGCCCGGATTTACCGGGGTGATCTCCGATCTCGGTGGGCCGACGGCGAACATGTATCGCATCGCCTGCAAGAGCAAGGAGATCGAGTCCGCCTGTCGCCGTTTATCATGTGTCTATCCTGACATCTGCTCTAACCTGAATACCGATCACTCATCATTGATCCATTTATATAGAAAGGCACGCGAACTGCCGGGTGTGAAAAAGGTCTTGATCGCGTCCGGATTGCGTTATGACCTGGCGATACAATCACCGGAGTATGTCAAGGAGCTGGTCACGCATCATGTCGGCGGTTATCTGAAGATCGCACCGGAGCATACCGAGGCCGGTCCGTTGTCGAAGATGATGAAGCCGGGTATGGGCGCCTATGACAAGTTCAAGGAGTTATTTGACAAATACTCGCAGGAGGCGGGCAAGGAACAATACCTGATACCCTATTTTATTGCTGCGCATCCCGGTACGACCGATGAAGACATGTTGCAACTGGCCTTGTGGCTTAAACGTAATGGATTCAGGGCCGACCAGGTGCAGACCTTTCTGCCATCACCGATGGCAACCGCCACGGCGATGTATCACAGCGGCAAGAATCCGCTGCGCAAGGTGACCTATACCAGCGAAGAGGTGAAGATACCGAAAGGACTGAAGATCCGCAGACTGCACAAGGCATTCCTGCGTTATCACGATGCCAACAACTGGCCGCTGCTGCGCGAGGCATTGAAGCGCATGGGACGTGAAGACCTGATCGGCAATGGCAAACGTCATCTGATACCCACCTGGCAACCCGAAGGTACCGGAGAGCAAAGGGAAGGGCGGCGTATTGCAGGGAAGTCCAGAAAATCCGGGGAAACTATAAGTCCGTCATACCCGCGCAGGCGGGTATCCAGAAATTCCAAATCTATGGATTCCCGCCGCAGCCTGTCTTCGAATGTTTTAGTCGGGGGCGGGAATGACAAAAACGAAAAAAATCAGGCGTTCCCTGAGAAAGGAAAATTCCTGACCCAGCACACCGGCCTGCCACCATTACCACGTGGAACGCGAGCCAAGCCGAAACCCAAAACCGCAGCAGCAAAAAAGTCCAGGCATCCGCAGAAGCCCTGATAGTTGTGTCTTCGTCATTCCCTTGGATAAGGGAATCCAGGTTAAGTGTTTACTATTCTTCGTAAACACCATATTTACATATGGTATATTATATGGTATTTTACCATCGCTATTCTGGAGATCATCATGAAACTAAAGAAATTAACTGTTGAAGTACCCGAAGATATCTTGAAACGTGCAGTGTCGGCGACAGGTATGGGCATTACTCCGACAATTCGCCGGGGACTGGAGCTGGTTGCAGCAAGCCGGGCTTATGCACAACTTCGGAGCCTTAAGGGCAAGGTCAAATTCAGTGTATCACTATCAGAGCTTCGGAAAGACTAATGTTGTGCATTGATACCAGCACCTTAATTGCATATCTGGAAGGGCTGGCTGGTAAGGATGTCGATATGGCAGATCAAGCATTTGCAGATGAGGTTGGTGTACTTTCACCAGTTGCTGTGACCGAGATACTCAGCGACCCCACGCTTCGCCTTCCTGTAAAGAAAACGATACTGGAATTGCCCGTGCTTCCTATAGACGACGGATTTTGGGAGCGAGCAGGAGAGCTACGTTCTACAATCCTGCGCCGTGGCAAGAAGGCCAAATTGGCTGATACATTAATCGCTCAAAACTGCCTGGATCATAATGCTACATTGATTACTAGAGACCGTGATTTCCAAAGCTTTAAACGGTTTGCCAAACTAAAGCTGCTGGAGTGATCATTACAGTCCATGTGAATTATGAGGATTATCACTGATGGCTCTGTATAACCCCCCACACCCTGGTGAATTTATTAGAGAGATCTATATTCAACCGTTTAATCTTACCGTGAGAAGCGTGGCTGAAACCCTGAACGTTTCACCCTCAACCTTTAATCGTCTGCTCAATGGGGAAAGCAATTTATCACCGGAGATGGCGTTGCGTTTGTCAAAAGCACTTGGACGCAGCCCGGAAAGCTGGCTTGCAATGCAGGATCAATATGATCTCTGGCTGGCGAAAAAGACGGTAAATCTAAGCGAAGTAAAAAAACTAAAGCTATCTGCAGCATGACCTGATATTAACCATTGGGATGCGAAGGTGCTATCCAGGATCAGATTCCCGTATATGGTTTTAACGCAAGATTTAGAACTTCATTCACTTGTTACGGGTAATCAAAACCCTCTCCCCCATTTGGGGTGTATAGACCGGATACATGGGGGAGAGGGCAGGGTGAGGGATTAAATAACATGTTCAAACTCCACCCCCAACTCGAAAAAGACACCATTGACATCGGTCGTTTTGAATTATGCCGGTTGCTCCTTATGAACGACGCCAACTATCCATGGTTCATCCTGGTACCGGAGAGGGAAGATATCACCGAGATCTATCAACTCAGTGGAACAGATCAACAGCAACTGATCAAGGAATCATCGATACTCGCCAGGGCCCTTGCAGAGTCATTCAACGCCGACAAACTCAACATCGCTGCATTGGGAAATGTAGTACCCCAACTGCATATCCATCACATCGTGCGCTACAGAACCGATCCCGCATGGCCGGCGCCGGTGTGGGGCAAGATCCGCGCCGTACCATATGGTGAAACCGCAATAGATAATATTCTGGATACGATAAAACCGTCGTTAGACGATTATGTCCGGTTTGTAGTCTGAATAGATGCGCCCTTTATTTAAAGGAAGGTCAGTGAGGATGTATCAAGTGATAACATCGTTAACGGAATTCACAATCCAAGACCTAATGGAATGGTCCGCCCCACTCCCTAAACGGCTTCAGCTGAGCCATGATGCAAGTGTAGTCCAACATCAAACGGGAGCGAAGCAGACCATGAGGAATCATACCGAAAATAAGCGCATTAAGGTATTGGGAATTGATTTGGCAAAGCAAACCTTTCAATTGCATGGCATAAATGCACAAGGGCACCCCGTGCTACAGAAAAAGCTGACAAGAAAGAAACTATCCGCTTTCATCGCCAATCTACCTCCGTGCCTAATTGGCCTGGAAGCTTGCGGTGGAGCACACCATTGGGGGCGAGTTTTTACAAAGCTTGGCCACACTGTGCGCCTGATTGCCCCGCAATTTGTTAAGCCATTCGTCAAGTCCAGTAAAAATGATGCTGTTGATGCAGAAGCGATTTGTGAAGCAGTGCAACG
>Ga0214472_10001142_pt1 | contig 30441 bp, 34 predicted proteins | sample RVTome_6_FD_207662 | JGI IMG/M metagenome (GOLD analysis project Ga0214472, IMG submission 207662) | Soil microbial communities from uranium-contaminated site in the Upper Colorado River Basin, Wyoming, United States - RVT140D175 | ecosystem: Environmental > Terrestrial > Soil > Contaminated >...
AAGCCCACCGACACCATCACGAGGAACAAGCTCGGCATGGTGTACATACGCCAGAACAAGCTCGACCGCGCCAGGAAGGAGTTCATGGAGGTGCTGAAGGTCGCGCCCTCCGACTTCGACGCGCTCGACAGCCTCGGTATCGTGTCGGACAAAGAGGGCAGGTTCGACGGTTCTGTAGTGTGGTACGGCAAGGCGCTCGAGGTGAAAGACGACAAGGGTGCAAGGCAGCGGCTTAACGACGCAAAGAAAAAACTCGGGCACTGAATGTTTATTCGTTGTTTCTTTCTATAATAGTCCCATAAGGAGGTCCGCTTGAAAAAGATCTGGTTCGGCATGTTGCTAGCGGCGGTTATGGCGTCCGGGCTGGTGCTGACGGGCTGCGCCCAGCTTCGGTCCAGGCTTGACGTGTACGCTCCGGGCGAGCTGTCAGAGAAGGAGGTCGGCCTCTACAATATAATGGAGGACACCGTCTGGGAAGGCAAAATCAGGATAACCGGCGACGTATACGTCAAGGAGGGGGCGACCCTCACGATAATGCCGGGGACTGTCATACGGTTCGACACCATAGAGCCAAAGCTCGAGGAGCAGGGCGGGAGGAACTGGCTCGGGCTCGACTCGCCGTACTTCCCGGGCGCGGAAATCATAGTGCGCGGGCGTATCCTCGCGGTAGGCACACCAGACAGGCCGATCGTGTTCACGTCCTCTGACCAGGCGGCGACGCCAGGCTCGTGGGGAGCTATCAACCTCCTGGGCAGCAACGGCAACGTGATCGAGTATTGCAAGGTGTACTATGCGTATAACGGCGTCCACAACCACGCCTCCACCGCGGTCGTGCTAAACAGCGAGTTCTCGAACAACGGGACCGCGCTTTCTTTCAAGAAGGCGGACTTCGAACACCCGTGCTGGATGTTCATCGAGCATAACAGGATAGCCGGAAACAAGTCAGGCATATCGCTCCGTGACTGCATAGCCAATATCGCGTTCAACGTGATAGAGGACAACGAGTTCTACGGGCTCTGGATAAAGGAGGACACCGACTCCCGGATAGCCTTCAACAGCATCGCCGGAAACGGCAAGGGCGTCTACCTTTACAAGGCCCCGTTCACAAAAATAAGCTACAATAACATACACGACAATACCGAGTACAACATTGTGATGGCGGAGGAAAACCCGAACGGCGTGGACGCCACGATGAACTGGTGGGGTACCACGGACCCGTCCAAGATAACCCCGACGTTTTTCGACAAGGATGCGGACGATACGCTCGGCAAGATAACCTTCGAGCCGGTCATGGACCACATGATAACGGGCGTAACCAGATGAGGACTGCCGCCGCCATAGCGGTTGTTGTAATGCTGGTTGTTTTCGCGGCCCGGTCTGGCGCGGCACAGGTAATCTCCGCGGACACCGAATGGTCGGACGTCGTGATGGTCGAGGGCACGGTCGAGGTAGCCGAGGGCGCGACGCTCACCATCAAGCCGGGCACAAGGGTGCTCTTTGCAAAAGGTGTCCAGGACGACGAAGGGCTTGCAGGAACAGGGATGCTTGTCCTGGGAAGCGTCATTGCTTTGGGCGAGCCCGGCAGACACATAAGGTTCTCGTCGATAGAGGATGAGCCCGCGCCGGGAGATTGGGGCGAGGTCAGGATTTTAAAGAGTCCGGACAGCCGGTTCGTGTACTGCGACTTCAGCTACGGCGGCTGGGGCCTGCACGTGCACGACAGCAAAGTACTCGTGAAGGACTGCTCTTTCGAGCACAACTCGTATGGCGGCGTCAGGGGCAAGGGCGGAGACGTCGAGGTAGAAGGCTCGTTCTTCACCGGGATGGATATCGGGATAAGGTACTGGCAGGGCAAGCCGCATATACGCGGAAACACAATAACCGGCAACACCACCGGGATATTCTTCCGGCAGGACTGCACCGGCGCAAAGGCGGAGTACAACAACATATACGGGAACCGGGAGTACGACCTGAAACTCGGCGACGGCCACGACACGGACGTAGACGCGGCGAACAACTGGTGGGGCACCGCGGACATAGCCAGGATCAGGCAGAAAATTTACGACAAGGGCCGGGAGGAGTATATCGGCGCGGCAGTCATCGAGCCGGTCCTTCAGGGCAAGGTCGCTGACCAGTAGACGTATCGCTACCGGTGATCATGGAACATGGAACGCTCTCAGGCTTAAGAGGTATATTGGAGATGATGAAGAGGATAGGAAGGAACCCGGACGTGATATGGCGCGAGGAGGAAGAGGCCAGGGACGAGGTCATCTCCGCCATGGGCCGGGGCGAGGATGCGTCCGCCGAGGGCACCGTGCTCCTCATAGTGTCCGGCATGATGCACCAGCTTAACATACTTGGCGGCGAGATATGGAAGCTCCTGGACGGCGACGTCGACGAAAAGACGGTCGTGGACAGGCTGCACGAAATTTTTGATGTCGACAGGGAGACCCTCGAAGCGGACGTGCACGCATTCCTCGAGGACCTTGGAACGAGGGGTTGGATAGAATATGAGCAGTGACATACGGATACCGTCCGCGCCGATAACGGTCAACTGGACGCTTACCTTCAGGTGCAACTTCTCCTGCATGCACTGCTACTCGCGCGTGGAGGATGCGGACGAGCTCTCGACCGAAGACGTCAAGAGGATAATGGACAACGTCGCCAGGTACAAGGTGCCGTTCATCAACTTCGGCGGCGGCGAGCCGCTCCTCCGGAAGGACCTGTTCGAACTGACCGCTTACGCGACCTCGCTCGGCTTCAACGTCTCGATGAACACTAACGGCTTCCTCATGACGAAGGAGAAGGCGAGGCTCGCGCGTGAGGCCGGGTTCAAGACGGTCGGCCTGTCTATAGACAGCGACGAGCCGGGGGTGCACGACAACTTCAGGAAGACGCCCGGAAGCCATGCGCGCGCGGCCGCGGCCGCTAAGTACCTGGTGGACGAGGGCATGCGGCTTACCGTGTCGTCCGTAATATGCAGGATAAACCACCACCGGTTCGAGGAGCTTGTCAGGCAGGCGAAGGAACTCGGGGCTGAGCAGATATCGCTGCACAACTACAAGTGCACCGGGCTCGGCATGACGAACAAGGACGAACTCGACCTGACGCCTGAAGAGTGGATGCGCTTCTACATGAAGGCTCTCGAGGTAAAGTCCAAAGAGGACGGTATACGCATATCGCTGGACGACCCGATTACGGCGTCCATACACAAGGCCAAGGAAAAGCCCATAGTGAAGGGCAGCACCTGCGGCAAGCTGTCGCTCAACATCCGCTCGAACGGGGATGTCACCCCGTGCGGGTTTATACCTGTCGTGATAGGTAACCTGCTGACCGAGGATTTGAAGGACCTCTGGGACGGCTCGAAGGTGCTGGACAAGATGCGGAACAAAAAGCCCAGGGAGAAGTGCAAGACCTGCAAGCACTACGAGGACTGCCTGGGCGGATGCTCGGCCCGCGCATACGCCATGACCGGGGACTTCAACTCGCCCGACCCGCACTGCTGGGTGGACAAGGGGTAGGGGGTGTCCAGCACGGGAATGATGAACAAACGGAGGGAAGCATGCACAGAGAGATATACCCTGTCGTCATCCAGGAAGGCGAAAGCGGGAAATACATAGTGAACTGTCCCGCCATCGAAGGCTGCTACAGCCAGGGCGAAACAATCCCCGAAGCGCTGGCTAACATAAAGGAGGCCATATCCCTCTGCCTTGAAGTGATGACGGAACGGGGCGAGACATGGCCCGTCCCCACCACCACGCTGCTCAGTGAAGTGGCGGTCGAGGTATGAGCCCTGCGCTCCCTGTAGTAAGCGGGAAGCAGGTAATCCTGGCATTGGAAAAGGCTGGCTATACAGTAGTCCGTCGGAAGGGCAGCCATATCCGCATGCTGGACGACACCAACCCGGAACATCGGCCTATTACAGTCCCGTTGCACAAAGAATTAGACAAGGGGCTTCTGCGCACGATCATCAGGGATACCGGCATGACCGTCGACGAGTTCATAAGACTCTTGTAACTTTAAACATCGCAGGGCGCCCATGGAACTCGAATTCGATATCACGCGGGACGAGCTTTACCGCGCTACCAAACTTATAAGCCTGTCGGCGTTCCGTGAGTTCAAGTCCACATGGACCTACAGGCTTCTTGCAGGTCTGTCCATAGCGGTCGTCCTCGGCTTGGGAATATCCGCCGTCACCTTCCTGCACAGGAGCGTCTTCTACGATTATTTCTCATTCCTTATTATACTCATACTCATCGCCGGGTACACCTACCTGTTCAGGGCGATAACAGCCGAGTTCTACAAGTACATCGTGTACAAGTCCAGAAGGTTCAGGGGCCCGGTAAAGATGAAGGTCGTGGACGATTCCGTATTCGTGCAGGAAGGCGGGATAACGTCCCGGTTCATGTGGGATGCGTTCTGTAAGGTGGAAGATACCAAGGAGTTCCTGCTGCTCTACATCGACATCCACCAGGCGGTGATAGTCCCCAAAAAGGGCGACAAGGCCGGCGAGTTCGTGGCGCTCCTCAGGGAGAAAGTGAAGTCGGCCGCAAGGTAGTGCGGGCGGGCTTAATATCCCGTCCAGATGCACTCATGGCGGGCCTTCGCGTCCTGAACCCCCTGAAAGTTGGTTACAGGATATCACGCCCTTCCTTAAGCGATGGGTATTTGAGCGATGGCAACAGGTCTTTCTTCATCCGCGTAGTGTCGCAGTAATAAGGCACCATGCCTATCCGTATGAAGTCCACCGTAAAGGGCGTGCGCGTCCCGAATATCCTCGCGAACGTCTCGCACAGCCATGCAGCAGTGTATACCAGGGGTACCGGCGCCCGCATCGGCTTGCACAGCCTCCACTTCTTGCAGCAGAAGTCCAGAAAGTCCTGGAGCGTGGTAGGGTCGTCGTCGCCGAGCGGGTAGATTCCGGACGCCTCGGGTTTTTCAACCGCTGCCCGGCAGCACTCGTTGAAGTCGTCTATGGATATGAGGTGTATCGGGGTGGGCTCGCTCCATACCGCGAGGAGCCACATCTTCGCGAGCTTCCTCGCGTATGCCACCATCAGGACGTCCCTGCCGTAGACCATCCCAGCCCGCAAAGATATCGGGCGCGTCGCCGTGCCCTTGCACCTTTCGAACAGGTACTTTTCGGCGGCAAGCCTGGTCTTTGCGTGCACGCTGATAGGTTCTATGTCCTGCCTGTCCGTGCATGGGCGCTCACTGGAAGTCGGGCCCTCGACATGCGGGAAGCTGATGATTATGAACCTGCCTGCACCGTTTTCCACCGAGGCGTCTATCAGGTTCCTGGCGTACTGCGAGTTGGTGGTGGGGAGGAATTTCTCCGGGCCGGGCGCAAAAAGGACACCGGCAAAATGGACGACCGCGTCTACATCTTTGCAAATTTCGGTGAGCGTGGCCGGGTCGGCGAGGTCGCACCTGAATACCTTCACCCGGTCGCTGGCGGCAAGCTCCGGGGAGACCGGTTTGTCATGCACCATGAGGTTTAGCGGCCAGTCCGTGTTGTCGAGCAGATATTGCGCGAGCATGCCGCCCAGGTTCCCTGCCGCACCGGTGATCATGACCCGCATTGCACACTCCTATTGCCAGTAATAGCCTACCCGTAGTACTCCATGAATATGTCCTCCCAGTGCGAGAGGCCGCCGTCGTCGATTACCATCTTGGTCATCGCGCCCATCGAGCTCAGTATGGTGACCGCGTTCACGCTCGCGTCCTTTGTGCGTACGTGGTCGAGCCGTCTGTAGAATGCATGGTTGACCGTCTCGATGTCGTCGAAAAGCTCCGACAGCCCTTTGAGGTCCCAGTCAGGCTCTATTCCGTTTTTCCGGCGGAAGTACTGCGCGAAAAGGTACATGCTGACGTAGCGGTATGCTGTCTCCTCCCACGACGCGAAAGGCAGGTGCGTCTCGACCATAGGCCGGAGCTTGTCCAGGACCGGACAGCCGCTCGTCACCATTATTATGCCCATCAACGAGCTTGCCACCTGCTGCATGGATACGCGCCGGGTGAAGTCCCTGTTGAGAGTCTCAACCTTTACCTCCGCTTCCTCATGGGAGAGCATGTCCTTAAGAAAGTCCATAAGCTCAACCATGTTCACCGCGCAAGGGCAGTTGGGTACTTTCGAGGAGTCGAGCGTGCAGTTAGGGCATCTGTGGAAGCCGAGCGCGGACCATTCCGGCGGGGGACCTGACGGCTGTGTGAGTATGTCGAGCGTATCGGGGTTTAGTCTTACAGTAAACAACTGCTCGGCCCCGCCGTCGAATGTAATCCTGTAGCTTATGCCAATGGAGCCGTCGTCCTCTTGCATAATGCCTCTCCCTCGTATGAAGACACGCCGGACGGACGTCCGGATTGTGTAATTATATCGCCATGATAGTAATATAGATGTACCAAGTCAACCATTTACTGGTCCGGGGCGGCCGGCGCCAAAGTATGCGCCGGTATGCACATACGCCCAAAATTTGCTTGACACTCCGTTGCTGGTTGAATATTATATAAATAACTATTTATTAATGGGGATGGCATGGAAGAGGCGGTACAGTATTTCAAGGCGCTCGCGGACGAGACACGGTTGAGGATACTTAAGCTCCTTGAAGGGGGCGAGCTATGCGTATGCGACATAACCGCCGCGCTCGAGATGACGCAGCCGAACGTATCGTTCCACCTGGGGATACTGAAGTCTGCCGGGCTCATAAAAGACAGGAAGGTGGGCCGTTGGAGCTACTACGACCTGGACTTCTCTGACATGTTGAGCCGTGTGGTCGTGCCGACCGCGTTAGAGAGGACAAATGGCGGCGTGTTTATCGATGACAGGCGGCGGCTGAAGGCGTTTCAGGCCACCAAGGTGGACGGCAAGCCCTGTATTTTCAAGTCTGCGATATAAACTGGAGTTGATGGGTAATGTCTAAAGGCGTATCCGGCAGGCTGTCGTTTCTGGACAGGTATCTGACCATGTGGATATTCACAGCGATGGCCGCCGGGGTTGGCTCGGGCTACTTTTTCCCCGGCTGGGTTGATTTCATTACCAGCTTCCAGGCAGGCGCCACTTCCATACCTATTGCTGCCGGGCTTATCCTGATGATGTATCCGCCGCTCGCAAAGGTCCGCTACGAGGAGATGGGCAGGGTCTTCAAGGATTACAATGTCCTGTCGCTTTCTCTCGTCCAGAACTGGGTGGTCGGACCCGCCCTGATGTTCGCGTTAGCGATAGTCTTCCTGCGCGGCTACCCGGAGTACATGGCCGGGCTCATCATGATAGGGCTTGCCAGGTGCATAGCGATGGTCATAGTCTGGAACGACCTGGCCTGCGGAGACAGGGAGTACGCCGCAGGGCTTGTCGCGTTCAACTCGATATTCCAGGTGCTGTTCTTCTCGGTCTACGCGTACATATTTATTACCGTCCTGCCGCCTATGTTCGGGCTGTCCGGCGCGCAAGTGGACGTGACGATCGGCCAGATAGCGAAGTCCGTGTCCATCTACCTCGGCATACCGTTTGCAGCGGGCATCTCAACGAGGTTCCTGTCCCTGAGGCTCAAGGGCAGGGACTGGTACGAGCGGAAGTTCGTGCCGCGCATCAGCCCGATAACGCTCGTCGCGCTGCTTTTCACCATCGTCGTCATGTTCTCGCTGAAGGGCGAGTATATCGTGCGGCTGCCGCTCGACGTCGCGAGGGTTGCCGCTCCGCTTCTGGTATACTTTGTGGTGATGTTCATCGGGTCTTTTTACATGAGTTACAAAATCGGGGCGGACTACGAGAAGTCGGCGACGCTCTCTTTTACCGCCGCCTCCAACAACTTCGAGCTTGCGATTGCGGTGGCTATCGCCGTATTCGGCATAAACTCCGGCGCGGCGTTCGCGGCTGTCATCGGCCCGCTTGTCGAGGTGCCCGTGCTGATCGGGCTTGTGAACGTATCGCTTTATTTCCAGAGAAGGTACTACGGCCCAGCCCGGTGCAATGTCGTCGCGGCAGGGCGCGCGTGATTATTATTGAAAGAACGAGAGGCGGCATATGCTGGCATGTCCGTTCTGTGAAGCGGAACTGAAATATGAAGACAAAAAAGGAGAAGGGTGGCAGTGCGCCTGCGGCGAGTTCGTCCCGGACGGGCTCGCGGTGGACACCGAGTGCAGAAGGTGTGGCGGGGTCAAACACGAGTAGCGCGGAGGGGCTGTTGGATATCAAGGTGCTCGGTCCGGGATGCCGGAACTGTTTGAAGCTTAAAGAAATGATTTTAGGGGCTGTGTCCGTGCTCGGCCTCGATGTCAAGGTGGTGCACGTTTCGGATATAGTCGAGATCATGAAATACGTGAACGCGACTCCGGGGCTGGTGGTGAACGGGAAGGTGAAGCATTCCGGAAATCCCCTGCCCTCGCGGGACAAGGTGGTGGAACTTATAAGGGAGGAGATGTAATGCGAAGTCTCGCGGTAGTAGTCATTGCGGCGCTGGTTATGGGCACGGCTCCGGTTGTCATGGGCATGGGGTCTTCGCATGACGAGGGTAAACATGCGGCAGGCGCCATGGCCGAGGTCAAGGCGGCCACGGCAAAGGGCATGCCGGTGTTCCTCGACGCTGGCTCGGACCACTGTGCCCCATGCAAGCAGATGGTCCCGGTCATAGACGCGCTGAAGAAGAAATACGCAGGCAAGGTCGCGGTCGTGTTCGTGAACGTGGAAAAAGAGATGTCGTACGTCAGCGGACTCGGCGTCACGATGATACCGGCCCAGATAATGTACGACCGCTCCGGGAAAGAAGTCGGCCGCCACGTCGGAGCGATGACCCAGGACGAAGCCGAGAAGTTCATCGGCAAGGGTTTATGATATCACCGGGAAGCGCTGCCAATGTTTGAAGGCCTGGAAGCGAGCATAACCGCAATGGTCAGCGGGCGGCCTCTGGCCGCTTACGGCGCCGTGTTCGTGGGCGGCCTTCTCACCGCGGCGAGCCCGTGCGTACTGGCCGCCATACCGCTTGTAATAGGTTATGTGGGCGGATTCTCCGGCGGGAACCGTAAAAAGGCGTTTATCTATTCGCTCGCGTTCGTCATCGGGCTGTCGGTAACGTTCACGCTCCTTGGGGTCGCGGCATCGTACATGGGCAGGCTGATAGGCGGGGCCGGTGTATGGATGTACCTGGCGCTGGCTGTGGTCGCGGCGGCAATGGGCCTTTCGCTGATGGGTCTATTCGAATTGCCTGCGTTAGTTAGGACGGACGCCAGGCCAAAGGCAACGGGCATCACCGGCGCGTTTATCATGGGGCTTCTTGTCGGGGTGGCCTCCTCGCCTTGCGCCACCCCTGTGCTTGCGGTCATACTCGCATATGCCGCAACCGAGGGGCAGGTCGTGTACGGCGGGACGCTCTTGTTCACGTATGCTGTCGGCCACTGCATGCTCATTCTGGCCGCGGGCGTCTCGATAGCTTTTGTAAACGGGTTTATAGGTTCGAAGGGCCTGGTGGCCGCGTCCGGTTACATCAGGAAGGCAAGCGGCGCGGTTTTAGTATGCGCGGGCGGTTATGTTGCCATCAGGTATGTGCTGGCCTGACCAGCGGATATATTACAGCGTAAAGCAGGGGGGAAGGATGAAAAAAATACAGCTGCACGTGCAGAACACATACTCGGAGATTGCAAAAGGCAACAAGACGGGCTGCTGCGGCACGGAGAGGCCGAAGTTCGAGCACGAGGAGAGCATAGGCTACGACGTGGCTGAGCTTGAGGCCCTGCCGGAGGGCGCGGTGCTCGGGGTCGGCTGCGGGAACCCGGTCGCGCTCGCTTCGCTCAGGGAGGGCGAGGTGGTGATAGACCTGGGCGCGGGCGCCGGGATAGACGCATTCCTTGCTGCCGGACGGGTAGGGAAGACCGGCAGGGTTATAGGCGTGGATATGACGGACGAGATGCTCGACCGGGCGAGGGCCAACGCGGCCAAGGGCGGGTTCACGAACGTCGAGTTCATAAAGGGCGAAATAGAGGACATGCCCGTGCCGGACAACACCGCCGACTGCGTTATATCGAACTGCGTGATAAACCTCTCGGTGGACAAGGACAGGACCTTCTCAGAGGCGTTCAGGACGCTCAGGCCCGGCGGCAGGCTGATGGTCTCGGACATCGTGCTCACCAAGGACCTGCCCAGGGAGATAGTCGAGAACGTCGAGGCTTATACCGGCTGCGTGTCAGGCGCGGTACTCATGGACGAGTACATAGCCGCTATAAAGAACGCTGGTTTTACGGACGTGAAGGTCGTCTCGCTGGACGACGCCTCTTTTCTCGCCGAGACAACATGCGGCTGCGGCATCGTCACGAAGGACAACATAGACGACCTGGGCCTGAGGAGCATGAAGGTATCGGCGGCAAAGCCCAGGTAGATACGGAGTGAATCATGGTCAAGGTGATGTTCCTCTGCACAGGGAACTCGTGCAGGAGCCAGATGGCGGAGGGGCTGGCGCGGCATTACGGCAGGGGTGTAATCGACGCCTACAGCGCAGGTCTTGCGCCAGCAGGGGTCAACCCCAACGCGGTGAAGGTGATGGCGGAGCTGGGCATAGACATCACCGGCCAGTCGTCCAAGCCGGTAGACGCGGAGCTGATGGGCAGTATGGATTTCGTCATTACACTCTGCGGCCACGCGGACAGCATGTGCCCCTCCACGCCACCGCACATAAAGAAGATACACTGGCCGACCGACGACCCGGTAGGCGCCACCGGTACCGAGGAAGAGATACTTTCCGAGTTCAGGCGCGCGCGGGACGAGATCGCCGGCAAGGTGAGGGAACTGGTGGATAAGCTTGGGGGGTGAGGGGTCAAAAAAGGCCAAGAAAACCAGCCCTCACCCCCGGCCCCTCTCCCAATGGGCGAGGGGGATATAAATAAGACCCCGGCGGGGTTGTTTGAGCGGCCAAAACCCCGAGCCGTCCAGGGTCATCATCATGTGGTCGTTGTGCATGGAGAGGTCTGCTCCCTGGACACGGTTGGCGACTGTTTTGGCCCGACAAATAACTCCGCCAAAAAAGAAAACCTGGGTTCCCGTTTTCACGGGAATGACTGGAAAGGTGAGATTGGCGTGTCGCGTTGCTCCTTGCAATGACAACTATTTACCGCTGCCCGGCCTTCTCTCCGGCAAGGAAGAAACCCTCGACCGCTTCCACATAACCGCCTATCGTCTCCGCATGGTTTATAAGCCGCCTGAAATCGGCCGAGCCGTGGTACCCCTTGGAGTACCATGCGCCGTGCTTGCGCATAAGCTGGACGCCGAGTTTTTCACCGCAGCCCTCGACCAAAACGCGCAGGTGGTCAAGAAGTACCTCGCCACGCTCGGATAATTGAGGCGGGTCCGGGACCAGGCCGGTAGCGAGGTACTCGTTCACCTCCCGGAATATCCACGGGTTGCCGAGCGCGCCTCGCCCTATCATCACGAGGTCGCAGCCGGTCTCGTCCAGCATCCGGGCGGCGTCGTATGCGGTAAGCACGTCGCCGTTTCCGATGACCGGTATGCTTACAGCGTCCTTCACCCGCTTGATGGCGGACCAGTCCGCCTTGCCCGAAAAACCCTGCCTTGCGTACCGGCCATGCACCGCGACAGCCGCGACTCCCGCGTCCTCGGCTGCCTGTGCAAGCTCGACCGCGACGAAATCGTCAGCGCTCCAGCCGGTCCTTATCTTTATCGTGACCGGCACCCCTGACGCAGCTACCACGGCCCTGATAATGTCCATCGAATGGCCGAGGTCTTTAAGGAGCGCGGAGCCCGAGCGGCCCTTCACCACCTTCTTAACCGGGCAGCCCATGTTTATGTCCACAAGGTCAGCGCCAAGCTCGGTGCATGCAGCAGCGCCCCGAGCCATGGAATCCGGGTTGCTGCCGAACAGCTGGAAAGAGACCGGCCGCTCCGCCGGGCCGGTGTTGGTGATGCTTAGCGTCTTCGACTGGTACCGCACAAGCCCCTCCGAGCTTATCATCTCGGAGTATACGAGCGCCGCGCCCAGGCCCTTGCAGACGAGCCTGAAAGGCAGGTCCGTTATGCCCGCAAGCGGGGCGAGCGCCGTCTTGCCGTCTATGTTCACGTTTCCAATATTCAGCATATTTCGAGCGCCAGGTTGGGGGAGGGGTTCAGGTCCATACCCGAGACCCGTCCGGCCATGTACAGGTTGTAACCAGCGGCCGCCACCATGGCGGCGTTGTCGGTGCAGTAACCGGGGCTGGTCAGAAGGAGCTTCACGCCCGCCCCGTCCGCTGCGGCGGAGAGCCCGTCACGCAGCCCGGAGTTTGCCGCGACGCCCCCTCCTGTTACCACCGTGCGGACACCGGTAACCCCGGCGGCCGCCATCGTTTTCCTGACAAGCACATCGACGACCGCCGCCTGGAATGACGCGCATATGTCCGCCCTCGTCCTGTCCGTCATGGCCCCGCCTGCCGCCTTTACCTGGAGCATGACCGCGGTCTTCAGCCCGGAGAACGAGAAGTCGAGGGAGCCGGGTTCGAGCATCGAGCGCGGGAACTTTATCGCGGACGGGTCGCCTTCCTTTGCGAGCGCGTCTATGACCGGCCCGCCCGGATACCCCAGACCAAGGAGCTTGGCCACCTTGTCGTAAGCCTCGCCCGCCGCGTCGTCCCTGGTCTGGCCGAGCTTTTCGTAGTCGCAGCAGCTTTTTATCAGGTAGAGGTGCGTGTGGCCGCCGGAGACCACGAGGAGTACGAACGGAAAGCCAACGTCCGCGTGTTCGAGGAACACTGCGGACATGTGGCCCTCGATGTGGTTAACACCGATAAGTGGTATGCCAGCCGAGTAAGCGAGCGACTTCGCGGTGGACACGCCTACAAGGAGCGCGCCGATCAGGCCCGGCCCGGACGTGACCGCGACAGCGTCCATACCGGAAAGCTTCATCCCGGAGGCTTCGAGAGCCTCGTGGACGACCGGGAGTATGTTCTGGATGTGCGCGCGCGAGGCCAGCTCGGGGACTATACCGCCGAACCGCTTGTGTATGTCTATCTGCGACGATATTACGTTCGAGAGGACGGTCCTGCCGTCTTTTACTACCGAAGCCGCCGTCTCGTCGCACGACGTCTCAATGCCGAGTATATGCAATCAGTCCGCCTGTTGTACGAGTTTTGAAACCTTCACAACCTCGATGCCCTTTTCCCTGAGTCCCGGAAGCTCCTGCCTCAGCACCTCGATCGTGTCCGGGCGCGGGTGGCCTATCGCTATTGCGGTCCCGTTCTTCAGTGCGAGCCGCACCATCCTGTCGAACTGGAACTTTATCTCCGCCTGGTCGCTCGAATCGTCGAGGAATACGTTCCTGGACGCGGTCGGGACGCCGTGCTCGACAGCGATGTGTACCCCAACGGAGTCCGCGGAGGTCATGCTGTCGATGAAGAACAGCCGGTCTTTCTTGAGCACGCCCATCACCGCGGCCATAGCCTCTCCGTCCTCGGTCAGATAGGAGCCCATGTGGTTGTTGACTCCTACCGCGCCAGGCACGCTCGACAGGTCCTTTCTTATCGTTGCCGCGATGGTCTTTCTGTCCATCCCGGCCAAGAGGGCGCCCGGCCCCAGGCCGGTGACGTTCTCGCCCTTCGGCTGCATGGGCAGGTGCAGCAGCACGTCACGCCCGGCCTTACCCGCCATGAGGGCGGACTCCTCGGACTTTATGACACCCGGCAGTACCGCGATGGAGACCGGTGCGTCCAGCTTTAGTATATCTTGAAGCGCGGCAGTGTCCGTGCCCAGGTCGTCTATGATAATAGCCACCCTCGCCTTGAACTTTTGCGGGGCGGGTGCGGCCTGTCTGGGGGTGCCCGGCTTGTCCTTGTGTTTATCCACAGCCGGCGCCTTCCGGACATCCTCTTCGACGGGCGGAGAGGGAAGCGCTGTCCTCACCGGCCCGGTGTGCGGCTTCAAGAACAGAAGGTAACCGACGAACATGAACACGGCCAGGACCGCTACCGGGAGGAGCATGTCGATGAGCCCTCCCGTGCGGGGGGCCTTCTTTTTTTTTGCTGGCATGGTCCGCCTTTGATTGCAGGTATGCTATACATGAATGAAAAACGCTTCAAGCCTGACAATTTTAATTCAATATGGGCGCATAGTCAAGCAAAAGGGGCTTTCGGGGGCCGCCGGACACATAATAATTACCTTTATCCCTATATTATTGCACTATAAGGACCGCCGTCCATCAACCGGCTTGACACCCCTCCTGAATTATCGGATAATCGACGTAAATGAGAACAATACCCGCTTCGATAGCCATGGTAGCGCTGAGTTTTGCCTGGTCCACCGGGGTCTCCTTTTCGGCGGAAGCTCCGGCTGACCCTGCATCAAGCTTTGGCGAGGCGCTGCGGCTTTTCAAGTCCGGAAGCTTCGAGCAGTCGGCCGAACTTGCCGTGGAAAATGCCAGTTTGTCGGCCGGAACGCCGTGGGAGGGGAGGTCGCTCTTCATCGCGGGCAGGGCGTACGGAGAGGCCGGAAACCCGGACCTGGCCCTGGGGTACCTTGAACTCGCGGAGAAAAATTACGCTGCCATCGCGGACTATGCGCTCTTCATGCAGGCGGAATACCTTAATAAATCCGGCAGATATGAAGAGGCCGCGCCGGTATGCATGCGTGTCGCGGACGGCTACCCGAAGGGCGCCCTCGCGGCGTTAAGCCTGTTGGATGCGGGCAGGGCGTACGTGGAGTCGGGCGGATATGCGGAAGGCCTCCAGGCGCTCAAGAGGTTCCTCGACCGGGGGCCGGGCCAGCAGACCGCAGCGGAGGCGCATTACCTGATGATGCTGGCATCCGAGGGGCTGGGGGACTATGAGCAGGTGTTCTCTCACTACCGCACACTCTGGCTTGAGTACCCGGGCTCGTGGCCGGAGAAGAGGGCCGCCGACATCATAGCCAGGCTCGCGGAGTCCGGGTATATGCTTGCGGTACCCGGCATAGAGAACCACCTGTGGAGGGCGGAGAAGCTGTCCGAACTCGGCAGGTATAAAGGCGCGGTGGAAGACTTCAAAGGCTCGCTCGAACTGATGCCGGCTGGCCACCCGGACGAGGGGCGCGCGCTGGCCGGTCTTGGATATGCGTACTACAAGCTCCGCGAAAACGAAAGGGCGATAGGCGTCCTGTCCAGGTTCAGGGCGGGCGGTGAGTTCCCGAAGCAGTCCCCCGAGGCGCTCTACTGGCTCGCAAGGGCGTACCTCCGGACGGGACGTGAAGAAGAGTTTATTGCGGCTGCCAGGGAATGCGCCGAAGGCTACCCGGAGCATGGCAGGGCGTCCGGCTGCCTGTACCTTCTCGGGTCGGAGCACACGTTCAGCGGCAGGTACGGCGATGCCGCCGAAACTTTCGGAGGGCTCCTGGAATCGTACCCGGGTTCGGGCTTGGCGGACGATGCGCTCTGGCGGCTCGGATGGGCGGAGTACCTGGCGGGGTGCTACCCCGAGGCGGAGAAAACCTTCCAGGAGTTTGCGGTAAAATACCCAAACTCTCCGCTGATAGCACAGGCTCTCTACTGGCGGGCGAGGTCGCTCGGCAACATGGGCGAGGACGACACCGCCGGTATGATATACGAGCTTCTTAGGTGCGAGTACCGGCTGTCTTATTACGCGGTCCTCGCGGAGGACCCCGGTGGCCCCCTCTCCCAGGATGCCGGCGTAGCGGCCCCCTCTGCCGCCCCGGACATGAAGAAGACGTACCCGAGCGGAGAGCCGGCATTCGGGCGGGCGGAGGAGCTTGGCATCCAGGGAATGGAGCAGTACGCGGTGCGCGAGCTGAAGGCCGTGGAGTCCAGATACTCCGGCACACTCGATGGAATAAAGACGATGGCCTCTGCATATATCGCCGCAGGAAATTTCAAGTATACGATCGAGATGAGTTCCAGGCTGTACAGGACGAGCGTGAGCACGGGCAGTTCCATTGTCCCGGACGATGCGCTAAGGCTTATATTCCCGCTTGCGTTCTGGGATGTTATCCATACCGAGGCGGACCGCTTCGGCGTTGACCCGTTCCTCGTCTCGTCCCTTGCGCGCGAGGAGTCGCATTTCGACCCGCGGGCAGAATCGCCGGCCGGTGCGGTCGGGCTTATGCAGCTGATGCCGTCCACAGCCGCCGCGGTCTGCCGTCTGCTCGACATAGAGGGCCCGACCACGGGCAAACTCAAGTCCGAGGACTTCAACGTCCCGGTCGGGACCTGCCATCTGGGTTACCTTCTGGAGAAGCAGGGAGGAAGACTCGTTTACGTGCTCGGAGAGTACAACGCCGGGCCGGGCCCGCTGGCAAGGTGGAAGGCCAACAACCCGGACGTCCCGGACGACGTGTTCGTGGAGTGCATCACATACCCGGAGACAAGGAACTACGTCAAGAGGGTGCTCAGGAACTACAAAGTGTACCGTGACCTTTACGGCGTCGCAGTATCCGAGCCCGAGGCGAAATAAAACGGCCCCGTAATGGGGCCGTCCACTAAAGTCACGCACGGGCAATGGTCATGCCACCCTGCGGAACTCCTCTTTCATAGGCTCGATGCCCATCGACTTCAGCGTAGCCGGGATGCCCGCTTCGTAGCTCTTGCGCATGAACTTGTACTGGAGCGTGTTGATCAGCTTGTCGGCGGAAGTCTTGGTGTTGCAGGACATAGTCTCCGCTGCCATGAGCCCGAACAGCTTCTCGTAGGTCTTCCTGTCCACCATCTGCGGCGTGGGCTTGTCGAGCATTGCAGAGAGCAGGTCCATGAAGTTCCTCTGGGATACCGGCCTTGAGTCCGACATGATGTACACGTCGCTCGCGTTTATCTTCTCCAGTATCGTGGAGTAGAGTGCCGCGACGTCGTCCACGTGGACCAGGTTCAGGCTGTTGTCGCCGGGCTCGACTATCCTGGCCTTGCCGGACTGGATGTCGTTCACCAGCCTCTTGAACCAGCCGCCGTTACCGTAGACCATTGCTGGGAACACCGTCACCGCTGCAAGCCCGGAGTCCTCAAGGACGCTTTCGACCGTGTCGAAAGAGCCCGTAAGCGGCCTGCAGTATCCGACCGGGTCCACCGCGCTGGCGTCAGCCTCAACCCATTTGCCCTTGCGGTCGCCGAAGCACAGGGTGTCGTAGGTTATCACGATTCCCCTGGCAGTCCCTTCGGCAGCGCCCTTGATCAGGTTGGTCACCTCTTCGGCGTGCCTCTGCCCGTACTCCTCCATCCTGTCGAGCGGGATGTTCTCCTCGTCATGGAACGGCTTGGTAAGGCTTATAACCTTGTCGACGTCCTTGATGGCATTGCACCATTCTCCACCCTGCAGCAGGTCGCCGATTACCGGTTTACCGCCGGACGATTTGACCAGGTTAGCCTCGTCGTTGTTCCTCACCATCCCTATGACCCCATGGCCCCTCCTTGACAGTTCGGATACCACCGACCTGCCTATGAACCCCGAGGCGCCCGATACGAACACTTTCATGACGCACCTCCTTCATTTATGTTTTTGCCTTGTCCCTACAATATAAATTGTATCACTTTGCTGTGGATTTGCAAGCCGGGCCGGGGATATGATATATGCTGTAATATATTGATTAATAATAAAAAACCCCGCGCTGCGGGCGCGGGGCAGTGTAGACGCTTATAACCTCGGTCATGCGGCCTTCTTCAACTGTTCGACCGACCAGGCGGACGCCTTGATGGTCCAGGTGCTGTCCGGGTACATGTCCTTCAGTGTGTTGTATGCGTGCGTGAGCCACGACGCCTCTCCCGTATACCTGTACCTCGACACGCCTATGAAATAGCATGCTTCCGGCGCAAGGTCGGTGAACGGGTACTTGATAACAACCTCGTCGTAGCGGCGCTCCGCGTCCTTGTAGCTGCCCATCCTGAACGCATACCTCGCGAGCGCCATGTTGAGTTCGCTCAGGTAGTCGTCCTCCGGAAGGTATCCGACCCATCTGTCCGTCTCCATCCCGCTTGAATCGGTGACGATGAATGTCGGCGTCCAGTCGATGCGGTAGCTGGAAACAAGGTCCTTGGCTACCTCGGTGTCGAGCATCACCGGGATAAAGTCCTGGTTGACCGCTTCGATAACGGACATCTTGGGGAGCGTCTCGTTAATCGTCCTCTTGCATCCGTTGCAATGTTCGTAGTGGAAGAACATCAGGACCGGTTTCCCGCTTCCTGTCGAAAGCCTCCTTGCCTCGTCCACGTCCTCAAGCCATTTAATGGTGTCCATGACTGACATAGCGCACCTCCGTCAGTGTTAAGTTCAATTACCTACTGTAAAATTATACCTCTTCGGGAGCTTGCTGGCAAGTCGGGCGCGGGCCTGGCGGAAGGGTTATCAGCCCTTGATATAATAGCTATTTTGTGGTATGTTCCGGTTTAATGAAAACCAACCTAAGTCCGCCCAGGGTGCTCGCCCTGGGTTTTTTGGGCCTTATCCTGGCCGGCACTGTACTGCTGCTCCTGCCCGTGTCCACGCACGGCGGCTGCTCGGTGGTGGACGCGTTCTTCACGGCCACCTCCGCGGTCTGCGTGACCGGGCTTATAGTCAAGGACACCCCGGTGGACTTCACCATATTCGGGCAACTGGTCATATTGCTCCTGATACAGGTAGGCGGTCTGGGGTACATGACGTCTGCGACCCTCATACCCATTGTTACCGGCAGGAGGATAGGGCTCGGTGAGAGGGTGCTTATGAAGGAAGCCATGAGCGCGCTCACCATGGAGGGGCTGGTCAGGTTCACCAAGGTCGTGTTCAAGGTGACACTATTTATCGAGACGTGCGGGGCGGTGTTCCTCGCAATATGCTTCATACCGGACCACGGGTTTGTGAAGGGGATTTACTACGGCATATTTCACAGCATATCCGCGTTCAACAACGCAGGGTTCTCGCTTTTTCCGGACAACCTGATGGGGTACCGGACAAACGTCGCAGTCAACCTTGTGGTGGCCGCGCTCATCGTAATGGGCGGCATAGGCTTCTTCGTAATAAGCGACGTATACGCATACATGAACAAGGAGTCCCGCAGGCTGACACAGCACACAAAGCTGGTCATTGCTTCGTCTGCCGTATTGATAGTATTGGGTACCCTGGCCCTGCTATTGTTTGAGCACGGCAACCACGGCACTATTGGCGGGGACGATTTACAGGGCAAGGCGCTCGCCTCGTTATTCTCGTCCGTGACAGCGCGCACGGCAGGGTTCAACACTCTGGACTTCTCGAAGATGAGGCAGGTCACGCTCTTCATGATAATGCTCCTGATGTTCATCGGCGCGGCGCCGGGCAGCACCGCTGGAGGCGTGAAGGTCACCACGTTCTCCGCGATAATTATCAGCCTGTGGGCGACTGTCAGGGGAAAGACCGACGCGGTGGTTTTTCACAGGACGCTGCCGGAGCATATGGTGTTCAGGGCGTTCACCATCGTCGCCCTCTCCAGCATATTCGTGGCGGCCTCGGCGCTTTCGCTCCTTTACGTGGAAGAAAGCGCGGGCGACATATACGCAAGCCTCGTTGACAGCTCGAACCGCTCGTATATATTCGAGGTGGTGTCCGCGTTCGGCACGGTCGGGCTGTCGGTGGGAGACGGTGGTTCGAGGAGCCTGTCCGCGCTTTTCACGCCGATGGGCAAGTTCATCATAGCGGTCACGATGTTTTTCGGCAGGCTTGGTCCGCTTACGCTCGCATTTGCAATGCTTAAAGGAGAGAAACAGCGCGTGAGATACCCGGACGGAAAGGTGATAATAGGATGAAAAGGCAGTTTGCGGTCATAGGGCTCGGCAGGTTCGGTTACCATATCGCCAAGACGCTTGCCGACATGGGGGCGGAGGTCGCGGCAATCGACAAGGACAAGGACAAGGTGGACCAGGTATCGGACTTCGTGACGCTCGCATACCAGCTGGATGCGACCGACGAGAAAGCTCTCCGCGCGGTCGGCCTCCAGAACGTGGACGTCGGGATCGTCAGCATCGGTGAGGACATCGAGGCGAGCATTCTGGTCGTCATGACGCTGAAGGAGATGGGGGTCAAGGAGATAGTTGCCAAGGGCCTGACCGATATCCACGGCAGGATTCTAAAACACCTGGGCGTGCACAAGGTGGTCTACCCCGAGGCCGAGATGGCTGTCCGAGCCGCGCACAACCTCCTTACGCCGAACGTGATGGACCAGTTGACGCTCTCCGAAGACTACAGCATAGAGGAGATAGCGCCGCCCAGGCAGTTCGTCGGCAAGACGCTGGTGGATACCGAGATGCGGAAGAAGTACGGGGTTACGGTTATCGCCATAAAGCGTAACGTTCCGGGCCTCGACGAGAAGGGCGAGAGCGTGATGAAAGAGGAATGGATGGTATCGCCCCCGCCCTCGATTGTCATAACAAATATGGACGAGCTTGTTATAATAGGGAAGAACGAGGACCTTAAGAAGGTCGTATCGCTCGGCTGAACAAGGCACCATCGGAAATACGGAAGGCCCGCCGTGTGGCGGGCCTTTTGCGTCCATTGCAGGGCGGCGCACGGTCACTTCTTCAGCGCCCTGGCCCCGATGTCTTTCCTGTAGTGCATCCCGTCGAAATGTATCCTGGACATCGACAGGTACGCCCTGTCTATTGCATCGGCGACGGTTGGCCCTATAGCGGTGACGCCCAGCACGCGCCCGCCGTTAGTCACGACGTGGTCGTTCCTGTCCGCGGTGCCAGCATGGAATACTACGGTGTCCGGTACTGTCCCGGCCTCGTCGAGCCCGGCAATGGGCGTGCCCTTCTCGTACGAGCCCGGGTAGCCCTTTGCCGCCGCGACCACGCATACGGACGCCTGGTCTTTCCAGCGCACCATGTCAGGGTTGAGCGCGCCGTCCGCGACCGCGACCATTATATCGACTAAATCGCCGTCCAGCCGCATGAGTATCGGCTGGGCCTCCGGGTCTCCGAAGCGTACGTTGAACTCCAGCACCTTTGGGCCGTCCTTTGTCAGCATCAGCCCGGCGTAGAGCACGCCCCTGTAAGGCATGCCGTCCTGCTTCATGCCGCGCACCGTCGGGAGCATGACCTCGTTCATCACCTTCTCTTCGAGCTCCGGCGTCATGACGGGCGCGGGCGAGTAAGCGCCCATGCCGCCGGTGTTCAGCCCCTTGTCGTTGTCGAATACGCGTTTGTGGTCCTGCGACGATGCCATCGGGACGACGGTCTCGCCGTCCGAGAACGCCATGAACGAGACCTCTTCGCCGACCAGGCATTCCTCGACTATGACCCTGTCGCCGGACTCTCCGAACGCGCGCTTGCGCATGATGATGTCCACCGCCTCGACCGCCTCCTCGACGGTGGCCGCGACGAACACGCCCTTGCCGGCCGCGAGCCCGTCCGCCTTGACTATTATCGGCGCGGTCTTCAGCCTGACGTACCGCTCGGCCTCGATCGGCGAGTAGAACACCTTGTACTGCGCTGTCGGTATGTTGCACCGCTTCATCAGCTCCTTGGCGAAGACCTTGCTGCCTTCGAGCTGGGCCGCGGCCTTGCTGACGCCGAAGATGCGCTTCCCGTCCTTCTGGAAGAGGTCGGCTATGCCGAGCGTGAGCGGGGCCTCCGGGCCGACCACCGTCAGGTCTATTCCCTCGAACCTGGCGAAGTTCAGTATCTCTTCGATGTTGTCGGCCTTTATGTTTACGCACTCCGCGATCTTGCCGATGCCCGCGTTCCCCGGCGCGCAGAATATCTTACGCACCTTTTTGCTCTGCGCGAGCTTCCATACCAGGGCGTGTTCGCGGCCACCCCCGCCGACTACAAGGACTTTCATTTATACTCCTCCGTTACACAATTACTACTTGCGGCCGACCTGCGTGTCGGCCCTTTTGTATTAAATCCGCTGGATTCCCGTTTGCACGGGAATGATGGGCAAAGGTGCGGGCGCAATGAATTTCGCCCCTACAGCTAACGTACTTTTATTCTTTAGCGCGAAACCCTATTGATTCTTTCTTCCCCTTTAGCGGCGGCTCCATCAACTCGCGTATTGCCTTGAACACCATCGCAAACTGCGAGTCGTACTTCTTCTCAAGAGTATTAAGCTTGCGGGCAAGGTCGGCGTTTGAAGCAAGTAGCTGACGCAGCTTCACAAATGCACGGACCACTTGTACGCTTGCTTCTATGGCGACTGGGCTGTTTAGCACGCTTGCCAGCATGACAGCGCCGTGCTCGGTAAACACATAAGGCGGATATCTTCTGCCACCCCAACTTGATGTCGCAATTTGCGACCTCAAGATTGCAACCTCCTGATTAGTCAGCTGAAACATGAAGTCTTCCGGGAATCGCTCGATGTTCCTCTTAACTTGTTCGATAAGGCGCTTTGTGGCCACTCCATAAATTTCAGCTAAATCGGAGTCCAGCATAACCTTTTTCTCTCGAATAAGTATAATCGAGTGCTCGATTCTTTCTGTTGGTATTAAACTGGGTTCCATACAGCCTCGGTGATTTCTTTAAGGTCATAAATTATGACCTCATATTTAAGAGCGAGATTGCCGCGCTTCGCTCGCAATGACAAGCAACTTCCTGGATTCCCGCCTTCGCGGGAATGACGGGCAAAGGTGCGCTTCTCAAGCATATCTCGCTTTACTTCAAGCCACCTCTATGTTACCATAAGTCTATGAAGAAAAAGAGCCTAATCGAAACCAACCCCTACCTCAAGGACCCGAAGGCGCTCCAGGCGGCCATTACCAGGCATGCAGTGTCTTCGTTCGCCATAGAGGGCGTGCGAGTACAGAGGTCTGAACCACAAAAATCGAACCGCAAGCAGGGCAGCATCTCTAAGAAACCTTAAGAGTCTTGTTTATCACAAGACTGAAAATTGCTTCCATCGGCTTGTAATCCCTGTCCAGGCCGGCCCGTACAGCGGCAAAGTACTCTTCTTTCTTTTTCCCTTTAATGCAACTAAAGTCAAGCACAGGCAACCCCGCCTGAGTCCCCATCAATACGGAGACCAGCCTTGCAAGTCTTCCGTTGCCTTCCCTGAACGGATGAATCAACAGAAACTCGACATGCACTTCGGCCAAAGCATCTACAACCCGCGCCATGTCCTTAAATGCACAAGGAGTATTCCGGCGGAGCGGCCCTCTTTCAAGCTCTGTCATGAGTGTGGGTATCTGGCCTGCGGTGGCAAAAACAAAACCACCCTTACTCACGTTTACCTGTCGATACTTCCCTGCCCACTCGTAGATACCGCCAAGCCAATCCCTGTGCATCTCCTGGATATCCGATGCAGTGAAGCGATGCGCTGGCTCGAAAGTCTTTAATAGCGATGCAAGTGCAGGTTCAAACGCATTAAATTCGGCGTCGTCCATGTCCAGCTTGCGTGAGATCCCAAGCATGTTCCTGAGCACTCGCTTATGGGAGCCCGGCTCGAACTGGGCCTCGACAAGTCCGGATACATCGTACCGCCCGCCGGCTTTCTTCAATGCATTATGTTCCTCTTATCCTCCCCATCAGCGGGAGGATGCCCCCAAGGGCAGGGATGTACGGGAGGATTTCGTTTTTCCAGGAAACGTGTTTATCACTCACGTATCACGGTCTTTCTCACCCACGGTATTTCTAATGCCTGAAATGCCTCATCCCGGTGTATATCATTGCGATGTTATGCTCGTTGGCGGCGGCGATGCACTCGTCGTCCTTGACCGAGCCGCCCGGCTGTATGATGGCCGTGACGCCGTGCTTCGCGCACTCGTCTATGCCGTCCCTGAACGGGAAGAACGCGTCCGACGCAAGGCACGCGCCCTTCGTCGGGAAGTTGGCCTTCGATGCGCCCAGCCTTGTCGAGTCCACGCGGCTCATCTGGCCCGCGCCGATGCCTACCACGTGGTTCGAGTAAGAGTATATTATCGCGTTGGACTTGACGTGCTTGGCGACCTTCCACGCGAACTCAAGACCCTTGTACTCCTCGGTGGTCGGTTTCCTTTTGGTCACGACCCTGAGCTTCTTCACGTCCTTGACCATGCCGGTGTCCTTCTCCTGTATGATCATCCCGCCGCCCACGCGCTTCATGTCGAAGCCCTCGGAGCTTGCGCCCATCTCCGGCCCTATGTCGAGGAGCCTGATGTTCTCCTTCTTCCTGAATACGGCGAGCGCGGCCTTCTCGAAGCCGGGCGCTATCACCACCTCCACGAACGTGGACGTTATCTCGCGGGCGACAGCGACGTCCACCTTGCGGTTGAACGCGAGCACGCCGCCGAACGCGGAGACCGGGTCTATCTCACGCGCCTTGACGTACGCGCGCACGAGGCTGGGCGCTACCGCGACGCCGCACGGGTTGTTGTGCTTGACTATGACGGATACCGGCTCGGTGAACTCGCGCGCGAGCTCGAGCGCGGAGTGCGCGTCCAGGTAGTTGTTGTACGACATCGCCTTGCCCTGGAGCTGCACCGACGTTGCGACGCACGGCCCCTTCACCAGCGGCTCGCGGTAGAACGCGCCCTTCTGGTGCGGGTTCTCTCCGTAGCGGAGGTCCTGCACCTTGATGAGCGGGAGCGAGAAGAATATCGGGAGCGGGCTTTCCGACTTGCCAAGCCCGGAGAAAGACGCGGGCACGTTCGCCGGGTACGGCTTGGACTTGTTTGTCTTCAGGTTGTCGAAGAACGGGTAGCCCGTATCCGCCGCGCCGGTCGCAAGGAAGAAGCTCGATATCATCGTGTCGTAGGAGGCGGTGTGCTTGTACGCCTTGGCCGCGAGTTTGAACCTCGTCGCGGGCGTAATGCCGCCATTACCCATCTCCTTAAGCACGGTGGCGTAGTCGGCGGGGTCCACGACGACAGCCACGTCCGCGAAGTTCTTGGCCGCGGAGCGGAGCATCGCAGGCCCGCCGATGTCTATGTTCTCGACGGCGTCCTCGAAGGTGCAGCCGTCTTTTTTTATCGTCTGCTCGAAGGGGTAGAGGTTGACGACGACCATGTCTATGGGCTCGATGCCGTGCTGTTTCATCTGGGCCTTGTGGGACCTGTCGCCGCGCTTGCCCAGAAGCCCTCCGTGCACCTTCGGGTGGAGCGTCTTGACCCGGCCGTCCAGCATCTCCGGGAACCCCGTGAACTCGGACACGTCCTTGACCTTGACCCTGGAGTCCCTGAGCGCCTTCGCGGTGCCGCCCGTGGAGAGTATCTCGACGCCCAGCTTCGCGAGCTTCTTCGCGAAGTCCACAATCCCCGTCTTGTCGGAGACGCTTATCAGCGCCCTTTTTACCGTTGCCATTTATCATGCCTCCTTGGAATGTATATTATTCATGACTCTGTGGTCTTATGACTGCGATGGTGTAGTTCCCCTCGCCCAGGTATGTCTGGGCCACGCGCCTTATGTCCAGCGGGGTTACCTTTTTTATGTTCTCGATGTACTCGCCGGGTCCGGTCCCGCGGTAGACGGTCGTCCAGAACCCGAACGAGTAGGCCTGGCCCTCCACCTTGTCCATATTCAGCATCCTTGCCGCCTCGATACAGTTGACTGCCCTGTCCAGTTCCTGCTGGCTGACCGTGCCGTCTTTGAGTTTCTGGGCCTGCCTCAGTATCTCTTCTCTCGCCCTCGTGAGGTCTCCGTCGTACAGCTTGGCCTTGATGACGAACATGCCGGGGTCTTTGAGCGCGAACAGTTCGGTGTTCACGTCCAGCAGCAGTTCCCTTCCCTGCTTCAGCTCGGTGGACAGCCTCGACCCCTCGCCTGTCCCGAGTATAGCCTTCATCACATCGAGCGCGTATATATCCGGCCCGGACGCGGAGCATACGTGCCATCCTCCCGCCATGTACGCAAGCTCGACCGGCATATCGGCGTACTTCTCCCTGACCGATATCTGGTTTGGCTCCGTCACGTCCGCCTTCTTCTCCTCGGGCGGCTCGGCAAGCGTGCCGAACGTCCTGTCCGCCAGTGACTTGACGGCCTGCGGGCTTGCGTCCCCGACAACCACGAGAGTCATGTTGGAGGGCCGGTAGACGCTGTCGTGGTAGGCGACGGCCTCATCCCGCGTGAATGAGCCCAACGAAGCCCTGTCTCCGGTGATGGGGAACCGGTACGGATGGACCTCATAGGATGTCCCGAAGAAAAGGTCCATCAGCCTTGTGTCCGCGTCGCGAGCCCTGTCCGCGTCCTCGAGGGCGATGACCTCTTTCTGCTTCTTTATCTGGTCGTCCGGGAAGGTGGGGAACGCCGCCATGTCAAACAGCACGTCGACCGCCTTGTCCCAGCCCTTTCCGGGGAGCGTCGCGCCAAGGTAGCAGAAGTCCTTGCCCGTGTCGCCGTTGAATTCCCCGCCCATCCCCTCGATAACCTCGGCGGCCCTGCCAGCGGGAAGGGACTTCGAACCGCAGAACAGCATGTGCTCCACCAGGTGTGAGATGCCGTGTTTGCCGGAAGGCTCGCTGGCGCTCCCGTCGGCTACCCATAGCTGGACCGCTGTCGGTCCGCCGGGCTTGCCCTCCTTTACAACCACGTTCACGCCGTTACCGAGTTTGAAGCTGTAAACGGACTTTTTTGCCTGTTTTGCCGGTTCCGGCCTGCCGATATGGGTGCCCTGAGTTGCGCATCCAGATAAAAACATAACAAAGAGGACCGTAAGTCCAAAAATAATCTGCCTTGCCATATCCGTATAACTCCGGGTGAAATTTAAAGTTCCGGGATTTTAACACATACACCGGTGGATGGCAATATATAATGAAAGGATGAAGACCTTGGAGTTGTGTATAAGGCCCGTTTAACCTTGACAACCGCGCGCCCGGAGTTATAATCTGGATTGCAAGCAAATTCAGGGGGTTATGTTCATGGGCAAATATAAACTTTTCGGGACGACTGCCGATGTAGGCGTAAGGTCGGAAGGCCCCGGCATAAAGGAGGCGTTCGAGGCGCAGGCGGCGGGCATGTTCTCCATAATGGTGGACATGCGGGGCGTGAGGGCGGTGGATTCCTTCGAAATATCGGTGGGTTCGGAAGGAGGCGGATACGTGGAGCTTCTCGCGGCCTGGCTGGAGGAGCTTCTGTACATATCGGACGTCCGGCAGGTATTCCTCCGCGAGTTCGAGATAACAAAGGTGGAGGCCGGAAGGCTGGCTGCAACGGTAAAAGGGGAGGAGATAGACCCTTCGAGGCACGTCATGAAGACGCCGGTCAAGGCGGTCACATACCACAAGATGAAGGTTGAAAGGACGGATACCGGCGTGAAGACGACGGTCGTATACGACATATAGCCGCCATCCATGCCAGAGCTGGCTGTTTGTGATATCCTATATGATTACGTGCATATAAAGCGCGCAATCAGCGGGAAAAGCGGTTCCATGTTTCGCGGACGGGACCTGATTACACGGAGGCTGTCATGTCATCCAAACTGATACGCCTGGACGACTACCGCTGGGAGGTGCCTGTCGGCTACAAGCCGGGCATGCGCGTGCCCGGCATTATATACGCGTCCGACCAGCTCATGGAGCAGATAAAGAAGGACGAGTCCGTGGAGCAGGTGGCAAACGCGGCGACCCTTCCCGGAATAGTCAAGGCGTCGCTTGCCATGCCGGACATGCATTTCGGGTACGGCCTCCCGATAGGCGGGGTGGTCGCGACCGACGTGCGGACCGGCGTCATAACGCCGGGCGGTGTCGGGTTCGACATTAACTGCGGCGTCCGGATGCTGCGCACGGGCTTAAACAGGGTGGACATAAAGGACCGCGTAAGGCCGCTTATCGAAGGTCTGTACTCGAGCATCCCGACCGGGGTCGGCGCAAAAGGGCCGCTGAAGCTGAGCCAGTCCGAGTTCGACAGGATGCTCGTGAAGGGCGCGCGCTGGGCGGTGGAGCACGGGTACGGCACAAAAGATGACCTCGACCACATAGAAGCCGGAGGACGTATAGAGGGCGCGGACCCGGACAAGGTGAGCGAGAGGGCGTACGAGCGTGGCAAGGGCCAGTTGGGAACGCTCGGTTCCGGGAACCACTTCGCGGAAGTCCAGTACGTGGACAGGGTATTCGACGACGAGGCCGCCCGCGCCCTGGGACTCTGGGAGGGGCAGGTCGTGCTGATGGTGCATACCGGCTCGCGCGGGTTCGGCCACCAGGTATGCACCGATTACCTGAAGGTCATGGCCGGCGCGGTCAGGAAGTACGGGTTCGAGCTTCCGGACAGGCAGCTCGCGTGCGCTCCGGTAGACTCGCCGGAAGGTAGAGATTACCTGGGAGCGATGAGGGCAGCCGCGAACTTCGGGTTCGCCAACCGCCAGATCATCATGCACTGGGCGAGGGAGACGTTCATGAGGGTGCTCGGGCTCTCCCCAAGGGACCTGGACATGACGCTCATTTATGACGTGGCGCACAACATCGTGAAGTTCGAGGAGCACGAGGTGGACGGGAAGACGATGATGCTCGCTGTCCACAGGAAGGGCGCCACCCGCGCGTTCCCGCCCGGCCACCCGGAGACGCCCGCGCTTTACAGGGAGGTCGGCCAGCCGGTCATCATACCGGGCGACATGGGCACGGCGTCGTACGTACTCGTGGGCACGGAAAAGGGGATGACCGAGACGTTCGGGAGCGCGTGCCACGGGGCGGGCAGGGTGATGTCCCGCACGGCCGCGGTCAAGGCGTGCAGGGGCCGCGCCATCGAGCGGGAGCTGGAGGACATAGGCATCATAGCGCGGTACACCGGCCGGGACGCGCTTAAGGAAGAGGTCCCTGAGGCGTACAAAGATATTGACCAGGTCGTCGATGTGGTGCATAATGCCGGAATCGCGAAGAGGGTCGCGAAGATGCGGCCGATGGGCGTGATAAAAGGGTGAGCTGGTCCAGGATTGCGGATGAGAGGCGTAAACAGGTGACGGAAAAAATTGCGGTAATTGGCGCGGGTGCATGGGGCACTACGCTTGCGGGGCTTCTCGCGGACAAGGGGCAGGACACCTCGCTCTGGGTGTTCGAGGAGGACCTTGCGGCCAGGATGACGGACTCGCGCGTGAACGACATGTACCTGCCGGAGTATGTGCTCCCGGCAGGGCTAGCCGTTACGCCGGACCTAAAGGAGGCAGTGGCCGGCAGGGACATAATACTGATGGTCGCGCCCTCGCACGCGACACGGACTGTGCTCGAAAGGATCGCGCCGCACGCAGCCCCGGGCGCTGTGTTCGTGTCCGCGAGCAAGGGGATAGAGAACGACAGCCTGATGACGATGGACGAGGTGCTGATGGACGTGCTCCCCAAGGAGTTCCACCACGGGATCGCCGTCATTTCCGGGCCGAGCTTCGCAAAAGAGGTCTGCCGCAGGATGCCGACCGCGGTATCGGTCGCGTCGAGGAACCCGGATGTATTAAGGCGCATACAGGCCGCATTCAACACAGATTACTTCCGTGTCTACACGAACCCGGACGTGACCGGCGTAGAGCTTGGCGGCTCGCTCAAGAACGTCATAGCGATAGCCGCGGGCTGCTCGGACGGGCTCGGTTACGGCCACAACACGCGGGCCGCGCTCATCACGAGGGGGCTTGCCGAGATAGCAAGGCTCGGCGCGGCGAGGGGCGCGAACCCGCTGACGTTCTCCGGGCTTGCCGGGATGGGCGACCTCGTGCTTACATGCACCGGCGAGCTCTCCCGCAACCGGACGGTGGGCTTCCGGCTTGGGCAGGGCATGAAACTGGCTGAGATACTCGCCGACATGAAGATGGTCGCGGAAGGCGTCAAGACGACCAAGTCCGCGTACGGGCTCGCCGAAAGGCACGGTGTGGACATGCCGATAACAGAGCAGGTGTACAACCTGCTGTACAACGACGCGGAGCCGCAGCTCGTTGTCAGGAAGCTTATGACGCGAGACCTGAAGGGTGAGCTGGGATGAACACCTCCGACCTGAAAAATCTCCTGGCCGATGTCGGCGCGGGTAAGCTCGACGTGGACGCCGCGCTCCAGAAGCTCCGGCACCTGCCGTACGAGGACATGGGGTTTGCCAAGGTGGACCACCACAGGCACCTCCGCCAGGGCTCGCCGGAAGTCATATTCTGCGAAGGCAAGACGGTCGCGCAGGTTACCGCGATTGCGGCAAGCATGCTCGACAAGGGCTCGGACGTGCTCGCCACCAGGGCGGGCGCGGACGTGTTCAAGGCGATAAAGAAGCTGGACAAGCGCGCTGTGTACCACGAGGAGGCACGCTGTATCGTCGTTACACATAAGAAGAAGTCTTCCACGAGGGGGACGGTGCTCGTGGTCTCCGCTGGCACCGCGGATATCCCGGTCGCGGAAGAGGCCGCCGTCACCGCGCGTGCGCTCGGGAGCAGCGTCGATACCATGTACGACGTAGGTGTCGCGGGCATACACCGTTTGTTCGGCAAGAAGGAGATGATTTTCTCCGCGCGCGTAATCGTGGTGGTCGCGGGCATGGACGGGGCGCTCGCTTCCGTGGTCGGCGGGCTGGTGGACAAGCCGGTCATCGCGGTGCCGACCTCGGTCGGGTACGGCGCGTCGTTCGGCGGGGTTGCCGCGCTCCTCACGATGCTGAACTCCTGCGCGTCCGGGGTGTCCGTCGTGAACAT
>Ga0214472_10001143_pt1 | contig 30436 bp, 29 predicted proteins | sample RVTome_6_FD_207662 | JGI IMG/M metagenome (GOLD analysis project Ga0214472, IMG submission 207662) | Soil microbial communities from uranium-contaminated site in the Upper Colorado River Basin, Wyoming, United States - RVT140D175 | ecosystem: Environmental > Terrestrial > Soil > Contaminated >...
GCGGCGGACCGGCGGACCCGCCCACCGGCCCCGTCGCAGGCGCGTCGATCATCCCGACCACCGCCCCAGGCGACGTCGGGGGCGAATCGGCGCCTGCAGCCGCCACCACCCGACCGCGTACGCCGGCGCCTGCGACGGCAGCGCCCTCCGCAGCCCTCCCGACGCCCCAGCCGGAGCCGTTCCGCCTTGATCTGTATCGCGAGGGCGACTTTGTCGGCCAGTACACGTTCGAGTGGTGCGTCGGCGCGAGCGTCCAGATGACCCTCAACGTGCTCAGGCCGGAGGACGATCGGACGCGGGCGACGCAGCAGCGCCTCTGGGAGCGGGCGCGGGACCTCTCGGACAGCCCGTTCGGGGGCGCGAATCCGAACGGCTGGGTGCCGCTCCTGAACGAGCTCGGGATCGGCGACTGGCGGCTGGTCTCCGTGCCGACGCTCGACGAGGCCGTGCGCGAGGCAGCCAGGGCGATCCGCGCGACGGAGCGGCCGGTCAACCTCGTCATGTGGAGCGGTCGACACGCCTGGGTGATGAGCGGCTTCACCTCGCTGGGCGATCCCGCCGCGACCCGTGACTTCGAGGTCACCGGCGTGTATGTGCTCGACCCGCTCTACCCAAACGGGAGCTCCGTGTGGGGTCCGTCGCCGAAGCCGAACAGCCTTCTGACGCCGGAGGAGCTCGGCGAACAGTTCGTCGCCCGCACCCGCGGCCGGATCGACGTCGGCGTCCCGCCTGGCTACCTCCTCATCCTTCCGGTGGGCTGACCGCCTGGCGGCCCAACGGTTGGTCGGCTACGCGCCGCGTCGCTCGCATCGACTCGGATATCGTGGACTCCGTGATCGATCGTGGCGTCGGTTCCCGCATCGAGGGGCACCGCTGAGATGGCATCGAAGCGCGCGAAGCCTGGCGTCAGCATCGTGGCCCAGGAGACGCCGCCGGAGGCGCTCTCGGACGCCGAGCGGCGGGCTCTGCGAGCAGGCTGTGACCGGGCCTTGTTCGGCCATGGCCTTCGGTCGCCGGCCGACATGCTGGCCGAGCTGGCGACGCTCGGGCCGGATGAGCTGGCGACGGACATGTACGGCGATGGCGGGTCCGTGGCAGTGCTCGAGGACGAAGTTCGCGCGTTGCTCGGCAAGCCGGCGGCCGCGTTCATGCCGAGCGGCACGATGATCCAGCAGATCGCGCTCCGGATTCACGCCGACCGTCGCAACCGGCGCGTCGTGGCGTTCCACCCGACCTGCCACCTCGAGATCCACGAGGACAAGGCCTACCAGCGGCTGCACGGGCTGATTGGTCGGCCGGTCGGCGACGGGCGCTCGCTCCTGACGCTCGCCGATCTCGAGGCGGTCCGCGAGCCGCTCGCCGCGCTCCTGATCGAGCTGCCGCAGCGCGAGATCGGTGGCCGGCTGCCGGCGTGGGAGGACCTCGTGGCCCAGGTCGCCTGGGCGCGCGACCGTGGCGCTGCCGTCCATCTCGACGGCGCGCGACTCTGGGAGTGCGGGCCCTTCTACGGTCGACCCTTGTCCGAGATCGCCGGGCTGTTCGACACCGTCTACGTCTCGTTCTACAAGGGCCTGGGCGGGACCGCGGGCGGCATGTTGCTCGGTGACGAAGACATCGTTGCCGAGGCTCGTGACTGGCGCCACCGTCACGGCGGCACGCTCTTCAACCTGTGGCCGTACGCCGCCGCCGGCCTCGCCGGGCTGCGACTCCGGTTGCCGCGGATGGGCGCCTACGTCGAGCACGCGCGGGCGATCGCGGACGCGCTGTCGAGGATCGAGGGCGTGGAGGTGGTCCCGGATCCGCCGCAGACCCCGATGATGCAGATCCACCTTCGGACGACGCCTGCCGCGGTGATCGCCGGCGCTCGCCGACTGGCCAGTGAGGAACGACTGTGGACCTTCGGCGGCTCGCGGCCCGCGGATACGTCCGGCTACCGATGGGTGGAGCTCTACGTGGGCGATGCCACGCTAGCCATCACCACCCAGGAGGTCTCGGGCGCGATCCGCGCGCTCCTGCCGGCCTGACGGCCGCCCGGCGCCGGTGCACTGATCGGGGCGACGCGCGCGAGTCACACCACACGGTCAGCGCAGGATCTCGACGACGTCGCCGTCCAGGACGGGATGGTCGCGACCCACGCGCTGGCCGTCGAAGCGGGCTGATGGACCCCAGACCCGGGCGCCGCTGAAGCTCGCCGCGAGGTCGTGGTGGACCCAGTCGGCGACGGTCTCGACCGTGGAACCGGGCTCGAGGGCGAGCGGTTCGGGGTCGGTCTCTCCCATCGCTCGGAGGCGGACCCGGATCAGGCCGGTCAGGCGCCAGGCGGCATCGCAGAATGCCTCGAGGCTGGCTTCATCGATGACCGACACGGGCACGACCTCGAGGTCTGGAAAGGCTGCCCTGAGGCGCTCGATGCTCCCCTCCCCGGCCTCGTCGGCCCGGGTCGCCGCGAGGAACGCCGGCTTCTCGATCCCCGCGAGCGTGACTTCAGCCCGCACCGGCCGAAGCTCCTCGGGATCGGCGTCGGCCCGGGTGCAGTAGACGATCGCGTCGGCCGAGCGAAGGACGCCGAGGAGGGCCCGTCCCCCACCCCGGTCCTCATTGGCGCCCTCGATGAGCCCCGGGATCTCGACGAGCTGGACGAGGACGCCGCCGATCCGGGTGAGGGCCGGGATCGGCCGCAGCGTCGTGAACGGGTAGTCACCCGTCTTGATCTGGATCGCCGAGAGCGCCTGGAGGATCGACGACTTGCCGACGTTCGGCGGCCCCACCAGGGCGACCTGGGCCGCGCCCTCGCGCCGGACGGCGATCGAGTCGCGATGGACGGCGTTCGACCGCACCCGCGACTCCTCGATCTCCGAGGTCAGCCACTTCCGGAGGTCGGCGTACGGGCCGTTCTTGTAGTCGGGCAGCTCCGCCAGCAGCGCGCTGACCTCGCGGATCCGCTCCCTGCCCTCTTTCCCGATGAGCCGTCGCTTCGCCACCTGGGCGAAGGTTCGATGTGGCATCGGCATCTCGATCTCCCGTCGCGCTTGCGCGCTTGATCATGCGGGACGGCGCGGCGCGCGCAGGGCTCAGCCCTGCGTCGGCGGCTCGCGTCTGTCCCGCCCCTTCCCTCGACGCTGGATGTGGAAGGGGCCGATCAGCCGTTCTGCTGGGAGATCGTGGCGGCCCAGGCGTCCTCGGGACTCCGGGCCAGGAGCTCGTTCATGGCCGAGACATCCTAGCCCCTCCGGCCCGAGGCCGAGCTCGCCGTCCGATCAGCGCACCCCTCCGCCATACGGGCCGGGAGGTCCCTTCATGCCACCGGTGACCCTCTGGATGATGGCGGCCCCGATCGTGGCGAGGACCACGGCGGCATAGACGAGCAGGATGGTGGCGTCCCCCGTGGCGATGGTCGCGACGATGGCGACCGCCAGCAGGGCCAACAACAGCAGCAGGGTGCGCTTGACGTTTCTGGACATGGCTTCCCTCGCAACCCCCACTCCTCCGCTTGCCGGATCCACGTTGTCGCAATCTTGCCCGTTGCGCCAGAGGCGGATGGCCCGGTCGCCCTGCCGCGAGCCGTCGCCTCAGCCGAGGCCCAGCTCGCGGCTGCGGAAGCTCCAGTCCACGGCGGTGCCCGCCATCCGGGCCTGGAGGTCGTCGTCCTCGGCGTTGAGCTCGGCGGCGAGGGCATCGTCGGGCAGGCCGCGATCCTCGAGGACGACCGTGATCGCGACGTGCTGGTCGGCGAAGGGTTGGTCGATCCGTTTCAGCGCGGCATCGGCCAGGACGATCGCCCGGCCACCGGGCCCGTCGACCTCGCCGAGGATCCAGCGCTCCTCCGTCGGCGGCTCGGCGCGGTGCCGCTCGATCTCGGCGAGCGGTAGAGTCTGGGCATGATCCGATCGGGCGACACGTCGGCGGAGGCCCACGCGCGGCAGTTCGAGGCATTTCGGCGGATGACGCCCGAGGAACGGCTCGCCGTCGCGGCGGAGATGAGCGACGCCCTCCGCCGGCTGGTCGAGGCGGGGGTCCGGAGCCGGCACCCAGACGACGCGGGGCCGCAGGTCGAGGCCGCGATCGCCGAGGCGCTCCTCGGCCCAGTGCTCGCGGCCGCCCTTCGCCGCCGGCAGGCCGAGCGCAGCGGGTGACGTTCGCCGAGCTCGTCGCAGTGGCGCTCGCGCGGCTGGAGCGCGCGGGGATCCCGTACATGGTCACGGGGTCCATCGCGTCCACGTACCACGGCGAGGCACGAGCAACTCGCGACCTCGACATCGTCATCGATCCGTCGGCGGCTGCGCTCGATCGCCTCGTCGCCGGCCTCGTCGGGGCGGGCTTCTACGTCGACGCCGAGGCCGCCCGGTCCGCGCTCCAGGCGCGAACCCAGTTCAACGCCATCGGCCCCGACGCCTCGAAGATCGACTTCATCATGCGCCGGGATCGGCCGTTCTCCGTCGAGGAATTCGGGCGACGGCGGCCGGCCGATCTCCTCGGCACGCCGGGCTACATCGCCACCGTCGAGGACATGGTCGTGGCGAAGCTCGAGTGGGCGGCGGCCACCGACTCCGAACGGCAGCTCCGCGACGTGGCCGGGATGCTCGCGGTCGGCGGCGACGACGTTGACCGCGACTACGTGGTCCGGTGGGTCGAGGCCCTGGGCCTGCACGAGGTCTGGCACCGCGTCAGCGAGTGAGCGTCATCCGGTCCAACCCCCGCTTCGCCAGGGACGCCAGCCAGGCACGGGGTGACTGGTAGAACGCGGTTTGTCAGTCGAGAAGCGCGCCAGGCGTGGGCGGGACGCCGGCGTCGTGCACGTCATCGAGACCTATCTCTCGCGCGAGCATGCCGACGAGCTCGATGCGGCTACGCGCCGACTCCGGCTGACGGCCGGCGTGCCGCCCCCGGGCGAGGCGCAGGTCCGCTATGTCCGGTCGGTGTTCGTGCCCGCCGACGAGACGTGCTTCCATTTCGTCGAGGCGCCGTCGGCGGACGCCGCCGGCGAGCTCGCGATTCGTGCCGCGATCTCACCCGATCGGGTCGTCGAGGCCGAGGCGTCCGACGGTTCGTAGCCCGGCTCGACGTCGGGTGTCAAAGGAGGGCCTAAGATCGCTGCACATGTCGAGCCAGGCGAGTCGGCGCCCCCTGCCGGCCGACCTCCCGATGGGATGGGCGGCGATTCTCGCCCTGCCCGTTGCCGGGCTCGCGCTCCTCCTCGCCCGGCCCGAGCTTGACCTGGAGTGGCAGCATCATCCGAGCCACTTCTGGCTCGTCCTCCTGACGGCCGCGGTCAACGTCGCGCTCGCCTACCTGACGAACCTCGTCGCGAGCCGCCACCGCGACGCCCGCCTCGTGCTCGTCTCACTCGCGTTCCTCGCGAGCGCTGGGTTCCTCGGCCTGCATGCGCTCGCGACACCCGGGGTCCTGCTCCAGGGGTCGAATACCGGGTTCTCGATCGCGACGCCCGTCGGGCTGTTCATCGCCTCGCTCTTCTCGGCGGCCTCCGTGACGCCCCTGGCGGGGCCGCGCGCCGCGGCGGTCCTCCGCAGACGCTCGCTCCTGCTCGCGGCGCTCGTCGCCTCGATGGCGACCTGGGCCGTCGTCTCCCTGGCCGGACTGCCGCCGCTGAGCGGTCCGTTGCCGGCCCAGGAGGCGGTCGGGCCGCTCGTGGCGCTGACGGTCGCGGGCGTGGCGCTGTTCGCGTTCGCGGCGTGGCGCTGCCTCCAACTGTTCCGCAGTCGCGGCGGGATCCTCCCGCTGACGACGGCCGTGGCGCTCGTGTTGCTCGGCGAGGCGATGCTCGCTATCGCGGTGAGCCGCAACTGGCGGATCTCCTGGTGGGAGTGGCACCTGCTCATGCTCGGCGCGTTCCTCGTGATCGCACTCGGCACCCGGGCCGAGTACCGGCGCGGGGGCTCCCTGAGCTCGGCATTCGGGGGTCTCTACCTCGAGGCGACGCTGGCCCGGATCGACCGCTGGCACGCGCGAGCGATCGCGGCCGTTGCGGGCGCGACCGACCGCGGCGAGCCCACCGAGCGGGTCCTCGACGACCTGCGGCGCGAAGGCGCGACAGACGACGAGGTCGCACTGCTGGCACACACGGCCGATGAGCTTCGGAGGCTGGACACGCTGTTTCGGCCGTATCTCCCGGCCCACCTCGCGGACCGCCTGCGCACGGAGCCATCGGTCGCCCGGCTCGGCGGCGACGAGCGCGAGGTCAGCGTCCTGTTTGCCGACCTCGCCGGCTTCACGGAGTTCAGCGAGCATCGAGCGCCATCAGATGTCATCGCGATGCTCAACGGCTACTGGGCGGTCGTGGTTCCCGTCATCGAGGCGGCGAGCGGCGTCGTTGAGCACTTCGCGGGCGACGGCGTGATGGTCAGCTTCAGCACTGCCGAGGACCAGCCCGATCATGCCGCGCGGGCCGCGAGGACTGCGCTCGCGATCGGTGCGGCGGGCGCGGAGCTGGCGGCGACGAACCCGGGCTGGCCCGTGTTCCGTGCCGGCGTGAACACCGGTCGGGCGGTCGTCGGCAATGTCGGGGCGGCCGGCCGCCGGAGCTTCACGGTCATCGGCGACACGACCAACGTCGCCGCGCGGATCACCGCGGCGGCCGAGCCCGGGCAGGTCGTCGTGTCGGGCGCGACCTGGGCGGCCCTCGGCGAGGCGCGCGCTGGCGAGCCTCTCGGGCCGATCCGGGTGAAGGGCAAGCGCCGCGCGGTCGAGGCCTGGATCCTCCACGCCGCGTGAGATCGGACGGCGCGCGCAGGACGTCCCTGCTCGCCCTTCGTGAGACCACCATCATCCCCGCCTGGCCAGCCACGCCAGCCAGGCGTCGCGGTCGAGGGGGCTGGGCCCGGAGCGGGGGCGCGTCGGCGGGTGCTCGCCGATCGGCTGGTAGCCGCCGGGGTGGGTCTCCAGGATCCCCTCCCCCATCGACAGGCCGGGGAGCTGGTGCTGGAGCGTCCGGACGCGGGCGACCGAAAGCAGGGCTCCGGCGCGGGTGATGCCGCTCGTCGAAAACTGCCCGGTGACGCGCCCGCCGAGGCGGCCCAGGGTCGCGAGGACACCGTGGGCGGTCGAGGCCGGCATCTCGATCGTGAGGTCGGCAAGCGGTTCGCAGACCCACGTCCCGGCGCGCTCGAGCGCCTGGGCAAGGACGAGCTGGGTCAGGCGGCGGTAGTCGGCCGCGCTCGTCACCGGTGCGACGTAGCCGCAGTCGGTCATCGTGACCCGGCAGTCGGTGACCTGCCAGCCGTGCGGCCCTTCCCGGAGCGCCTCGTGGACGTACGCCTCGACCTGGGTCACGAACGTCTCGACGGTCCTGAACAGGTACAGCGGGACGAGGCGGACCTCGACGTCGGCCCGGAACTCGACCCCCGAGCCGGGCGAGGCGGGCTCGATCCGGAGGGCCAGCGTGGCCGTGAACGGATTCGTGCTCCACGGCGAGCTGCGGCCGGTGATGTTCGACTTCGTCCTGGCCCGGATGATCTCCTCGGCTTCGCCTGTTCCCGCCGGTCGCTCGATGCAGACGGTCGTCGTCTCGCGGAAGTCCGCGGCGATGCCGTAGTCGCGCTCGAGCGTCGCCCCGATGACCTCCTTCTGGACCTCGCCGTAGAGCGACACTGCGATCTCGTGGCGATGGTCGTCCTGGCGGACGTCGATGAGCGGGTCCTGCTCGGCGAGCTGGGCCAGGGCCGCGCGGAGCGAGCCCTGCTGCTCCGGCGATCGGGCGTCGACGACGGCCTCGAGGGCCGGCCGCGGGAAGCGGGCCGCTACGTCCTGGCCCGGCGGCGGCTCGCCGAGCGCGTCGCCGACGCGGACGGTGCCGAGGCCCCGGATCGACGCCATCTCGCCGGCGGTGAGGACGTCGCGTCGCGGCGCGCCGGCCGGGGCGAAGACCCGGATCGAGGTCGCCTTCTCCTCATCGCGCCCGCCGATGCGTACGCGCTGGCGCGGCCGGAGGGTGCCGGCGAAGAGTCGGGCGTAGGCCACGCGCTCGCCGGCGGGCGTCCGTTCGATCTTGAAGACCCGGCCCGATACCGGCGCCTCGGGATCGCCGTGGCCGTCCGAGAGGAGCTCGGCGATGCCGGCGAGCAGGGTGTCGATGCCGCTGCCTTGCGCGGCCGAGCCGAAGAACACTGGGTGGACCCAGCCGTGCCGCGTCTGCGCCGCCAGCTGCTCGCGGAGGCGCGGGTACGGCAGCGCCGCCTCGTCACGGATGTAGGCGCCGAGGATCGCCTCGTCGTGCTCCGCGAGGGCTTCCGTGAGCGCCGCTCGATGTGGCCCGTTCTCCGCGGTGAAGGGCTCGAACGTCGCGTCGCGGCTCCCGGCGCCGCGCACCGCGCCCATCCCGACGACCCCGGGCGAGAGCCGCCGGGCCATCGCCGCGACGACGCCGTCCGGATCCGCCCCGGCCCGGTCGATCTTGTTGACGAAGATCAGCGTCGGGACGTGAAGCCGGTGGAGGGCGCGGAAGAGGAGCGGCGTCTGGGGCTGGACGCCCTCGACCGCCGAGACGACGAGGACGGCCCCGTCGAGGACGCCCAGGACGCGCTCGACCTCGGCGATGAAGTCGGGGTGGCCTGGGGTGTCGACGAGGTTGACCGCGAGATCGCCGACGAGGAATGAGGCGACCGCGGAGCGGATCGTGATGCCGCGCTCGCGCTCGAGCTCGAGCGAGTCGGTCTGGGTGGTGCCGGCGTCGACGCTGCCGACGTGGTCGATCGCGCCGGCGATGAAGAGGAGTCGTTCGCTGAGGGTGGTCTTACCGGCGTCGACGTGGGCGAGGATTCCGAGATTGAGCGTACGCATGGGTCCTCATGCCTTCCAAGGAGGTCATCACCTTCTGGCTGGTCATGGGTGCTCCCATGTCGCTCCTTTCTCGGCCCGGCGGCGCGGCTGTGTCTGCCGAGCGTCGCACATCGCGTCAAGGACCGTGCCTTCGCGCATGATCGACTGAACCGCACCCGCCCTGCCAGGGTCAATCCCCCGCCGTCTCGCTGTAGCTCGGTTCCGTCACGTCGTGTGGCCCGTCGAACCCGGACGCGAATATGGAGATCACCCGGTCGGGTTCTGCACAGGAGTCGGCCAGCCCGAGGTCGACCCACGCCTCACAAGGCGCCTCCCAGACTGCCCAGATGGCGAAGCGCCCTTCGGGGAGCCCGTCCGGAAAGTCGTGGACGAACCACTCGCAGGTCTCGGGTCCGGCCTGAACCCGATACGTCGGGCCGCAACGGTCGGTGGTCCCGCGCAACACGGAGTCGGACGTATACCGGTATGTCGGCTCCTCGCGGCCATCGACGAGCTGCGTGACGTAGAGGACGACGTTAAAGCCCTCTCCGAGAGGCTGGGCGGCGTTGTTGATGAAGCCTTCGCGGACGTGGAATGGCCGGCCCGCCGTCCATCCGCCCGAGCCCATGTCCGCGTTCCGTGGGTCGATCCAGTTGGCGTCGCGGAAGCAACCGAAGCCATTGACGAGGAAGTCGAGGCGGTCCTCGTTCGGCGCTGTGTTGACTGTCCCGAGCGGGAGGGGCCCGCGGCCGTCGTCGCCGGGCAGGGCTCCAGCGACGTCGGGCAGGGGGGTCCCTGCAGTGGGCGCGATCTCCGCGCAGCGTGGTTTGGAGACGGAGGTGTCGGATGTGGCAGGCGCTGTCTCGCGCGTCGGCGTTGTGGTCGGCGCGGCAGTCGAGCTGGCGAGCTCGGCCTGCGAGCGGGGTGGCTCATCGCCGCCCGGGCCTGCCAGCCCAAGGGCGACGACGACCCCAAGCGCCCCGACCGCAACCAGGGCGGCCAGGCGGCCCGACATGCCCCGCATTGGGACCCGGACCGATCGGAGTCCCGCGGGCAGGTCGGGCGACCCGGAAGGCATGGGCATGGCTTGACTGTATGCCTCCGGGCCCTGCGGCGGAAGCCGCGACGCCGGCGGCTACGCGCGGCAGCGCGGCTACCCGCCCTGGGCGTACCAGTCGAGCACGCGCATCGCTCGGAGCGTGACCGCTCGGCGGCGACGACCTCGGCCGGCTCGTGCGCCAGGTCGCGCATGACCTGCCAGCGGATCGCGGGATCGGCGTCGAGGAGCCAGTCGATGACAGCGATGTCCTCAGCCACGATTCGACCGCCCTACCCCAGGCTCCAGAACGGGCCCCTCAGGCCGAGCCGGTCCAGGATCGCCTGGCTCTGCTCGCGGGTGCGCGGCTGCCAGTCGGACGCCAGCCGGTCATCCCACCACGCGGCGGCGAGCTCGGCCAGCTTCGTGATCGGGATGCTGGCGCCCGGCGCGCGCCCGGCCAGCCAGCGATCGAGGTGGGCTTCCGACCGGAAGAGCAACATCGTCCCTCAGGTGAAGCCGATGTCGGCCCACCAGCGGGCGGCCGGCACGAGGACATGCCATCTCGGCGAGGGATCGTCCGGTTGCCCGTCGCGGACCTCGATCGGGATCGGCTCGCCGCAGTCGGGGCAATGGGTCTCGAATCGGCTGTCGACGTGCAGCGCCGCCCCGATCCCGAACGCATCCCAGGCGCAGTTGGCGAACCAGTGCCGACCGCCGGCCTCGACCCGGAAGTCGGTGGGCCGGGCCGCGAACGGATTGGCCATCCGGATCTCGCCGGCGTCATCGAGGACGAGGGCGTGGGCCTCGTGGAGTCGACGCCACCCGGCGCGGACCTCGTCCTCCCCTACCCCGGTCGTCGCGGCCACCTCGGCCGAAGTCGGTGCTCGCCCGAGCTCGACGAACCATCGGTACGTCGTGTTCCGGAGGTCGATGTCGGCCCGCTCCATGTCGGGATGATAGGCGTAGAGGTACTCCCCTGTAGGCTGGGTCAGGGGCTCGGCAGCAACGTCAACCCGGGTCCGACGAGGTCTGGATCGAGCGCGAATGCCGTCGCGATGCCGTCCCGCTCGATCACGGCGAGGCTCACCCGGTCGACGAATGACGTGCCCGACGGAAGCGATTCGCGATAACGGCCCTGCGCGCTGGCGTGGAGTCCGGGCTCGACAGGGACGACCTCGATGATGGGCAAGAGATCGTCGAGGAGCGTGATCACTCCCTCGACGCCGAGCCGTCGCCGGGTCACCGCGATCGTCTCGGCAACGACGTACCCGTGGGTCACGAGCTCCTCGTCGGCCAGCCGCTCGAAGGCGGCCCGCGCGGATCCATGACGCGGGTCGGCTCGATCGAGGAGCGCCAGGAGCGCGCTCGTGTCGACGAAGACCCGGCTCACCACTCCCCTTCCCCGGCGATCTCGTCGTGGCGTGCGGACAGGTCGCCCGTCCCCGAATCGAACCTGCCGACGGCCGCGAGAGCGCGGCCGAACCTCGCGGCACGGTCGCCGGGATCGAGCGGGACCATCCGGTCGACCGCCTCGCGGACGACCTCGGCCATCGGCACCCGCCGGCGACGGGCCTCGGCTCGGAGGCGGCGCATCTGGTCCTCGGTCAGCGAGATCTGCGTCCGGATCACGGATGACATGTTATCACTCAGTCCGTATTGATATCACCGACGACCATCAATCCGCGCCAGATCGTAGGCGTCACCGCTCACCTGCCAGTCATCACGATCGGGCCGGGCAATCCTCGGGCGGGAAAGCGCATACGATCGGCGGCGTCCTACCTCCCGCGTTTCCTCGTCCCAGGAGGAGCTCCCACGACGCTCGACGTTTCCGCCGCCCCGGCCGCGGCCGCCTTGCCGCCCCTGCCAAACCCGCCCGCGATCGCGGTCGACGGGCTCGTCAAGCGTTACCGGAAGGCCGACCGCAACGCCGTCGACGGGATCAGCTTCCAGGTTGGCGCGGGCGAGTTCTTCGCCCTGCTGGGGCCCAACGGCGCGGGCAAGACGACCACGCTCTCGATCCTGACGACGACGCTTGCCCCGACCGAGGGACGAGCGCTCATCGACGGCTTCGATGTCGTCGCCGAGGCGGCGACGGTACGGCGCCGGGTCGGGATCATCTTCCAGAAGCCGAGCCTCGACAAGAACCTGACCGGCGAGGAGAACGTCCGCTTCCACGCCATCCTCTACGGCCTCTACGGGTACGCCCCGGCGTTCGGGCTCATGGCCCCGGCCTACCGCCGCCAGGTCGCCGAGTGGGCCGAGCTCCTGGGACTGGGCCGCGAGATCTTCGACCCCGTCCGGACCTACTCGGGCGGAATGCTGCGGAAGCTAGAGATCGTCCGGAGCCTCATCCATCGGCCGCGGGTCCTGTTCCTCGACGAGCCGACGACCGGCCTGGATGCGCCGAGCCGCCGGGCCCTGTGGGGCTACCTGCGCGACGTCCGCCGCGAGCACGACACGACGATCGTGCTGACCTCGCACTACCTCGAGGAGGCCGAGCAGGCCGACCGGATCTGCGTCATCGACTCGGGCCGGATCGTCGCCACCGGCTCGCCGGCCGACCTCACCGCGGCGCTGGCCAACGAGTGGCTCGTCGTCGACGCCGACGACCGCGCCCGGCTCCGCGAGGAGCTGGTCCGGCTGGGCCACCCGCCGTCCGGCGATGGCCCCTTCCGGATCGAGGTCGGCACGCGCGAGGCGCACGCCATGCTGCGCTCGATCGAGACGCCCCTGACGGTCGTTCGGACGCACGCGCCCTCCCTTGAGGACGCCTACCTCGAGATCGTGAGCCGGGCGGAGCTCACCGATGGGTGAGCTCTCGGCGATCGCCGTGATCGCCCACCGCGACTTCATCAAGCTCCTTCGGGATCGGCTGCGGCTCTTCTCCGAGCTTGCCTTCCCGCTGATCCTGATCCTGCTGCTGGGCCCCGCCCTCCAGGCGGGCTTCGGCTCGGAGGGTGGCTTCGACCTCACCGCCTTCGTCTTCACCGGCGTCCTGGCCCAGACGATCTGGCAGTCCTCGGCCCTGGGCCTCATCTCGCTCATCGCCGATCGCGAAGAGGACTTCAGCCAGGAGATGTTCGTTTCGCCCGTGTCGCGCTACTCGATCGTGGCCGGCAAGATCATCGGCGAGTCGCTCGTGGCCCTCCCGACCGGGCTCGGGATCATGATCGTGGGCTTCCTCATCGGCGTGCCGTTGTCGCCACTCGTGATCGTCGCCATGATCCCCGTGGCCCTCCTGATCGCGGTCTACGGCGGCGCCTTCGGGCTGCTCATCCTCTCGAACATCTCGAGCCAGCGGACCGTCGCCCAGGTCTTCCCGTTCGTGATGCTCCCGCAGTTCTTCCTGGCCGGCGTCTTCAATCCGATCCACGACCTGCCGCTGCCCCTCGCGGTGCTCTCGGCGCTCTCGCCGATGCGCTATGCCGTCGAGCTGGCGCGGAACGTCTACTACGGCCTCCAGCCGGGCCTGCCCGCGCCGGACGTCACGGCCGCATCCGTGAACGTCTCGGTGATGGTCGTGTCGTTCCTCGCCTTCATGGCGATCGGGACGGTGCTCTTCGTCCGGGCCGAGCGGAACCGCTGACGCTCGTGGCCGGGCGGCCGGCACGCCGGCCCTCGGCCGCTACCCAGCTCCCAACGCGAGCTCGAGGAACGCCAGGACGTCGGCGCGCTCGTCGATGAGCTTGCCGACCGGCTTGCCCATCCCGTGGCCGGCGTCGGTGTCGATCCGGATCACGACCGGCGCGTCGCCGGCCTGGGCGGCCTGGAGGGCCGCGGCGAACTTGAACGAGTGGCCGGGGACGACGCGGTCGTCGTGGTCGCCGGTCGTCACGAGGGTCGGCGGGTAGGCCGTGCCGGGGCGGATGTTGTGGAGCGGCGAGTAGGCGAGGAGTGTCCGGAACTCATCGGGGTCGTCGGCCGAGCCGTAGTCGCTCGTCCAGCCCCAGCCGATCGTGAACTGGTGGAAGCGGAGCATGTCCATCACCCCGACCTCGGCCAGCGCGGCACCGAACAGGTCGGGATGCTGGGTGATCGTGACTCCGACGAGGAGTCCGCCGTTCGAGCGGCCGCTGATCGCGATCCGTGCGGGTCGCGTCCAGCCGGATTCCGCCAGCCATCTCAGGCAGGCGGCGTAGTCGTCGAAGACGTTCTGCTTGTTGGCCAGGCGCCCGGCGTCGTGCCAGGCCTTGCCGTACTCCCCTCCCCCGCGCAGCGACGCGACGGCGAGGAGGCCGCCCCGCTCCATCCAGGCCAGCCACTCGGCCTCGAAGCCGGGGCCGGTCGGGACGTGGAAGCCGCCGTAGCCGTGGAGGAGCGTGGGGACGTCGCCGGTCGGGGTCACGTCGCGGCGATGGGTCAGGAACAGCGGCACCCGGGTGCCGTCGTCGGAGCTCACGAAGACCTGCTCGCTGACGTAGGCGTCGGGATTCCACGCCAGGGCGGGCCTGCCGACCGCTCGGATCGTCCCATCGGCCATCCGCACGGCGAACACGGCCGGCGGCGACACGAAGGTCGCGAACGTCAGGAAAAGCTCCTCGTCGTGACGCCGGCCGGCCATCTCGACGATCGAGCCGACGCCGGGGAGCTGCACGTCGGTCACGTGGCGTCCGTCGAGATCGAAGAGCGCCAGCCGGCCGTGGGCGTGATGGAGGTACGCGGCGGCGAACCGACCGTCGACCAGGCGGACAAGCTCGAGCGCCTCGTCGCCCTCGGGGATGACCTCGCGGAGCGTCGAGGGATCGTGGAGGTCGATGGCCACGACCCGCCCCAGCGGGGCGTCCTTGTCGGTGAGCAGGTAGAGGGTCCCGTCGACGGTCTCGATGTGCTCGTAGCGCGCGTCCGCGGCGTCGAGGAGCGGGCGAACGATCGCGGCCTCCACCCCGCCGCGGAGATCCGCGATGTAGAGCCGGTTTTCCGGGTCCGTGCCGCGCCACACGGTCACGACGAGGAGCCGGCCATCATCCGTGACCTCGGGCTCGAAGCCCCAGTCGGGATGCTCCGGCGTCGAGAAGACGAGGCGGTCCTCCGAGGTGGGCGTGTCGAGGCGGTGATAGCGGAGCTCCATGTCGACGTTCGGGGCGTCGTACGCGACGTCGGGCGCCGGCTGCGGGTAGCGGCCGTAGAAGAACCCACGCTCGTCCGCCGACCATGTCGCCGAGGAGAACTTGCTCCATTCGACGCGGTCGGGCAGGTCCTCGCCCGTCTCGACGTCGCGAACCCGCCAGCGGCGCCAGTCCGAGCCGGCGTGGCTGAGGGCCAGGGCCGCCATCCCGCCGCTCTCGGCGATCGCGATCGAGCCGAGGGAGGTCGTGCCCTCCTCGCTGAGCTCGTTGGGATCGAACAGGACGCGACCGGCCGCGTCGGGCGCATCGGCCGTCCAGAGGACATCCTGGTCCTGGAGCCCGGTGTTCCAGAGCTGGAACCAGCGTCTCCCGCGACGCCACGGCGCGCCCGCCCGCGGGTAGTCCCAGAGCTCCGTCAGCCGGTCGCGGATCGCGGCCCGCGCCGGGACCTCGTCGAGGAGGCTCGAGGTCAGCGCATTCTGTGCCTCGATCCACGCCCGGGACGCCGGCGCGTCGCTGTCCTCGAGGGGCCGGTACGGGTCGGCGACGCGGGTGCCGTGATAGTCGTCGACCTGGTCGGCGGTCGGCGGGCTCGGGTAGGTCAGCTTCGGCATGGTCGCCATCGTAGCGGCGTCACCGGATCGACGACCCGAGGTCGACGCGCGGGTCGTGATGCGGATCGACTTCGAGTCGGACGCCTAACGGAGCTCGCCGACGTAGCGGGTGATGACGAAGACGAGCACCGGCAGGAGCACCGCCGAGACGAACCCCCGGAGGACCTCGCGCGGCCACGGCCAGGTCGGGAGCCGGCCGATCTCCTCGCGCGTCGCCCGGATGCCGGCGAGGGCCTCGGTCACGTCGGCGACGCCCGCGAGGTCGGAGGTGTCGACGCGCCGGTAGAGCTCGGCCTGGAGGGCCTCGGCCCGTGTGTTCACGCCACGGACGAGCTCGCCCTTCTTCTCCATGAGTCGGCCGTGGATGCCCCAGAGGGGCACGATGAAGCACGCCACGCCGACGATGATCGCGGCGGCCATCGCGGCGAGGGAGGGGGCGTTGCCGATCTGGAAGGTCGCGTTTGCGATGAGCGTGAAATAGGCGACGAACACGTACCCCAGGCCGATCTGCATGGTCAGCCGCGAGAACGCGTGGATGGGACCCGTCTCGTACAGGTCGATGGCGGTCGCGTCGCGGTGGAGCCAGCCGACGTGTCGCAGCTGGCGAATCGTCTGCCACGCAGCGATCGCGGCCATCCCGTACCCGAAGACGGACGCCGGCAGGAAGACCACCAGGGCCACCTCGCGCGTCCCGCCGTACGGGGCAAGGGCCGCCGGCGACGCCGACAGGTCCGAGCCGAGGGCGACGATCGAGCCGAGCGCCAAGGGGATCCACAGCCGGCCGGCCGGCAGCGTGAGGAGCTCGTACCGACGGCGGGCGAACGCCGCATCGCTCATGCCGCTTGCGGGCCGGAACGCCGCCATCGCCCGGCCGGCGACCCCGCTCACGTAGTGCAGCGCCGCCAGGAAATACGGTCCGTAGGCGAGTCCGACGATCCCGTCCAGCGACAGCGAGCCGAACGGCCGGCTCCCGGTGGCCCACAGCGCGACGTGGTGGTACGCGACCATCGCCGCGAACACGAGGCCGTAGACCCACCACCCACCGGCCGGGAGGCGCTCGATCCGGGCGTACAGGCGGTCGAGCGCGCTCGGCGGGTACGGAACCGCGGAAGGCAGCGTGCCGGTGGCTGCGGTCGCGGTCGGGGCCGTCATCTCGCAACCATACGGGTGTGGCCGTCACCTGGAACGACGAAATCGCCGGCCGGCGGACCGGCCTGATGCGACGGCCGCGGGCGACGAACGGCCGCGTTCAGGCCACGAGCCGCTTGTACCTGATCCGGCGGGGCTGGTCGGCGGCGGTTCCGAGCTCCCTGTGTCGGAACGCCTCGTAGTCGCTGACGTTGCCCTCGAAGAAGCGGACCTGGCTGTCGCCCTCGAAGGCGAGGATGTGGGTCGCGATCCGGTCCAGGAACCAGCGGTCGTGGCTGATGACGACGACGCAGCCGGGGAACGATTCGAGGCCGGCTTCAAGCGCCCGCAGGGTGTCGACGTCGAGGTCGTTCGTCGGCTCGTCGAGGAGCAGGACGTTGCCACCGGACTGCAGCAGCTTCGCGAGGTGGACGCGGTTGCGCTCGCCGCCGGACAGGGTCCCGACGAGCTTCTGGTGGTCGGAGCCGCGGAAGTTGAAGCTGGAGACATAGGCACGGGCGGGGAGCTCGCGCTTCCCGACCATGATCGCCTCGGCGCCCTGGGTGATCTCCTCGAAGACCGTCCTGTCGGCCGCGAGCTCGTCGCGCGACTGGTCGACGTAGCTGAGCTGGACGGTCTCGCCGATCTCGATGCTCCCGGCGTCCGGCTCCTCCTGGCCGACGAGCATCCGGAAGAGCGTCGTCTTGCCGGCGCCGTTGGGACCGATGATCCCGACGATGCCGGAGCGTGGCAGCGAGAACGTCAGGTCCTCGATGAGAAGGCGATCGCCGTACCCCTTGCGGAGACCCTGGACCTCGATGACGCGGTCGCCGAGGCGCGGCCCGGGCGGGATCGCGATCTCGAGCTCGCGGCTCGTGTCCTTCGCGTCGTTTGCCTCGGCGAGGAGCTGCTCGTAGGCCGACAGGCGGGCCTTGCCCTTGGCCTGGCGGGCCCTGGCGCCCATGCGGACCCAGGCGAGCTCGCGCGCGAGCGTCCGCTGGCGGGCGTCGACCTGCTTGTGCTCGCGCGCAAGCCGCTCGAGCTTCTGCTCCAGCCAGCCGGAGTAGTTCCCGGAGAACGGGACTCCCCTGCCCCGGTCGAGCTCGAGGATCCACTTGGCGACGTTGTCGAGGAAGTAGCGGTCGTGGGTCACGGCGACGACCGTGCCGGCGTAGTCGCCCAGGAAGTGCTCCAGCCACTCGACCGATTCGGCGTCGAGGTGGTTCGTCGGCTCGTCGAGGAGGAGCAGGTCCGGGTGCTGGAGGAGCAGCCGGGCGAGGGCTACGCGCCGCTTCTCCCCGCCGGAGATCTTCGCGACGTCGGCGTCGTCGGGCGGGCACCGGAGCGCCTCCATCGCGATCTCGACGTTCCGCTCGACGTTCCAGGCATCGGCGGCGTTGATCCGGTCCTCGAGGGCCGACTGCTCGGCGCCCACCGCCTCGTAGTCGGCGTCGGGGTCGGACCACCTGGCCATGACGGCGTTGTACTGGTCGATGAGGTCCTGGAGCGGTCGGACGCCGTCGAGGACGTTGCCCTTGACGTCCTTGGCCGGATCGAGCCGCGGCTCCTGGCTCAGGAAGCCCACCGTGAAGCCGGGCGTCAGCCGGGCCTCGCCGATGAACCCGTCGTCCAGCCCGGCCATGATACGCAGGAGGCTCGACTTCCCCGCCCCGTTCGGCCCGATGACGCCGATCTTGGCGCCCGGGTAGAACGAGATCGAGATGTCCTCGAGGACCGTCCGGTCCGGAGGATGGTGGCGGGCGAGCTTGTAGGTGCTGTAGATGAACTCGGCTGGCATCGGCGCCTAGGGTACGGCCGTCGCGAGGCGCCGTCCCCGGGGCCTGTCAGCCGACGGACTCGGGCCGCCGTCAGCGAACGCGGAGGCCGTCAGCGAACCGGCGCGTGTCCAGATTCGCCTGGCCGATCTTCTCCTGGAACGAACCCTTGACCTGGTCGAGCTTGCCCGACCATTCCGTCGAGCGGTCGCCGACGGCGCGCCCGAGCTCCTCCTTGACCTTGCCCTTGGCCTTGCTGATCCGGCCCTTCACGCGGTCCTGGCTCAACCTCGTCCTCCTCGAGTCTGACGGCGCCGATCGGCCCCAGGCGACCGTAGCGGCTGCCGCCGGCGAGGTTGTGACGTGTCGTAATGTCATCCGCCCCGCAGGGGAGCACAGTGCTCCCGCGTGCATTCACGTGCACAGTCATGCGCAGGACGCAGGGTGGAAAGCGTGAGTGGTTCCCGAGGCGGACCCAATCCGCTGTCGCCCCGTAGACGCCGGAACGCGGCTCCGGAGCCGGTGTCGGCGCGCGCGCGACGGAGTCCCCCGGCGGCTCGCGCTTCCACGGTCGCGGCCGATGTGCCGCGAGCGGCGTCGCTCGCCGCCGGGGATCCGCGACGCTCGATCGCGGTCCTGAGGGCCGCCCAGCGGGCCCTGATCCGCGCGAAGGACGAGCCCGAGCTCCTCGACCTGATCTGCGGGATCGCGGTCAACGAAGCCGGCTATCGACTGGCCTGGGCGGGGCTCGCCGACGAGGACCCCGCCCGGACGGTCCGCCCGATCGCCTGGGCCGGGCTCGATGCCGGCTACCTCGAGTCGCTCCGGGGGACCTGGTCCGATACGCCGATGGGTCGGGGTCCGGCCGGGACGGCGATTCGCACGAGCCGACCGGCGCTCGGGCGTGACTTCGCCATCGATCCGGAGCTGGCGCCATGGCGCGGGGAGGCCCTCGAGCACGGCTTCGCCTCGGCGCTCGCGCTACCCCTGCGGACCGAGACGGTCCCGTTCGGGGTGCTGTCGATCTACGCCGCCACACCCGACGCGTTCTCAGCCGCCGACGTCGACCTGCTGACCTACCTGGCCGAGGATCTTGCCTTCGGCATGAATACCCTCCGGGCGCGAGGACGAGCCGAGGTGGTGCTTCGGCGCAGCGAACGGAACCTCGCCGATGCCCAGCGGATCTCCCACATCGGCAGCTGGGAGTGGGACCTCACGACCGGGACCGCCCAGCGCTCCGACGAGCTCCATCGCATCTACGGCGTCGAGCCGGGAAGCATCGCCAACACGAACGAGGCGTTCCTGGCCTTCGTGCATCCGGATGATCGAGCGCGGGTCCAGGAGTCCGAGCGAACGGCCATCAGCGACGGCGGCCGCTTCGCCCAGGACTACCGCGGCGTCAGGCCGGACGGGACGATCCGGACCATTCGCGACGAGACCGAGGCCGTCCTCGGTCCGAACGGCGCGGTGATCAGGCTGGTGGGGACAATCCGGGACGTCACTGAGCAGGTCGCCGCGGATGCCGAGCGGGCCATGCTCGCCGCCGCGGTCGAGCAGACGGCGGACGCGGTCTGGATCAAGGACACCGCGGGGATCGTCACCTACGTCAACCGGTCGTTCACCCGCGTCTACGGCTACGAGCCCGAGGAGGTCGTGGGTGCCTTCGCGGGCCTGGTCGACAGCGGGCGCCACGAGCCTGGGTTCTTCGATGCGATCTGGACCAACGTCGCAGCGGGAGAGACGTGGTCCGGCCGGATCGTCAATCGGCGCAAGAACGGGTCGCTCGTGGAGCTGGAGGCCGTCATCTCCGGGATCCACGATGCCGATGGGACGCTCAGCTTCATGCAGACCGACCGTGACGTCACCCGGGAGCGTCAGCTCGAGGAATCGCTTGCGCGACGAGCGCATGAGCGCTCGGTCATCGAGGCCGCGCTCGCCAGGATCGACCCGAGTTCCCCTCCCGAGGCGATCGCCGCGGCGGCGTGTGCCGAGCTCATCGGGCTGCCCGAGACCGACGCGGCCTTCGTGATCGAGCTCGACAGCGAGGATCGGGGACAGGTCCTCGCCGTGGAAGGCGCCGTCGCATCCGCCTTCGCGTCCAACCGCAGACTGCCCCCGGCGCGCGCGCGGTACCTCTACGAGCGCGCCTCCAGTGGCGTCTGGACCGAGGAGTGGCGTGCTCGACCCGAAGACGGCGAATACGGCCAGAAGGTCGCCGCCGCTGGGCTGCGGACCGTCGCCTACGCGCCCCTCCACGGCCCCAACGGCCTGATCGGCGTCGTCGGGCTCGGAATCCAGCAGCGAGACCGCGCGGCGTTCATCGAGCAGCTGCCGGTGCTCACCGGCCTCGCCTCGATCCTCGGCACCGTCCTGTCGCCCGGGATCGAGGCGCGGTACAGCGAGGACAGCGCCCGGGCGAGGACCCAGGGCATCCTCGATGCGGCCGCCTTCAGGCCGCACTTCCAGCCGATCGTCGAGCTGCACACCGGGGCGGTCGCCGGGTACGAGGCGCTCAGTCGATTCGCCGACGGCGTCCCGCCCGACATCACCTTTGCCCTTGCCGCTCGATGCGGCCTCGGGCTGGAGCTGGAGGAGGCCACGATCCGGGCCGCCCTCGCGGCGGCGACCGTCCTGCCGCCGACGGCTCACCTCAGCCTGAATGTCTCGCACCGATTGATCGGCTCCGGCCGGATCCGGGACCTTCTCGCCGGGCAGGCCCGGGAGATCGTCCTCGAGATCACCGAGCACGACCTGATCGACGACTACCCGTCAATCCGCGAGGATCTGGCTGTGCTGGGGCCGCTCGTCCGGCTCGCGGTCGACGATGCCGGCGCGGGCTATGCCTCCCTGCGCCACATCCTCGAGCTCGCGCCGGAGTTCGTGAAGCTCGACATCGGGCTGATCCGGGGCATCGACGCCGACCCCGCACGACAGGCGCTCATCGCCGGGATGGGGTACTTCGCCGCCAAGCGGAAGCTGCGGCTCGTTGCCGAGGGCATCGAGACCGTCGCGGAGCTCAAGTCACTCCTGGGGCTCGGTGTCTGGTACGGCCAGGGCTACCTTCTCGGCCGTCCCCAGGACGGCGCCGGCCCGGGACCGTGGCCGACCACGGTCACCCTCCCGGCCTCGTAGGTCGGGCCCTGGGCTCCGCGGTCGGTCCCCGGCCGAGCGCGGGCAGCCACAGGCCGATGACGCCGGGCACGCCGAAGAGCAGCGCGACGGCCACGATGGCGATCGTCAGGTCGCCCCGCGCGAGCAGGATCCCGGCGACGACCGCTCCGATCGGGCGGGTCGACTGCATGCTCGTCCGGAGGAGCGCGAAGACACGGCCGCGCATCTCCGGCGGGATCAGGCGCATCCTGATCGTCTGGGCCCACGGCGTGAGCGACGACGAGAGGGCGCCCCAGACGAAGAGGATGACACCCAGGGCGATCGCCGGTGGCCGGAGCAGCCAGAGCAGGAGGACGAGGCCGCTCGTGAAAAGCGCCCAGGCGATCGAGCGCCCCAGCGGCCAGCGCCAGCTGACGGCGCCGACGACGAGGAGGCCCGCGAGGTCGCCCGCTGTGAGCACGCTCAGGAGCAGCCCGAACGTCTCCGAGCCGCCGTGGAGGATGTCGCGAACATAGAGCGGGATGACGACGGTCACGATCCCGTCGGCGATGTTGACCGCCATGTAGAAGAGCGTGATGGCGACGATCGCCGGGGCGCCCATGATGAAGCGGACGGCCGGTCCGAGGCCACGGGACGCCGCCGGCGCCCCGGGCTCCCCCGTCGTGCGCCCCCCTTCACGCACGAGTCCCCTCCCCTCGCGCATCAGGAGGAGGCAAGCGACGAACACGAAATACGTGAGCGCGTCGAGGGCGAGGACGACCGGGGCCCCGAAGCCCGCGATGACCAACCCCGCAACCGCCGGCCCGATGAGCCCGGACAGGCTGAAGGACAGCGATTCCATCGCGTTCGCCGTCGTGAGGTCACCCTGACCGACGAGCCGCGTGATGAGGCTCGGGATCCCCGCCGCGCTCGTCATGAAGAGGAGGCCGTAGACCGCCGCCACGACGAAGAGCTGGGCCGTCGTGAGGACGCCGAGGGCCGAGGCGATGGGGATGCTCGCCACCGTCAGGCCGCGGATCGCGTTGTCGGCGGCCAGGACCTTGCGGGGATCGAACTGGTCGAGGATCACCCCGGTCGCGATGCCGCCGAGGACGACGGGCGCCGTGTGGACCGCCGCGAGCCAGCCGACGTCCGTCGCCGTGCCGCCGCGTTCGATGAGCAGCCAGAGGAGCGCCACGAACGACATCCCGTCGCCGAGCGCCGACACGGTCGCACCGCCCCAGAGCAGGGCGAAGTCACGCTGCCGGAGCAGCGCGAGGTACCGGTTCACCCGCGAAGTGTGGGGCCGGCACCGGTCAGCACGTGACAGGTTTCCTCGGCGGCGGCGGCGGCAGCAGCGTCAGAAGCAGCGGCGGCCCTGTGGCGGCTCAGATCGTGATGACAACCTTGCCGCGGGACAGTCCGTCGTGGACGTATCGGAGGGCGTCGGCGACTTCGGCGAGCGGGTAGCGCCGGTCGATCGACGGCTGGAGCACCCCGGCCGCGTAGAGCTCCATGAGCGTGGCGACGTCCTCGGCCTTGAACGGCGCCCACCAGATGAGGAGACCCAAACGCTTGTGGCTCAACCGTGAGACGAGCGGCGCCAGCAGCAGGGACGCGAAGATCGGGAACGAGGTCCCGCCGAGCGTGAGGTAGACCCCGCCGGGACGGAGCGCGCGACCGACGCTGAAGATCGAGTGGTGGGAGTCGGTGTCGACGATCCAGTCGTACCGCTCGCCGGTCTTCGTGTAGTCGACCGCCGTGTAGTCGAGAACGTGATCGGCGCCGAGGGATCGGACGAAGTCGACCTTCGATGTCCGACAGACGCCGGTCACCTCGGCCCCCATGGACTTCGCGATCTGGACGGCGAACGGACCGACGTTGCCGGACGCACCGTCGATGAGGACCCGGTCGCCCGGCTTGACCACTCGCTCGTCGCGGAGCCGAAGACCCTGGAGCGCGAGGATCGCCGAGTGCGGGATCGTGGCGGCCACCTCGAACGACATCCCGGCCGGGATCGGCTGCAGCTTCTCCTCGCGGACGCAGACGTACTCGGCGAAGGCGCCCTGCCCCGTCCCGAACATGTCGCCGAAGACGGCGTCCCCAACCTTGAATCGGGTCGCGCCGGGGCCGACTGCCTCGACAACGCCGGCCATGTCGACGCCGATCGAGGGATCCCTGGGCCTCCGGAGCCCGACGAACAGGCGGGCGAACCCCGGCCGCGGCCCCAGGCCGTCGAGGTCGGCCCGGTTGACCGAGGCCGCACGGACGCGGACGAGGACTCGATCCTCGATCGGGGCCGGGACGTCGACCTCACGGATCGCGACGACCTCGGGCGGGCCATAGCGCTCCGTCATAGCGGCCTTCATGGCTCTCCTCGGCGTGGTGGGCGCTCATTGGACAGCCGTGGCGTTCGGCGCGCAACCCGGCCAGCCGCCCTGCGACGCTGCGGGTACCCCCACTCCGAAGACGCCCGGTGGCCGGCTGGGCGCCACGACCAGGGAGGCCGAAGGTAGTGGTGAGCACGAACGGACCGCCCGGATGGCCGGGCGGCGGGCGTGTCGGGACCGCGCTCCACGGGAGCGCGCAGCGGCGCCGCGACGCGCATGCGATCGTGACGCAGGAGGGATGGCGACTCGATGCGAGTCAATCGAACACTTCTCTACACCGGGATCTTCCTGGTCGCCATCGGCGGCGTCGTCGTCGTGGCCGACCTGGGCGTCGTCGACGAGGCCGTCCTGGCGGACACCCTCGGCCTCTGGCCCCTGGCCGTGATCGCGATCGGGCTGGGTCTCGTCCTGCGGCGCACCCGCGCAAGCCTCTCGGGCGGGTTGCTCGCCGCGGCCGTGCCCGGGCTGCTTCTTGGCAGCGCCTTTGCAGTTCTGCCGGGATTCTCGAGCTTCTGCATCCCGGCTGATGGGGCGCCGGACGTCGCGAGGCGGGAGGGCGTCTTCACCGAAGGGACGCGCGTCTCGCTGACAATCGATTGCGGCTCCCTCGACGTGACGACGCAGCGCGGCTACTGGCGGCTCGAAACGAGGACATCCGGGCCGAGTCGAGCGCCGGTCATCTTCCAGGCGGGCAACTACCTCTCGGTAGAATCGACGCGACACGGCGAGTGGCTGGGCGTCGAACCCGACGACTGGGACCTGCGGCTGCCGATGGGCGAGATGAGCGACCTCGCCCTGCACGTGAGCGCAGGCCGGGGCGACATCGACCTGGCCGGGACCGAGATCGGCCACCTGGCCATCAAGGCCGACGCGTCGAGCGTCGTCGTGGATGCCTCGACGGCGTCGGTCATGGACGTCACGGGCGACCTCAACTTCGGCGAGCTGTCGGTCAGTCTCCCAGCGGGCGACGTCACTGCGTCGTTCGAGGTTGACGCCGGCCACGCCCGTGTATGCGTCCCGGACGGGGTCGGCCTGCGCGTGACGTCCACGAGCCACGCCGGGAACATCTCGGTAGCCGGCGTGGACCAGTCCAACACGGTCTGGGTCAGCCCTACCTACGCGTCGGCAGAGCACCACGCCGACCTCGAGGTCACCGTCGACTTCGGTGCCATTGAGATCAATCCGATCGGAGGATGCAAGTGAACCAGAACCATCGTCTCTATCGTTGTCGCCACGACCGCAAGATCGCCGGTGTCGCCTCGGGCGTGGCCGAGTTCTTCGATCTCGACCCGACCATCGTCCGCGTCGCGTGGTTCCTGTCGATCTTCTTCGGAGGGCTCGGGATCTTCGTCTACATCGTGATGGCGCTCATCGTGCCGCTCGAGCCGATGTCCGACGTCAGCGCGGCCGAGGCGGCCGGCGCGGGCGCCGATCCGGCGGCGGCCGGGTACGCGGGGCATCGCCACGCGCCGCGCCAGCCCGGTCGCTGGTCGCTGTTCGTCGGGTATGCCCTGATCCTCCTCGGCGGGATCGCCCTCGTCGATGCCGTCCTGCCGGCCTGGGAGTCCTGGCGGTACCTCGGCCCGGCGTTCATCATCGGCCTCGGGGCGATCCTCGTGGCCGGCGCACTCCGGCGGGAGCCAAGCGAGTCTTGATCGGCGTCGCAGTCCTCGTCATCGGACTGCTGCTGATCCTGGCCGGGCTGGCGTCAGCCCGGATCCCCGGTCGAGCGACCTTCGCCCGGCCGGGGATCGACCGTTCTCCGGGGACGGATCCGGTGACCGGCGAGGATGCCGGCAGTGGCCTGTTCGCCTTCGCTCGCCGCACGTCCAACCCGATCCGGGCGTTCCTGCTCTCGCCGATCCATCCCGCGACGTGGTATGCGAACGGCGCGATCGCGGTCGGGCTGTTCACTGGCATCCTCGCCTTCGGGCTGACCGTGAGCCTCGTGTCGTCGGGCCTGACGGTCCTCCTGGCCGGCATCGGCGTGCTGCTCGTCGCCTTCGGCATCGAAGCGTCGCGCGTCGCCGCTCGCATCGAGCGCTGGCGGACCTTCGTCGGCGAGCCCGCGCGTCCCCTCCCCCATCCGTACCGGCCGCTGCGGGGCGGCTTCGTCGCGGTGCTGCGGGCCGAGTTCCTCGACGAGGCCCGCTGGCGCGACGTCCTGTACGTCGCGATCAACCTGCCGCTGTCGATCATCGAGTTCGTCGTCGTGGCCTGGTTCTGGAGCGTAAGCCTCTTCTTCCTCACGATGCCCGTCTGGTACGACGCGGTCGCGGGGGCGTCGCTCCCGGTGGGGCTCGGGCCGCTCTCGAGCCACGACGCCGGGATCGTCGTCCTCCGGACGAGCTTCGGCGCACTGCTCCTGCCGCTCGCGGCCTCGCTGTCGCAGCTCGTCATGGCCCTTCACCGCGGCGTCGTGACAAGCCTGCTCTGCACCTCGGAGAGCCGCGAGCTCCGGCGCCAGGTCGCGGTCCTCCGCCAGAGCCGCTCGGCGGTCCTCGAGACCGAGGCGACGGAGCTCCACCGGATCGAGCGCGACCTCCACGACGGCGCCCAGCAACGGCTGGTCATGCTGAACATCGATCTCGGCCTCGCCTCGGAGCGGATCGAGGACGATCCGGCGGCCGCGAAGCAGCTGATCCTCGATGGCCAGGAGCAGGCCCGCCAGGCGCTCGCCGAGATCCGCCAGCTGGTCCGTGGCATCGCCCCGCCGATCCTTGTCGATCGCGGCCTGGTGGCGGCCATTCAATCGATCGCCGGCCTGGGGAGCGTGCCCACGACGCTGGCGAGTGGTCTCGCCGTCGGTGAGCGCCTGCCGGCCGCCACGGAACGGGCGGCGTACTTCGTCGTGACCGAGGCCCTGGCCAACGTCGCCAAGCACAGCGGCGCGTCGCGTTGCGAGATCCGATGCCGGCGCGAGGACGGACGACTCGTCGTGGAGGTCTGGGATGACGGCGTCGGCGGGGCTCGTCTCGAGCCGGTCGGCGGCCTGGCCGGACTGGCAAGCCGCATCGCCGGGGTCGACGGGACGTTCTCCGTGTCGAGTCCAGCCGGTGGTCCGACCCTGGTCCAGGCGGAGATCCCGCTCGGCGCCGTGCCGACCGCCTCGACCTAGGAGCTGAGGTACGCGAGGACCGCGAGCACCCGCCGGTGATCGTCGGGCGAATCGGGGAGCTCGAGCTTGCCGAAGATGTTGCTGATGTGCTTCTCGGTCGCGCCCTCGGTGATGCTCAGAAGCTTGGCGACGCCGACGTTCGTGCGGCCCTCGGCCATTGCCGCGAGGACCTCCCGTTCGCGCGGCGTGAGAACGGCAAGCGGGTCGGGCCCTTCCCGGACCATGAGGCGGGCGACGACCTCCGGGTCGAGGGCCGTTCCGCCCCGGGCCACACGCCGCAGGGCGTCCATGAACTCGCGGACGTCGCCGACGCGATCCTTGAGCAGGTAGCCGACGCCGCCGCCGCGATCCGCCAGGAGCTCGGTCGCGTACTGGCGCTCGACATACTGGCTGAGGACGAGGATCGGCGTGCCCGGCACGCGCCGCCGGGCCTCGATCGCGGCCCGCAGGCCCTCGTCGCGCTGGCTCGGCGGCATCCGGACGTCGACCACGGACACGTCCGGGCGATGGGCGACGACCGCCTCGACGAAGGCGTCGCCGTCGCCCACTTTCGCCACGACGGTCCCGCCGGACTCTTCGATGAGCCGAGCGATCCCCTCGCGGATGAGCGCTGAATCCTCCGCGATCACGACGCGAAGCGGCGGGGCCTCCATGCGCAGATCATGCGCGCGGCGCTCAGCGCGCGCTCGGCCTCACTTCACCAGATCGGCCCGGTCGACCGGCCCGAGATTCGATCGCCCCCGCCCGATCAACGTGAACATCGGCGTGCACGAGTGGTAGGGCAGGTATGTGATCGTCGCCGCGGTCAGTAGGTCGTCGCGACGGAATCGCCCGGACGAAGCTCACCGCGAGCGCCGCAGCTGCAAATCTCGCAACGGTGTTCATGTCGGGATCCCACAGCGGCGCGCGGACGAACGCGCGCGGCTGTGGTGTGGTGTCAATCGTCCCGATGGCCGCCTCGAGCACCCGGTCGTGAGCCCGATGCGAAGCCACGCTCGCGTAGAAGTCGACGATTCGGCGCTCGAGATCGTGAACGGACGATCGGCTAGGGCGACGCGGACGGCGCCTCATCCACGGCATCCTCGGGCCGGACCTGGACGGTCGCGAGGATCTCCTTGAAATATTCCTGGTCGTATATGGCGGCGTCCCGCGGATCGTCGCCCGAGACGTACAGCAGGATCAGGTATCCACGATCGCCGGCCGAGACAGCCGAGACTGACGAGGCACACATCCCTCCCTGGGCGCCATCGATCGATACCTGCTCGAGCGGCGGCTCACAGATACCCGCCGAGCTGAGCCCCGTTAGAGCGTCGTCCACCCACTGCACTCCATCCTTGCCGGCCTGCGGCTGCGAGGCAACCATGATCCAGAGATGGCCCGCGTCTCGTGCGGGATCGTAGATCACGTCACCGTCTGTCGACTCGAAGTTGGGGATGCCCGTCGTCCAAGGCTCGGTCGCGGGTCGCGCAACCCAGCCGGTCGGGTACGAGATCGAGAAGCCATGACGCTCGGAGGTGAACGTCTCGGTCAGCGCCGGGGGCGGGACGGGCGAAGCGCTTGGGGAGGCACTCGGGGAAGGCGACAGGGAAGGGCTGGCGGTCGGCTGACCGCCTACGCCGGGCGATGTGCCCGGTCGCAGCACGGCTAAGCCGATCGCCCCGACGGCGATCACGGCCACAGCCGCGACCGCCACCTTGGCGTAGGTGTTCATGGGCGGGAACCTCCACGGCACGCGGATGAGCGCGCGCCGCTGTGGGGTGATGTCGACGGTGGTGAGGACCGACGCGAGCACCCAGTCGGGCGCCCGCGACGGGGCCTCGGTCGCGTAGAACGCGGCGATCCGGCGTTCGAGGTCGTGATTGGCCGTCATGCCGTTCGGTCCTCCCGCAGGACGCCGCTTGACGTTCGCTCATCGGCCGCGATCGCAGCCCGAAGCGCCTCGATGGCATAGTGAAGCCGGGACTTGGCGGTCCCGACAGGGATCGCGAGCGCCTCGGCCGCCTCGCTCGGAGACAGGCCGAGGTAGAAGTGCAGGGTCAGGATCGTCCGCTGCGCGTCGCCGAGCCGACGGAGCCCCCGTTCGACCTGGTCGCGGTCGGCCAGCTCCGAGGTTCGATCAGGCTCGGCCGGTTCGGTCCGCAGGACGGCGATCTCGGCACGCCACCGCCGGCGGTGACGCCCGATGTCCGCGCAGGCTCGGACGATCAGTCGGTACAGCCAGGCGTCGAACCGCTCCACGTCGCGCAACGAGGGCAGGTCGCGCCAGGCCCGCACCAGGGCTTCCTGGGTAGCGTCCTCCGCGAGTTCGGTGTCGCGCAGGATGAGGCGGGCGATCGCGTACAACCGATCGACGGCGCCGCCGGCGAGCACGGCGAAGGCCTCGCGGTCTCCGCGTCGCGCCCGGTCGACCAGCTCCGTCTGCACGCCTCGCTCCCCTCGGGGGCAACCACTCTGGCTGCCTACACCCTACGGCGGAGAGCAAGGCGACCCGGTTCAATCCAGGCGTCGATCACCTTGCCGGCGGTCGCTCGCCGGCGGGGGCGTGTCGCCGGCGTGGACGATGTGGTCGAACTCGCGCCAGAGGATCGCGACGATGAGGGCCGAGCCGACGAACCCGAACCAGAACGGCGCGGTGAGCCCGAAGCCGCGGGCCAGGAGGCCTCCGAGCGGCGTCCCGACGACGAGGCCGCCCATGATCGCGACGCGGTAGACGCCGGTCACCCGTCCGAGGAGCTCGTCGGGGACGGCGCGCTGCCGGACCACGGTCGACGTCGTGCTCCAGACGAAGGCATGGGCCCCGAAGACGACCAGCGTCGCCAGGGCGACCGTCGGCGACGTCGCCAGGGCCAGCGACAGGTGGGTGAAGGTCTCGATGAGCAGCCCCACCCGCATGATGTCGGCCAGGGAGAACCGCCGCTCCAGCGATCCGTAGGCGACGATGCCCACCACCCCGCCGACGGCGATGGCCGTGGTCAGGAGGCCGAACCCGACCTCGTCCATGCCCAGCCGGTCGACGGCATACAGGACGAGGATTGACCAGGCTGCCCCGTACGTGACGTTGAAGGTGAAGATCGTGAGGGCCAGGGTCCGCATCGGTGGATGGGCGACGAGCCAGCGGATGCCCTCGGCCATCTCGGCCCGCAGGCCCGGCCGTTTGCGAAGCTGAAGCTCGGCCTTCGTGCTGGTGACGACCCGCGACACGAGGAGCGCGCCGAGGGCGAAGCAGGCGGCATTCGTGGCGAACGGCAGGGCCATCCCGGCGGCGAACAGGAAGGCCCCGATCGGCGGCGTCAGGAGCTGGTTCGTCAGCAGGAAGGCGCCCTGCATCCTGGCGTTGGCGATGCCGAGGTCCTCGCGGGCCACGAGACCCGGGATGAGCGAGCTGCTGGCCGAGTCGGCGAAGGTCTCCGCCGTGCCGAGGACGAAGAGCGCGACGAGGACGAC
>Ga0214472_10001144_pt1 | contig 30434 bp, 29 predicted proteins | sample RVTome_6_FD_207662 | JGI IMG/M metagenome (GOLD analysis project Ga0214472, IMG submission 207662) | Soil microbial communities from uranium-contaminated site in the Upper Colorado River Basin, Wyoming, United States - RVT140D175 | ecosystem: Environmental > Terrestrial > Soil > Contaminated >...
CCCGTTCTCGCCCCAATGCAGCGTATAGCCGATCCTCTCTTCGGGCCGGACCTCGTGATAGCGATGGTGGTTCGGGAAAACCGTGCCGTCAGGCGCGATCATGTCGAATACCCATTCGCCGCCCGTTCGCAGATCGATCCTCTTCGTTCGACAGGAGAAGCCTTCCGGCCCCCACCATTGCGGCAGCGTTTCAGGGTTCATCCACGCGCCCCACACAATGGACCGCGGCGCCTGAATCACCCGCTGCAGCACCATGGTCCGTTCAGCCACGCCCGCGAGGTTGTCCAGTCCCGCGCCGAAGCCGTCCCGATAGCCTGCCTCCATGTCCTCCGCCAGCGAGGAAAGCTGCACCGTCACGACCAGCCGGCTACGCTCGTCCGCGCCTGAAATATCGGCCGTCACCAGCGCTGCTGATTGCGTCACGCCTTCGGACGAGATCACCTCGTAGTTCACGCTGCACAGCGCCGGCTGCAACGCCAGCCAGCCATTCTCGCAGCGGATGTCACGCTGGCCCTCCACCTTGCAGAGCAAGATCTCGCGGCCACCGACCCTGGTGTCGGTTTCCAGGGTTTCCACGGTGACCGAGGGCGATGGCGCAGCCCAGATCGCCCGCGCGGCCGGGGCCGTCCATGCCTCCCACAGGATTTCGGCAGGTGCTGCAACCTGTCGCTCGAAGGTCAGCGTGGCGAAACGGCCGCTCATGTCATCAGGCCCTTTGCATAGGTTTCCAGCTGCGTCACCACCGTGCCCCAGCCGTCGAAGAACCCCATGTCCTCGTGCGCCTTGCGGGTGTCGGGATTGCGGTGGCGGGCGATCGCGGTGTAGGTCGTGCCTCCCCCGGCCGCATCCGCGAGAAGCAGTATCGCGGTCATGAAAGGTTCGGGCGCGGGTTTCCAGCCTTCGGTATAGGCATCGGTGAAGACCAGCTTCTCGCCCGGCACCACCTCCAGATAGACGCCCTGATTGTCTATCACGTTGCCGTCCACCTCAAAGGTCGTGTTGAACCGACCGCCGACCCGCAGGTCGATATCCACCGCAGTCACCTTGTGCGGCGCGGGAATGAAGAAATGCGGGATATGCTTCGGCTGCGTCCAGCAGTCCCAGATCAGTTGCCGTGGCACTGCCAGCGTGCGGGTAAAGCTCAGGTCGGTATTCGGATCGAGGTCCGGTATCATTTCTCACGCTCCTTCATCACCTTCATCACATAATCGTCCAGCCGGTCGAGCCGGGCCTCCCAGATGGCCCGCTGTTCATCGAGCCATGTCCGCATCGGGTCCAGAGCCTCGGGTGCGATGGCGCAGGTGCGTATCCGCCCGTCCTTGGACGTGGTTATCAATCCTGCTTCCTCCAGCACCGACAGGTGCCGCATCACCGTGGGCAGTCGCAGTCCCGTGGGATCAGCCAGATCCGTCACACTCGCAGGTGTTTCCGCGAGCCGGGATAAGATCGACCGCCGGGTCGGATCAGCCAGCGCATGGAAGAGCAGCGAGAGATCAGGATAATGCTTAGTCATGTCGCTAACTATCGCCCGTTTTGCCGGTGGCGCAAGCGGAAACTTCGTCAAGTCGCTAAGTTTTTTTCCGCCCAAACGCGCCGATCCCTTCTCACCGGGAGGCCTCCTGTTTGATATTGAGAATTACTCGCACTAACTTCTTCAAATTCGGCTCTTGCGTTCTGTTTTCACTGATATATTTAAATACCATACTGATTTGGTCTGGATTGAGATGTTAAACTGGACTAAAATGGTATGGATTAAAAACAACGGCAACCACGGGGTCCCTTTTTGACGGCGGGCCCGGGAGACCAGAATGTTCAGACTGAACCGGCTTACAGACTATGCGGTCGTGGTGATGTCACAGATGGCCCAGCGCCCCGATGTGACCAACAGCGCCCACGATATCGCGGCCGATAGCGGCGTTCCCCTGCCGACCGTATCGAAACTGCTCGGCACCCTGGCGCGCGCCGGCCTGATGTCGTCGCAGCGCGGCGCGAGCGGCGGTTATGTCCTGAGCCGGGCGGCGGAAGAGATTACCATGGCCGAGATCATCCAGGCGCTCGAAGGGCCGATCGCCCTGACCGCCTGCGTGGACGGGGCCGAGAACAGCTGCGACGTGGAATCGCTCTGTCCCATGCGCGGCAACTGGAACCGCGTCAATACCGCGATCCATGCGGCGCTGTCGAGCGTCACCCTGGCGGACATGAGCATGGCTGTGCCGACCTTTGCCCTGCGCCCGAAGATTGCCGGGGACAAGTTGCCGCCCGTAACCGCGGGTCAGCTCGCAGAGACATAAAGCCCGCGCGCCAGGTGCGCAGAAGACCTAAAGGCCGCGCGCCAGGCGCGCAGAGGCCGGGAACCCCGCGCGACAGCGCGTGGATATTTATCAGGAAATGCCGCTAAGGCATTGACGATCTAGGAGAAAATGGCGATGGCCGCCACTGTTGAAACGGTAGATCAGGTTCGCGCTCTGGCGGACGAAAAATACAAGTACGGCTTCGTGACCGATATCGAGTCCGAAACCGCGCCCAAGGGGCTGGACGAAAGCACGGTCCGCTTCATATCGGCGAAAAAGGACGAGCCCGAGTGGCTGCTCGAATGGCGCCTGCGGGCCTATCGGCAATGGCTGACCATGCCCGAGCCCAAGTGGGCCAGGGTCGCGTTTCCGGCCATCGATTATCAGGACGCCTATTACTTCTCGGCGCCGAAGACCAAGGACGGCCCCAAGAGCCTGGACGAGGTCGATCCCGAACTGCTGCGGACCTACGAGAAGCTGGGCATCCCCCTGCGCGAGCAGGAAATGCTGGCGGGCGTGGCCGTGGATGCGGTGTTCGACAGTATCTCGGTGGCGACGACTTTCCGGCACAAGCTGGCGGAAAAGGGCGTGATTTTCTGTTCCATTTCAGAGGCCATCAAGGACTATCCCGATCTGGTCCGCAAGTACATGGGCTCGGTTGTGCCCTACGGCGACAACAAGCACGCCTGCCTGAACTCGGCGGTCTTTACCGACGGCTCCTTCGTCTACATTCCCAGGGGCGTGCGCTGCCCGATGGAGCTCTCGACCTATTTCCGCATCAACGCCGCCAACACCGGCCAGTTCGAGCGCACGCTGATCATCGCCGACGAAGGCTCCTACGTGAGCTACCTCGAGGGCTGCACGGCGCCGATGCGCGACGAGAACCAGTTGCACGCCGCCGTAGTCGAGCTGATTGCCCTGGACGATGCCGAGATCAAGTACTCGACGGTGCAGAACTGGTATCCGGGCGACGAGAACGGACTGGGCGGGATCTACAACTTCGTGACCAAGCGCGGCGCCTGCCGGGGCCGCAATTCCAAGATCTCCTGGACCCAGGTCGAGACCGGCTCGGCGATCACCTGGAAATACCCGAGCTGTATCCTGCAGGGCGACAATTCGGTCGGCGAGTTCTACTCGATCGCCATCACCAACAACATGCAGCAGGCCGACACCGGCACCAAGATGATCCATCTGGGCAAGAACACCACCTCGCGGATCATCGCCAAGGGCATCTCGGCCGGGAAGTCGCAGAGCACCTACCGCGGACTGGTCCGCATGGGCGCCAAGGCCAAAGGCGCGCGCAACTATACCCAGTGCGATTCCCTGCTGATCGGCGACCAGTGCGGCGCCCACACCGTGCCTTATATCGAGAGCCGCAATGCCTCGGCCCAGATCGAACACGAGGCGACCACCTCGAAGATCAGCGAGGACCAGCTCTTCTATTGCCGCCAGCGCGGCATCGGCGAGGAAGACGCGGTCGCCCTGGTGGTCAACGGCTTCTGCCGCGAGGTTCTGCAGCAGCTTCCCATGGAATTCGCCGTGGAAGCGCAGAAACTGGTCGCCATCAGCCTCGAGGGCAGCGTCGGCTGACATCCCTGTGGCAAATGTATGTCATTTCGAACCGAAAACACACGCTAGCGAAGGTTACCAGCGTCATGCTTGAAATCAAAAATCTCCACGCCTCCGTCGATGGCAAGGCCATTCTGCGCGGCATCGACCTGACCGTACGGCCGGGCGAAGTGCACGCGATCATGGGCCCCAACGGCTCGGGCAAGAGCACCCTCGCCCACGTCATGACCGGCCGCGAAGGCTACGAAGTGACTGAAGGCACAGTACTTTATCGCGGCAGGAACATCCTGGAGATGGCCCCCGAGGACCGCGCCGGTGAAGGCATTTTCCTGGCCTTCCAGTATCCGGTCGAGATTCCCGGCGTGACCAACACCACCTTCATGAAGGAAGCCCTCAACGCGATCCGACGCTATCGCGGCGAGGAGGAACTGGACGCCATGGAATTCATGAAGGTGATCCGCGAAAAGACCAAACAACTGGGTATATCCAGCGACATGCTCAAGCGCGCGGTCAACGTCGGCTTCTCCGGTGGGGAAAAAAAGCGTAACGATATCCTGCAGATGGCGATCCTGGAGCCCTCCCTGGCGATCCTCGACGAGACCGACAGCGGCCTCGACATCGACGCCCTGAAGACCGTCGCCGACGGCGTGAACCTGCTGCGCTCGCCGGAAAACGCGACCCTGATCATCACCCATTACCAGCGCCTTCTCGACTACATCATTCCGGATTTCGTGCACGTTCTGGCCCATGGCCGCATCGTGAAGTCCGGCGACAGGACCCTGGCGCAGGAACTTGAAAAGACCGGCTATGCGGAATTCACCGGCGAAGCTGCCTGAGTAAAAAGCCTTTGAACGCAATAGCATAGCAGTACGAGCAAGATCAGAGCATGAAGCAAGACATCGCCATCACCGCCCCCTTCGCCACCGGGTACGACCGTCTCAGGACGGCGCTGCCCGGGCACGCGCAGCCCTGGATGACGGCCCTGCGCGACAAGGCCATGGAGGCCTTCTCCGCTGTCGGCCTGCCGACCCAGAAACGCGAGTCCTGGAAATACACCAACCTGCGCGGTCTGCAGAAGCTGGCGCTGGACGAGCAGAGCTTTGTGCCCCGCCCGATCAGCATCGACCGGGCGCCCGGCCTTCTGCCGGCAGGCAGCGCCTACCGGATGGTTTTCGTCAACGGCCTGTTCCGCTCCGAACTCTCCGATCTGTCCGGTCTGCCGGAAGGCGTCACTCTGGGCAGCATTGCCGATCTGGCCGAAACCCGGCCCGAGTCCCTGCAGGATCTGCTGAGCAATCAGGCTGCTGACGGGGATCAGCCTCTTGTTGCCCTCAACACCGCACTGATGAGCGATGGCCTGCTCCTGCGACTCGAGGCCGGCAGCAAGCTGGGCCGGGTGCTGGAAGTGATTCACGTCAATTCCGCGGAAAGCGGCGTCCTCGCCCACAATGGCCGCAACCTGATCTCTCTGGCGGACGGCAGCGAGGCGACGATCCTCGAACATCACATCGGCCTGGACGACGCGCCCTGCTTCATCAACCTGGCCACGGACGTCACACTTGGTGACGGCGCTGTTTTGCGCCACTACCGTATCCAGGCGGAAGGCGCGAAAACGCTGCACACCAGCACCGTCAACGGCCAGCTCGCCGGCAACAGCTTTTACGACGGCTTCACCTTGACCATCGGCGCCGAGCTGTCACGCAGCGAAACCAACATGAAACTGACCGCCGAAGGCGCACGCTGTCATTTGAACGGCGGCTACCTGATGCGCGGCCAGCAGCATTGCGACACCACCACGGTCATCGAACACCTGGCGCCGCGGACCTCCTGCCGCGAGGTCTTCAAGGGTGTCCTCGACGATCGCGCCCGCGGTGTCTTTCAGGGCCGCATCGTCGTCCACCCGCACGCCCAGCAGACCGACGGACACCAGCTGAACAGAGTCTTGCTGCTGTCCGACAACGCCGAGATCAACGCCAAGCCGGAGCTGGAAATCCATGCCGACGACGTGAAATGCAGCCACGGCTGCTCCGCCGGCGAGGTTGACCATGACGCCCTGTTTTATCTGCGCTCGCGCGGACTCTCGGAAACAGCGGCCAAGTCATTGCTTATACGCGCTTTTCTGGCGGATTCGGTGAGCGAAATGGACCAGGAAGATCTGCAGCCGGTCTTCCTCGAAAAAATCTCGGACTGGCTTGCGGCATGACAGTGGAGCAGAATATGAAGTCTTCGGCGGCAGCCTCTCTCGACAGGCCCGGCGCGGCGTTTTCGAATGCTACGGGGATCGGCGGCAATTCGATTGCCTCCTACGACGTTGAAGCCGTGCGGAAAGACTTTCCGATTCTAAGTCAGGAAGTCTATGACAAACCATTGATTTACCTGGATAATGCCGCCAGTGCTCAGAAGCCGCTGGTGGTGATCGACGCCATGCGCGAAGTCATGGAAAGCTATTATTCCAACGTCCATCGTGGCCTGCACCGCCTCAGCCAGCTCTCGACCGACGCCTTTGAAGCCGCCCGGGAAAAGGTCGCCGCTTTCATCAATGCCGAAACCAGCGATGAAATCGTCTTTGTACGCGGCGCGACCGAAGCCATCAATCTGGTGGCCTTCAGCTACGGCCAGGCTTTTCTGAAGGCCGGGGATGAAGTGGTGATTTCCGCCATGGAGCACCATGCCAATATCGTCCCCTGGCAGTTGCTGCGCGACAGGACCGGCATCGTCCTGAAGGTTGCGCCGATCGATGACGACGGGAACCTGCTGCTCGAAGCCTATGAAGAGCTGCTCGGCCCGAAGACCAGACTCGTGGCGATGACCCATATCTCCAACGCCCTTGGAACCATCGTGCCGATCAAGGAAGTGATCCGCCTCGGGCATGCGGCGGGCGCCAAAGTCCTTGTCGACGGCTGTCAGGCCGGGCCGCACATGAAGATCGACGTACGCGATCTCGACGCCGACTTCTATTGCTTCTCCAGCCACAAGGTCTATGGGCCAACGGGCATCGGAGTGCTTTACGGCAAGCTGGACCTGCTCAATTCCATGCCGCCGCACCATGGTGGCGGCGAGATGATCGACCGGGTGAGCTTTGAGAAAACGACCTATAAGGAAGCACCACACCGCTTCGAGCCCGGCACGCCGGCGATTATCGAAGCCATCGGCTTCGGCGCCGCCGTGGATTACGTCAAGGCGCTGGGTCAGGACCGGATTGCGGCCCACGAGCACGGACTGATGGCCTACGCCACTGAAAGGATGTCGAAAATCGAGGGACTGCGGATCATCGGACAGGCTCAGGAGAAAGCCAGCATCGTGTCCTTTGTCATGGACAAAGCCCATGCGCACGATATCGGCACCATCATCGACCGGGCCGGTGTCGCGGTGCGGGCCGGGCATCACTGCGCCCAGCCGCTCATGGAGCGGTTCGGGGTCAGCGCCACCGCGAGAGCGTCCTTCGGCCTCTACAACACCCGGGCCGAAGTCGATGCGCTGGTCGCGTCCCTGTATAAGGTGAAGGAGCTACTCGGCTGATGAACGAATTTTCCCCTCCTGGCGGTTCGGCTCCCGGTCCCGGCCTGGCTCACTTCATGCAGGGTGGAGATACCACGGCCGGTGAAGAACTGACGGCCCGTGCCGGCGCGCCCCTTGCGCCCGGAACCAGGATAGCGGATGAAGATACCGTCATCGCAGCGCTTCGGACCGTGCACGATCCGGAAATTCCGGTGAATCTCTACGATCTCGGCCTGATCTACAGCCTGGATATCGCTGACGACGGATCGGTTCTGATCGAAATGTCCCTCACAGCGCCCGCCTGCCCCGTTGCCGGAGAAATGCCGTTTGACGTTGCCCGCGCCGTTGCAGGTGCCGAAGGCGTCGGTGAAGTGGCGGTAACCCTGATCTGGGATCCGCCCTGGACTCCGGACCGGATGTCGGAAGACGCCCGGCTGGCGCTGGGGCTGTTCTAGAGGACTGTTATAACGGCCTATTCCATTGTTAAGCTTTCTCCCCATATAACTATTGAGAAAACTGAGGTAGACTGACAGCCATGTTCGATATGACGAAACCCATGATCACCCTGACCGACGCTGCGGCGAATCGGGTCAAGGAGTTGATCGAACGCAGCGAAAAGCCGGTTCTTGGCCTGCGCGTCGGCGTCAATTCGCGCGGCTGCTCCGGCATGAGCTATATCGTCGAATATGCCGAAGAGCAGCGGCGCTTTGAGGATATTGTCGAGAGCAAAGGTGTCAAAATCTTCATCGACCCGACGGCCGTGATGTTTCTGATCGGCAGTGAGATGGACTATACCGAGGACAAGTTCCAGACCGGCTTCGTGTTCACCAACCCCAACGAAAAAGGACGTTGTGGCTGTGGCGAAAGTTTCCACATTTAGCGCAGGGCCCTTTCGCCGGCTCCACTAGCACAAGAAAGTCGCACTCAGCCTGATGGACTACCTCTTTCCGCCGGCCCCGCCTGCCTCAGTGGGTATTGTCGGGCGATCCGAACGCTTCCCGGTGCACCGAATCTATTGTGTCGGACACAATTATCTCTCCCACATTCTCGAAACCGGGCGGGATCCGGAGCGTGAATCCCCGTTCTTCTTTCAAAAGCCGAACGATGGGCTCGTCAGCAATGGCGCCGCCATCCCATATCCACCGGCAACCGCCAGCCTGCATCATGAGGTAGAACTCGTTGTCGCTATCGGCGAGGCCGGTTACGAAATCGCTTCCGAACAGGCTGAAAACCATATCTTCGGATATGCAGTGGGAATCGACCTCACCCGAAAAGATCTGCAGCAGGTCGCGGAAGACCGCAGCCTGCCCTGGACTGCGGCGAAAGCCTTCGACCGATCAGCCCCTTGCAGCGACCTGACGCCGAAATCGGACATTCATGGCCTGACCGCAGGAAAGATTGCACTTTCCGTCAACGACAGGCTGCGCCAGAACGGCGACCTGCGGGATATGATCTGGTCTGTGCCCGAGATTATCTCTTCTCTCTCTCGTATGTTTGAGCTGAAACCAGGCGATCTGATCTTTACCGGCACACCGTCAGGCACCGGATTTGTCCTGCCGGGAGACCGGATCGAAGCGATTGTCGAGGGCCTGCAAGCCTTGCGGATCTCGATTTCCAATCCCGACTGAGCGAGATCGGATCAACATTTGACGGAACCGCTTTGCGGTTTCACCAAATGATGTGAATCCGCTCTATGTTATATGGCAGGCAGATTCACCGAAACGGCCGATCGCTTGCGACGATTCCATCCAAACCGGACCTGTTCTAGCGGCGACGGGCGATTTCCAGAATGCGGTCAAGATCGAGATGCGCCGCCAAATGGTCGGCCAGGGCGTCAAGCGCTGCATCGACCCCCTGTTCATAGTTCAGAATTGTCCCTGAACGCTGTCGAAAGCGAGACAGGAGGCTGTGTCGGTACCCGTCGGCGGCAAAGATACCATGCAGGTAACAACCGGCGATCCGTCCATCGGCGGAAACCGCGCCGTCGCCACGCCCGGCCAACTCGATCATCGCTGAGCGCGTTCCCGGACCGACCGTGGTCCCGATATGCATCTCGTACCCCCGCACCGCTTCGCCGCTTGCGATCTCGATACCCGCGACCTCAACCAGCGCCTTGTCGCCGTTCAGTTCGGTTTCGATATCGAGCAACCCAAGACCCTCGGCCTCCCCAGCTTCGCCTTCGGTGCCCTGCGGGTCGCTGATCCGGCGTCCGAGCATCTGATAGCCACCGCACAGGCCGATCACCTGCCCGCCGCGCCGGCAATGAGCCAGGATGTCGATATCCCAGCCCTGCTTTCGTACGAAAGCCAGATCCGCGAGGGTGGCCTTGGATCCCGGCAGCACGATCAGTTCGGCATTACCGGGCATCGCCTGCCCGGGCTGGACGAAGATCACGCTCACATCGGGCTCGGCGATCAAGGGATCGAGATCATCGAAATTCGATATCCGCGGCAGGACCGGCACGGCAACCAGGATTGAGCCTGGCGTGGCCGCTTTATCGGTGCCCGACGACAATTGCATCGAATCCTCGGCGGGAAGCCGACGAGCAGCATCACAATAAGGTACAATCCCCAGTGATTCGAAGCCCGTTCGCCGGGTAATGATATCGATGCCTTCCGAAAACAGGCTCGTATCGCCGCGGAACTTATTGATGATAAACCCTTTTATCCGATTTCGCTCGACTTCCGGAAGAACCGCCGCGGTTCCGACCAGACTGGCGATCACCCCGCCGCGGTCGATATCCCCGATCAGAACAACCGGCAGGTCAGCGGCTTCGGCGAAGCCCATATTGGCGATATCGCCCGCGCGCAGATTGACTTCCGATGCACTCCCGGCGCCTTCAACCAGAATCAGGTCGGCCGCCTGCCCCAAGCGCCTGAAACTCTCCAGCACGGCCGGCAAGAGCTTTGGCTTCATGGACCAGTACTCACGCGCCAGCGCGTTCCCCACAACGCGGCCCTGAACAACGATCTGAGCGCCGATCTCGCTCTGCGGCTTGAGAAGAACCGGGTTCATGTCCACATGAGGCATCACGCCGCAGGCCCGGGCCTGGAGTGCCTGCGCCCGTCCGATTTCACCGCCCTCGGCGGTGACGGCCGCATTATTCGACATATTCTGGGGTTTAAAGGGCCTGACCGTGAGGCCGGCCCGCGTATAGGCGCGCGCCAGCCCGGCCACCAGAAGTGACTTTCCCACATCCGATCCGGTGCCCTGGAACATTATGGCCGCCGCAGTTTTCGGCACTGCCATTCCCCTATTCTGCCCGATTCCGCAAAAACAGAGACCCTAGACTGGATCCCCCAGCTTGCGCAACAGAGCATCAACGGACTGTTTTTCCTCTGATTTCCGTCAGGCCATTTACTTTAAAGCCTTACCATCATTGCATTTTGCTAAGTAGGCAAAATTTTATTCAAAATATATTTAAATTTATCTCGCTGTTTTTTTAAAAATAAGCCTTTTTTCTCTTTATTTAACAATGGGATAAGAGGATTTTTACGCGCTCTCATTTACTATTACTTAATCCATTACCCCCATTATCGCTCACAGGTTTTCTGCTAACTGGAGGTTCTACAAATGTTTAGTACTGTTAAATCTTTCATCAACGACGAATCTGGTGCGACCGCGATCGAATACGGCCTGATTGCCGCTCTGGTTTCGGTTGCCGCCATCGGCGCCCTGATCAGCCTGGGTGACTCGCTTGAAACTATGTTCACTAACGTTTCTACAGCACTCGACGACGCTCAGCCGACGCCGTAACGCTGGATCGGACGCCAAGCTTTAACGGCGCCTGATAAAACGATCTGAAGAGGGTCGAGGAGCGAAACCGCCCCTCGGCCCTCTTTGCTCCCTGGTATGAGTAAAAATCAATGTATTACGCAATTTTGAACGATACAACGCTCAGCATTTTTGCTCTGCTTGTCGTGGCTGCGGCATACCAGGACGTAAAGAGTTTCACGATTCCAAATATCTTCAGCCTGTCGATCCTTATTCTTTACCCTGCATTTGTTCTGTCAGCTGCAGGAGAGGTCAACTGGCTATTTGCATTAGGCATCGCAAGTGGGTCCCTGATCGTCGGCTTCGCATTATTCGCTTTCAAACTGTGCGGTGGCGGTGATGCCAAACTCTTTGCCGCCGTCTCGCTCTGGGCTGGACCAGATCTGATGGTCGAGTTCACTCTCTTGATGGGTATCACCGGTGGCATAATAGCAGTCTCCCTTTGGCTACATCACCGAGTTTCACTCATGGTCCCATTTTTGCCACAGGGCACAATCACCGGCAGTGAAACTTTTGCAAAAAAACCAATGCCTTACGGCCTGGCGATTGCTGTTGGCGCCGTTTACGTAGCGTTCACATTGCTGAGATAGGCTAGCATCATGTCGATACGAAACATACTCCTGATCGTTGGTGCCCTCTTTATGATAGGCGGCACCGCATTCGTCGCCAAGAACTGGCTGGACGCTCAACGCGCGCCTGCGCCAGTTGCAGCTGAGGCTGCGCCTCCGCCGGAGCTAACCTATGTTTTAATCGCAAAAGCGGACATTCCCCTGGGAACTTTCATACAAGAACCCAGTCTGGAATGGCAAGCCTGGCCTGATGACGGCATCTCGGAAAGCTATCTGATCAAAGACGACTTCGACGAAACCACCCTGTTAGGTTCCGTTGCCCGACAGAATATCTCGGCTGGAGATCCGGTCCTACTTGGGCATGTCGTTTCTCCCGGTGAGCGGGGTTTTCTCGCCGCTGTGTTGAAGCCGGGTTACCGTGCCGTTTCGATTGAAGTGAATGCAACTTCAGGTATCGGCGGCTTCGTATTTCCCGGAGATCGTGTCGACCTCGTGCTCAGTCACATGATTCAGAATTCGAAACTTGAAGAGAGAACCGAGCGCCGTGCAAGCGAAACGATCCTGACCAACGTTCGGATCCTGGCAGTTGATCAGATCACGACTACGACAAGCGAGAGTGAACCGCAGATCGCCGACACCGCGACAATCGAGCTGACACCTAAGCAGGTCGAGATGATTGCCGCCGTGGAAGGACTGGGACGACTGTCACTGAGTCTGCGCAGCCTCGCAAAGGACGAAGAGGAACTGCAGCGCCTCGTGAACGGTGACGATCCCATGAAGGAGGCCGAACCGGAGGCGGGCAGAACGCATACCTGGGAAAGCGAAGTGAGCGCTCTTGTAGCGCGACCGGGGACCGAAGAAATTAAAGTCGTGGTTGCTCGGGGCAGTCAGGTCGAATTACTCGACATCGAAGTGGTAGGGGCTCAATGAATATGTTTCGCACACTCTTTTCGACGGTGCTATTGCTGGCGATGCTGGTGCCGACAGGTGCGCAAGCCGATGTCGTCGGCTATGCGGCACCCGCGACAGGCGAACCGATCATGCTTGAAATCAACGAGGGCCAGCTTTTGCGTCTCGAGGAGGCTGCGGCATCGGTTTTCGTGGCGAACCCTGAAATTGCCAACATAAATGTAAAATCACCGCAGCTGATTTACATCTTCGGACAGGCAACAGGTGAAACCACGCTCTTTGCGGTCGATGTCAACGACAACGTTATTGCCAACTTGACGCTGCGCGTCACCCATAATCTTAACCGGCTGCAGGAATCTTTGGAAGCTGTAGCGCCCAGAGCACAGATCACGGCCACTTCGATTGACGGTGGCATCATTCTGGCAGGTACCGCGAATACCGCAACGGAAGCAGCCGATGCCTTGCGCGTAACCACACGTTATGTGAACAACATCGAAGAGATCATCAATCAGATCCAGATAACCGCGCCAAACCAGATCAACCTGCGCGTGCGTGTGGCTGAAGTCTCCAAGGACGTGCTGGAACAGTTTGGATTCGACTGGAGCGCAATAGCGAATGGCGCCTTCACTTTTGGCCTGTTTTCCGAAACATCGAAAATTCTTGCCGATGCAGTCCCGAACTTCTTCTCGGCTGCGGGCTCAGTTGGTGCACTGGATCTTAACGTCCTGATAGACGCCCTTGCTGACGATGAACTCGTCACCGTCCTGGCAGAGCCCAACCTGACAGCACTATCGGGTGAAACGGCAAGTTTTCTGGCCGGCGGCGAATTTCCGATCCCTGTAGGTTCGGAGCTGAACGATGCAGGTGGAAGCGACATCAAGATCGAGTTCAAGGAATTTGGCGTCAGCCTGGCATTTACGCCAACCCTGATCGGCGAGAACCTGATCAGCATGCGTGTGCGCCCTGAAGTGAGTCAACTCTCGCAGAATGGAGCGGTCACTCTTGGCGGCATTGTAATCCCCGCTCTGACAACCCGCCGTGCCGAAACGACTGTCGAGTTGGGCTCCGGGCAAAGCTTTGCGATTGCAGGTCTGTTGCTTGACGATACGCAGCAGATAACCAGCAAGATCCCTGGCCTCGGAGACATCCCGATCCTCGGCCATCTCTTTACCAGCGACAGATATCAACGCAAGGAAAGCGAGTTGGTCATCATCGTCACCCCCTACCTGGTGCGCCCGGTTTCTCAAGCCCTGCCGCTGCCGACCGACGCATACACTCAAAGACAGCCGGAAGAGGGAACTTTGACGGTCGGTCAGAACTATCAGTCGGACTCCAGCGTCACACTGCCCGCGACGTCGTCATCAGCATCCGATCTGCCCCGCCCCGTCGGCTTCATCCTTGAATAGAGTGAGCGAGATGAAAAACGCACTTTCAAAAAAGCGACTTATCGCGCCGGCACTCATAACGGCTTCCCTGCTGCTAAGCGCCTGCAGCAATGGGCAGGCGAAGTTGGGTGAGGAAGAAACCTCCCAGTTTATCTACGACAACACCGTAGGCCTGGTCGAGAACGCTTTCATGACCGGTAACTGGCAGCAGATCGATGCCATGGCCCAGCTGCGAACCCAGGCAGTCATTCAGGCGCATGCCGTGAACTTTTCGCTCGGCACGACATCGATCAGCACAAGCGAACGCAGCCGACTTATCGCCTTTCTGCGAAGCAAGGGCATTGGAAGAGCGGACCAGGTCGTGCTCGACGGATTGCGTTCCGAGGACCGGGAACATCTTCCCGAAACGGCTGAGCGCATCGAAGCCCTGCGTCTGGAACTCGCCAATCTCGGGCTCCAGGCTCACACCGCTCAGTCGCCAATCACCGTGCACAGGTCTCCCGATGACCGTATCGCCGTCATCGTGACGCGTACTCTCGTGGCCTTGCCTGACTGCAGCAGTTCCGCACCCGCACGCGGCGAGAGACCAAGTCGTCTCAGGAACTGCGCCAATACAACCAATCTTGGACTGATGGTGGCAAATCCCGCGGACCTTCAGCGAGGCACCCAAGGTGGACCTGCAGACGGAACCGCAGCTGTCCTGGGCATTCAACGCTATCGCACAGGTGAGATCATCCCTCTAGCCGATATACTTTCGACCAAGGAGGTGGAGCAACAATGAGCACAGCTGAAAACCTCTTCACGTCGGAAAACACCGAGCTCACGCCACTTGCAGAATGTGCAGCCTTCGTAAGCGACGGGCAGACCCATGACGTCATCGACGCGGTCACCCGGCAGTTCTATGCGGAGACGATCATCCGCGACGGCGGCAGCAATGAAGCGATGCAATACCTGACCGAATCGCCAATTCCACGTGTACTGATCGTTGATATCGGTGACTCTTCGTCTCCGCTGACGGCTATGCTCTCGCTCACCGCAGCCTTTACCGAAGACACTCACCTGGTTGGTATCGGCACGATGAACGATATCAATCTCTATCGCGAAATGATTGGTGCCGGCATCTCCGACTATCTGGTCAAGCCGATAACCGAAAAATCGCTGATGGCCGTGCTTCAGCAGATCGAAGAGCCGGACGATGAAATCGAAGCACCGGTCATCGACCCAGATGCCATTCAAAAGATCGTGGTGGTTGGCTCACGCGGCGGCTGCGGCGCATCGACCGTGGCCGTCAATCTGGCCTGGAGCATGGCGGAAGAGAAACAAAAACGCACAGCCCTGGTCGATCTGGACCTGGAATTCGGAACGGTTGCCCTGTCTCTTGATCTGGAACCGACCCGAGGACTGCGTGAGGCCCTCGAGAACCCGACCCGCATCGACAGTCTTTTTATCTCCAGCGCGACAGCCAAACTGACGGAAAGACTGTCGGTGATGGCAACCGAAGAAACCGTAGGTCATGAAATTCTGTTCGACCCGGCAGCAACAGACGCTTTGTTTGATGCACTTGGGCGCGAGCATGACTGTATTGTTGTCGACCTGCCCCGATCGTCGGTGGGCCTGCGGCGCGGCGTTTTCGAAGCGGCAACGCAGGTTGTTCTGGTAACCGAATTGACTCTTTCAGGCTTACGAGACTCGATCCGCATTCTTGGAGGCATCGAAGACGCCAGTCCCGGAACGTCGGTCAAGGTTATCGCGAACCGCACGGGAGGACCCACTCAGGGTATGCAGCTTGGCGATTTTCAAAAGGCGCTTGGCCGAAAAGTCGACTTCAACGTCGCAGAAGATCAGAAGGCCTTTAATCTCGCCTCCAATACAGGCAAGCCCCTTGTCCAGATCGATGGGCGTGGCAAGGCCGGCAAAGTCCTGACACGCGTTGCGGACACCCTGGATGGCGGACAGTCGAAAACGCCCGGCGCGGCTAAAAAGACCTGGCGCGGTTGGCTCGGGAGGAAATAACGCCAATGTCGTTATTCGCACAGCGTCAGAACACAAAGGCCGGTAAAGCCCGCTCAGCATCACTCAGCAACTTGACCCCCTATGTCGAGCAGTTGAAGCCCAAGGTGGCTGCCTGTTTACAGGGCCTGGAAGTCTCGCAGCTATCGAGACCGGAACTCGGTCTTCGCCTGGGTCAACTCGTCAGCGCCGAACTGGACAACCAGCCCAACAGTCTGAATCTGCTTGAGCGCAGAACGCTGCTGACCGAATTGATCAATTGGGTCTCGGCGCAGTATCCCCGCCAGTCCGCAGCGACACGGCAAGCAGAGGAACGGGCGGCCGCGAAATCCGAGGCCAGCCGGCAAGCCAATGCGTCAGGCTCTGATCCAGAGGCACCTCATTCGGCAAAGCATGACGATCCTTTTTACGTTGCGGAGACGCGGCTCGAAACCAAGGTGCAGATCACTGATACGATCGAATCCGCAAAAGATGCCGTCCACGCCAAAGTCATGGAGCGTCTCGACGTTTCCGCCGCTTCTCAGCTACCGCGCGAGGAGCTATCGAGCCAGCTGGGTGAAATCGTATCTGAAGTCCTGGCAGAAGAGAAAATACGCCTGAACGGTCCGGAACAGCTCGGCGTTGTCGAGTTGATGCTCGCGGACATGCTCGGCCTTGGGCCGCTCGAACCTTTGCTCTCCGACGAAAAAATCACCGATATCATGGTGAACGGGCCGTTCCAGGTATATGTCGAACGCGGCGGTAAGCTCGAGCTCTCAGACGTAAAGTTCCGTGACAACGATCACGTCGTGAATATCGCACGGCGCATTGTTGCGCAGATCGGCCGACGCGTCGATGAGACGGTGCCTCTGGTCGACGCCCGCCTGCTCGACGGCAGTCGTGTCAATATCGTCATTCCGCCGCTCGCGATCGACGGTGCCTCCATATCAATCCGTAAGTTTGCCAAGAAGGGTATCACCCTGGATGTTATGGCCCGCCAGAACAATCTCTCGGAAAAAATGGCGATGGTGCTCAAGATCGCCGCGCGCAGCCGGTTAAACATCCTGATATCCGGGGGTACCGGTTCCGGTAAAACCACACTTCTGAACGCCCTGTCCCAGATGATCGACCCCGGAGAGCGGATCGTCACCATCGAGGATGCCGCCGAACTTCAGTTACAGCAGCCGCACGTCGTACGACTTGAAACCCGTCCCGCCAACCTGGAAGGCGACGGCGCAATCGACATGCGTGATCTGGTGAAAAATACTCTGCGTATGCGGCCTGACCGTATCATCCTTGGAGAGGTTCGTGGCGGCGAGGCCGTCGATATGCTCCAGGCCATGAACACCGGTCATGACGGGTCGCTGGGCACTCTCCACGCCAACAGGCCGCGCGAGGCCCTGACACGACTGGAAAACATGATTGGTCTCGCCGGCATCAGTCTTCCCGCCAAGGCTGTGCGCACGCAGATCGCCGATGCCGTTCATTTAATCGTCCAGATTTCGCGCATGCGAGACGGTATGCGCCGGGTCACCCATATTACCGAAATCGTCGGTATGGAAGGCGAAATCATCACCACTCAGGACCTTTACACTTTCGAATTCGAAGGTGAAGGTGCCGACGGTAAGCTTCAGGGCAGCTTCAAGTCGTCAGGACTTCGCCCGTTTTTTGCCTCCAAAGCCGCCTACTTCGGTTTGGAACAACGGCTGTTGGAGGCCATGTAATGGACCTCTCACTCTTGGTAGGCAGTAGTTCTGCAACGACTCTGGTACTGATGTGCCTCCCGGTCATTGGTGGCGTGCTGCTTATTGCCGCAGCCTTTTCAGGGGGCAGCGCGAGCGGGCAGTTCAAGCGTCGGATCGCCAAGGTTACTGGAACCACTCCGACCCCACAGGAAATTGTGCAGGCGGTCGTCAATGTGCGGCGCACAACCGCGGACAGCAAGTATGCCTTCATTGACCAGTTGATCAAAACCACCCTGCCCCGACCGGATCTGTTACGGACAAGACTTGAACGCGCCGGTATGAAACCGGTGTTGGGCCGCTATCTGATGTTCTCTGGCGTCAGCGGTATTTTGCTTTTCGTGCTTTCCAAATTCGGCATGGGCGTGCCTAACCTCGTGGCCGTTCTGCTCGGTGTCTTCGGCGCTGTAGGCCTGCCGCACTTCATTCTGGGCAGGAAAGCCGCAAAGAGGCAGCTGCAATTCATTATGCACTTTGCCGATGCAATCGACCTGATGGTACGAGGACTGAAAGCAGGTTTGCCGATAGCGGAATCGATCAAATCCGCGGGTAAGGAAATTCCTGGCCCTGCAGGTGAAGAACTGACCCGCATTTTCGAAGCGGTCAAGATTGGGACAAAAATGGATGCCGCGCTTTGGGAGACGGCAGCACGGATGCAGATCCCCGAGTTCAACTTCTTCACCGTCGCGCTCTCTATTCAGTCGGAAACCGGTGGTAATCTCGCGGAAACCCTTAGCGGTCTTTCGAATGTTTTGCGCCAGCGCAAAACAATGAAACTTAAAGTCAAGGCTATGTCGTCAGAAGCCAAGGCCAGCGCTTATATTATCGGCAGTTTACCTTTCATCATGTTCTTGCTGCTGTTTTTGATCAACTCCGAGTATGTGATGACTCTGATAAACGACCCCCGCGGAAATATTATGCTCGCAGGTGGCTTGGCAATGTTCGGAATAGGTATAGGCGTGATGTATAAGATGGTGAAGTTCGAGATATGAATGTGGACCAGTACCTTCCGGCAGGAATAACGGTTGAAGATCTTATCGTTATCATGTCGGCAATCTCAGTCGTGGTCAGTTTTGCAGCGGTCTGGTTTTCGCTTCTGCACAGAGATCCATTGCAGAAACGTGCAAAGCTTCTGGCGGAGCAGCGCGCGGCATTGCGAAACGGCATGGTGACCCCACGACGCCGCAGCGAACGCCTGAATTCAGCGTCTTTCATGCGTAGGGTCGTTGACCGCCTGCAACTCATGAAGAGTTCGCAGGCTGGAAACGTTTCAGAAAAGCTGATGCGCGCGGGATGGCGTTCGAAAGATGCCGTCGTGCGTTATCTCTTCTTCAAACTCTCTCTCCCCCTTACGCTGGGCGGGTTTACCGTCCTCATGTTTTACGGCTTCGACAGTTATAGCCTGCAGCCCTGGCAGAAATCGCTAATCTGTGTAGCCGCTATCGGTCTCGGAGCCTATTTGCCGGACATGATTATCAAGAACGCTGCACAAAAACGCCAGGAATTGATCCGAAAATCCCTACCGGATGGTCTCGATCTTATGGTGATTTGTACGGAAGCCGGTCTTAGCCTCGATGCGACCCTGACACGCGTGTCCCGGGAAATGATGAGTTCATCTCCCGAACTGGCCGATGAACTCAGCTTGACCGGACTTGAGCTTGGCTTTTTACCCGAGAGAAGAGTGGCGCTGGACAATCTGACCCAACGAACCGAACTGCAAATGATCCGTAGTCTCGTAAACACACTCATCCAGGCTGAACGCTACGGTACGCCCCTGTCACAGTCCCTGCGGGTTATGAGTAGCGAATCACGTGAGGAGCGTATGCTTAACGCCGAGGCGAAAGCTGCACGTCTGCCGGCTATGATGACCGTACCGATGATCCTGTTCATTCTGCCGCCACTTTTCATTGTGCTGCTCGGACCGGCAATCGTAAACACAATCGATGCGCTGAGCGGCATGTAGTTAGAGCCCTAATCTATGGTTTCTTGATGAAAGGGCCGCCGAATACACACTAAGGAGAACGAGGGGGCTCCTATCCAAGGCAACAGATGACCAAGGATCAAGAGTTATGCTGACTATGCAGTTGTTCAAGCACCTCGCCAAGCGATTCGTTGCAGCAAAAGACGGTATCGCCGCGATAGAGTTCGCCCTCATTGCACCGGCATTTCTGTTGTTGCTGTTCGGATCTTTCGAAATCGCAATGTTGATGTTTACCATGACACTGGCAGAAGGCGGACTTCGCGAGGCAGCACGATTCGGTGTTACCGGACAGGAGCCGGATCCCGCCAAGCGGCAGGAAGAAATTCTCAAAATCGTTGCGAGTCATACCCATGGTCTGATCGAAATCTCGGACGCAAACGTCACCATGACCGTCTATCCCGACTTTTCCGGTGACGAAAACGGTCCGGGCTCTCCGGGATCAGGCTCGGCAAATGACGTGGTTTTTTATCGGCTGAGTTATGAGTGGAAATTCATGACCCCGATATTTGCAGTGTTCGGTGGTCCGAGCGGAGGCGTTCCGATGTCAGCAACAGTTGCCGTCCGCAACGAGCCATACTCTGAAGGGTAGATTGGGTGGCAGGAAAATGATCAGATGCTATTACAGTAAAATCCGCGCCTTGAACGCCGGAGCCCGAACATTTTCGTCGGACACCCGAGGTTCAACGATTATCGAGTTTGCCATCATCGTGCCGTTGGTTCTGCTTATTCTCCTTGGCGGCTACGACATGGGACGCTACATACTTCTCAATCAAAAGCTGGATCGCGCTGCAGCGACAATGTCCGATCTTGTGTCGCGCCCGCCGAATATCTCGTCCGCAGAGATCAATAAGCTTATGATCGCCGCGATCGAAGTGGTTCAGCCCTTCGATCTGGCCGGGAAAGGTGGCGTCATTATCAGTTCGGTATATAAAAAACCGAGTGAATCGGCAAAGGTGACCTGGCAAATCAAAGGTGGTGGGCCGATAGCCCCTCCCAGCATGATCGGTGGAGTAGGCTCTCCGTCTAAAATGCCCACTGGCTTTGTTCTCCGTGACAACGAGAATGTCATCACAGCCGAAGTCTACTACGACTACGAACCGCTCTTTCTCGATGCTCTCAAAAGCATAATTAGCGGTGCAGACTTTCTGCCCGAAGGTGTCATTGTCCAGACAGCTTACCGCCAACCGAGGCTAGGCGATCTCAGCACCTTGGCGGTGCCATAAAAAATTTCCGTATAAAGCAATTTGGGTTTTGAGAGCCTGATCGTTCGAATAAAAAGCGATCATGCTCTAAACGGCCTGTGAATCCGCCTTCGCCGCCTCACGAATTTCCGTAAGGCTCATTTTCGGCGTTATCGCCTCGGGATCGATCCGCACCTCGATTACCGTCGGGCCAGCAGCCTGCAGCGCACGTTCGAAGGCCGGCGCGAACTCTTCGGTCCGCTCCACCAGTTCCCCGATCGCACCGAATGCGCGCGCGTAGGCGGCAAAGTCGGGATTGACCAGATCGGTCCCGCTGACACGGCCCGGATAGGCCCGTTCCTGATGCATACGGATGGTGCCGTACATGCCGTTGTTGATCACCAGGATGATAATGCTCAGACCATACTGAACCGCAGTGGCCAGTTCCTGCCCGTGCATCATGAAACAGCCGTCACCGGCAAAGCAGACCACGGTGCGCTCCGGGAACACACTCTTCGCCGCCACCGCCGCCGGCGTGCCGTAGCCCATTGATCCCGATGTCGGCGCCAGCTGGGTCGGGAAACCGCGATACTGATGGAAACGGTGCAGCCAGGTAGCATAGTTCCCGGCCCCATTGGTCATGATCGCATCCGCGGGGAGTCGCTCGTCCAGCCAGACCATGATCTCGCCCATCTGGACATTACCCGGACTCCTGGGCGCCTGCCTGTAGGCGAGATATTCGCTGTGCGCTTCCGCCACCAGCTCCCGGCGCGCGTCATCAGGCGCCTTCACCGGTTTCAGCGCCGCAGCCGCGGCTGCAAATGCCTTGACCCCCGCATTGATCGGCAGTTTCGCCTGATAAACCCGGCCCAGTTCTTCGGCGCCGGCATGAACATGGACAAGCGGCTGTTTTGGAACCGGTGATTCAAACAGCGTATAACCACTTGTCGTGATCTCACCCAGCCGCGCGCCAACCGCCAGAACCAGATCCGCATCCCGCACCCGGTCGGCCAGCCTCGGATTGATCCCGATGCCGACGTCACCCGCGTAGTGCGGATGGCTGTTGTCGAAATAATCCTGGCAGCGGAAGGACGCCGTCGCGGGTATTCCGTGCACCTCGGCAAAGGCCTGAATATTGGCTGAGGTCTGCGCATCCCAGGAACTGCCCCCCAGGATCATGAGCGGCCGCTTCGCTGCGGCGAGCAGCTGAGCCAGCTGCTCCATATCCGCCGCACCGGGGTGGGCTTCCACACTGCGATAGGGAAGCGCATCGGTGGCGGCGCTGTGGTCGCGCAGCATATCTTCCGGCAATGCCAGCACCACCGGCCCCGGGCGCCCGGACGTTGCTGTCGAAAAAGCCCGCGCCAGATATTCCGGGATCCGGTCGGCATCGTCGATCTGCGCGACCCACTTTGCCATTTGCCCGAACATGCGGCGATAATCGATTTCCTGAAAGGCTTCACGCTCGATCATGTCGCGACCGACCTGGCCGATAAACAGGATCATCGGCGTCGAGTCCTGAAACGCCACGTGAACGCCGGCACTGGCGCTTGTCGCACCTGGCCCGCGCGTCACGAAGCAGATCCCCGGACGTCCGGTCAGCTTGCCATAAGCATCCGCCATCATCGCCGCCCCGCCTTCCTGACGGCAAATGCGAAAGGATATCTCGGGAACATCGTACAGGGCGTCGAGCACAGCAAGATAGCTTTCCCCGGGCACACCGAATGCCATGTCGACGCCGTGAAGCCGGAGCTGGTCCACCAAAATCCGACCGCCCGTGCGCAAATTCCCCTGAGATGTCATTTCTGGATTTCTTTCCTGGTCGAGCCTTGCTGCTGGTGAGGACTTCATAGCCCAGAACCGGGCCTAACGGCAATCGCATCTGATCTCAACGAAAACGGCCGGATACAGCCACGTCTCATCAACGCCGGTTTGTGAGCTTCATGCGCCCAACTCGACGTCCCGCAGGTTCAGGTATCCCCCGACTCTATGCTGAAGGTCGCGCTGCGGATGCACCTCCGGTCGCGGCGCGATATTCCAGGTCCACACCCGGTCCGGTTCTGGCAGGCTGACGCCGTAAAGCGCATCTTCCCGGTCGATTTCTTCGCCCAGATTATTGTGTATCGCGCGCTCCAAGTCGGTAATCAGGCAAACCCGTTCGGCGTTGTTTTTCAGCCAGAGGAGATGATTGGCAATCAAAGCCCGCGAGAAAATTTCGTAGTCCTGCGCGCTATATTCGTGGCAGCGCTTTTCCAGAAACGCGCAGGGCACCAGCGGAAGCTGGGACAAGAGATTGACTGAAGCAAGGAAATCGATCCCTCCGATGCCCAGGCTTCTGGTGAGGAGAGACGGCAGCACTTGCGGAAGCCTGGAGGTCGTGCCCTGCCCTTTTCCGGCCTGCTCCGAATGCGCGTACAGGGCCTCGCATACACCAGTCACGTCCAGCGCGTGAAAATGCACATTGGGATAGCGCAAGCCGTGACGCTTCACCCAGGGCAGATGGAGAATGTCGACCAGTTCGACCCGCTCGAACTGCCGGGAGAGCTCGGCCAGAGGAATGTCCAGAAGAACACCCGATCCGAGAATGACGGCACACTGCCTCCCTCTAGCGCGGGCTGCGCATTCCAGGATCAGGGATCGGCTGCTTTCCAGGTGCGGCCGCCATGCGGCTTTGCAGCGCCGGTAGCGGGCCTGAGTGGCGATAATCTCCTGGGGATAGCCGAGCGCGCGCAGGTGCTTCGGGCAGCGTGCGGTCAGGTATAAGAACCACTCGGCAAGCATCCCGATCTTCCCGCTTCAGGCGCTCTCCGCCCCGGTCCGTGAACGACCGCGGCGGCCGATCATCAATCGACCTGCATCACCGCCTGTCCGCTTGCCCCCTCAGGGATAGTCGCAGCGGTCTCCGGAGATAATGACGAAGCCGCGCGGCCCCTCGGTCAGGCTGAACCGATACTCGGAATCCTTCACCACGACCGAATGATGCAGCGGCAGCTTACCGCTTTGCTCGAACGTCTTGCCGCCAATGATGGTAAAGTTCACATCGATGGGCTGGGCAGAATCATACCAGGCCTCGACATTCCCGGCCGAATCCTTGGCGGACACTCCCTTGGCCGTGATCGTAATCGACGAATTGGCAAAAGAAACCGAGTCGTTGGCACCGCTGTAGAGTTCCGTGCCGACGAAAAACCGTTTCGTCGACGGCGCATTGTCACAGCTGCGCTCATTCTGTGCGGACCTGATCAGGAAGTTAAGCCGTTCCATGCCGACACCGCCCTCAAGCTTGCCGCTGGCAAGATCCAGCAACTCCTTCAAAGCACCGGTTGGAACATCCACTTCGTACTTTTTCTGCCAGTCGCTTGCCGAAAGGTTCGCGCTGTCGAGTTGAGCTTTCATATCAGCCACTTTTTCATTCAAAGCGGCCAGCTCCCCGGTCAGTTTTGATGTCTTTTCCTGCTCGGCGACCAGATCGCGCTGGGCAATATCGGATCCGGTATAATAGGCCTTAACCCCCAGTGCGCCGATCACAGCAAAAGCCAACAACCACTTGAAGACGCCCCACCAAAACTTCCGGCGGCGCTTAGCTCTACGTTCATGCAACCCAAGCGACATCGACTGCTTACTCTTTCCAACTTTTATGCGAGATTGTCCGAGTTAATCAAAAAAATCTATAACCGATTGTTTTTAATTACTATTTCATGATTAAGCAATTATTATTACCATCCCTTTGTCGCGCCTGCAAGCACGCGTCTGCACAGGTCTGTTTCAGTCTGGAGGTCTTTGGTCCGCATGGCGACAACTTTCACAGGGGACAAGATAGCCAAAAGACACGATTCGTCATAAGCTCCCGTGTAGCGGCTGGTAAGTTTCGCACGGCAATTGGCTCCGGATGCACTTTAACAGGACCTATGGAAAAGCATGGCAGAAGAAGAAGCAGAAGAAGAACCTGTAGATCGCGAGGCACTCCTCCGTCAGATCTCTGAATTGCGCGCGTCGCTCGATCCGGAAGTTCTGAAACGCGTCCAGCAGAAGGTCGATAGTTCGGGTTCGGAGCCTTACGACAAAAAAGCCGCCCGCAAGGTCATCGAACAGTTTCTCGCGGCCCGCAGCGACAACGGCGCCTTTGCCAAGCGCCTGATGGATGAGCTTGAGAAACCGCACGAAGACGATGACTAGATCGGATCCGGTTTAGGCTGTGTCCTTCGGATAACTCAATCGTCCCCGCCGGTCATAGCCACATGACACCCGGACTGAGGCATCCCGCTCCAGGCGCAGCCGTTCTTCGGTATCGCGCCAGGTAGTGACGTCCGGTTCCATCAAAGGTTCTGGTCCCCGGCATCCACCGGTTTTGCCGTGAAATTCCTGCCAGACTGCTGCGCTGCATCAGATCAAAACGGACTCGTTGAGAATACCCAGTTTTGGGGGAAAGAGCGTGGCAAAGTGCACGCGAATCAGCGGGAAAATCAGGTTCATCTGGGAAAACAGCCATAAGCGGCCTGTCCATGAACTTCAGCCGGAATTCATACTCGAGAATCACAAAACGACTGGCAAAGCCCTGGTTAAGCCGCAGGTTTGCGGCGCAGAAAAGAATAGACGACGAAAGCCAGAGACGGCAGCAGAAGCAGTGCGCCCAGCATGTTGGCCAGGAACATGAAGGCCAGAAGAATACCCATATCAGCTTGAAACTTCAGTGCCGAAAAGGCCCAGGTGCTGACGCTGATCGCCAGGGTCAGGCCGGTCACCAGGACTGCGTTGCCGGTCACGCGGAGCGTTTCCTCGTAGGCTTCGTGCAATCCGAGACCGTTTTCATTCAACAACGACCGAAAGCGGCTGAAGATATAAATGCCGTAATCGACACCGATGCCGACACCGAGTGCGGCAACCGGCAGGGTCGAGATCTTGAGGCCTATCCCCAACAGGCTCATCACCGCGTAACCCAGAACTGACACCAGAGAGAGCGGCAAGACGATACAAAAAGTCGCGCGCCAGGAACGGAAAGTCACGAAACAGAGGACGATAATGGCGGCATAGATCCACAGCAGCATCTCGGTCTGTGCGGCCTGCACGACCTCGTTGGTTGCGGCCATGACCCCCACGTTACCGGTGGCAAGCCGGAAACGATGGCGCTCGCTGTCATTTTCGTCGGCAAAGGCCTTTACCGCATCCACAACCCGGGTGACGGTTTCCGCCTTGTGATCCTCGGTAAAAATCAGAACCGGCAGGACGCTGCAGTCCTTGTTCAGCAGACCGGTCGAGGTCTCGATCGAAGACACCGCCTGGACCATGGTTTGAGGATTCCGGGGCAGCACCCGCCACTTCAGATTTCCCTCATTCCAACCGGCGTTGATCACCTTGGCGACCTGCGGCATGGAAATGGTCGACTGCACGCCGGGCACATTCGCCATCCGCCACTGGAAGAGATCGATGCGATCCATGATGTCATGAGCAATACAGCCGTCCGGGACGGTTTCCACGATGGTCGTGATGACATCAACACCGATCGCGAACTTGTCGGTCACGACGGCGGTATCCCTGTTGTAGCGCGAATCCTGACGCAGTTCCGGAACGCCGGCATGAATGTCGCCGATCTTCAGGTTCGGAACCTCACTCACCCCCCAGACCAACAGCAGCAGCGCAACGGCGATACTGCCAAATGCCACCTTGGGATCGGCAACCCGCGCCAGAAGGCGCCAGAGCGGCGCGCGGCGTCTGGCGCCTGCATGCATGCGTTTACGGTAAGCCTCGCCGAGAGTCACGTAGGACAGCAGAACCGGCAGCAGAATCAGATTTGTCAGGATGATCACCATGACGCCCAGACTGGCAGTCACCGCCAGTTCCTGAATGATCCGGATGTCGATCAGCAGAATCGTCAGAAAGCCGATGGTGTCGCTCAAAAGCGCCACGCCACCGGGCAGCAGCAGACGACGGAATGCTGTACGCGCGGCACTGAGACTGTCGGCGCCGTGATAGACCTCGGCCCCCACCGAATTGATCATCTGGACACCGTGCGAAACCCCGATGGCAAATACCAGAAAGGGCACCAGGATCGACATGGGATCGAGACCGAAACCGAAAAGCGTCAAGAGCCCCATATTCCAGACCACCGCCACCAGCGAGCAAAACAGCGGCAGAAGTGTCATGCGGACGGAATGGGTAAAGAGGTAGACAATGGCCGCGGTGATCACGAAAGCGATGGCAAAGAAAAGAATTACCCCCAGGGCACCATCGGCGATATCCCCGACCGCCTTGGCGAACCCGATGATGTGAACATCGACGTTGTCGTCGACGTACCTGTCGCGAATCCTGCTCTCGAGCTGAGCGGCAACCTTGAGGTAGTCGAGGCGCTCGCCGGTCGCGGGATCGATCTCGACCAGTTCGGCCGAGACCATGGCCGCGGTGAAGTCGTTGGCAACCAGGCGGCCGACGACCCCGGACTTGAGAATGTTTTCCCTGACTTCGGTGAGATATTCCGGGGTCGGCTTGAACTCCGCCGGGATCACGTTGCCACCGGAAAAGCCTCCCTCGACGATCTCGATGAAGCGGACGTTCGGCGTGAAGATCGAGCGCACCGTGCTGCGGTTCACGCCAGGCAGAAAGAAGACTTCGTCGGTCACGGACTTCATCGCCGAGAAGAACTCGGGGGTAAAGATGTCGCCCTCGCGGGCGCTGACCGCGATCAACAGCCGATTGGCACCACCGAACGCTTCTTCATACTCGACGAAGGTCTGCATATAGGGATGCTGCAGCGGCAACTGCTTTTCAAAACCGGCGTCGATCCGCAGGAGCGAAGTCTGATAGCCCATGAAGATCGTGACCAGCGCGAAGACGGCGAGAATGATCTTCCGGTATCCGAAGACGAGTGCTTCGCCACGGGCAACGATTGGCGATCCGGCTTTAGCCATCGGCATTCCGCCTTGTGAGCGCGTTTCCCCTGATATCCGGGCGGAACGGGCCATCCGGCCGGAACATCCAAACCATCATCACTGCCCCGAACCAGAAGCCGGACTTCCGGCCGCGTTACCAAGAAGTGAAACACCACTTTCCCCAACCAGCAGCATCTGCCCGTCGGACAGGGACAGCACTGTGCTAAAGCCCTCGCGTTTCAGACCGCCGATGAGGGAAGCCGACTTACCGCTGTCCCGGCTGATCAGCAGAGTGCCGCTGAGTCCGACAATCGCAACATCGCCGTTCCCGCTTTCGGCCGCCCCAAGGAGCGAGGCCGTCACACCGGTTTCGATTTTGCTCCAGCTGTCCCCGTCATCGACGGAGCGGAACAGGTTCCCGCGTAAGCCGAACAGCAGCAACGTGCCATCGGACAGGCCGATACCTCCGAAAAAGCTGCCTTCGTAAGGCGTCTCAAGCCTGGACCAGCTTCCTCCCCGATCCCGTGAGCGCAGAATTGCCCCGAACTCGCCGGCCAGGATAAGATCACCGTCCGCCGTTTCGAAGAGACCATAAAAATGCGGTTCCTCGTCATCGATCCGGCGCCGCTCCCAGGTCTCACCGGCGTCAAGGGTTTCCAGCATCAGGCCGTAAGCCCCAACAGCGAAACCGTGCCCGCTGTCTTCGAACCAGACATCGAGAAGCGGTGCCTCCAGCTCAGGCTCATGGTTCTGAAGCTGCCAGCTCTGGCCGCCATCGTCTGAATGCAAAATGACCGCGTCGTGACCGACCGCCCATAGATGCTTCTGGGCCGCCACGGCATCGTTGGGCGACGCCGTAATTGCCGTCAGCATGGAACGGGTCGGAACGACGATCTGAGTCCATTCCGATGCTTCCGGAACATCGGACACCAGCACATGCCCCCGGTCACCAACAACAATGAGCCTGTTTCCCTGCTGCGTGGCATCGAGCAACAGGGATCGCGACGCCAGACGCGCGATTTCGGATTTCGCCATTGCCGCACCGGAATTTTCATTCGCCTCCTGTGCCACGACAACAAAACCGGAAAAGACACACAGAAGGACCGCAACGAGTGCGGCAAGACGAAAAGATCGATGAAGCCCAAAGTCGAGGTTCAGTGGCATTGATGATCCGATTGACGCGCGCGCTCAGGCCAGACAGGCAGGATGTGTGGCCTGTGACGCTTCGATCGGGGAACGGTCCCTGAAGATATCAGGACGAACAAGCTATGCTGCCCCTCGCCAATTTGAAAGACATCCGGGCCTGACACAAACTCTATCGGCGGCCTTGGCGCCGAAGGCCCTCAGGCGTGAATCCCTTGACGTCGATGTCTTCGTTGAAGACTTCAATCTGATCCTGGTTGTTCAGACCGAATGCCAGATAACGGCCGTTCTGCAGATCATACTGTGTCATCATGGTTTCCCACAGAAGCGGCACTTCATAGTAGTTGATGCTGTGCGCCTCGGAGACGCGCCAGATTTCACCGCGCCCGTCGTACTGATCCGCGGCCACAATCTGCCAGCTGTCTTCGTCGAGATAAAAAGTACGCCGGGCATAGACGTGACTGGTGCCTTCCTTCAGCTTTGCATCAACGGCCCAGACCCGGTGCAGTTCGTACCGCATGACGTCCTGGTTGAGATGGCCCGGGCGGATGATATCGTCATACTGTAGCGAGTCGCTGTGAAGTTTATAGGAATTGTAGGGCACATACATTTCCTGCCGCCCTTTCAACTCCCAGCTATAGCGGTCGGGGGCGCCGTTGAACATGTCGAGCTGATCGCTGGTACGCTGACCGTCCGATGCGGTTCCGGGATTGTCATAGGCGATATTCGGTGCCCGGCGAACCCGCCGTTGCCCCGGATTGTAGGTCCAGGCCTTGCGTGGCTCCCTTTCCTGATTCAGCGTTTCATGAACCAGAAGAATAGTCCCCGCAAGCCGGGCCGGCGCCGTCACTTCCTGCAGGAAAAATCCAAGCCGGTTTTCGATGCTCTCGATCGAGGCACCCTCGTGAGCATAAGCCAGATAAATCAGTTCATCGATCTTGACCAGGTTATAGTCGCCGCCGGAAGTCGGCGAAACCTGACCGACGATCCGTTGTACGGTATCCCCGCGATAGCGCATGAGATGGTTCCAGACCGCATGCAGTCCCTGCTGCGGAATTGGAAAAGGGATGGACTCGCGGGCATTAAGGACACCATTGCCGTCTTCGGTCAGTTCGGCAGTGGTGGCATTCCCGATCGCCCGGTCATAAATCCGTTGCGGATAGGATGCGCTGCGCCGGCTCGGATAGATGACCATCTTCCAACTGTCGGGATAGCGCTTGAACATTGCCAGCTGTCCCGGAGACAATTTGTCCTTGAACTCTTCGACGTTGGACGCGGTGATCGTTGCGATGGGTACGTCCCCGGCGAAGGGATCGGGGTGATGCATTCCCGGTTTGTATGATGCGGGTGGTGAGGTGATTCCAGCGTCCCACGCCGGGATCGTTCCCTCCGCATTGCCGGCCCTGATAGCGCCCAGCGGCGTCAGTTCCTTACCCAGTCCGGCCGCTTCGTCCGAAGTCACCCTGGCGAAGGCCCCCGGAGCAGCAAGCATAAGCACAAGGGCCCCGCAAGCGAGCGGCGTTGATGCCAGTTTCATAAAATT
>Ga0214472_10001147_pt1 | contig 30413 bp, 41 predicted proteins | sample RVTome_6_FD_207662 | JGI IMG/M metagenome (GOLD analysis project Ga0214472, IMG submission 207662) | Soil microbial communities from uranium-contaminated site in the Upper Colorado River Basin, Wyoming, United States - RVT140D175 | ecosystem: Environmental > Terrestrial > Soil > Contaminated >...
GCATAAGGCAAAAGGGTTTTGAACCACGGGAGATAGTTTTGTTTAGATATCATTTCAAACACCATCATTCTATCAAACAAAAAAAGTGGTCCATTAATGGCGTATGTACCACTAATGGACCACTTGATGTACCAGTTCGATATTTGTGTCGAACTCCAAAAAACAGAAAATCGGCAAGCGATTAGATTTATTATATAATATCACTTGCCGATTTTCAAATGGTGGAGGCGGCGGGAGTCGAACCCGCGTCCACCTTCTGTAACCCCTTTATTTACAAGGGCTTACAAAGTAGGTGATCAACATCCGATAAACACTTCCATTTTTCCAGGCTGCAAAAAACCCAAAAAAGAAGGATAGCAGTGACCTATATCAGAGAGATGACGATAGCCGAGGGCCTACGTGTCGGCTACACGGAAATTGATTGCTGATTAAAGCGCAGTAATTAACTTAATTATAAGTAGGTGGAGCTGGCCGGAAGGATAGTATTGTCCTTTGTAATGGAGCGTGTTACGAATAGTGTGATTCGTCACACGTAACACGTATCGTGATATTCGTAACACTAGTTAGGAAGTTGATTAACTATTTGTCATTATAATATATAACAGATAAAAATGGATCAAAACCGCCGAAAAAAAATTTAGGTCACCCCCCCCCTCTCAGAAAAAGGTGATAAGGTGAGGAAACGATTTTTAGGCCGTAATAACGATGGAATAACAAGGAGATATTAAGAAAGAAAAAAGGTGAGGATTTGGTGATTAGAGGTGAGAATCCTCACCTTTTTTATAACTTTTTTTAAAAATATAACTATCTAATATCATTACACATCACTTTTTACATCACCTTGAATCACCTAATCCTCACCTTTTTGGAAATGCTATTTATGGCTGTACATTCGGTTACTTATCCCTGTTATTTTCCTTCTCCTCACCTTATCACCTTTTTCTGAGAGGGGGGGGTACCTCAGTTTTTTTGCCTTTTCTCTTGTTGTTAGGTGTTAGGTGCAGATCGATGAAAACAGGCGTTGCTGTTCGATGCGCGGCAACATGCGTATTTTGGCAATGAGCTGGTCCGGCAGATCCAGGGCGGAGGGGCTGAGGGTGTGGGAGAAAGCAAGCTCCATGACGAACGTGTGCCCGCACAGCGGATTTGAACAAGTACAGTAAAGTTTTTTAACTGAATCAGATTCCTGAACACTCGACTGAATAACGGCCACTTTCTCACAACGATTACATCTGATTCGCATAATCAAAAACCCTTGGAACTCATATTAACTGATAATAGATTATACAATTTTTACTCAGTTTTTTCAAAGCTTATCGCATTGTTATTGCTTAATAAATCGTTAATTTGCAGCAAGTATTTTCTGAGCGGTGCTATCTCGTTTTTCTCGTAAATGACAGCCGATTTTGTCACGTCCCCGAAGCCTCCCCTTGCCTCTGCCGGGACGATACTTGCAAGTGCCGGTGGTATCCGGTGGGCGGCTATGATGTCGTCTCGCGAGATGTTTTTGATTTTCTCCAGATCATCCCTTGTTGAAAAATCTCCGACCGGAATAATCTGCACGTCTTTTTCCCGCCCATTTGGGATATGCAAAAACATATTCCTGAAATTGCCGAGCTTCTTGGTGGACTTGACGGCATCGCGTATAGAGTTTTTTTCCGGCTCTCCAAGAGAGGCGGCTGCAGAATAAAAGATGTAGCCGACATGCGCGCCGTTGAGGTAGTAGCGCCTGCGGAAAAGGGTTGCATCCTCATTGAGCAGCATTGATTGGATCGCTCCCAGGTATGACGGTATGCCGTAGATAGTTTGAGCTACGTCATAGTTTTTCATATGCAGCACTTCGCCGGGCTTGAACTCGGTCTTTGAGCCGTCATATTCAATCATGCAGTATTGGTCCTTCGTCTTCATTCTCCGCATATTGATTGCCGGAAGATGCCGGAGGTATACGACTTCCCCGATAAGGTTCTTCACCTTTTGAAAATAGGCGTTGCAGAAGGTGACAAAATCCGTGGTAAACGGCAAGATTTCGGAAAACGGCACAGCCGGAGAGAGGATGATGTCCTTTAGAATCATATTCGTTTTGAATTCAAGCAGCGGTCCGTGGTAGGCATTGGCACCACGCAGCCGGGCCAGACCCGAGAGCGAGACAGGCGGGGAATAATACGAGCCGTTATCCAACAGGAAAACCCCAAGATAATCGGTAATGCTGCCATTGATGACCGGCTCGGGATCCCCGAAGGAAAAGGCCATCGATTCCTCTTGTTTCGCTGCTATCTGCTTTTTTTTAGCCATTGGAATTTGTCCGTTAATATAAAATTTTACATACACTCGACAGTAGCCATTGATACCTGATCGTGACTGATCGGCTCGTTGGCCAGCGCATGCATGATTGACCAGGCCACGTCCGCATGGCCGGTTGTATTTGTCCTGTTTGCCGCGTAGGTGATCTGGCCGCCTGGCGTCATGATTTTGCGGATAGTCAAAAATGCATGGGCGATGGTGGTTTCCTGTGCATCCCATTCAATCCGTTTGGCTTCAATTACTTCCTGAGCTTTTAAAACCATGTGGCTTTTGGTGCTGACTGAATAATGGATAGGTGTTGCCTGCGGATAGAAATTTTTAACTGTGTCATAAACTCCTATTCCTGGGCCGGTAATATCGATTCCCATGTAGGAAAAATTAAATTGTTCGCAGAGCTTTTTAATTTCCGCAGCTTGCCATGTATAACTTTTATCGACCCACTTGAGCCGTTTAATAACCCTGAATTTTTCGCCTTTGATAAGTGGCGGTAAAACGACAACAAAAGAGGCGTCATCACGTACTCGGCTGGGATCGTATCCACCCCAGACAGGACGGTTACCGACAGGGCGGGTTGCATTATTATCAACGTCATGCCAGAGACTGGAATCAACGGCGCAGTCCTCCAGATCCACAAAACGGAATACGCCGAAAGTGTCATCGACAAACAGGCAACCAAATAAATTTTTGAATTCATCAGGGCTGTATTCCAGAATTAAACTATCCCGGTCAAAAAGATTACAGCCGCCCGCCTCGGCATCGTCCAGGGTAATTATTTTTCTGAAGGTATTGTCAGGGCAAAGAATACCGGATTGCATTTCTTTAAAGCCGGGAAACTCAACCCGTTTCTTTTTAAATCGCTGGTTGTATCTTTCCCCTGTCCATAAATCATATGCGTCATGAGTGACCGCCGATGGAGTTGAAAAAAGAGTCTTTCTCCACTTTTTATGAGTCGCCATGCCTGACGCGACTTTATAGAGTTCGTTGAATTTTTGTATCCAGAAAAATTCGTCGATATAAACGTCACCTGTATAGCTCTGTGCGGATTTCGAATTGTTTGATAAAAAATGGAGTTCTGCCGGACCACTGGCAGTATGCAGAACCATCGGATTTCCAGACAGATCAATATCAAAGTGCTGCCTGGCGATTGAAATAATATACCGGCGAAATACTTCGGCTTGCGCCCTGGTTGCCGAAAGGAAAATTTTATTCCGGCCGTGCAGGGCGGCGTCTTCAAAAGCCTCTTGTGCAAAATACCAGGTGGCTCCTATCTGCCTGGATTTTAATAACATTCGGGTTCGGTTAAACCGCGCTTCCCGTAGTTCTAACTGGTACTTGAAATATTGTTTGTGAAGCTTTGTTTTAAAGTCGGAGGCGGAAAGTTTAGAGACATCGTTTTTGCGTTTCTTCCGATTTGCTTTTCCCTTGTTGCCGCTTCTTCTTTCTTCATTGGCTGGCGTTGTATTTCCCTTATCGAGGATTCCCCCGGTATTAGGATTAACCGATTGAATTTTTATAATTGAATCGGTGAGAATTTTTATTTCTGCCAGATCAAGCCTTGTTTTGTCTTCTTTTCCGGCAATTAATGACAGCCTTCTAGTTATTGATTCGACAGCCGTTTCATGGATAAGGAGATCATCCCAGCTCTCTTTTATCCGCCAGTCGTAAATAGTGCGCAAAGGTGTATTGAGCAGTTCGGCAATTTCTTTTGCCTTGTGCCTTCTTAAATACAGTTGCTTTGCTGCCTGTTTTATTTCTTGGGGATAATTAATCAATATATTCCTCGCCTGACTTAGACTCCTTTCAATCCTAGAATATCAGCTTTTTTCAGGTGTTCTTTTTATTTCATTTCGATAACGCGAAAATCGAAATGGAATTCGTGTACAACGATGATTCCGCCCTTTACAATTTAATTTTAAAGAGAGCACAGATTTTAAAACTATCATTTCACAGGAGCTTTTTAAAATGCCTTCTTCTCTTGTTTCAGACTGGAAACGAATTGCCCAATCGGGGCCGACAATGGACGGCCGTGTTATTAAGCCGGAATGGCTGATTGATATGGCGGAGACTTATGACCCGAATGTGTACACAGCAATGATCTGGCTGGATCATATGCGCTATGCCTCATATGGATCTGTTAAAGCGCTGAAGGTTGAAAAAGATGGGGATGTGGTCCGGCTGTATGCCAAGATATCGCCGTCCCGTTCTCTGCTGCAGATGAATCAGGTGTGGGAGCAATATCTTTATTTCTCCATCGAACCGATAGAAAACTTTGCCAAGTCAGGAAAATGTTATTTAGGCGGGCTTGGAATGACCGATCAACCGGCAAGCCTCGGGACCGATGAAATGAGATTTTCGAAGATGCCGGGTAGGGAATACACCGCGCGGTATGCCGGCGAAAAGGTTCCCGACCTGCGGGAGGCCGACGACGAACAGGACATAGAACGATTCGGGCAGAAGCTTGCTCGATTCTTTTCAAAAAACAACAAGCCAAAAGAGGACACCGATCTCATGGATAAACAGCAATTTGAGGCACTGACTAATTCACTTACCAACCTTCAGACCGTTTTTACCGGCTTCGCCGAAAAACTTGAAAAATTCACCCCTGCAAAACCGGTTGAAGGTGAAGACAAACCCCCTGCAGCCCAACCCGACGAAGCTGACAAAACGCAGTTTGTCGCGTTACAGACCAGCCTGACTGCTCTTGACGAAAAATTTAACTCTCTCGTTGAGCGCATTGAAAAGATTGCTCCCGGTACCGAGTTTAAGGAAACCACTGCAGCCGCAGGCGAAGCCGAACTTCTCTAATAAAATTACAGGGCATAGGAGAACATCTACCCATGAAAGAAAGCACACGGAAACTGTACAACAACATGGCACTCCGCCTGGCTAAGGCCTACGGCGTCGAGAGTGTTATCATCCCGTTTTCGGCAACTCTTGAAGTTGAGCAACGGTTACAGGATAAAATTGTCGAGCAGGATAATTTTCTGCAAAAAATCAACGTCATCACTGTCGCCGAGATTGAGGGGCAAAATATTCTTGGCAGCGCCTCCGGTCCGTCATCCGGCAGAACGGATACATCCGTTGAAGGTCAGGAACGCTCCCCGAGAGACCTGCTGGGACTCGATACGTTTGCCTACAAACTGTATCAGACCAACTCAGACGTTTACATGAAATATTCCACCATGGACGCCTGGGCAAAGTTTAAGGACCTGGCAGAGCGTTACGCCCGGTATCTGCAGCAACGCATTGCAAACGATCGATGTCTGATCGGCTGGTATGGCGAATCCGCTGCAGCCGACACCGACCTTGTGGCCAATCCTTTAATGCAGGATGTCAATGAGGGCTGGATCAAATATATGAAGGTTAAAAAGGCCGCCAACATCCTCCTTACCGGCACGAAAATGGCCGGTGAAATCCGCATCGGTGCAGAGGGCGATTTTCTCAACCTTGATCATGCTGTCTCCGATCTTGTTGACGGTATCCCTCAATATCTCAGGCAGGATCTGGTAGCGCTCATCGGGAGCGAGTTGCTGGGCATGGAGAAAAGTGCTTTGTATCAAGCCATTGCCTTGAAGCCGACCGAGAAAAATCTTGCAACCGCTTCGCTTACGTCCTTCGGCGGTCTCCCCACCGCTACACCGAATAATTTTCCAGCTCGCGGCATCGTCATCACCAGCTATGACAACCTGTCGATTTATGTCCAGGAAGGATCGTGGAAACGGCACCTGAAAGACAAACCGGAGAAAGACCGGGTTGAGGACTACAACAGCCGGAATGAGGGCTATGTCGTAGAGACTCCTGATAAGTTCGTCGGCGTAGATTTTACCAAGGTCACCCTGCCTGACGGCGCGGGCGGCTGGGCGTAATTTGCTGATCCTGGAGGGGCAACTCTCCAGGATGTTTTTTGAAACCGAGACAGGGACATCGACATGGGTATTATGACCAGCTTCCAGAAACAGAAGAAAGCAGATCCGGGCTATGGCGAGACAGGCAGCGGGTACAAAATTGTTGCCACCATGCCGGGCTCAAGCATCGGCAAACAGCAGGCCGTCACGGCGTTTGAAAAAGAACTGGCGGCGGACCTGGAAAAGCTCTCGTTTATCAGGAGTATCAAGCAGAAAGAAACGGAAAAAGCAGAGCACCTGGTTCCTAAATATCTGCCTGTTGTTCAGACTTTGATTGCTGCCGGTTCGGCTCATCCGCTGCTTGGGCAGATCCTTGTCTGGATGTTTGATACCAAAGACATTCACCAGGCTATGGCCCTAGCTTTTTACTGCATCGCAAACAAGGTTCCGATGCCGGAACGGTTTAAACGCGACCTTCCTACATATCTGTGCGATGTGGTGCTTGATTGGGCTGATGGTGAGTTTGAAGCAGGCAGAAGCACTGAACCATATTTCGAGCAGATGTGTGAAGCGGCAAAAGGCTTTGATCTGCCCGACCAGGTCACCGCGAAAATGTACCGGCTGAAAGGCTTGATCGCCGAAAAAAAAGAGGACTACGCGCAGGCCGTGCTTGACCTGACGGACGCTGAGAAATACGGAGCCAAGGTTAAAACAGTCCTGGCCCGTGTCGCCAAAAAAATGGAGACCGAATCATTCGGTCAATGAGCTCCCACCCCGGTCGAACCGGCGTGGAGGGGTGTCATTCACTTGATACCCCTTCCACGCCGGGACCGGCTTTTGTGTAAGGTTGTGTAAGGTTAAAAGACTATGAGCTTCACAGGTTTTTCAGATGATCTTGACCCGGAAATAGTCGTTGTAAACGCCGACTTCTGGCCGGACATGAACCTTGTCCAGTTCCAATCTGGATACAGGTTGCCGGGAGAATACCGTCAGGAGGTCTTACAGACGCGTTTACAACTGGCGATGCTCTGGGCGAATGGACAGCTCAACAACTGGATGACCGAACAACAGGCGCTCGGTTTTACTGACCTCGATTCTGTTACCGGTTACTCGAGTAAAAATCTTGGAACGGAAAATTTCCTGAAAATCTTGTACGTCCGCGCGGTTTCCTGCCATGCGAAAGCGCTCTTGCTCGCGGATTATCAAACCATGATGCGTAAATCCGATGCTCAAAATGACGCCAAGGAGTCGGAAGATACGGCGGACAGGTGGCATGCAATGGCGACCGATGCAATCAACAGCATCCTGGGCAACCTGAAAATCCACGCGGAGGCGCTGTAATGGAAAAGCTGTCCCTGCTTGCCAAGCACATTGAATCCCTGCCCGGGATTACTCGCGACCAGATGGAAGCTTTTGCCGACCTGGGGAAGCTCATTCCCACCGGCCGGGATCTCGGGCACGGTCTTGAAATCGGCCGCTTTAAGTATGACGCGGTGATATCGATTGAACGGTGTCCGGCTGTGATTGCTTCTTTGCTGCTTTCTTCCTTGTTGGTCTGGCTTGATAAAAATGACCCTGACCGGGATCGATATCAACTGGCTGAACCTGACGTCGATGTCACTCTTGAGGATGAGCAAACGGTTTCCGTCCAGATCACCGTTGAGTTTGATGAGGGTCTGGAAATAGTTGAGGATCCGGACGGCCCGCTGCTTTATGACGGTAAGCGGTGGAAGGTTGCGAGTGTCGTGGTCGATGTCGCTGAAAATCTTGATAGCTTGGAGAAAGCTTAATGGCTCTCAGCCTCACTCTTGATACAGATCCCCGCTCTCGCCTCCGGCTGAATCATCAGCTCGAAGTTTTGTGCATGGGATCGACCAGGCGCAGGGTGTTCTTGCGCCGGATCGGGAAAGAGATTCGTTCGGATTTACGGAAAAACGTCAGTGGACAGAAGATAGTTACCGGCTCGAAGATGGAGCCACGGGCAACAAAGAAGAAAAAACGGATGTTCCGCGCGATGTCGAAAGGGATGGTCACGAAAATAAAAAACGATCACAGCGCCGACATAACCTGGAAAAACCTGGGACAGGCGAAGATAGCCTATAAGCATCACCACGGGGTCCCTGAAAACTTCACCGCGACAAAGGCAAAAAAACAATACGGCGTTCCGGACTATAAGAAACAGGCAACACCGGCCCAAGCCAGGGCCTTGAACAAAGAAGGGTTCCGCCTGCGGGTGGCACGGAAGAGAGGCAAAGGCAAAGCCGTATTGAAGAGGGTTCCGCAGAAGTGGATCCAGGACAATATGACCGTCGGCAAGGCGGGCTTAATCCTCCGCATGATGCGGACCAATAGCCCGCGCGGAAAACAAAGCTGGAAAATAAATGTACCTGCCCGCCCGATACTCGGGGTCTTACCGGCAGACGCGGACAAATACCTCACTGCAATGGCCACGAGCATTTTGCAGGATACTAAAAGAGCATAAGGAGAACCGACAATGCTTGGATCAGTACAAATCAATAAGCTCAACCTCATTCAAGGGGCGCTGCCCGATGTTGAGCGGCATTTTCTTTTTATCGGAGATTGCGCGACCAATGCCGGCAGCATCCTGACAATTGGCCCTGACACCGACCTTGACGCGGCCCTTGGGGCTGCTGATTCGGTTTTGAAAACTCAGGTGCTGGCAGCTCTGCAAAATGCCGGACAAAATTTTATAGCCTCCGTCATGCCGATTCAGGCTCCTACCACCTGGGCGGACGCTGTCGATTTTGCTATGGAATCCATCACCTGTGAGGCTGTTGTCCTTGTTGATCCGATTACCGTCAATACCGATCTCGAAGCGATGCAGACCAAAACCGACGAAGTTATGGCGCTGTATATGCGGCCTATCTTTTTCATGGCTGCAGCTCGGGCCATTCTGGTGACCGAGTCCTGGGACGAATACATCACGGCCATTGAGCCGTTAACTGAAAATGTGGCCGCCGATCAGGTTTGCATTGTGCCGTATCTCTGGGGGCATGATCTTGGAGCTCTGGTCGGGAGGTTGTGTGACCGGTCGGTAACCGTCGCGGATACACCTATGAGGGTTGCGACGGGTTCGCTCTCCGGGGAATGGGCTGAGCGTCCGACCGATAAAAACGACGCTGCCATAACCCTGGCTCAGCTCAAACAGCTTGATGCCAACCGCTTTTCAGTTCCACAGTGGTACCCGGATTATCCCGGCACATACTGGGGTGACTGCAACATGCTTGATGTCCCTGGCGGCGATTATCAGGTGGTGGAAAATCTGCGCGTCATCCAAAAAGCCATGCGGAAGATTTACCCGCTGGCCGTGGCTCGGATCGGTGACAGGCGGCTGAACTCCACCCCTGTTTCCATCGCTGAAAATAAGTTGTTTTTCATGCGTCCGCTCAGGGCAATGGCTAAGAGCGTGACAATTCTTGGTAAAACTTTTCCAGGGGAAATCTACCCGCCGACCGACGACTCAATTGAAATCGTTTGGATGGATAAAACGACTGTGCAGATTTATTTGACGATCCAACCGTACAACTGTCCGAAGAGCATCACAGTCAACCTGGCGCTTGATCTGTCGAGCGAGTGATAACGGTCAGGCAGGTTTCATATTTAAAACTCTCACGTAAGGATCTGAACAATGAAAAGAGTGAGTAATTCAAGTTTTGCTTTCACTTTGGGTGATTTCAAGCTTACCGCCGAAAAGGCGTCCATCTCGATTGAGGATGGCCGGAAAGTCGTCAAGGATGGCGGCGTTCCCAATGGCTACGTTGACGGAGAGGTCGGGGCGTCAGGAGAAATAGAGGTTGACGCTGCAGCGCTGTCAATCATCGCCGAAGAGGCAAAGAGCAAGGGGTCATGGCAGGAAATCGACCCGGTTGATCTGATGTTTTACGCCAAGGGAACCAAGGAGGAGGAGAAGGTCGAGGCCTTTGGTTGCCTGCTGAACCTGACCGATATCGCCGAGTATGACCCGACCAGCGATAAAAAGGCTACCACGAAAATTACGTTTGAGGTCACCAGTCCGGATTTTGTCCGCATTAACGGTGTGCCGTATCTGGCTAAAGATCGGACTGAGGGGCTGGTGTCGTAAATGGATTTACTGGACAGGGCTCAGGAGCTGGAAGAGGAGCATCTTGAAAGGTCTCTCGCCTTTCGGTTTGTTGTTCCTGTTGGCCCTGCCCGTGAAAATTGCATTGAGTGCGATGACCCTATTCCGGCCAAGCGATTGGCGGCAATACCTGGTTGTCAATTGTGCGTTGACTGCCAGGCCGAACTTGAGATTGAGCAAAGGAAGCAGCTATGAACCTCCTGATTTTCCGGAAAATTATTTTTATCAATGAACTTGGGGGCGTCAAGGATCGGCTGTACCGATTCAGCGACCCTGACGGCCCCTCTGGGCGGAGTGGTTATAGCTTCGGGTTGTGCCAATTTGATGTTGTTCATAGCCCTGAAGCGGTTATGTGCCTGCGGGAATGTGAATTCACGACTGACGAAATAGCCAGACTGAAATCTCAAATTACGCTTACGCAAGCACTGGACTTTAAACTGGCTGAGCACAGTAAAACCGTTGATAAATGGGACAACAGGCAGCTTGACCAGTGTTTAACTCATCCAAATAACCTCTGTGAGAGGTCCGGGATAATTGCTGACGATAAGACTATGTATCATATCGCAGATTATCATAATCAATTTTACATGAGTCGGGGCGGTAAGTTGCACAGGTTTTTAATTGACTTGCATCGGCCCGTGACTCCTGAAGATATCTTTCGTTTCAAGTTACATACGCGGTGGGGACTGCAGCGCCCGGATGACGTGCAAAGGCGTTACAACAACATAGTCGCTATTTTCGGAGACTGAAAAATGGATCTTGGCAAGATACTGAAAAAAGTCGGCGGTGCAGTTATTAAGGACATCCTCCCCGGAGGCGGTATTGCTTCTCTTGTTATCGATGCCGTAAACGCTTTTCTTCCGGACAATGTCAAGTTGCCGGAGAACGCGACAGGGGACCAGGCTTTGACTGCAATAAGCAGTCTCCCCGCAGAACAACAGGCGGCACTATTGAACAAGCAGTTTGATGTGGAAATAGCGGAGATTAACGGCTGGTCTCAAGTTGTCGAATCGCTCTCGAAAGCGGATGCTTCCGGATCTTCGACCCGTCCTGAAATTGCAAAAATGATGGCCGTGGTGGTGGCTTTTGCCGTTGTCCTGGCAACCAGCACATGGGCTATAGCTGTCTTGACAAACAAGGGCGAACTGCTGGCAAACCTGAATGGCTCGTGGCCTCTGATCGTCACTATTATTGGTACCCCGACAGCCCTGCTACGGGCTTATTTCGGGCTGCGCACAGATGAAAAAAAATCGAGGTATTCAGTGGCCTGTGGTGGAGCTGTCCCGCAAGGCGGGATGTTGGCAAACCTGGCCGCACTGATAAAGCGCTGACATGGAAATCATTGAGATTATAGCCCGTTATGTCTGGCCTGCCGTCCTGGCCTGGAATATTTACCTGTTCACGGGACTCCGGTCCCAAGAGCTCGCTCACATCGAGTACAAACTTTTCGTCGCCGAAAACTACACGTCAAAGGACGATCTAAAAACAATGTTTGACGCTTTCGAACGGCGCTTTGACGACAAATTTCGAATGCTTGCAAAGCTGGTTGATAAATAAAAAACTTTTATGGGAGACAGAAGATGAGTGAAACAATTGTCATGAATATCAACGGTGAACGTGTGTCGTTTGACATCACGACCGACAACCATGAACGCCTGATTAATGAGATGATGCCGAACAACAAAGTCGGGCCCATGCATAATTTCCTGGTCCGGAGCGTGACCAAAGAATCAAAAGAAACGCTGATGCCGTTTCTAAAAAATCCCACGTCGGTAGTCACTATCGGGCAACATCTGATTGAAAAGTTTATCCCCCAACTGGAAATAACCGTGGGGGAGTAGAACGGGTGGCGGAGAGTATTGAGCGAAATGCTCTGTCCCAAATGGCGGTATTCTCCCGCAAGTGGTTCCCCGGGCGCGAAGTGACGACTCGGTCCATGGGGGAGGCCGTTTTTTTGGAAAAAGATTTTTGGGCAAAACAGAGAATAGCGATACAGAGCGGTATTTCCATGGCGTTTAAAGGGTAAACCAGATGTCGTCAATGTTACAAAAATTGCTGTTTTCCGTAGGGCTGCTGGATAAAGTTTCCGGCCCCGCAGGCAAAATACAAAAGACGCTGGGAAACGTTGCCAATACAGCCACGGAAAGTTTTGCTAAAATGGCCGGAGGGGCAGCCGGTGTTGTCGCTTCCAGCTACGCCATGACCTCTCTTGCCACCCCCGCCCATGATTTAAACTTGGCGCTTGGTGAGGTCCGCAGTCTTGATGTAGCGCAAAGCGGCCTTGATGCGCTCTCGAATTCGGCGGTTTCCTTTTCTGTTAAATATGGCGAGTCTGCCGCTGATTTCGTCAAATCATCTTATGATATTCAATCCGCTATTGCCGGGCTGCAGGGCAACGAGCTGGCTTCATTTACCAATGCCTCCGCCGTTCTGGCAAAAGGTACCAAGTCGGATGCCGGGACCATCACCAACTACATGGGCACCATGTACGGCATTTTCAAAAACTCTGCCGATAACATGGGCAAAGCTGAATGGGTTGAGCAGCTCACCGGCCAGACGGCCACGGCGGTGCAGATGTTTAAAACCACCGGTAGCGGAATGGCTGAAGCGTTCAGCAGCATAGGGGCAAGCGCCACGGCGGCGGGAATAGCGCAGTCCGAACAGATGGCAATCCTTGGCACGCTGCAGGCGACAATGACCGGCTCCGAAGCGGGAACAAAATATAAAGCGTTCCTGACAGGTGTCGGCGAAGCACAAGACAAGCTTGGTCTTAAATTTACCGACTCTCAGGGTAACATGCTGGGGATGGTCGATATTTTGGGCAAGCTGCAGGGTAAGTTCGGCAGCACCTTTGATGTAGCCGAATCGGACGCATTGAAAAAAGCGTTCGGCTCTGATGAAGCTGTTGGCATGATCAAATTGCTAATGGCGGACACCACCGGTCTGACCAAATCAATTGATGCGATCGGCAAAGTCACCGGCATGGAAAAAGCCCAGAAGATGGCAAAGGACATGGTCGATCCTTTCCAGCGCTGGAACCAGGGGATTAACGCGGTCAAGATCGGCTTGGGTCAAGCATTGTTACCAATCCTCTACCCACTGAGTGAAAAACTGGCAGAGGGCGCAGGCTGGATCCACAATTGGACTCAACGCTCTCCGATGCTGACAAAAGTTATAGGGTTTACGGTTATCGGGGTCACGGCCCTGGTTGCCGGTTTCTCGATTTTCGCTATCGTCTGCGGGATGGCAAGCATGACTGCAGGGGCTTTCGGGGTTGTTATGGCGGTTATTACCAGCCCTATCACCGGAATAATTCTTTTGATTGGCGGACTTATCGCAGGAGTGGCCGCGGCTGTCTACTATTGGGACACGTTTAAGGCAAGCATGGGCGACACGGCATGGGGCCGAATGTTGATTTTTATCCTGGAAAAGATCGGATCCGTTTTTGCGTTTGTCTGGGACTCCTCGGTCCAGAGTTTTATGCAGTGGGGCGAAGCGATTGAATCCATGGTCATGCCCTATCTCAACATGCTCTCGGATGCTTTTGCTTCTATCGGTGACGCGGCCAATTGGGTGGCCGAAAAGTTCGGTTTCGGTGATGACAAAGTGGCTGCGCCGGCGTCATCGCCTCACCTTGATGCCGCAAAAAAAGCGGAGGTCTTGCCGGGTGGGGCTTCTCAATCTATCGCCACCGCTGTGAACAACAGCAGCAAGTCCGAATCCAGGTCTGTCAATATCGGCTCGGTGACCACGAGCCGACCGCTGAACGCCCAGGAAGTCAACAACATGGCACTCATGGCGGGGGCGTGATGAGCGAGATAGATAAATTTTTTGATCTACTCATAACAGACGATGACCTGACGCCGGATGCCGCTCGAAATCCTGTCATCATCTCTGATCGTGACGTTATCGCGCAGGATCTGGTTCATATGATCCGTGAGGCTGGCTATCTTCCGCCATTGGTCGGCAACCGGAATCGGGACCTGACGGAGCGGACGAAAGTCGAAATCACCCTGGCGGTTGATAATGACTATAGAATTGTTCCGGGATCCGCGTATATCGATGAGCCGGAAGACGGCATTTTTTATCTTGTTGCCGACACCATTGATTTCGGGCCGGTGCAAATATTTTTGGGGGCTTAGATGGCTGACTCCGTTTACAAACAAATGGTTATTGACGCCGGGATCCCGACCACGCAGGCAGAGATGCAAGCGCAGTGGAACGCGCTGAATGCGGCGGAAGATGTGCAGATTGCCAATGATTCGAACTGGTCTCCCTTCTGGCGGTTGATTTCGGCGATTGTGACCACGCCGGCGCAATGGCTGGTTGATCTGCTGATTACCTACGCTCTGCCGAATGCCTTTTTAAAAGACGCGACCGGCGCATGGCTTGACCTGTTGGCCTGGGCGGTGGACGTGGAAAGAAAGGCAGCGACGAAAACGGTCGGCAAGGTGCTTGTAACAAAAGAAAATGCTGCAGCCGAAACGATTATCGAAGCGGGAATCTTCATCGCGACGAACGCTATAAACGGGGTGGTGTACCGGGTTGTGACAACCGTGCAGACAACCATTCCGAGCGGGACGCTGACGGCTCTTATTCCAGTCGTAGCAGAACTTGCCGGGACGGCTTACAACCTGGGGCCTGGCTATTTCTCGATATTGCCCGAGCCGATTGCCGGTGTTGCCTCCGTGACCAATGACTCAGACTGGATTGAGACTGCCGGAGCCGATGCGGAATCGGATGCTGCGTTACGGCTTCGCTGCCGGAATCAGTTTTCGGCGGTTGGGCAGTATCATCATGATTCGGCATACCGGGCCGACATCACGCTCTTTGCGGGGATTCAGGCTGATTATGTCTGGTTCGAGCATGGCGCGCCCAGGGGCGCGGGATCGGCAAACGCCTATATCATGATTGACAGCGGGGCACCATCTCAGGAGTTTGTTGACGGGATCAACGACTATATCACCACACAAGGCCATCATGGGCATGGTGACGATATGCTTTGCATGCCTATGCCGCTGACGCCGTATTCCCTGGCTGTCACAGTTTACTATGACAGCGTCCTTACTGCGGATAGGCAGGCCGCACTACAGACGGACGTTACCGATATTATCCGCTATGCGTTCAGGGAAAATCAGGATTACACCGGAGTTACGCGGACAATGCCGTTTTCCCGGTTCAGCTTTTCCCGGCTGGCCGATGAATTACACCAGCGCCTGCCGGATCTGATGAGTGTAGCCTTTTCGCTGCCTGATATTGTTGCGGCAATGGAGCTGGCTACGCTCGACCCACTGACCGTCACACTTGAGGTTGCCTGATATGAGCGATCCGGTTCTGCCAAAACTTTCCTTGCCGGTATGGATGAGCAAGGGCGAGGTTGGAAAGCTGGCGGCTGCGGCTTATGCCTGGTTTTCCCTGTTGGTTTCTTATGCGCTTTGGCCGCTGAAACAGCTCGACCCTATGGCCTGCAGCGAGCAAGTCCTTAATTTGGTGGCCTGGCAAAGGGACATTACCCGTTTTGCCGGGGAACCGCTTGCTCTGTACCGGTTGCGCGTAACACATGCCTATGCCAACGCTGTTGACTCCGGCAGTGTTGCCGGGTTCAAGCGGATTTTCGAACGGCTGGGTATTGGCTATATCGAGATAGCGGAACGCATGGACGGCCTTGATTGGGATGTCATCAATATCACCATGTCTGACACTCAGCTTGCCGAGAACGAAAGTCTGCTGGAAGTATTGATCCAGCATTACGGCAGAACGTGCCGGCGCTATGGCTGGAATATTATTACCCCGATACCAATGGAGATTCAGGTTGTCGAATTTTCCAATGAAACGATTACGTCACTGGCTATTCTGGAGGAATAACGAGCATGAGCAGTGCAATTACCAATGTAGGACAAACGCGAATAAACCAGCTGCGTGGCGAGGAATTGCCGCTTGTCATTGATAGGATGGTCCTTGCTTTAATCCCTGGGCTTGATCCGACACTGGCTGTGGACAGATCACAACAGATGCCGGACCCTGGGGATATTGTCCATACGGCAATTATCGATGCTGATCATAAAGGCTATGTGGATCCGGATCAGGTTGTTTATTCCATCATTCTTGGCTCGGATGTCGGTGATTTCTCTTTCAACTGGATCGGCCTTATTGAGGCGGTGACCGATACGGTTATCGCAATTACCACGACTCCGGAGACGCCGAAACGGGCAACGAATCTCGCAACAAACACAACCGGCAACAACATCACCCGTAATTTTATGATTGCGTTTCAGGACGCGCAGAATCTTACTGGTGTCACGGTTGCGGCTGAGACATGGCAGTTTGATTATCAGGCTGAGTTCTCAGGCCACGAAATGCTTGTCGTTGATCCGACCCAAGAAGGTGCTGATAAAAAACATGTAACAGATAGTCAGGCTAAGGTCTGGCAGGATCATGTTGGAGACCAGATTCATACTCGGCTTGCAACAGAAAATATTGCTGGCCTAATCGAGTTGGCGGCAGATGCTGAAGCACAGGGGCTTGTTGCTAATGATAAGGCTATCACTCCCGCGACCCTGGATTCGGCGTTTAAAGGTGCGAATCAGTCGGAAGGAGCCCCTCGATACCAACGGCTCCCTGGGGGCTTTATTCTACAGATCGGAAATGTCATCAACAGCGCAACACCAACTGTTTCAACTTTGGTGACATTTCCAATTGCGTTTCCAACAGTATGTTTTGGTGTGCTGATAAGCAATAGGTATTCATCTGCATCAGGTATTAGTTTCGCGGCGACGGCAGAGACAAAAACAGGCTTTTCTTCCACATGCAGCGCTGCTAACGCCGGTGCAGTTTGGTTTGCACTCGGTAAATAAAAACAAAGAGGTATTGTATGCTTTACGCAAAATCCACAGGTGGTTTCTATATTAACTCAATCCATGGTGACACCATCCCATCAGACGCCGTTGAAATAACCGACGAATTGTATTCAACACTTTTGACGGGGCAGGCGGAAGGCAAGCAGATATTTACCGACACAGAAGGGCACCCTTTTTTAGTAGTTCCGCCAGGGCCAACCGATCTCTACAAAACCGATGACGGTGTCAATTGGATATTTGATATTGATACTGCAAAAAAAAATCTATTTGCTTCTATCCAAGCCGAAAAAAAACGAGTCAAAGACGGAGGCTTTCCGCTTGATGGCGTTCTGTTTGATTCAGACGATGCTGCAAATATTGCCTACCTGCAGCTACAAGTTAAGCTCAGTTCAACTCCTGACTACACTATCCGATGGAAAGCAAGCGCAGGCGTGTGGATCACGATGGACGCCACGCTTTTTACAAGCGTGGCTGCCGGTCTCGAGGCGCATTATTCGGCTTGTTTTGCCTGGCAGGAAGCAAAGGAAATAGAAATAGCCTCCTGCACAACTGCGGCTGAACTTGAGGCCGTGTCCGTGGTTTTTGGGGAGTAACGACGATGCAAGATCATTGCACCTGGTGGCCCGACCTCTGGTATGGCGAATGCTGCAAATCCCACGACGAAACGGCACCGGACGAAAAAATTTCCTGGATCATGCAAAACTGGTGGCTGGCTTATTGTGTGTGGGCCTCAAGCTACAGTCCTAAAAACTGCGACACCGCCTGGAAGGTCACGTGGGGGCGATACATTGCGCCTGTCTTGATGTTCCTGGGAACAACAACATTCGGCTGGTTCTGGCGATGGAAAGCAGCCGGGGAAAAAACACTCAACGAGGCCTTGCCATGATGCAGCTCGATAGTTTTAAAATCCCGTGCAAAAATCTAAAAGTGACCGGCAGCATGGAGTTGCGAACAGAGGACATTGCCGGGGAAACATCCGGTACCGACGTTGTTGAAAAAGGCATCAAACCCAAAGTTATCAGGGTTTCCGGTTCCATTCCGTTTGCCAAACAACAGGAACTGAAAGACCTGGTCAAAACCGCTGAATCAAAAAACGACAAAGGCGAGCAAAAAATTTTCACCATCACCAACAGAACCGCCAATGCCGCGGGGATAAGACAGGTCCGTTTTGTTGAGCAATTGAGCTGGAATGAAGCCGATACTCTGCAGATGTGGGATGTCTCGTTTGCCCTGCAGGAATACATGAGTAATCCTGAACGGGTCGAAAAGCGGAAAGACACCACCTCCCCGGCGAACACAAGCAGCAAATATTCACAGGTGCTTGACCAGGCCGGGAAATTATGAAACTGGTTAAAGAACTGTCGATCAATGACAAACCGGTTGGGCTTGTGGCGGAGCATGTTTACCTGGACATATCCACCCCGGGACGCGCTGATTTTACCGTACGAAACACAGCGCCTTTATCCGGCATTGTCCATTTTGCCATAGGCGATGCCGGCAGTGGTAACCTGATTGATTTTTTCACCGGCTTCATCGTCCGCAGCAACACAGTTGACGGTGCACAGCAGCGTATATTTTGCCGCGAATTATCGGCGGTGCTCTGGTCAACTCTTCCTGTTTCGATTCGCAATGCATCCATGTCTGATGTGCTGGGTGTCTACGCTCGCAAAACTGGACTTTCCTTTGTTAAGGTTGGCAAGCCCTACGCCACGACACCCTGCCCTGTTTTCCAGACTATAGCAAATGGGATTCACGGCCTCGATTCCCTGGGAAAGGTATTCAATATTCCTAACTTCATTTGGCAGCAACAAGGGGACGGGGATATTTTTGTCGGCGACTGGAACGATAGCCGGTGGGCAGGAAAACCATTTTCTGTCGATGAAAGTTTTTTTCAGGATGTGCAGCTCGACGGTACAAAAACATTGCAGGTACTGCCGGGGTTGCGCCCTGGGGTAATGCTCAACGGTCAATACATTACCAGTCTGCAGCTCAAAGAACATTTCATGGTGGTAACATGCGAGAAGCGATTAAGCGTATAGTGTTGAGGATGTTTCCGGAACTGGCCGGAGGGTACCACCTGGACCGGTACGCGCGGATTATCAAGATATCGGATCCACCGCCTGCAGGCGTAAAGTGTGATCGGTTCCGCCCTTACTTTGCCGCAGACATTGAAATTCTTACTCCGGACGGCGAGCCGGTACCGGATTTTCCAAAGTTTGAAGCGGTTCCACTTCCGGTTCCTGCAGGCGGAAATAGTGAAGGCTTTTTTCTTTGGCCCAGGCCAGGCACAATCGTAACCGTGAGATGGATTGAAGGACGCCCCGACCATCCCGTTATTCAGCACATTTACCCAATGGGTTTGACGCTGCCGGCAGTGCCCGATCACATGGGGAGATGGCAACAAAAAGAAGGCGTCCATCAAACCATCGATCCCTCCGGCAACTGGGAAAGAAAGACAGATGTGACAATTTCCGACATTGCAACCGAGATTCAAGAAACCGCGTCCGGATCCAGAAGCGAAACAGTCGGAGAAAATTCAACCGAGACTGTCACCGGATCCAAAACAACGACGGCTGCAGCCTACCAGGTAACGGCACCCACCATCACAATCGGCGCTCCGAACGGAGGGGCAAGCCTGCTACCACTCATCACAACTGCCCTGAATGATATTAAATTGGCCCTCGACATCATAGCAGACCATACCCACCCAACGGACAACGCCATAAGCCCAAGTTCAGGAGCTATACACGGCAAGGCTACTAATGTCGGCACAAGCAACGCCTCCATACAGACCTTGCAATAAGCCTCGATTCACCTCGGCCGGAAACCTCTTTTTTTTGTTCCGGCCGTTGAAGCATAAAAAATAAAAACCGCTGAAAGCCTTTATCAATAAGCCTTCAGCGGTTTTCTTTTTGCAACAGGAAAAATCCAACTTTTGCCAAACTCTGCAATTCCTTGCAAACGTTGCAAGAGCCCATGCCCCCACCATCCCTAGTGGCACCAAAGGATCAACCCCCCACAGCCAACCCTCGCTAATTGCAAAAAATAGCTCCAAACGCGTCGAAGGAGAGGTGTGGAGGAGTGATTTTTTTTTGGGGTTCGGGATTTTTTTTGATTTTCCTGCCACCTCCATTGCTGTCATGCCCCTTTTCGCTACACACGTGTGTAAATGTGTTGACATTATTACACACGTGTGTAATTATATATCCATCAACAGGGGAGAGAGATGAAGAAACAGAAACTAATTAAAGAGCTCAAGGCAAAGGGGGCCAGTTTCGTGGGACACGGTGCCAATCATGAGATATGGGAAAGTAGAAACGGCTACAAGTTCACGGTTCCGCGGCACACTGAAATTAAAGAAGGTCTGGCTAAAACGATTTTGAAACAAGCAGAAAAATAGGAGAGAGGGCTGCAAGGCCCTTTATATTACCATGTTGAAATATTATGCGATTTTTCATCCTGCCGAAGAAGGTGGCTATTGGGTGAGCTTTCCGGATGCAGAGGCGGTGAACACCCAGGGCGACACCCTGGATGAGGCATTGGATATGGCGACTGACGCCCTTAGCGCAATACTGGTTCATGGCCGCAAAGGCCGTGAATATAGAGAACCATCAAGCTATGATATAGTGGCCGCTGAGGCCGGGCCGGGAGATCTGGTTTTTCCGGTAGTGCCGAATGAAAAGATCATGGAGGAATACCGCCCGAAAAAGCGGGTTAATGTGATGCTGCCGGTGGATCGGCTGGACACTATCGCCGACATTATCAAGGAAAGCGAAGGCCTCGACCGTTCGAAGTTTATAACCCAGGCTATTGATTACTATGTCGATAACCTGGGTCGGGGTGATCATTCTGCAAAGGCATGAGCTGCTTTCACTGCTTTGATAAAATCCGCTTCGTTTATGATGAGTGTATTGCAGTCTGGGTTGTTGGTTTTATTTCGCATTACACCTTCTATTTTCCTGCCATATGTGGAGTAGATCCATGCTGGTGAAGACTTGGCTCCAATGACAAGATAGTCAAGGGAGAGCACTATGCTCTTGTGTGGAATACCGCCGAGTTTGGCTACAATATTAGATAAATCTATTCTCTGCCCTGATGCGGCGGGGCCGGTGAAGCAAAAAATCTTATTTATGAATGTAATATCTGGATCTGATTCACAAATTGAATTTATGGAATTAAAAATAGGGCTGTCACATTTAAGGTACGATTTGTTTTTGTATTTTTCGTCATGGATAGTCTGATCGTCAGCCCTTTGTTCTATAAAGTCTGTAAAAAAATCAAGCAGAAAAGCTTCTTCCTTTGCGTCAACCGTCCCGTCCTTAAGGATTTTCTTGATATGTTTTCTCAGATCTTTTAACGGCCACCAATCTGCATATGCGTCATATTTTTTCAGCCATACCTGTAAGCCAAGAATCTCTTGCGTATTTATTCTACTGTCGGCAACAATTCCAGTAACCATGCCGTGCAGGTGTCTTATTATCCACGTTATGTCATCCATAAAGCCAATGTTCTGCCCAACATCTTGGCAAATTTCGAGAAGGATCTCCTTTTCTTCATCATCAATCACACCATCGGCGATAATCGCGAGTATAAGGGCATCCAAGCTTTTGAACGGTTCAAGGTCGTATAAGCTGCTATGACTTTCTATCCAATCCCCGAGAGCTACAATCTCTTTGTCGTTGAGCTGGTTGTCAAGCGCAATCCCCTGAAGGATCCCGTATAAACGTTGAGTTGTTTTGTTGATATAGTTTTCTGATGCTATGGTCATGCTTCAACTCCATGATTTATATTTATTATTACCAGGCCACCGTACCGTGACCTCATTATCCGGCAACGGCGGATAACCAAACAGCCGAAGGAGTTAGCGGCATACACAAAATTACGTGGACCTTCGCCTGCAAGTACCTCTTCGCGGATCTGGTTGAACCGCTCCGTAAAACCATCAATAAAAAAGGAAGGGAAAAGAGTACCTATCACTTCCTCAGTTTGCAGGATTGGAGAGTTTACCATGTCCGTCACTTGCCCTGACTGATCAGTCAAAAAGACGGTACCCGGGAACTCGCGATAAATTGAGTTGTGCTCTATTCGTTGGTCCCTTCCTTCTGTTGTTTGAACCCCACGTTCTCTTTTTGTTTGCCGCCTTTTTCGATGTTTTCCCAATTTGTTGCAGTGGCCTTTGCTGCCTCATAGGCTCCGGTTATGTAGGTTGCCACCATCTCGAAGGCTTTTGGACTCATTCTTTCCAATTCGGCTAAGCGTTTGGTGATTTCTCGGCCACGCTGCCAATCTCTAAACTTCACGTCATCATCTGGCGAGAAGTCGTCTACAGCCATCATCTTAAGGACTTGTAGTGGACCAAATACAATCGCAACGGCCTTAAGATGGAAAGCATTTACAGGCTTACCACGCCTGATTTCGTTAATAAAACTAGACGATTTTCCTATTGATTTCGCTAGTTTTGTGGCAACACCGCGCTCAGAATCAAGAAGTGCAATAAAGTTTGCAGAAAGATCTTCTCTATATTTTGTTCCGTCTATCGACATTATTTATTTGACCTTAGTCGTCTATGGTGATACAACGTTATTAAGTTCATTATTTAGTTTAACTCAATCACAAAAAGAGAGCCGTTACAATGAAAAAGCCAATGTCCGCAATCGAAATCAAACACGCCCTTGCAAAAGCAGGCTCCAGCCAGGCCGAGATAGCAGACGACCTGGAGGTATCCAACTCACTCGTTAGCCAGGTGATCAGAAACTCATCTACCAGTCACCGCGTCCGGTGCTATATCGCTGATAAAATTAAACTTCCGGTTGAGGAGGTCTTTGAAATCAAAAAGAACCCGACCAAACCCGGCCCGAAACGTCACAAAACAATATAAGACACCAATTTTCCACAAATTATTACCGTAAATTAGGAGAAAGAATCATGTACGACGCTGAACAGATAAAGGTTCTTGGAATCGTCCAGGAAACGGTCAAGGGCCACGGTGTGAAGATGCTTGCGGACAAGCTGCAGATCACCCCACAAACTCTTTACGCCGATGTCGATCCAAAAAGTATCGGCCGGAGAACAAACAAGCTCGGTCTGCTTGACTGGCTGGTTACCCTCAAAGAGACAAAAGACTTTTCCAGCCTAGAGGAAGCAAACAGGTTGTTCAACCGAATTGCCCTCCCTATCCCCCACCCAACGGAGGTCATGAACGAAATGAGCTGGATGTCGTTTTGCGCCACAGTCGCCAAGGAATCGGGCGAAGCGGTTGCCGAGCTCGCCAACTCCATACTCGACGGCGACATGAGCAAATCGGAACTGGCACGATGTGAAAAACAAACCATGGACGCACTCGAGGCGTTCGCCGGTCTTTATCTGGTCATCAAGAACCGCAGGCTGCAGGGACAACAATAATCTAATAGGGCGGAGTGTTTGGGGTGGGGGCCGCAAACAAGCTCAGGGACAACAGAAAGGAAGAGAGAATGAGCAGCACACAAGTAGCCTACACGGAAGAGCACATTGAATATATCAAACAGGTCCTCGTCAGTAACAGTCAGACCATCGCTTTTTTGCTTTTGAGCCTGGCTGAAAACGACATAAAGATTCCACCCTGCACAAGTGCCGACGAAATAGCAACCTGCCTCAGAATATTAGAGACGGAGGCGCAATATGTTTGACGGTAACGATTCGAGTCGAGCGGACGAAATCGTTCGGGCTCTGCTCCAGGACAGCCGCTTCAACTTCACCGACCGGAGCGGATATTTACGGCAAGGTGTTTGTCCGGATTGCGGCAAGAAAGAACTCTATGTCCGTAAATCCGAACCGTGGCGCATCGCCTGCGGCCGGGAAAACAAATGCGGCTCATCATGGACAACCAAGGAGCTACTGCCTCAGTTGTTCGAAAACTATATCAAACGGTTTCCCCCGACATCAGAAAATCCAAAGGCCACGGCGGATGCATACCTGACCGAGGATCGCGGCTTCAATATGACCCGCTGCCGGACTTGGTATGATCAGGAGACTTACAGGCTCGAAGGAAATGGGGAGGCTGTGCCGACCGTCCGTTTTTATCTCGACCAAGAGCGAACACGATATTGGGAGCGATTAATCGGCAAAACCAAAGCCGATGGACAAAAAGCCAATATCGGCGGAAAGCGAAAACCAGACACGTCCATGTTCCGTGGCGATGCCTGGACCCCTCCGGGACAGGAACTACAGCCAGGTGATCAGTGTTACATCACCGAAGGCATTTTCCACGCCATCGCCCTCGAACATGCAGGGAAAAAGGTAGCTGCAGCAATTTCCAGTGTAAATTTTGCATCCAACCTTATCGAAGCCAACAAAGGAAAAGACATAACCTGGATACTTGCCCTGGACGGCGACAAGTCCGGCCGGCGGTATATGGAAAAGCACCGCAAGATATTGCTTGAGATGGAGGAAAAGGTCGAAATCTGCCTCCTGCAAAACGGTCAAAAGGATTGGGACGATTTTTGGAAGGAAGGGAAATTAAACGACAAACTGCTTGAAGAGTGCCTTTACCAGGGAACCCTCTTCACCTCGGAGAGCGTCGAGAAAAAATGCTGGCGAATCTTTTGTAAATTCCCGACCAAAACCCACCATGTCGTTGATTTCCGAAACGCCATTTATTCCGTAAAGATCGATTCCAAATTTTCGTCAGAGCTGCAGGAAATGGGTATCAATCTGGAATCGGATAGGGGCCTGGATATGTTCAAGACCCATTGTTCCGTTGATATGTCCTGTAATGTTTCCCCAACGTTTTTGTATATGGAAAAAGATTTGCTCCTTGATGAGCAAAAATACGTTTTCCAGATCGACTATAAAAACGGCACCAACTCTAAAATAATGGGCCTCGACGGTACATCGCTTACCAGCGGCGATGCCTTCCATAAAGCCCTGCTCAACAACACCAACGGCGGACGCTACACCGGCGACAGCAAAACATTTTCTATTCTCACCAAGAAGTGGCTGGACCGGCGCATGCTCGAAGTGCAGTCCATCCCTTTTATCGGCTACGAAAAAAAGTCCAAAGCATACGTTTACCATGACAACGCTTTCCAGTCCGGACGGAAAGTCAAACTCAACGAACATGGGTATTTCGAGATGAGCAATATTGGGATCAAGACCAGCCTCGGCGCTGTTGTTGTTAAAACCGATGGCGATTTTTCAACGGAGTGGTTGCCCAACTTTATCAAGGCGTTTCACTACCAGGGCGTGGCCGTTTTGGCCTTTTTTCTCGGTACCCTGTTTGCTCAGCAAATAAGGGAAAAGCACAAAAGCTTTCCTTTCCTGGAATTTACCGGGGAACCAGGCTCCGGAAAATCCACAGTCCTTGAATTTTGCTGGAAGCTGGTAGGCCGGGATGAGTACGAAGGCTTTGATATTGCCAAGTCCACCCCCGCAGGAAGGCGGCGAGCATTCAACCAGGTTTCGAACCTGCCGATTGTAATCATCGAATCCGATCGGGACCGGGGCGACAACGAGAAACGCCCTCAACAATTCGACTTTGACGAATGCAAACCTTTTTATAACGGCCGGTCAACCGGTACCCTGGGTATCGCCACCAGAAGCAATGATGTCGATGAGCAGCTTTTTCAGGCTTCATTATTGATCAGTCAGAATGCCGAGGTGGACGGATCCGAGGCGCTCTTGCAAAGGATTGTCCATTGCCATGTAGACAAAAAGCACCACGGCGAAGGAACAAGGGATCTGGCGAGATGGTTTGAAAAGCAGAGTGCGGCAAGTGTGGGCGGTTTCCTCGAAGTTGCTCTGAAGAACGAAAAGAGAATCCTGGACACCTACTTTACCGCCTTCAAAAAATTTGAGGCCGGTTTATCCGCAACCGATATCAGGAATGAGCGAATCATTAAAAACCATGCGCAGATAGCAGCCTGCGCCCAGGCCCTGACCGTTATTTTCCCAAACATCAACCAGGCCACGATTGACCACTTTTGCGCTTACCTCGAAATCAGAGCAAAGGCCAGAGAAGAACGCATTGCCGCCGATCACCCGATTATCGAGAAGTTTTGGGAAACCTTCCATTACATCAACGACAAAAGCAAAGAGGGCAATGTCCTGGATCATTCAGAGCTCGAAAAAGAGATTGCAATCAACCTGAACAGTTTCCGGGCCAACTGTATCGATTATGGGCAAGAGCTCATCGACCTGACCCAGCTCAAGAAAATTTTACCAGCCAGCAAGCGACACAAATTTATCGGCAGAAATAGATCGGTTTGGAGCAAGCACCTAAAAAAATCAATCAAGTGCTGGATCTTTCAAAAATAATTCAGGAGAGACAATGAGGACATTAATTCTACCAGTAAAACAGATTTATTTTGAACAAATCGAATCAGGCCAGAAAAACGAAGAATACCGGCTGGTAACTCCATATTGGAGCAAACGGCTTGAAAATAAATCTTACGACAGGGTGATCGTCACCCTTGGCTATCCATCAAAGGAAGATGCCACAAAACACCTGGAATTTCCATGGAAGGGCGTAAAGAAGAAGATCATCCAGCATGAGGAATTCGGCCCGGGAGAAAAGGAAGTTTTCGTAATCCCGGTCGGAAAGGAATTCGGCAGGCAACTCAATTTATTTTAAAGGACGGAGGTTTAGCATGACAAGAGTCAGTCGTGAAGAGTACGGGAAAGCGGTTATCGACGCCATCAAGTTAGCCGGGCATGGCACAAGCAGCGGCAGCATAGCGGCTCAAGCTCTCCTGAGTGCATATAACGGCGGGGATTTTCAACTGAATGTAGCCGGGCTCAGTTGTTTGGACCGGGAAAATTTCGAGATTGTGATGACCGTCATCAAAGGGCGATACGACACAGGAATCGAGCCTCACCGTATGCTTAAAAAAGGCAATGAGATATTCAAAGACCTGTGGAAACGCTGGCATGGCTTGTACGTGGAAGAGAGAGGCAAGGTTGACTGCCCAGCCTGTAAAGGTTTTGGCAAAGTTTACCACGATGATGACGACATGGAAGGGCTTGGTTGCGCGAAATGCTCGGGGACCGGACGGGTTTGCAGGTGTCAGGAGCTTTGAGATTATGGAGGATACTTTGAATGAGTTGTCTCTTTTTACCGGATCTGGCGGCGGGCTCCTGGGAACCAAATTGCTCGGATTCAAACATATCGGATATGTGGAATGGAATGAACACTGTCAAAAAGTTATCAGCCAGCGAATTACTGACGGTCTCCTCAATGAGGCGCCAATATTCGGCGATATCGAAAAATTCATCAATGAAGGGTACGCCGGCGCATATTCGGGCCTGGTTGATATCCTCACGGCAGGATTCCCTTGTCAGCCGTTCGCACCCGGAGGGCTCGGACACGCAGAAAGGGACGAAAGAAACCGTTGGCCTGAAACACTTAAATGCATTCGCATTATTCGTCCCCGGGGAATCCTGCTTGAAAACTCGGCAAATCTCATTAATCACGAATACATCAGGCGCATTTTCCGGGACTTGGCCGAGCTCGGGTATTCTGCGCGATGGGATGTTCTATCAGCTTGCATGTTCGGTGCCCCACACACACGGGAAAGACTGTTCATTGTGGCCTACCCCAACGGCGAGCATGGGAAAAAGTGGCTGGGGACTCTCGCAAACAAAATATCGATACCGGAAGGACACAACGGAGAGATGTTTGAAAACTGGATGGGCTCCATCTCCGGAAATGCTGGAAGCGGTGCAGGGGTGGCCGATAGGGTGGAGCGGACTAAAGCCATTGGCAATGGACAAGTACCGCTTGTGGTTCGAAATGTTTTCAAAAGCTTAGTTTGTTAAGGCGGTTAATGAGTGGATAGTAAAGGAGAAAAGTCATGTTAGATGAAATTTTCAAAAGCGTAAGTGAACACATGCACGGCGGTGAGCAGTGTCCTGGTTGCGGATGCATCGGAGAATGTGCCGCGATGAATTACATGTGTGACGATGTGAACGGCGGCAAAAGTAAGGTCTTTATTGCTGCTCTGTATATATGGGACAAGAGTTTCAACGATTCAGAGCAAGTTGCAAAGTGGTTTCTGTCTGCAGGGGCTGATGCGGCGGTTGTAAAAAGTGTCCTTTTTGATAGCAAGAACGGCGACCGGAACGGGTTTTCCCCTGAAGGTTCCCGTTCGTGGAATGTCGTTTTTTCTATTTCAAAGGAAAAGCTGGCGGCTTTTGACGAAAAATTAAAACGTGAAAAATTGGAATCGTGTGGTCTTAGCCACAACCCTTGTCAGGGATGCGAGGCTTTTTATACCGGAGATGACATATCCGGTATGTGTACCATGGAGTTTGAGGGGGCGTGCGCCTGGATCGTAAAACACGATGACGCACTTAGCAGATAACAATGAAATACCCAAACGAATGCAAATGCGGCAAGCCAACCCACGGAAGGCGTGTATGCGCAGCCTGTAAAGGTGAGGCACAAAAAAACGATGGCCTATGCCGGGAGTGCGCTGAAAAATTTAATGAATCAGAGGTCTGTTTTGAAGCAGGTGAACAGGCAAATCTAGGGAGAAAATCAGATGCCGGTATATGTTGATGCACCAATCAACCCTTTTGGCCGCATGATGATGTGTCACATGATTGCCGATACTCTGCCGGAACTCCACGCAATGGCTGACAAGATCGGTATTCAGCGAAAATGGTTCCAGAATAAAAGCAGCGTCCCGCATTACGACATCTGTAAAAGCAAACGGAGTGCAGCACTTAGGCACGGAGCGATTGAAATCGATCGGCAGCAAACTGCCGACCTGATAAGAAAACTACGGCGACCGCTGCAATCAGCCAAAAATTAACTTAATAATGTCATTGACCGATTCAACCACATCAAAGTATATCCTCCTTGTTGACCAACAATCAGCAAGGAGGAATATGTGCATGAAGGGTCGAATCTACACCTCACAAAAATGTTTTAACTGTCAATCACCGCTCAAATATATTGAGGGCCGCGGCTTCCTGCAGTGCGAAACCCACCATGAAATAAAGTGGACAGGATCCTGCATTGTCCGCTTTGGCCGAACTCACACCAAACGCTTCCAAACAGTCATTGAAGCCGAACGTCACCTTACCTACCTTAGAGTCCAGACCGACAACGGCAACTTCGATCAAAGGGAATGGGCAAAGAACCAGCCCCTTTCCTTCCTTTCTCTCCGTGAAAATTTTCTTGAATCAAAAACACGATCCGGTATCACGCCGAAACAAATCCGCCACATAAAACATGTGCTGGATCTTGCCGGGCAGTCCTGGGACACTCTGCAGATTAAAGACATCGCCGAAGGTGAAATTGACGATTTTTTCAGTGCTGATCACGGTATAAGCAACAAGACCCTGTCTAACTGGAAAACCGTGATCCATGATTTTTTTGTGTGGGTTGTTCGCCGGGAAAAAAGAAGATCACAGCTTGAAATGCCGGAATTTCCGGAAATTCATTTCAATATGGAGATGAAAACCATTGTCTCAATCGATGATCAACAAGCAATAATCGAGGAAGTGAAAAGAATATCATGGCAGTACAACTCGCGGATCTGGCTCGGCATCAAACTGTTGTCGATCTATCCAAGGGTTCGTCCTGGGGAACTGTTGAACGTCAAAGAAGGCCATATCAATTTAACAGAGAACTGGATAGTCTTTCCCCAGCCGAAGGAAAAAGAACCAAAATTCATCCACCTTTTGCCCGAGCATTCGGCACTGATAAAAGAAATCCGGAATATGGCCCCGGCAATGCCCAACGTCTATTTTTTCAGACATCTGAAATCAAGGTCAGGTGTCAATGTCGGCGGCAAGTTCGGGCCGAAGTATTTGAATGTCTGGTGGAAAAAGGCTTGTAAAAATCTTGGGATTGAAAGCGTTGCAGTTTACGCCGGCACCAAACACTCTACCGTCACCGCCCTGGGGAAGATCATGTCACCCGAGCAGATCAAGCACAACGTCACCGGCCATACCTCAAACGCCTTCCAGCGCTATTTTCTCCCGGACCATAACGAAAAAATCTCGGCTACCAGGATGGTAGCCGAGATGCAGGGTGATCAACATCTGAACAACATAAAATCAGCTACTAAGAAAGCTAAGTAGCTGATTTTATTCTTCTTCACTGGTGGAGGCGGCGGGAGTCGAACCCGCGTCCGAAAATGCTCCCCTCCCGTATCTACATGCTTAGTTCCGTACTTAAATTTTCGTGCCGGGAACTCAGTCGGAACATAGATTTCCCGGAACTAGTCTGTAAGATCTCGTCCCCTGAAAGACAGGCAACCTTCAGGCGACCAGCCCGTTGAGTCGACGCCCCAAATCCAGCCTTAC
>Ga0214472_10001148_pt1 | contig 30397 bp, 28 predicted proteins | sample RVTome_6_FD_207662 | JGI IMG/M metagenome (GOLD analysis project Ga0214472, IMG submission 207662) | Soil microbial communities from uranium-contaminated site in the Upper Colorado River Basin, Wyoming, United States - RVT140D175 | ecosystem: Environmental > Terrestrial > Soil > Contaminated >...
GATCCTGCCCCAGCGGCTGCGCTACCTCGAGGAAGTCGAGAAATGTAGTCACGACAGCCCATGAAAAACCGCCTTGGCAATGCCGCGAAGGTCGCTTACGCATCCCAACTGCGTAACTTGGGTTAGGATACTGTACCTCCGTCGCCGTGGGCATCGGACGCTTGCTGTCCGATGCATCGCCGCTGCCCCGGCACCCGGGGGCGAGCACCGCGATCACGCCGACGACCGCGCTCGCCGCGACGGGGATTCGTGCAATCCCAATAATCGGGCCGGGCGGTGGTCGTACCCCCGCGCGGCCGCGATTTTTCTCGTTCAAGTTACTCGCACGCCCTTACTCCCGAAGCGAGCCCTCCAGCGCCTTGATCACCGACTCGAACGCGCTCAGGTCCCACACCCGGGTGTTCGGCCCCGTCACCCGGCCCGAATCGAAGAGATTCGCGTCGCGAATCGCACCCGACAAGGACACCGTGATCGTCCCGCGCATCTCGGCGATGTCGGTGATGGAGAACGAGCGCACCGTTTCCGCGGCCGGGTCGTACACCACCTGCAACGTCGCCCCCATCAACTCCTTGCCGTCATCCGCCTCGAGATCGATCTCGGCGGCGTCCTCACCGAAGGCCCGCGCCGCAAGCCGAACCAGGTTTGCGAGGCTCTCCGCATCGTCCATCGTGATCGTCAGCAGCACCGTCCCGTCCGCCCGATGGGAAACCACCGCCCCCACGTCGCTGCCCGATCGCAGCACCTCCTTGATGAACGCCGCCGCCTGACCCGACGCCAGCGTACGAAGCTCATCGAGGTCCGCCTCGAATCCCGACGACACCGCCTCCTTCAGCGTGTTCGGCGGAAGCAGCAGCAGCGTTTCCGCCCCAGGCGGAAACAGCGCCCTCAGCATCGGCTGGACCTCCGGGGCCGCGATCGCCAGCTTGCGAACCAGGATCCAGCCGCTGTCGGGCGAGATCGCCAGCGCCGCGTCCACCTCGATCGGGCCGTCGCCGCCCTCCTGCACGATCACGTGAACGTCACCCGCCACCGAGTCACCCGCGAGCTGAAACCGCCCGTCGATCTGCACCTCGTCCACCGCCACGTTGTCCAGCGAGACCTCGAAGACCTCGCTCCCCTGCACCTGCTCGGTCAGCTTCGCCAGGATCGTCTCTGCCCGCACGGTCGTGCCGTTCGCACTCGGGAAAAACACGCTGAACGCCACGGCCACTGCCGCCGCCAATCCCAGCCCCGACAGCAACGCGGGCCTGCGGAAACGCCGCGAAGCGCTTCCAACCCGCCGCCGGCCGCCGCCCACCAGCACCTCCGCACATCGCGCCCGGAGCCCCAAACTCGGCCCTTCGGGCCGCGAGCACTGCCGCCCCAACTCCCTCAGGTTCTTCTCGAAATTCTCGTCCATACGGTCGCGGTCCATCATTCACCGGTCCTTTCGTTGCCGCGCAGCCTCGCCCGCAGGCGGCTGCGGATTCGGTACAAGCGGGATTCAACACTTTTGACCGATACGCCCAGGTCGCCGGCAATCTGGGCCGTCGATCGCTCGTCGAAGTAGAAGTCGAAAATCAGCCGCTGCTCCGCGGCCGGTAGATCCGTAATGGCCGTCATCAGGTGCGACAGTACCTCGTCGCGAAGCACCGCCTCGCTCGGAAGCGGACCCGATTCCAGCGCCTTCGCCACTTGCGGCGCCGCTTGCGTGTCGTGCAGGGGCACGGCGCTGCGCTTCGCCGCCTGACGCCAGTGCTTCTTCAGGAGGTTCCGGGCGATGCCCCGCAGCCACGCCTCGCACGCATCCTCATTCCACGGAAAACGCCGGTGGCCCGCTGCGATCTCACACGTTTCCTGCATGAGTTCGTCAGCCGCGTGCCGGTCGTTCCCCGCGCGGACCAGGATGAAGCGGTAGAGGCCGTCGCATGTTCGTTCGAACACCCGCCGAAGCCGCTCCGATCGCGACTCCTCCACGCTGACGCTCATTCCCGGTGCCAGGGCCGTCGCAAGCGTATCCAAAAGCTCGTGCTCCCTCGGAAGTACCGTTCCTTCTACCGGTATTCTGCGCCCAACCCGAACAATCCCTCACCGATCCGACGAATTCTTGCGCCATGCCGCCGCCCGCCCCCCGCGCTCGCCACCCACGGCCGAAATCCCCCGTGCCGAAAGTCCCCGAGCCCACGCCGCCTACCCGAGCATGAATCCCCCCGGTTGCCCAACCGGTCAAACCGCGATATGAGTAGCGCCCCGAGTCACATTGACCGTTCTCGTCGCTATGGCACCGTGGAATCAGGGGCTTCTCCGATGGCTCGAGAAAAGAAAAACACACGAAAGCAGAAGGCCGGCGGCGCAGGCCGAACGACGCAAGCACGTGCGACGCGGACCGGCGCCGTCCCCGACAAACCCGACGCGGCCCAGGGCACGAAACGGCCCTCGAACGCCGAAGGTGCCGCCCGGACCGGACGGCCGAAGACCAGGCCCGCCGCGGACGTCGTCACCGCTTCCGGCCCCACGCTCGACGACATCCGCCGCCGTGCCTACGAGATCTACCTCCGGCGGGGTGGGACGGGCGGCGATCCCGCCGCCGATTGGCTACAGGCCGAGCGCGAACTCCGCGACGAGATCGCTCTACGAGGCAGGTAGCCCGGTCGTTACCGGTCCGGCGACACCGCACCGCGTCGCGAAGTGACCCATAATGAGACGTGCCGGCGGACGCCTGCCGGTGTCCCGCGTCGGGTTGCCGGCGAATCCGCGCTTCGTCGCGGCCACGCAAGGAGCCCTTTCCCAGAATCCGATGAGGAGGTAGTCTCCGTGCAGCGCGGGCCGGTTGCGCGACTTGCATTTGTGGTGTAGACAGGCGGGCCCCGTGCACTCGCGGCGCGCGGCGTTGTGCGTCAGCGGTCGACAAGAGCGTGGCTACATGCAGGAACCCGCCCGGATCGCGTACTTCTCCATGGAGATCGGCCTCGGCGCCGAGATACCGACCTACAGCGGCGGCCTCGGCGTGCTCGCCGGCGACACCATTCGCGCCGCCGCCGACCTCCGCGTCCCCCTGGTCGCCGTGACGCTCCTCCACCGCAAGGGCTACTGCCGGCAGCTTCTCGACTCCCAGGGCCACCAGACCGAGGAGCCGGTGCATTGGGTCGTCGATGACTTCCTGACCCGCCTGGACGCAACCGCCTCGACCACCATCGAGGGCAAAACCGTACGCATCGCCGCTTGGCGATACGATGTCAAAGGTCAGACCGGCTCCAACGTCCCCGTCATCTTCCTCGACACCGACCTCCCCGAAAACGACGAGCCCCACCGCGGACTGACCCACCATCTTTATGGCGGCGATCAACGCTACCGCCTCTGCCAGGAGGCGATTCTCGGCATCGGCGGACTGCGCATGCTCGAAGCGCTCGGCTACGCCGACATCGAGCGCTACCACATGAACGAAGGCCATGCGAGCCTGCTGGCGTGCGAGCTGCTGCGAAAACGGATGGAGCCGGCCGGCGGCGAGAAGCTCACCGATCTCGACATCGAGGCCGTGCGCGAGCGCTGCGTGTTCACCACCCACACGCCGGTTCCGGCCGGACACGACCAGTTCCCCGTCGAAGTCGTGCAGCGCGTCCTGTCACCGCGGCAGGTCGCCACGCTGCGCCGCCTGTCCTGTGTCGACGGCGCCCTCAACATGACCTACCTCGCCCTCCAGCTCAGCCACTACGTCAACGGCGTGGCCAAGCGGCACGGTGAAATCTCACGGAAGATGTTCGCCCCCTACGCCATCGACTCCATCACCAACGGCGTGCACGTCCGGACGTGGGTCGCCGCTCCGCTGGCCGAGCTGCTCGATCGGCGAATCCCCACCTGGCGCGAGGACGCTTGCAGCCTGCGCAATGCCCTCTCCATTCCCAACCACGAACTATGGCAGGCCCACGTCCGCTGCAAGAACGAGCTCATTCACTTCGTCAACCGCGAGACCAACGCCGGACTGGATCACGACCACTTCACCATCGGCTACGCCCGACGCGCCGCCACCTACAAACGCGCCGCCCTGTTCTTCCAGGACGAAGCCCGACTGCGCAAGATCGTCAAAGGCGCCGGGCCCATCCAGGTCATCTACGGCGGCAAGGCCCACCCCGCCGACGGAGGCGGAAAGGACGTCATCCGCCGCATCTTCCAGGCCCGCGATCGCCTCAAGGACCGGATCAAGGTCGTGTACCTGCCCGACTACGACATGGACGTCTGCAAGCTCATGGTGGCCGGCGTCGATGTCTGGCTCAACACGCCCGAGCCGCCGCTGGAAGCCTCGGGCACCAGCGGTATGAAGGCGGCGCTGAACGGCGTTCCCTCCCTGAGCGTCCTCGACGGCTGGTGGGTCGAAGGCTGGATCGAGGGCACCACGGGATGGGCGATCGGCCGCACCACCGACGGCGGCATCGACGCCTCCGACCGCGACCAGGACGCCGAAACCCTCTACGACAAGCTCGAATACGTCATCCTTCCGCTCTTCTACGAACAGCGCGAGCGCTTCGTCGACGTCATGCGCCACTGCATCGCCCTAAACGGCTCCTTCTTCAACGCCCAGCGCATGATGCAGCAATACGTCCTCAAGGCCTACTTCTGCTGACCCGCCGCCGCCTTCGCGCCGACCCAGCCGAAAACCGCGATGCCCAGCCTCCCCCCTTACCAAGGGGGGATTCAGGGGGGTTGGCCCCCAAAGGGGCGATTCGATGCCCAGCCTCCCCGCGTCCGGTAACGGTAAAGCCTCTGCTCTGCCCTTACCAAGGGGGGATGCAGGGGGGTTGGGCCCGAAGGAGGGATTCGAGCGGGTTGGCCCCGAAGGGCGGATTCACGGGGATTGCCCCCACACGCCGCCGGCGGAACAACGGCTCCCCGCACGCCGACGGGTGTGCCCGACAGTAGCCGGCGGTCCCCGAAGCCACCGCCGGAAGACCCCGGCCCCCACGACTCCCCCGACCCCGAAGGGGTCGCATCCCAGCCGCCCATGCCCTGTAAGGGCAGCCGATCGTAGCCCAGGGCAACGCTCTGGGCACGCATCCCCCAATCCCGAACAAGCCCTGCAAGGGCGACCGAAGACAGCCCAGGGCAACGCCCTGGGTACGCATCCCCCAATCCCAAACAAGCCCTGCAAGGGCGCCACCTCCGCCCAGCCCGGCGGCGTAAGCCCCGGGGACAAGGCCCGCCCCCGACCCAAAGCCCCGCCAGGGGCGACACTCCGGGCCTGAAGGGCTCAAAGAAAGTAGCCGTAGGCCAGCGCAGCCCCGCCCACGGCCGGCCATCCAATCAGAACCGCGCCAGGTATGAAGCGGCCCGCCCTTCGCTCAAGCCCTGGAAGGGCGCCCCAAAACACCCCATGCCAACGCCCTGGGTACGCATCCCCCAATCCCAAACAAGCCCTGCAAGGGCGCCACTTCCTCCAGCCCACGGCGCAAGCCGTGGGGATCGAGCCCACGCGAAACAAACCAGCCCCCGCCAGGGGCGACACTCCGGGCCTGAAGGGCTCAAAGGAAGTAGCCGTAGGCCAGCGCAGCCCCGCCCACGCCCGGCCATCCAATGAGAACCGCGCCAGGTATGAAGCGGCCCGCCCTTCACTCGAGCCCTGTAAGGGCGCCGCAAAACAGCCCATGCCAACGCCCTGGGTACGCATCCCCCAATCCCAAACAAGCCCTGCAAGGGCGACCCAACCTCTACGTTGGTGACCCACCCTCGCTGGTGGATCCCGTACTGTCTGGCTCTGTCGCCACGGTCTCTTTGCCTGTGCCGAACACGTCTTCGTTTATCGGGCTGTTCGTAACCGCGTGCAGCAATCGAGGAATGATGTCCGCGGAAATTCGAACCTTTGTATCCACCGTCACGCTGACACAGCCACTCTCCGTCGGCGGAAGTAATTCGACGTCCGGAAGGTCCGCTTCGTGAGTGAGTGCGCACCTAAACGCGTGGTACAAAACCCCCTCCATAAGCACCAAGCGCGGCTGTCCGGCCCGACGGTAGAAGTCATCATCAACCCGCGGAAGCTCAGGGATCCCAGTCTCATCGACGGCGAGCGTCGAGCGGTTCTCCGGCATATCCACGGCAACCCAGAAGTCTTTCGCTCCGCAGAGCCGCGGCATCTCCCCGCGAAGGAACGCCTTGAACCGCCGACCGCTGTGCTTTTCCTCCGAGAATCGCTTCATTGCCGTCGCGTCGGTCGCACACAGCGCCAGCAGGAATGACGCGTGATAAGCCCCGAAGTTGAAGCACCCCATCGATGCGGATACCACTTCTTTGAGTACCGCCGGTCTTGTCACGTTTCACGCCCTCCCATCGCCTCCTCCACAATCCCAATTTCCTCGTCCGTCAACCCGTACAGCTCGTACACCAACCGGTCAATCCGCTGGTCCGTCGCATCAATCTGCCGCTGAATCGCCGTCGTGTCCGTCGGCGTCCGCGACCGTTCCGCCCCAACGGGGCGCAGGACTGTAGCCACGGGTGAAGCGCCGTAGCGCCAGCGACGAAGCGCAACCCGTGGACAGCGATCCCAAAAACCCCAGCCGCCCCAACGGGGCGGAGGAAACGTGCTCGAGCCGTATCGCCGGTCCCTTCCCCCGCAGAGGTCACTGTCCCGTCCCCTCCTCCACAATCCTTATCTCCTCATCCGTCAACCCGTACAACTCGTACACCAACCCGTCACTCTCCCGAACCGTAGCATCAATCTCCCGATGAATGGCCGTCCCGTTCGTCGGCATTTTCACTTCGGCGAACCACAGGAATACGACACCATCCGCCGCGTGCACCACGTCACCTCCCCCACGGCCCCCTTCACTTCGAGTCGGCTCATCCGATTTGGCGCCGCTTTGCGCTCGAACTGAAATGTCAGCCATCGAACAGGCTCGGCGTCGCACCGCAAATCAGCCCCGTCCTCAATTCTGGCCAACGCTCAAGCAACGGCACCGCAGAAACCCGCCCCAGCTCCCTGGGCTCAATCTTGTGTAGCCCCCCGCCGTAGACCCGGCCCTCGCCGCGCAGTTCATGACCCGTGATTCTCCCAAGTAACTCGTGTACCCCGATCGCACGGTCCGGATGGTCACGGAGCATCGCCGCCAGCGCGCCGCGAGGATAGAGCATCAGGTACAAGTTCGTCCCGATCGCATCCGATCGGTTCAATATGAACCGGAACGGCTGCTTCTCGTCGGCCCCGCGCCCCATGTAGGTGCATAGAAACGGGGCCGGCTCGCGACGCTCCTGTTTGTACCACGGGTGCCGCTTGGTGACCAAGTACCCATCACGAATTCCCGCCGCCTCTGCCGTCCCCAGGTAGTTCCACAACCGGGGGTGCCGCTGCCGCACAACGTGCTCCGGCAAATCGCAGTCAATCACGCAGAGTGGGTCCGCAATCCGCGGGTAGCCGTCCTCGCCGGAGTCGATCACCGTTACCTTGAGATGTCGCGGGCTGGGAAGAATGGGGCGCAAGTAGCGCCTCGGAAGCCCGCGTGCCTTCGCGTCGGCTCGCTTCAGAACGAAGAACTTGTTGCTCCCCGTCGCGATCCCGCGTTGGATCCGGAACACATCGGCCAGCGCCGGGCCCGCTCCGTTGTCACCGGCACGACGATCGTTCGTGGCGTGGTTTGGGTAGCTCGTCCATTTGTGCGAACGTTCCAGGGTCTCCAATGAAACACGATCCTGAATCACCGGTTCGCCGAGGTTCCCGCCGAAAGTGAACTCGACGCCGTGTCCCATTGGCGGCGGTGTTTTCTTGAACACGAGAACCACGGACGAGACTAATGCGTCGTCGAACTGCACATTGTTCGGATCAAAGCGATGCACGCGAAGCAGCGACACGCGTTCGGTAAGAAATCGCCTCAGCGCTCGGCCGTAGTTCACGTCCATGAACTCCGATGGGATTAGCCACGCGGCGAAACCGCCCTCCTCCATCCACGCTGTCGCGAGCAACAGAAAGTAAACGTACAACCCGGCCAGCCCATTGACCGCGATGCCCGTCATCCTATACGACAGGTGTTGCAGCCGTTCCTTGTCCTTGCGGTCCAGGTGATGATGCCGAACGTACGGAGGGTTGGTCAGGATGAGGTTGGGGCGCTGTGCGAAGATCGCGTCGTCCGCCAGGCGAGTGAAGTCACTGTGGAACACCTCCAGACCTGCACGGCTCCAAAGCTCTCGCGCAGAGTTGCAGAACTCCCCGTCGATCTCCACTCCGACCGCACTTTCGATCCGCGCGGGCCCAAACGCGGCCAGAGCCGCGGAAAAGAAACTTCCAGTGCCGATAGCCGGGTCGGCGAAGCGCACGTTGCCATTTCGCAATCCGCGCAGCGATCGAACATAGCGGGCGACGTCAACTGCGAGCGGATAGGGCGTCGCGAACTGCCCGAGACGATTCCTGTCGGCCGTCGAACGTCGCGCGTCGCTGAGCTGCTGAATTGCGCTTCGCCTCGCCTCTAATCCGGCTAGTTCCGATGCAGGTGTCACGCTCATATCCCCGCCCTCGAAAGGTCGTCGATACGGTGCTCCCAAACCTAGTCGATCCCCTCCGCCGCTTCGTAGCCGAGGTAGTCCGTTCCGAAGTAACCGCAGAGGAAGAGTAGGTATTGGACGCTTTCGCCGTAGGTCGCCCGAAGTTGTCGGAGTTTTGTCGCCTCCTCCTTCCGTCGCTTGTTCGTATTCGTGAAGTCACCCGCGGACTTGGCCTCGATAAGAATCGGCAGCCGGTCCCTGCGCAGCTTCTTTGGCTGTATGACAGCGTCAACCGGAACGTTGATGCGGTACGATTCGCCAACCGGAACGTTCATTCGGTAGGCGTAAGTACCAGCCACCATCTCCGTCAATGCCGTGCCCGTCGGATGCGCTTGTGTCCTATAGCCCCGCGCGTCGAGAAACTCGCCGATCAGCCTCAGTTGTCGGGTTTCCTGTGCATTGCGAACGATGGGATTCGCAACGGCGCTGCAAAGGCGATCCGCAACAATCGTGGAGGCACGCATCCGCTCATGCTGTGTCGGCTCCTTCTGGTTCTCGAGCCAGGGGAATAGGTCGCGATCCAGCAGCCGCTCAATCACTCCGCAGATCGAACCCAACTGACGATCCAGCGCCGCGGAACGCATCTTCGTCGGCAGCTTACCTTTCTCCATACGCTTAACGAGGTTCTTGTTGACGTCGCAAAGTCCGATGAGTCGATCGACCGCAAGCGGCGGTGCCGTCGCCATGCGCAGGCTCGGCAATGCTTCCGGATGCGCTTTCAGCACGTCCGCACCGAGGCTACGAAGGTCGCTCGTGGCAAGCAACGCATCCTTGACCCGCTCGGTCGTTTCCAGCCGAGTTGCACGAAACGCCTCCGGTGCGAAGCGCATGAACCATTGGTTGAACCGGTCGACGGACGCAGCCACATCCGCCTTCCACCGCCGCGGTTTATCGGCGTTCAACAATCTGCGCGGCATCCCGACGCTCCAAGAGCCCAACGAGGGTTCCGAACGCTATCCTACCAACGCCTTCCCGCTCGTCAACCGCATGTGCGTTCCCGATCCGTGGCTCATGGGCGTCCCACCCCAGCGCCTTGAACATCGGGTCGATGAACTCGCGCCGAACCTGCGTCTCGTTGTACCCGGGCCGCTTGTACGTCTCCCGATGCAGCTCGAACCGCTCGATCAGGTCAAGAACCGACCGCGGACACGACGGCGACTTCAGCCCACCCGAATCGGACATGCACCGATGATAACTGCGGCTTTAACCCGCCCGCAACCGCCGCGAGCCGTTCTCCCGATCGTCAGGCCCAGCCCCTGACGCCTGCCGCGATGTTCGCCGAACTCCGCTCCGCCCACCGTTCGTGCCTCCTTGCATTGCATTCCTGCGAACTTTGCCATTGACCGCGCCGTAGGTACGGTATATGTTAGGACGCAGGGCGCCGGGCGCTGAAACGAGCCTGGTGCGGCACCACAGCCGGGCGTTCGGGTGGCATGGGCAAGCAGCAACTTGCCCGTGCCCCACCGCGCCTCCACGGGCAAACGAGTTTGCCCATGCCACCCGGCGATCGACCCGGAGCTTCAAGTGTGGTCGCGCACTGGTGCCGGAGGACAGACGGGTGCGCGCAGCCCCAGACGAAGAAGAGGCCCGCGAGTCAAAAGAAAAGTCGCAGGAACGAACCCAAAAAATGCCCTGGCGCTACCGAAAACGCGGTTTGTGTTAAGAAAACGAACCCAAAACAGTGCCAATCCCGACGGCGTCGTTTACAGAGGGCGACACGTGGACCAATCGGCAATCGGAAACCGGCAATGGGCAATCCCGCAGATGCCTACTTCACCCCCGCCGGCGACGCCGCGTGCGACTCGGAGTGCACCGCGTCCGCCACCGGGCATGAGACCCGCGCAAACCGCTGCGCCCCGCGCACGACGTACTCGTACCGCTCGCGGAACTGGTGCGGGGTCAGCTTCGCCTCGTCGGCCAGCGCCTCCAGCATCATCGGCGACTCGAAGTCGCTGCGCTCCAGCCGGATCATGTAGGCCCGGGCCACACTGTAGGAGTAGCTCTCCATGTCCACCTGCCGGATCCGCGTCCGATGCGTCGCCGGGTCCACCATCTCTTCGAACGACATCGGCACCAGGTTGCCCGACTGGAGCGTCACCATCGCCCCGCTCGGAAAATCCCGCGACGGATCGAGCAGCAGCCGGACCCCGCCGTGGCCCAGGTCCCGCGTGTACGCCAGGTCCGACGTGGACGGCCGCGCGCAGCGAAGCTCGTACCCCAGACGGTGCGGGACGATCGTCATCTTATCCCCGCGGGCCGAGAAACGCCGATGCAGCTCGTCCTTGAGGATCTGAGCGAGCGGCACCTCGGCCAGCCGCGGGTGCCCGGCAGCGTCGACCGGAACGTCGCGCCCCAGCAATTGCGACAGCTCCGCCGAATCGCCCAGCTTGTAGGCCAGGCCTTCGGCAAGCACCGCCACCCCGTCGGGTCGGCCCATCACCCGCCGCTTGAAGATCGCCCCCTCGATGATGTCCGCGATCTCCTTGATCGTCGTCGACTCCGGGAACTCCTCCGGGATGATGGTCAGCGTCGCGCCGGACGCCTTTCCGATGCCCAGGGCGAGGAATCCCGCGTTGCGCCCCATGGTGACCACCACGTACCAGCGCTGCGTCGTTCGCGAATCCTCCATCAGGTTCTCGACGATCTGCGCTCCCACGTGCCGGGCCGAGACGAACCCGAAGGTCGGGATGTCGCCCGGCAGGGGCAGGTCGTTGTCGATGGTCTTCGGCACATGCACCACGCGGACGCGCCCGCGCAAGTGCTCGGCGATGAACCGCGCGCTCAGCGCCGTGTCATCACCGCCGATCGTCAACAGGTGGGTTACGCCGAGCTTCGTCAGCCGATCGCAGACTCGTTTGGTCCTGGCCAGGTCGGGCTCCACCACGGTCGACTCGCCGAGCTTCTTTGTATCCAGCAGGCTGGCCCGCGACGTCCGCAGGATCGACCCGCCGTCAAAGTGGACCCGGCTCGTGTACTTGATGGTCAGCTCCGCGGTGTGCTCCGAGCGGTCGAAGTCATCCGCCACCAGATGGGCGAATCCGTCGTAGAAACCGACGACGCGCAGGCCGTTGTTGATCGCCTCGATCGCGGCCGACCCGATGACGCCGTTGATGCCCGGCGCCGGCCCGCCGCCGACGACGATTCCCATGGTCGGTTGTCGCATGCCGTATCTCTCAGTACCTGTTGGAGGGGCGTAGACCCGGGCCCCTCCTGGATACTATCGGCATTGCACTCCCGCAGTCCCAGCGGGCAGCCCGGCCCGGATAGGTTCTACGAGCCGGGTGGGGGTCCCGTCCAATCGGGGGGCGTATCGCGTCGGCGTCAAGCCGGGTGTGACGGCGGCATTCCGCGGGGGCGCGCAGCTTACGCACCGGGGCTGCGGATTCCGGTTTCTGGGCGTGGTGTGGCGCGCCGTCCCCCTTGGGCTGGGGGCGTCGCGTCAGGTGGATGCGGACTCGGCGGCAGCCGCAGCCTGTTCCGCTGCCTTCTGCTTCTTGTTCCGCTTCTTCTCGCGGTGCTCTTTCATCCCCGCCGCGGCCTTTTCCCACAGGGTATAGGCCTCTTTCTTGTTGCCGCGTTTGAAGGCCGCGGCGGCGTTGATCTTCAGTCGTCGGAACGCTTTCGTGGGTCGTGGCATCGCTTCCTCGCTCGTATGTTTCAACCTGTCCCGGTCGCAGGTCGCCGAATTATAGCGGAGATGGATCGCAACGCCACCCCCCGAATGCTCCGCTGCCTGACCCCGGGAAGGCCCGGAGGCATCATCGGAGCCGTCATGGGGCCGGAGGGGATCCGAAACCACCTCAGGAGGGAACCGTTCGAGCCCTTGCGGCGGAAGGTGTCGGACGGGTCGTCCTACGACGTGCGCCACCCGGAGGTCCTGCTGGTAAGCCGCCGCGAGGTGGTTGTGGGCGTGGACACGGAGGATGACGAAATCCCGGATCGGCTCGCGCACATGAACATACTGCACATCACGCGCATCGAGCCGATGGCGGATAATTCCGGGAACCGCAAGGGCGAACGGCGCTGGCGGTCGCGTCACGCCGCCGCAAGGCGCTCGCGCATCATCTCGAAGATGTCGTTCAGACAGGTCACCCGCTTGATCACGTCCTCGGGCAGCTCCTGCCGGATGATCGACTCGATCGTCGCCACCATGTGCACCGCATCGAGTGAGTCCAGCCCGATCTCGTTGAGCGGCTTGGTCAGATCGACCTCTTCCGCCGGCACATGCAGGGTCTCCGCCAGCCAATCCAGGATCTGCTGCTTCGCGGCACCATAACCGGTCATCGTCGGGCCCCCCATGCCATCGCGTCTTCCGTTTCCGCGTGCGCGCGGTCCGCCGCCGGCACGACCTCCGACAACGGATAAACGATATGCCCGGTCATCCACGCGGTGACCCGCTGACGCCACTCGCGGTAGCCGTCATCACGGTCCTCGGAGCGCACCAGCAGCTCGACCCGGTCACATTCGCGGATCGACGCGAATACCGCATCGCGGATAGGCTCATCCACCTCCGCCATGTCCGTTTCGAACTGATCCAGGTTGTTAATCGAACGCGCCTTGAGCCCGAAGCACATGCCCAGGTGGAAGTGCGGCCGCCAGCGCGCCGGCATCGCCCGTGCCAGCTCGCGCGCCAGTTGCAGCCGGTCCGGATTGACGAACACGGCCGCCAGACCGATGCCCGCCGCCGCCTCCTCCGCCATGTCGCCGAGCGACGCAACGTGGTCGATCATCAAGTCCGGCCGGTCCATGAACAGGAAGAACATCGCCCGCCCGACCCCGTGATAGGCCGCGTTGCGCTCGTACCCGCTCAACCCGTCGAGCCGGCGCAGCCGTGAAGGGTCACCCGGGTAGTCGAAGAAAGCGTGCTTGAAGCCGTAACCGTCGTAACAGAGGTAACGGTACATCGGATCCAGCCCGGCCGTGACGCGATGCAGCCGCCGCAGCGCGTGCCCGCGCATGCCCGACCAGAACCCCAGCCCCACGTAATACAAGTAACGGAAGTCGGGCCGGACCTTCACCAGCGATTCTTCGAATCGGCCGGCGTCGTAACGGAAGAGGTGACGGAGCGTGTAGCCCATGGCCACGCCCTCATGGGCAAACGGCTGAAACAGAACCGGCAGACGGTCACAATATCGCCGACAGGCGTCGACCGTCGGCTGCGTCAGCATCTGGTTGAAGCCGCCTACGAAGTGCACCAGGATCGAGTTGACCCGATCGACGTTGGCCGCGTCAGACACCGCCAGCCCGAGCCGACCGACCGTCATCCGTCGCGGTGATATCCAGAAGAGCCGGAGAATGCGGCGCCATACGCCGCTGATCGCCAAAGCGACCACCGCCATCGACAGGCCGACAACAACGAGCGTCTGTTGCATGTCGTTCGTACCGTAAGCCCCCAGTGGCCGGCGCAAACGTGCCACGCGGTGTGCCGGCTGCGTACGGTGCGGAAATGCCCCTCGCAGGGAGCCCTCTCACGACCCGAGCGCATTGTAAACCGCATCGGTTCCGATACACAAGGAAAAACTCCCCGCAACCCTGCGAAATCCCGTTTTTCGGAGTCGAAACTCGCGGTTTCCCCGCCCGCCACCTGGGCCGCGGCCCGAAAAGACCCGTGCACCGGCCCGGTTTGCCCCGGCACCGCACGCGCCGTAGCATCCGCCGCCAAGTCCCGTTTTCCGCCTGTCACGGCTTGCGGATCGCCGAGCGCGCGGCTTCGATCGAAGGAGACCTGATTGGGCTGGCTCTATCGGTTCTCGATACACTACCCGCGTTTGACGATCGGCCTCGGTCTCGCTGTGACACTGGCCGCAGCGCCGGGCCTCACTCGCCTCCAGATCCGGACCGACGGCCACGCCCTCGTTCCCACGGACGCGCCCGAGATCGCCGTCGATAAGAGAATCCGCGACGAGTTCGGGCTGCGCGATCCGCTGGTGATCCTGATCCGATCCCGGCACGCCGACGGCGTCTTCAACCCGGAGACGCTCGCCCTCGTCGACGAGCTGACCCGGGCGCTGCAAGCCCTCGACGGCGTCGATGAACCGGCGATCTCCAGCCTCGCTACCGAACACGGTGACCGTGTTTTCCCCGGGACCCTCAACTTCCGGCGGTTCCTCGAGCCGCTGCCCACCACCGACGTGGAATTGCACCGCCTGCGGACCGACCTCCGCGAGATCAAGCTCTACATGGGGACTGTCGTGTCCTACGACGAGCGGGCCGCCGCCATCTTCGTCGGCCTGCCGGCAGGTGTGGACCGCGGGGAGTTCTACTCGAACGTCGACAAGCTCGTATCCGCCCACCGCGGCGGCCCGGACAGAATCGACGTAATCGGCGCACCGGTCGCCGAAGCCCTGCTCGGCACCCATATCCTCGAAGACCTCGGCGTGCCGCTGGCGGTGCTCGGCGCATCGACCACCAGCGAATCGGACGAGTTGAAGGGCTTCCCGACGACGGCCTTCGCCGTTCGGCTTTGGCTGGGCCGCAACGTAGGGCTGGTGCCCATCGCCCTGCTCGTGATGATCCTGGTGTTTCTCGGCAGCTTCCGCAGCATCACCGCTGCGGCCCTGCCCATGATCGAGGTCGGTGCATGTCTCGTCTTTGTCTTCGGGCTGATGGGCTGGGTCGGCGTGCCGGTCTATCTGACCATCGCGGTCCTGCCGATCATCCTGACCGCAATGGGCGTCGCGGATGAGATCCATATCTTCTCGCGCTATCGGGCGCTGCTCCGCACCGACGCTGGCCGGTCCGGAGACGGCGTGGCGGTGCCAAGCCATGTTCCAGTGCTCGGCAGAACGATGGATGAGATGTGGCGCCCGGTCGCCAAGACGTCGCTCACCACTGCGGTCGCGTTCCTGGCGTTCGCGATGTCGCCGATCGCGGCGGTCCAGGCGTTCGGCATCTTCACCGCCATCGGCATCCTGTACTGCATGTTCTGGTCACTGACCGTCATCCCGGCTCAGCTCCGCATACTTCGGCCCGCGCCGCACGTCCGGCCTCCCAGGTCGTCTACCGTCGGTGACCAGCCGGGCGAACCGCGCTACGCGCGATGCGCCCGCTGCGTCGTGCGTTACAGGATCCTGGTTCTCCTCGCGGCCGCGGCCCTGGCGGTCGGCTGCACCTTCGGCGTACGCCGGGTTGTGGTGCAGGACAGTTGGATCGACGGCTTCGCCGCCCGCAGCAGGTTCTACGAGGCCACCGCGGCGTTCAACGAGGAGTTCCTCGGCATGCATCAGCTATTCGTCGTGGTCGATACCGGTCCAGATGGAGTGATAGAAGGGCTGCTCCCGGCTACGGCTTTGAAACAGAAGGAGATCCTGCTCCCCGCAGACGTCGTCACGGACCCGGCCATGCTCGTGTCCCGCCAGATCGAGTTCGAGGCGCTCGAACCGGTCGAAGTCCGGCATCCGGGCCGTGACCCCCGCACCATCCACCCCACCTGGCGCTCACGAATCATGACCGCCGAACGGCGAGACGGCGCCGTCGTAGTCACCGGCCTCCCGCAAAGGGGGCTGCCGCGCCTGGCGCTGCGTCTCGAGCCGACGGACCAGGCCCGGTACCGGATCGACGCGCAGCGGTTGAAGCTTCCGGGGTACCTCGACGCAGTCGCAGCCCTCGAGCGGTTCATCGCCGGCCGCACCGACGACGCGGTGGGGGGGGTTCTCGGGCCCGCGTCCTACCTGGCCACTACCAGCTTCATGACCCAGGCCCGGAAGGAGGCGCATCGCCGCGTTCCCGATGACCCGGAGCGGATCGAGTGGCTTTGGAACCAGTATGAACGCATCCGCGGCACCCACCGCCGCCGGGAGCTGCTCGACGACGACTACCGCCGCGGCGTGCTGACCGTTTTCATGAAGGATGCCAACTTCGTCTCAACCGCGAGGCTCATGGACGCGATCCGCACGTACGAACGCGAACAGCTCACACCGCGCGGCATCTCGCTGGAGTTCGCCGGTGATGTCGCCGTCAGCCAGACGCTGATCCGGGCCATCGTCGACACTCAGGCCCGTTCCCTCGCCGGCTCGCTCATCGGCATTTTCCTGGTTACTGCGATCCTCGGGCGCTCGCTGATCTGGGGACTGCTCTGTTTACTGCCCTGCGGGCTGGCGCTTCTGGTCAACTTCGCGATCATGGGCTTCTGCTCGATCCCGCTCGGCGTCGCCACTTCGATGTTCGCAGGCATGACCCTCGGCGTGGGCGTCGACTACGCGATCCACCTTCTCGAGCGCCTTCGCCGGGCGCGGTCAACGGGCTTGAACATGGAGGATTCGCTCGCCGAGGCGATGGCCGTCGCCGGGCCCGCGATCCTGATCGACGCGCTGGCCGTCGCCCTGGGGTTCGGCGTGCTGATCCTCTCCCAGGTCCCCGCGAACAACCGGCTCGGCCTGCTGCTTGCGCTCAGCGTTCTGAACTGTCTGGTGGCCACTTTGGTCGTGTTGCCGGCTGTCGTCGCGATGGCCCGACGAACCGACCCGGCGTCGCCCGCGGCGCCCTCAGCCTGAGCCGTCGCGGAGCTTCATGAGGTTGAGCCCACCCGCGGCGTCGAGCGTCACCTCCCAGATTTCGCCGGGGCGGAGATGAGCGCCTACGGCCTCGCACTGCGCGACTCGCACGCCATGCTTGGCGGCAAGTTCGGCGTCGTCCACGAAATCCCAGAACTGGGCGAACCGCGGATCGTCAGCCGCACCGGGGCCGCGGCCGTCCTCGGACGGCGCCACCCGCGGGGCGAGGATCGGCCCCGAATCCGGTGACTGCCGCTCGCCGAACACTCGCCGGAACACGGCCACGCTTGCCCCCTTTTCCGCGTCGCCCGTGGCGACGTGCTCGAACTCGAACTTGATCACCATGGCCTCGACGTACACCAGGTTCCCCAGAACCTCGATGAACTTCGGCCGGGAGAGGACGCCGTCCTCCCCGATCTCCTGCCACGACAGCCGCGTGACCAACTCCCCGGATGCCTCGATGCCGCGATCGAGCACGTCGATCTGGGCGACGCGGCGGGAAGTGCACAGCCGGCGCAGGTACTCGGCAAGCTCGGTTTTCTCGCGCTGAAGCTCCTCGACCTGCCGCGCCAGCCTCGTTGACGTGATCCGGTTCCAGCCGAACAGCAGGAGCAGAAGTGTGGCGAGTGTCACGGATGCCCGACCAACGTACCTTCGCATGAACCACGCCCCGCCATCGCGCAGGAACTGCGCCCGTCGTGCGTACGGACCTCGCCCGCCTGCTCATACCATCGACGTGCGCCCCCGGTTGCGACCATAAAAAGGTGTCAGGATGATTTTCACGGTGGCTTGCGCATGTGGTCGCGTGGTCGCGTCGCGGCAGGGTGAGTTGCAACCGCACGCGGGCAGGCACTGCGGTGTACCGCGGACCGGCGCCCATGGGCGTGCCTGCTGCGACAGCCCGTCCTACTCGGACACTCCGGCCGGATCAGTCGCCGGCTGAGTGCGTGATCCAAGGTGCCCGGCATTGTGATTCGGCGCGCTCGGTCGAGGCGGAGAGCCTGCGAACCCACCGTCGGGTGGCCAGAAAATCATCCTGACACCTTTTCTAGCGGGTCGGGTTGGAGAGTTGGTTACGGAGCAGTTTGGCGAGCGTCTTCCGCGACGCCGGGTCGAGCGCGCCCATCGCCTCGTTGAACTTCTGGATCCGCTTCTTCTCACCCAGGAAGTTGCGGATGTCCGGCACCAGCCGCACCGCGTCCTTGAGCACCCCGCGCAGCTCGCCGATCGAGTGCTGGTCGACGGTGTTGGCCCGTTTGCAAATGTCATCGACCAGCCGCTTCAGCTCGCGCATCCAGTCGTTGTAGTTGTTCTCCATCGCGACATAGTGTTCGGCGTCGGAGATCAGGAACGTCCGGAGAATCTCGTTGTCCTCCGGGCCCAGCGGCTCGCCCCCCTCGATCCGGCGGATCGTCTGCCTGGCCTGCCCCGCCCACATCGCCTGCTGCGTCTCGCGCACGTAGGCGTCCACCTCGTTGAGGTACTTCTCGAACGCCTCGAACTCGTCGGCGTGCTGATTGTTGATCGCGTCGTCCGTTGCTTCCTTCAGATGCTGAATCGCGTCAGTCAGTTGGTCGGTTCCGGCAGCAGGCATCAGTCTGGCTCCTTGAACAATCCCGGTCGAGTCTCCTCACGGTGGCGACGCGGCTGCCGACTTGGCGCAATCGGGCCGCACCTGTTGAATCGACCCGCGGCGCCGGCTGGTTGAGCAACGAACCCGACGCGCCGCCGCCGCTCGGCGCGACCGGACCAGCGCGATATGATCGGACCCTGAGCTATCTGACCCGCTGGCGTCAGCCCGCGCGAACGCCGAACGAGACCCGAGCCGCAGGCTTCAGCCTGCGCGAACGCCGAAAGCGAGCCGAGCCGCGGGCTTCAGCCCGCGCGAACGCTCCAAGCACAGCACGAAGGAAATACCATGATCTACCTCGACTACAACGCCTCCACCCCGGTCGACCCCTCCGTCGCCGAGGTCATCCGCCCACACATCGAGAAGCACTACGGCAACCCCTCCAGCAGCCACGCGATGGGCCGGGCCGGGCGCGAGGCCGTCGACCGGGCCCGCACGCAGGTGGCCCGAATGCTCAACGCCTCCCCCGACGAGATCATCTTCACCTCCGGCGGCACAGAGGCCAACAACCACGCCGTCAAGGGTGTCGCCTACGCCCGGCAGGGACGCGGCAAGCACATCATCACCTCCACCGTCGAGCACCCGGCCGTCACGAACCCCTGTAAGTTCCTCGAGCGCATCGGCTTCGAGGTCACCTACGTCGGCGTGGACTCCACCGGAATGGTCGATCCGGAGGAGATCGTCGAGGCGATCGAGCCGACGACCATCCTCATCTCCATCATGCACGCGCAAAACGAAGTAGGAACGATCCAGCCCATCGCCGAGATCGCCGAAATCGCTCGTGAGGCCGGCATCCTCATGCATACCGACGCTGCACAGAGCTGCGGCAAGATCGAGGTCGACGTGAAGGCGCTCGGCGTCGACCTGCTCACGGTGGCCGGGCATAAGATGTTCGCACCGAAGGGCATTGGCGCCCTGTACATCCGCAATGGTGTAAAGATCGAGCCGCTCCACCACGGGGCGGGACACGAGGCGGGCCGCCGGGCCGGAACCGAGCCGGTAGCCCTGATCGCCGGACTCGGGGCCGCGGCCCGGCTGGCCGTCGATCACCCAATCCACGACCACGTCCGCGCGCTGCGCGACCGGCTGCACCTCGGCCTCAAGAACAAGGTCGGCGAGGACGCGGTCCTCCTGGGCCACCCCAAGCGTCGCCTGCCCAACACGCTCTCGATCGGCTTCAAAGGGCGCATCGGCGCGGACATCCTGGCCAAATGCCCCGAACTCGCCGCCAGCACCGGTGCCGCCTGCCACGCCGCCGAACGGAAGCGCTCCGCCGTCCTCGCCGCCATGGACGTGCCCGAAGAGACCGCCTTCGGCGCCATCCGCTTCAGCCTCGGCCGCTACAATACCGAACAGGAGATCGACCGGGCCGTTGAGATGTTGGCGGTGGCCGTCCAGCAGTGCGCTCCGTCTGGCTCATAACACCGGTGCCGTGCCTTCCACTTGCCCCGGCGGGGCCAACGGGCTGTAGCCACGGGTGGAGTCCCGATGACCATCGGGACGCAACCCGTGGTCTCGTTGCGTCCCAGAACACCCCGCCCGGAGGGGGCGGAGGAATGTCGGCGTCCGTTGCGTCGACTCGTCGCCGGCCGCCCGCGCCGCCGATGCGTCACCGGATGAATGTTGCAGTCTCCCCAGAACGCTGATGGCGATTGTCGGTGTGGAAGTCCGATGCTGTACTTCCTGCATGACTGTCAAAGAACTGCGCAAAGTGCTCGACCGCGACCCCTTCGAGCCGCTTCGCGTGCGGCTCCGCAGTGGTGACGCGTATGAGGTCCGTCATCCCGACCTGGCCGTCGTCATGCGCAGCCGCCTCTTCGTCGCCTTCCCCAACTCCGATCGTTGGACGCGGATCCCCTTCCTCCACATCAACGCCGTCGAGTCGCTCGCCAACGGCAACAGCCGCCGAACCCGCCGAAGGAGAAACGAGTAGGGCGAGTTGCATCGTACGGTCTTGACGTGTCCCAGCGCGTAACTAGTAACTTGTTACTCGTAACTCAGCGCTGGTCGGTGGCGCCGGCGCTACCGAGCAACCTCCGCAGTTCCTTCTCATCCACCCGGTGCCGAAACACCTCCCGCCCATTAAGGTGCACCACTGGAATATGCTCGCGATAGCGGTCGAGCCACTTCTCCTGCCCCGGGGCGGTGATGTCGATCGACTCGAACTCGAAGGGAACCCACCGCCGAACCCGCTCGATCACGTACATCGCCGCGTTGCACAGCCCGCAGTCCGGCTTGGTGAAGAACGTCACGCGTGGCATGGCAATGCGGTAGGAACGAAGGGACGGAGGGACGAAGGGACGAAGTTGTGCCGTGCGACGCTGCTTGACGAACAAGGGCGTCGTGATCGGGGAACGCGTGCGGGCTGGAGGTGCATCATACTCCGTCATCCCCAGACGGCGTCGGCCGGTGTTGTCCGGGCCCGGCGCTACGTTGGAACGACCAGCGCCTTGACCGCCCGGCCCGACTCCACCTCGGTCAATGCCTCGTTGACCGTGTCCAACGAGTAGCGCGAAAGCGGCACGTGCGACCACATCGTGCCGGCCCGCGGGAGGCGCAGCACCTCGACGGCCCGGTGGAAGTGCGAGTAGTCGCTACCCCAGCAGCCGCGGACGTCCAAGTGCTTCTTGTTCAAGTCGAGATGCGGGTTGAAGGAGGTCTCGCCGTGATCGGTGTATTGCCCGACGACCACGACCCGCCCGGCGTCGCGCGTGAAGCGCATCGCCTCGGTCACCGCGAGCGGAGCGCCCGTGCATTCGATCGTCACATCCGCACCGCGCCCGTTCGTATGACTCCGCACCCACTCGATTCGCGCCGATTCGTCGTGGCTCATGAAGTTCAGCGTCTGCGCCGCGCCCATCTTCGCCGCCACCGCCAGCCGCTCGTCCGGGGCCCCGATGCACAGCACCGACGCCGCCGCTCGCAGCACTGACAACGCAATCGCCGAAAGACCCACCGGCCCGGCCCCGAGCACCAGCACGGTATCACCGAAGAAGATGTCCGCCCGCTCCACCGCGTGCAGCGCCGTGGGCAGCGAGCACCCGCCGGCCATGAACAGCTCGCTCGGCACGTCGCCCAAGCGGATGACCCGTGTGCCGGGCTTCAGATACACGTACTGCGACCACCCGCCGCACAGCCCGTGGCCGACTCCGTAGGTGATCCCGTAGACCTTCCGCTGCGGACACCGCGTAGACGCCTTCGCCACCAGGCAGTACCAGCATTTGTGGCAGGTCCGGTGCACGTCGAGAAACGTCACCCGATCGCCCTCGGCAAACGCCCGGCCCTCGACGTCGAGAAGCGTCCCACGGATGTGCTCTAACACCCCGACCGAAACATGCCCCGGAATGATCGGGTAGGGCACGCCCGCCAGCCGCCCGTCGCGAAGATACACATCCGTCCCGCAAACCTCGCTGAACTCGACCCGCAGCAGCGCCGAATCCGGCTCCAGCTCCGGAACCGGCAGCTCGCGAACCGCGCAGGGGCTGGGCCTGCCGTTTTCGGGCCCCGGCATGACGGCCGCGATGGTTGCTACGGGCGTGGTCATGTCGTCAAAGATCTCAAGTTGACAATATACCACTGAAGCGAGCGGGCCAAGCCGGGAACCGCTGCGCACCCTACCGGTCGACTGAGGTACGAGCGAATACTACACGCTTCGATTGGCCCGCGAAAGCGCCCCGGCAGGGGCGGAGGAGGTCCGCCGTCGCCCGAATCTTGAAGCGGTCCGAGCAGCAGCGGTGCGAATCGTCCGGGGAACACGATGAATAAGCGGGGGGAATGAGATGCGAGAGTTCTTGGTCGTGGTGTGGTGGTTCTTCGGGCCGGCGGCCATCTATCTGGCGTTGGGGCTGATCGGCATGGCGTTGGGTCCGGTCATCGGGATCGGGCTTCTCTGCGTGGTCGCCTACGGATTACTCAGTGACGGCGAGTAGATGCCGATGCGACCCACGTGGACGGCCATTGGGAGCACCAGTCACGTCGGATCGAACCGGCAACCCGATCCCGCAGACCCGGAATTGGACTTGGTGGGCTACTACTGTTGTTTCGGCTTGCCCCACCAGCTAGTTCCTACCCGTCGAGTCGGGCAACTGGATTTACTGGCTGAGGACGCCCGTGCATACGGCCCAGCCTGACCCGTTCTGCCCGTCGATCGACGCGAGAATGGTGGTCGCACTGCTGACCTCGATGCTGGTCTGTCCGGACGCCTTGAGACTCTCGCTACTTATCATTTCGACGGATGTGCAGTTGGTATCGGTGCAGACATCTGAGATGAAGGAGCCGGACGAATCGACCACGACACCGTTCGCCGTGACGGTCACTGCGTCGATAACGCCGGAAGCGGTGAGGCCGCCGAACTCCAGTTCCACCACGTCGCCTTCGCGGACTTCAACGCCGTCTTGGACGGGTAGCCCGGACTCCCCGATTACTCGCCGTCCGGCGTACACATCTTGGAACGGTACCGTTCCGGTTGCCTCGGTAATGGTCCCCTCGCACACGATATCGCCCGTGTAGATGCCCGGATTGAGACCGGTGGCCGTACTGTTCAGGGTGGGCGTGTTGCCGCATCCCGGGAAGGCCGCGATTAGCAGCAAGGTCGCGATCCGCTTCATCGTATGACTCCGTGTGACGTTTTCGGGTGATCGTAGTACATGCCCGCCGCGATCAGGCCGGACGCCCCGGTTGATCGGCAGCACCCGATGCGAGCTTGAACCTTGAATCGTGTAAGAAGCGATCCGTGCGATAGTTCCGGGGCATGCGGCAGAAAACCCAGCATGATCGGTCCCAGGCGGAGCGTCCGCGCTTCGTCCGAAAACCGCGGGAGCAGGCGAGCCTACTCGGCAGGACTCGACGGCCTCAAATACTCCGGGCAGTCATCGCGAATCTGCTCGGCAAGTTCCTCTGCTTCCTGACGTAACTCAATGACCCGATCGGTCTCAAAGTAAACCTCGCCGCTGGTCAGTCTATCGAGTTCGCCTTGGACGGCTTCGTATGCGCCGATCAGTTTCTTACAATCCTCTTCATTCGTCGCCATTGTGTGTTCCTCCCGCTATCGTGGCGTTCAAGGGCTCCGGACGCCAATGGCCGGCGCAGGCAAGAGTATGCGGACCTAGACTCACGTGACCGCAGCTTTGCCTCAAGGCAACAGTAAGGCGTCCTTGCCCTCTTCGTCGTCGATCACGATGCTCCATTGCGTCTCGTCCGTCGCGCGGGACCGCACGCTGACTTACTCGGTAGCGTCGAGTATCCGGTACGACGAATCGCGCAGTTAACCGCCGTGAGACAAAGCTGTACCTCGACACGAAAGTATCGATAGTCAAGTTCAACAATCTTGCGTTTAGGCGCATTAGGCCATGACAGAGCGGCTGCCGCAAGAGTGGTTAACATCTCACCGCTTCTGCTTTCGGTGAGTTCATCGTCCACGGAGACTGCGATCGTCCACTGCGTCGATCGTACCTCGATCACAACTTCCACGAGAAAATGCTTGCCGTCATTGACATCGGACGTGTCGTTGACCTTAAGTGTTTCTCGAAACACTTTACTAATCGCCATAAGTCACCTGTGTCGTCGCAATGCGCGTGGTGTTTCCTGCGCAATGAGCCGTCTCTGAGGCGGGGGGAAGATCAGTCGCGCCGTGCCAAGACGGCAGTCACCCACGCCTTGCTCATGAACCCGCGTCTCTGACTCGTCGATCCATCCGCACGTTGGACCTGCTATCGCTCGCTCCCCCGCCGAAAGTCCGGGTGTAGGGCATCACCCATTGCGGGAAGCCAAACATCTTTCTCCAACCGCCACGTCCGGCCGGTCCATTTGTCGAGCCGCCATATTTGCTCGCTGGAACCTTCCGTCAACTGTCGGACATGTAACTCAAAACGATCGGTCGCGAGGCTCATCGCCCCAATTCCGCCCGCGAACCCGAGAACTAGAAGAATCACAGCCTGAAAGCTTGACAGCTTCATTGTTCCTAATCCCTCGCATCGCGGGCTACACTGCCAAGAAAGTAGCCAACGGACACAAGTGCACGCTTTACCGCATCCGAAAACGGAGGGAGACAAAGTTGCCCTGCCCGGCGAGGACGAACGGCACCTTTACAATACGATACCGATCCGGGGTGCGAACGCAGGCACATTCCGGCTGTTTGTCCTCAGCCTGCCGAACTTACCGGACACGCCGCCCCGCAGGATGCTAGCGGTTCCCCCTTTAGCGCCTGGGTGGGGAGGGTGGGGGTTTTAAGGCGAGGAACAGCTCGTCGAGCTGCTTTTCGGACACCGGGCCGGGTGCATTGGTCAGCGGACACACCGCCCGCTGCGTCTTGGGGAACGCGATCACCTCGCGGAGGCTCTGCCCGCCGCTGAGGACCATGGCCCAGCGGTCGAAGCCGAAGGCGATCCCCCCGTGCGGCGGGGCCCCGAACCGCAGGGCGTTGAGCAGAAACGCGAACTTCTGCTGCGCCTCCTCCGGCCCGATGCCCAAGAGGCCGAACACCTTCTGCTGAATATCGTTGCGATGGATACGGATGCTGCCGCCGGCCATCTCCAGCCCGTTGAGCACCAGGTCGTACGCCTTGGCCCGGACCTTGCCGGGATCGGTGTCAAGCAATGGCACGTCCTCATCCCGCGGCGCGGTGAACGGATGGTGCATGCTGTCCCACCGCTTCTCCTCCTCGTTCCACGCGAACAGCGGGAAGTCCACGACCCAGAGCAGGTTCCACTTCCCCTCGGGGACCAGCTTGAGAATCTGCCCCAGCCGCGTCCGCACGTGGTGCAGGTACTTGCATGCCTGGTCGAAGGTGCCCGGCATGAAGAAGATCGTGTCACCCGCCTTCGCCCCGAGCTGCTCGCACAGCTTTCCGCAAAGCGGCTGGACGAACTTCGCGATCCCCGTCGCGAACTCCACACCGCCGCCAGCGCTTTGCACCTTCACCAGCGGCAGCCCGCCGCCGCCGATGCCGCGCACCTCCTCCGTCAGCCCGTCGGTCACCTTCCGCGTCAGCACGTCGCCCCCGCTGGCCACGATGCACTTGACGCACCCGCCGCCGTCGAGCGCCTCCCGAAACGGCCTGAACTCGGTCTCTTTGACCGTATCGGTCACGTCCTGAAGCTCAAGCCCGAACCGCGTGTCGGGCCGGTCGATCCCGAACCGCGACATCGCCTCGTGACAGCTCATCCGCGGCAGCGGCAGTGGGATGTCCATCTCCATCACGTCGCGGAAGATCCGCTTCACGCAGCCCTCGACCGCCTCCATCACGTCGTCCGCCTGGACGAACGCCATCTCCATGTCGAGCTGCGTAAACTCCGGCTGCCGATCGGCCCGCAGGTCCTCGTCCCGGAAGCAACGCACGATCTGCGCATACCGATCGAACCCCGCCACCATGAAAAGCTGTTTGAAAATCTGCGGCGACTGCGGCAGGGCGTAGAACGCCCCGGGCCGCACCCGCGACGGGACGAGGTAGTCGCGCGCCCCCTCCGGCGTCGACTTGGTCAGAAACGGCGTCTCGATCTCCACGAACCCCTGCTCGTGGAAGTACTCGCGAATCGCCCGCCCCAGCTTGTGCCGTTTCCGAAACACCTCTTGAATCTCCGGCCGCCGCATGTGCAGGAACCGGTACTTCAGCGCCAAGTCCTCGCTCGCCTCGAACTCGTCGTTGACCTGAAACGGCAGCGGATCGCACCGGCTCAGGATGTCGATTGCGTTCGCCTCGACCTCAATCTCGCCGGTCACCAGCCGCGGATTCACCCACTCCCCCCGGCTGACCACCTTCCCCGTGACCGCAATCACGTCCTCATTATGCACGGTCCGGGCTGCGTCGTGCGCCTCCTTCACGTGGTCCGGGTTGAACCGGATCTGCACCAGCCCGGTATGGTCGCGAAGATCGATAAACGTCAGCCCGCCGTGGTCCCGGCTGCTGTTGACCCACCCGGCCAGGGTCACGGATTGGTCGATATCTGCGCTGCGAAGCTCGCCACAGCGATGCGTCCGTTTGTTATAAGCGATCGCCAACAGTACACTCCCGAAAAATGACATCCCTTTGCCCCGCGATTTGTAGACGTTCAGCGGCCGAAAATCAACGTGTTGGATCAAGAGTGGCATCTCCGGCCAGGATGCCGCGTCTAGCGAGGGTGGCATGTCCGGCCTGCGGGGCGGACATGCCGGGAGTCGTCAACGCTCCGATGACCGAGCCGCGTGTATGACCGGCGTCGACGCTCCATTCGGCCGACGTTGATGGCCTAGCATGCTCAACGATCGCCCTGGCACGAACATGTCCGCCATGAGGCGGACATGCCACCCTGGGAATGCCATGACACAACGACGCTTCGACGCCTTACTCCTCGACTTCTACGGCACCATCTCCGCCGGCGACCGCGCCGCCGTCGAAGCCGCCTGCACCCGCATCGTCGAGACCTTCGATCTAGCGATGACCCCGAATGAGCTCGCCGTCATCTGGGGCGAGCGTTTCTTCCGCCTCATCGACGAAAGCAACCACGACGGCTTCCGCACCCTCCACGAGTGTGAGCTCCAGAGCCTCCGCGAAACCATGCTCCCCCTCGCCGGCGAGATCGACCCCCACCCCTTCGTCGTCGACCTCGAGACCTACTGGGCCGACCCCCCGATCCACGACGACGTCCTCGATGCCCTCGCCCGGATCGACCTGCCCATCTGCTGCGTCTCCAACGCCGACACCGCGCCGCTGCTCGCCGCCATGGAAAAACACGGCCTGCAATTCGACCACGTCATCACCTCCGAGGCCGTCCGCGCCTACAAGCCCGACGCCCACATCTTCCGCGAGGCCCTCACCAGGCTCGGTGCCACCTCCGACCGCGCCATTCACGTTGGCGACTCCCTCCACAGCGACATCGGCGGCGCCTCCAGGCTCGGCATCCACACCGCCTGGCTCTGCCGCGATGACCGCATCCACGACATCGGAACTACCCGGGCCGACACCGTCCTCGCCTCCCTTGCCGACCTCCCCGCCCTCCTCGCCGGCCGCTAGGGCACCTTCGACCGCCCGCGTCCTGGTGCGAGAATCCCTTCTCGCACCACCTCGGCGGGAATCCCCTCCCACGGCACCGACACCCCCTCGCGCCGGCGTCGAATGTCCGGCCGGGTGGCACCTACATGAAGTGGGAAGTCAACGCACCCACCCTCGGGGCGCGCGCACCCCCGCCGAACCGCATGGTCCCGCCCGATTTCCTGCGTCCATCCCCGCCGGCCCGCGTCTTATCCCTGTGAGCCGGCCACGGGGGCCCGGCGGTTACAACCGGAGAGACCGATCATGAGTTCCATAACAGTCATGGCAGCCCTGTGTACCATCTGCGCATGCCCGTTCGATTCCGGAGCACCGTGCGGCACACGGCCGGCAACCAAACCGCCGCAACCCGCCGCGGCGACGACCGAGTCCGAGCGGCCCAAGAACGCCCCTGCGGCCTGCTGTGAGACACCACCGCCGAACTGCTGTGGCGCATCGACCTCCGCTGTGTCCGCATACAATACGTCGATGGCGGCCCGGATCATTGCCGCGCTCGCGCGCGCCTACCCCGCCGTGACCGCGGCGATCGAGGACCGTCTCGCCGGCCGGGCCACCAGCGCGGCAGACGCCAAGCCGGTAACACAGGCGGCTGCCGGATGCTGCGGCTCCACGGGCGGGAAGCCCGCGGCACGAGAGTCGCTACAAAGCCGCGCCGCAACCGCGGGCCGGTATGCGAACTGCTGCGACGAATGCTGCCCGGGCTGCTGCGAGAACTCCGAGGAGTGTTGCCCCGATTGCTGCAATGAAACGAAAGCCGCCGAGAAAGCCACCCGCGTCGACGCCGGGCCGCTCTGCTGCGGAACGACGCCCGAGCCCTGCTGCGGCCGGACGCCGAAAACGGACGCCGCGACGCCCAGAGGCTCCACCACCTGCTGTGGCGGATAACGGTGCCGATCAGCTCGTGCTGGACGCCTGGGGCGGCTTCCGCCAACGCCTGAAGTCGTTCCTCACGCGGCGCGTGCGCTCCGAGGCCGACGCAGACGACCTCCTCCAGACCATCCTGCTCCGGCTTCACGAGCACCGCGGAAACATCAGCCCGAATCGCCTGGCCCCGTGGCTGTTCGTTACCGCACGAAACGCACTCGTCGACCGCGACCGGGCCAGGAGGAAGGAACGACTCACTGGAGCCCTGGCGCTCGACCTGCCCGATGCGACACCGCCGAACGACGGCGAATCCGCCGCCAAGGAGCTGTCCAGGTGCATCCGACCGCTTCTGGGATTGCTCTGCGAGCCCGACCGGCGCATCCTACAGCGCGTCGAACTCGAAGGCGCGACACAGAGCGAATTGGCCCTCGAGGAGAGTCTGCCCGTCTCGACCGTCAAGTCCCGCGTCCAGCGCGCCCGGCGGCGCTTGCGCCGCCTCTTCGACCAATGTTGCAGCATCGACCTCGACCGCCGCGGCTCACCGACCGGTTACGTCCGCCGCAACACGACCGTCCCGCCGGCCTGCTCCTGCGATCCGGCCATGATCGGACTGAAGGTCCCGAAACCAAGTGCCACGGAGTGACACCATGACCCCGGCAGAAACGACAACCTCGAACGCCGAGTCCGCCCATGCCGTTCGCGACACCGTCCGCAAGGGCTACGCCGACATTGCCGCCCGATCCGCGCCCCAAGAACCGGCCTCCTGCTGCGGCACTACGTCCAAGGACGCGACCTGCACCGACCGGATCGGCTACGCCTCCGACGAGCTCGCCATGCTGCCCGACACCGCCGACATGGGCCTCGGCTGCGGAAACCCAACCGCCCTGGCCTCCCTCCGCCCCGGCGAGGTCGTCCTCGACCTCGGCAGCGGCGGCGGCCTCGACTGCTTCCTCGCCGGCCCGAAGGTCGGCCCCACGGGGCGCGCCATCGGCGTGGACATGACCCCCGAGATGCTCTCCCGAACCCGCTCGGGCCTCACGTCGTACCGCCGGCGCACCGGCCTGGACAACGTCGAGTTCCGCCTCGGCGAGATCGAGCACCTTCCCGTCGCCGACGCGGGCGTCGACGTGGTCATCTCGAACTGCGTCCTCAACCTATCGCCCGACAAGGCCCGGGTCTGGCGCGAAATCGCCCGAGCCCTCAAACCCGGCGGCCGCGTCGCCGTCTCCGACCTGGCATTGCTTCAGCCGCTCCCGCAGAGCATCAAGGACATGGTCGAGGCCCTCGTCGGCTGCGTCGCCGGCGCCGTGCTGATCGAGGAAACCCGATCCATGATGCAAGCCGCGGGCCTTACCGAAATCGTGCTCACCCCCAAGCCCGAGTACGTGGCCTCTCTAACGGAAGCCAAGGACCCCCTCTACCGCGCCATCCTCGACAAGCTCCCGCCGGGCACTTCCCCCGGTGACTACATCACCAGCCTCAACATCACGGCCCGCAAGCCGTAGGCGGGGTTTCATTATCCTCGCGTTGGTAGGGCGGGTTCCACCCGCCGACCTGCCGAACCGTAGCGCCGCCCTTCACGGGCAGCGCCGGGTGCCCCATCCTCAGGACTCCGAGGGTGGGGGAGCGATTTGTGGTTAGACAACGCCCACGCCGCGCCTCATCGCCGCCCGCGCCGTCCCGCTTCCGTCCTCCAGCCCGAAGGGCGCCACGCACCCCAGCCCGGTGGCGTAAGCCCCGGGTCACGAGCCCGCCCACAAAACCGCAAGTAGAGTCGAGACGTGGCGCGGTGGGGTAGGACCGGCGTAGCGTGTTTCCGACCCTTTCGGTTGTCGGGGCCTGAATGTCCGATCCATGCTCCGTTTCCACGTCCCGCTCATCGAACCGGACGTG
>Ga0214472_10001149_pt1 | contig 30387 bp, 22 predicted proteins | sample RVTome_6_FD_207662 | JGI IMG/M metagenome (GOLD analysis project Ga0214472, IMG submission 207662) | Soil microbial communities from uranium-contaminated site in the Upper Colorado River Basin, Wyoming, United States - RVT140D175 | ecosystem: Environmental > Terrestrial > Soil > Contaminated >...
GGCGACTTTAGTGGCTTAGGGCTGGATTGCGGAAGCGAGTATTTCTGAAGAGCCCGGTGCGGGAAAACTGCACGCCGGGATCTGTGCGGGGGCCGCTGGGCAACTGGCGGTCCTACCGCGATGGCACCGTCGACGATGATCAGATTGCTGGTCGACGCCTTGAATCGCATCGCCTTGAGCGGGCGGTACTCCTCGGAGTCGTACCAACGCTTGGCCTGTTCGAAGCTGGGAAACTCCAGCACGACGAGACGCTTCGGCTGCCAGTGACCTTCCAGGGTCTCGAACTTGCCGCCCCGGACGACAAAGCGGCCGCCGTACTTTGCGATGGTGGCTGGGACTTGCTTGCGGTACTCCTCTAGACTGGGCGCGTCGTTGACGTCGATATCAACGATGACATAGGCTGACATGAGGCCTCCTCGTCGGTCAATTTTTGAGGATGCTAACACCCGGGAGCCGAGCGTACAACGCAGTGATGGAACTTCCTTTTCGGGGATCAGCCGCCGTGAACTCAAAACTGCGCCGATGGCTCAGTGCCCACCCGCGTTCGACAGCCTACTGCGCCAATCAGAGAAGGCAGGCTGGCCCCGCATCTCCAATTTTGGGGGACACTATCCGAGAAGATGGTTTTACGTCAACCTCACCGCCGGTTTTAAGGCAGCAATGGACATTTGCCTTCGGCTGCGACCTGTCTGCGTGAACGCACAGGCAGATGATGCGCATTTCCCCCTGGCACTTCGGGCAGGTCAGCGGGTCTGCTTCGTAGACTTTTCTGATGAAGTAGAACCATCGCTTCTTTAATTCTTTCGATACCGGCTGGGGGTCAAGCGCGATGATCTCTTGCTCTTCAGGCGTTTCCTTTTTTTGTTATTCCTCTGCAAGGTTGACAGCTGTGATTATGTGGTGGGAAAATACAGCATTCAGACGGTTTCTGTACGGGAATGCCCCAAAGGAAATGGAACTATCAAACTACATAGGACAGGAAGCAGTCAAACGCCAATTGAGGGCACTCATTGATGCGGCGAAGAGCCGGTTGCTCCCTTTGCCGCATATTTTACTTTGTGGGCGTCCAGGAATCGGGAAAGGGACGTTGGCGCGGGCATTAGCCTTTGAGTTAAAAGTAAATATTCAAGACTGCACAAATCCCCTTGTTTTCGAGCGACCCGGTGACCTGGCGTCTTTGATCACAAATCTAGAGGAAGGGGATCTGTTGGTTATCAGGGAGATCGAATCAATCAGGGGGTTAGTGTTAGAGTGTCTTATTCAAGCTGTTAAGGATTTTCAGATTGACATTATGATTGGACAAGGACCTGCTGCGAGGGCGATTAAGCTTGATCTTAGGCGGTTTACACTCATCGGCACTACCTCCAAACCATCACAAGTCGATAGACGCCTTCGTCGCTCGATGATTGTATATGATTTTGGCCCGTATAATCTGGACGAACTTACCCAATTAATAGAGTTAGCACTAAAAGAGCAAGGCTTTACGATTGACCCGGATGCAGTAAAGTTGATCGCAATGCACGGTTCAAAAGATACAGGTACGCTGATAAAAAGAATAGTCTCCCACTTGGCAGAACGTCACATAACCAGTGCCCTGGCTACAGAAACCCTTGAGATGTTTGGCTATCTTGGGCAGCCATTCTCAGCGGGGGACCTAGCCACTAGGCTACAAGCGATGAACGCTCTAGAGTTCGAAGAGTATGTGGCCAGTCTTTTCCAGGCAATGGGTTACGCGGTCGACTTTACGCCCGCGTCAGGCGATCATGGCATAGATTTGTTACTACGCAAAGATAATCAACTGTTTGCTGTCCAGTGTAAACGCTGGAACGCACCCGTTGGTGAACCCGTACTCCGAGACTTCTTTGGCTCACTCACCAGTGCAGGGGCGCAATCCGGCTACATCGTCACGAGCGCTACCTTTAGCTCTCGTGCGTTTGCGTTCGCTCAAGGTAAGCCAATTCAGCTCATCGATTTGGACGGGTTGCTAGACTTGGCCCGCAGCGCTGGCATCCATGAGGATAGCCGGGAAAAAGCATGACCAGACACTCCGATCTGCGTGTTCTTCAGTAGCTGATTGTTTACTAACCTGATCATCGACAGCCGCTATTGGACCGTAGGAGAACGCCCGTGCCGGTTGAAGAGGGGGAAGAGCGATCCGTCCGCCGAATGAACTACCCCGCCGCAAGCAGCGGGGTATCGAAGAAAACGCACTTCGAGCGAAATTGTAGGGTGGGTGGAGGCGCAAAGCGCCGATACCCACCGGGGGGGAACGATGGGTATCGCTAACGCTCAACCCATCCTACGCCGGAATCGCGGCGCAGCAAGCTGCGGGGAATTAACCCGTAGCGATTAAAACAGGAAGGATTTAGCTCAGTATGCGAACTTGCGCCATCGATATTCATCATCACTACGTGCCGAACAGCCTCCTGGAGGAATGCAAGAAGCGCGGCAAGCAGCTTGGCGTGGAACTGATCGAGAAAGACGGCCAGAAGTCTCTCAGCTTTGCGGGGGGCCCGCCGTTCGTGTTTCAGGCCGACCTATCGGCCGTCGACGAACGGCTCAAGATGATGCAGGATTATAGGCTCGCCATGGCCGCGCTGGAAGCGCACACGGCCACGCTGGGCTACCGGTTGACCGGCGAGCAAGGCGAGAACTGGTGCCGTGTCTACAACGAAGGGATCAGTGACCTGATCAAACGCTATCCTGACCGCTTCGTCGGAATGGCGTCGGTGCCGCTGCAAGATCCCACTCGCGCGGCCAAGGTGTTGGAGCGGGCGATGCGCGATTTAAAATTTCGCGGCGGCTACATCGGCACCAACGTCAACGGCAACTATTATAACAGCACCGATTTCGATCCTTTCTGGGCGAAGGCACAGGAGCTCGACGCCCTGATCGTCATGCATCCCGAAGATGTCGCCGGCTCCGACAAGATGGGACCCTACGGTTTAAGGCTCATCTGCGGCAATCCCGCCGACAGCGCGCTGTCGATGGGATTCATACTCTACAGCGGAGTGTTTGACCGCTTTCCGAATTTGAAACTCTGCGTGCTGCATGGCGGCGGTTTTTTTCCTTACAACCTGGGAAGGCTCGATCAAGGTTGGGCCGTGCGCAGCGGCCCACGCGCGGCGCAAGCGAAAAAACCGCCCAGCGGATATCTCAAAAATATTTACTACGACGACATGATCTATCGCCTCGATTCGCTGAACTACCTGCGCAACCTGGCCGGCGCGGACCACATCATGGTCGGCACCGATTATCCCTTCTTGCTCGGCGACTGGAAGGCCGTCGAAAAGATCGAGGCGCTGGATTGTCCGGATTCGGAAAAAGAGCTGATGCTCGAGGGGAATGCAAAGCGGCTGCTGAAGCTCTAGCAGGCTGCTGAAAAAGACTCATAGGCTTCGGTGCGCTCAATCGCCTCGCTACAAAATACCAGCTTGCAAAGCGCCAGGCGCAAAGAGCAAAGGAGAACGCTTTGCGCCATGCCCTTAGCCCTTAGCGAACTTTAGCGCCTCGCCTCTGAGATCTTTTTGAGCAGCCTGCAACCGAGTATTTCAGCAACCTGTTGGTAATTCATAACCGATTTGGAGGATCAAATGAAAACTGCTGCAGAACTCGTAGTGCAAGTGCTTGCGGATGCGGGAGTCAAACATGTCTTCGGCATCAGCGGGGACTCCGTGTTGGCTCTGATGGACGCCATCGAGCGGACGCCAGGCATCTCCTATATGACCGTCCGGCATGAACAGGTCGGCACCTCGATGGCAGACGGCTACGCGCGGGTAACCGGCGATCCCGGCGTCGTGCTCGCTCACATGGGTCCCGGCGTGTGCAACCTCGTCATCGGTTTGGCCTCGGCCTTTCGCGACTCTTCGCCCGTGATCGCGTTGTCCGGCTGCCGCGAAGGACGTAAGATCGGGCGCGACTCCTGGCACGAGATCGACCAGCTCGGGCTCTTGCGGCCCATTACCAAGTGGAACACGAGGATCACCTCGGCGGATACCGCGGCACGGCTCACGCGCACCGCAGTGACGCTGGCGCTCGGCGGCCGGCCGGGGCCGGTCCATCTCGAATTGCCGAAGGATACCGCGTTGGTTGAATCCAAGGTTGAAGCCGGCCACACCCCGCCGTTTGCCAGCACCCGTGAAGCCGCCCGGGTCGGGCCCAATCCGGCGCTGGTCGCCCAAGCCTGCGATCTGCTGTTATCCGCAAGGCGGCCGGTAATCCTCGCGGGCGGCGGTGCGCTGCGGTCTAACGCCGGCGAAGAGCTGCTGGCGCTGGCGGCCATGTTGCCGTTGCCGATCGTCACCACCAACAAAGGTCGCAGTTGCATTCCCGAAGACCATCCACTGTGCGTCGGCCCTATGGGGCAATACGGCACGCCGTTCGCAAGCGAGGAAGTCAAGCAGGCCGATGTCCTGCTCGGTCTGGGCTGCCGTTTTTCCGACGTGACCACCCGGGATTGGAGTCTCGTTTCTCCCGGCACAAAGATCATCCATGTCGATATCGATCCAAAGGAGTTGGGCAGGCAGTTTGAGGAAGAGATTTCCATGCTCGGGGATGTCAAACTGTTTTTGCAGGCGGCGATTACGGAGATTCGGCGGCGTGAGGGCTTCAAGCCTTTCAACGGCCCCTTGGCGGAGCATCCGCGCATCGCTGCAATGATCGAGGGGCGAGAGGCGGAACGCGAGGCGTACTTCCAGCCCTCCAACCACGCCAAGGTTCCCGGCAAGCCTCACCTCATCGTAAAAGAGATTTCGCAACTGCTAAAGCGGGACGCGATCGTCACGGTGGGGGCGGGCCTTTACGCTCGCTTCGCCGGAAGACTTAAAGTTTTCGAGCCGCGCAGCTATCTCAAGTCACTCGGCTTGGGCGCATTGGGTTGGGCTTTTCCCGCCGCCTTGGGCGCGAAGCTCGGACAGCCGTCGCGCCAGGTAATCACGCTGATGGGCGATGGAGATTTCTTAACCGTCATGCAGGACCTCGAGACCGCGGTGCGGGAAAACATCGCCGTCACGATCGTGGTCTTCAATGATTTCGGTCACGGTTCGATTCGCGAGCTTCAGCGCCGGGACTTCGGCGGCCGAGAGGTCGGCTCGGATTCAAGAGACGTTCCCTTCGGCGACTTTGCCCGTCTGATGGGCGCGCTGGGCACGCGCATAAACAAGCCGGAAGAGGTGCGGCCCGCGCTCGGCCCGATGCTCGACAGCGGCAAACCCGCTCTGCTGGAAATCGCCATCGACCCGAAAGGCGCCTGAAGTCTAGCCAAACGTATTTGAATTTTACCGACCACAAGCAGAGGGAAAAAGATTGTTTCTCGCGCAAGGAACGCCAAGAACAAGAACTTCGAAGCACGAAATCCGAAATTCGAAACAAATTCGAATGACCGAATTAAGTCAAATTCCAAACCAGATTCCTTCGGATTCAGTGTTTTGGATTTTCCCGTTTTGAGATTTATTTGAGTCTGGGTTTGTTTCGGATTTCGATATTCGGATTTCGGATTTTGTTTCGTCAGCGTGCTTGGCGCGATAAATTTCTTAAGCTCGTTTTGTGAAGCAATTACCTGGTTAGTATCTACGGGTGACGGGCCTAGCCAAGAATTTCAATCAAAATATAAAACACGGCTAAGAGAACAAACCCCGCCGCCAGCGTACCGGCGAGACTGTCGAGGGGCTTCTTGAACGCGCCTTGCATGCCGGTCAGCACGTTGATCTCTATCGCGCCGATTATCACCAGAGTGACGATCCAAAACCAGGCCGGCGAGGCTGACTGAGACATGGCGGTCATCGACGGGCCGTGGCCTGCCGCGACCATGAAGAAGAACATGGGAATCGACAGAAGCAAATTCGTGCGCGAGGCAAGCACGACTCGCCGGCTATGGGCCGCCGCCGCGGGATCGGGTTGACCGCCTTGAGCCACACGGGTCGCCGACGCGATCGCGATTTCCTGATGAGGATGCATGATAAACCAGCCGTTGGCGAACATCACGACACCCAAGAGTCCGCCCACGGAGATCGCCAGCCCATGCGGCCAATGGAAAAAAACCGCGCTGCCAACCGACGCAACCCAATGCGCGTAAATCAGCCCGCCGCTCAGCACCGTGACCAACGAGGCCCAACGAAACCACTCCAACGTGAGGGGCACTAAACCGCGCAACACCTCCACGCGCATCTCGGCCCGCGTCTTCTCCAGAAACGGTGTCAGGAAAAAATTGAAAAAATAAACAGTTCCGACCCAAATAACGCCCGCTACGACGTGAATCCAGTGAAACCAGAATAAGAACGGTGCCATGGCGCCGCTTTCCTCACTAAAGTGGAACGCGGCTACTTGCCTACGCGGGTCGCCTTCCAACTGCCGCCGGTGCTCACGCTGCCTTCCATCGCGTTGCCGTTAACCCGCCCCGTGTAGAGCACACCGCCGGCATTGAAAGTGATCTGATCGCCTTTCAGCTTGCCGTTTGCGATCGGCGCGCTGTTATTGCGCGACTTGAGCGCGCCGGAAATCATCTGGAAGCTTTGCTTGAGCGTGAGCTCGCCTGCCGGCAATTGCCAGGTTCCTTCGACCTTGGCCGGCACGATCCAGAGATAGGCCGTGCAGTAGGAAACGCAGCCGTTTTTGACATCCACCGTAGCATCGGCGCTCCATTCTCCCATGGTAAAAGAATTCGACACGATCCGAGTGCCCGGCTTGAGATCGAGAATTTTCGGCCGCAAGCGAATATTGATATCGGGCAATAAGAACATCGTGATCACCTGGGCCTGGGAAAAATCGCTCTCGAACAGATCGGCTTTGACGAAGCTCGCTTTGTCGCTCACGCCTTCCTTGGCGGCGTTGCGCTTAGACAGTTCCACCATGTCCGGGTTGTACTCGATGCCGAGCGCCTTGGAGCCCCGCTTCGCCGCCGTGATCACCGTGCGCCCGTCGCCCGAGCCAAGGTCGATGACGTAATCCTTGGGCGTGACTTTCGCGATGTCGAGCATTTTGTCGACCAACGCTTGCGGCGTCGGCACCCAGATGACGTCCTTGCCTTCCTGGCCGACCTGCGGCTCGAATTGCGCTTTTCCCGACTGCGCCTGCGCGCAGGCGCTGGCAACCAATAAAGATAAACAGATCGCTAAGAACGATTGCCGAAGTATAACCGCTACATTCATGCTGCTTCTCCGTTGATTTGGATTAGACTCTCAGGTCTTCAGGCAGACTCGCATGGGCAAGAGCAAATGTCCAGAACGGTACGTTCCGGTTCCCTTTGCCGGGTTGGTGTAAGGAAAACCCCGAGTGGCCTCGATCGCGTAGCCGGTCGGGGCAGCGCCGTTGGTATTATATGTGAAACAGTTCGTTTCGTCCGTTACCAGGATTTAAGGCGTAGTAAAGTAAACTATCTCCCCAGGCGCGATCCGTGTTCATCTCGGCAATCGTCCAGCGTTACATCGTCACGGCCGATCCGGTCAAGAAGGAGGTTCGCAGCCCCTTTCATCTCCCCACTTTGAACCTTGAACCCGGAACCTTGAACTTTGAACTGCTTATTTCTCGATCGGCGCGGCTCCCTGCCAGTGGCCTACGTCGATGATGATGTCCTCCGGTCCGACGAACTTGTCCTCGTAGTACGCGGTGCCCAGGTTGATGGCTCCGGCCTTCTTCGCTCCGGCGGCTTCCATCATGCGAAACTGTTCTTGGTCGTTCTCCGCCGTGAAGCCGATATGGTCGATGCCCGGCTGTTTCGTCGGCGCGCCCTCCGGCGTGCCCGTGCGCAGCGGCAGGACGGTGATATTGACCGACCCATCGCTCAGATCGATGGCGTTGTTTTTGCGTTTCTGGATCATTTTCATGCCCATGGCGTCCACAAAAAATTTCGCCATCGCGTCCACGTCCGCCGCCCGGTAAGCGATATGTCTGATCTTGGCCATAATGTTGCTCCCGATTCTGTCCTCGACTAGGTCTGTCGCGATAACCCAAAACCTTGAACTTTAAATTTAGGCGCCACATTGACAAAGCGATTCTATGGGAGTGAACTTGAATCTGCAAGCTTTCGTTATCGAGCGATTAGCGGCTCGTAACTTCGGATATGGGAGGCACTTGGAACGCTAGAATGACGTAAATGTTTCCTTTGAGCTCGAAGTCGCCGACTTCGATCATGCCAAGCCCGGCGACATGGGCCTGCAATGAATGCGGATTGCTTCGCGAAACAAACGCAACCCCAACCTCGAACCGCCCGGCCAGATCGTTTTTTTGAGCCTCGTAAAGCCCGCGCAGCAGGCCGCGCCGGCGATACTCGCGCGCGATGCAGACCGGTCCGTAAATGTAGCTATGGAAGGAGTTCAATGGCTTGCCTGCGAACGTTAACCGGTCGTAGGAATCGAGCATCTTGGCGATGACCGGCGACCCGGTGTCGAAATCCCGGCGAAACGCACAAAGAAATCCGGCCAACGCATCATCGACGACGGCGACCATCGTGCCGAGGTCTTCGGCGATTTGTGCGGTCTGCTCTAGGGTGAACCGCGCAGACAAAAACCCTTCTTCGCGCTCGCTCTCCGAAAGGTTCGCGATGAAGTTGGCGGACTGCAATCGCAGAATGCCCGTGTAATCCTCGGGTTTCGCTCTGCGAAAAAGCAATTCCGAGGGGTTTCGGCGTGCCCCAGAACTCATGGTCCAAATCACGATGTCCCGCGCGGCCGACCCCCACCTGACGCGCTCCCCGCGACCCCCTTAATTAGCTCCGCGACGAATCCGCCCAACGCTCCCGCCGGAATAATCGAGAGCACGGATACGAATCTGAACCATTCCGGGAGGACGACGGGATCTTCCTGCATCGCCTGTTCGATCGCCGAGACGATCAACGAACCGAGCCCAACGAAAGCACCATGCTTGATTTCGAGCTTCCCGGCCTTCCGCGCCGCGACGAAACCGCCCAAGGCGGTACACAGTGACCCGATGACGAACCCGATTATCAGCCCTTCGTCGGATAGCATGTATGCGGTGATGACCTCCGGCGACACCTCGCCACGTTTGCTCAACTCCTCAGCCACGTAAACAAAAAAATAAGCATAGGTCGCGGCGTAGGTCGCAATGTAATCGACCACCACGCCGACGATGATCGGCCGGATTTGCACGCCGGTAAAGAATCCCGTCGGTTCGACGGGCGACGGCGGCGCGCCGGTTGGTCTCGGGTTGTAGTCCATCTCTTTTCTCTAACTGGTCCGTAGGCTTCCGTCTGGTTTACCGCCGAGGCGCTGAGGCCGCGGAGTAAGATTTCGAAATTCGAATTTCGAAATTCGAATTTTCTCTGTGAACTCTGCGTCTCTGCGGTGAATACTCCTCCACTACCATTTTTTCCAGTGCGGCACCTTTTCCCGGTTCGGTATGCCGTCGCCGAGCAGCGTTCGGCCACCGAGCGGAAATTTTTTCGGCGGTACGGCTCCTAAAACAAGGTAAATCACGTCCTTGTTCGAGTCGTTGCCGAGCGCCCGGTACACCTTGGGCGAAACGCGGATGACCGTTCCTTCCGGCATCGCGATTCGTTTGCCGTCGAGAATGATCGTGCCCGACCCTTGTAGCGTAATAAACACTTCTTCCTGCACCTTGTGACGGTGCACGTAGGCCGCGCCTTCGCCGGGTTTGTAGCGCACGAAGCTGAAGCCGACGCCCCTGCAGCCCATCGGGCGCGATAAGAACTCCTTTTCTTTGACCCTGCTGAGCGGCATAAAAAACTTGGTGTAACCGGTCGCCATAGATCCTCCTGTTTAATTCGGCAAGCGGTGCATCTGCAGATGACGCGCCATGCCTTCGATGTTGAGCGGGAGGTAATTCTTATAATTACCCCAGCCGCTGTACTTGTCCATCTTCACCCGTTGCTTGATTTCGTCGACCGACTTGCCGTCGCGCAAATAGCCGAGCACCTGCCCGCGCAACTCTTCGAGGTAGGCGCGCAGCGCGCGCGCGTCTTCCTTCCGCCCCAACTCCCCGTGGCCCGGCGCCAGGATGTCGAAATCGAGGGTCTCGGCCTTCTTGATCGATTCGATCCATTCGTCGACGTAGGCGTCGGGAAAATCACGGAACGGCAAGCTCTTCACCGGGATAAAGTCCACCGCAAACAGCGCTCGCTCGTCGGGGAAGCGCATGACGATGGAGTTGTCCGAATGGTTCTTGCCCAAATCGAGCAGCTCTACCTTCTTTCCGCCCAATTCCACGGTCAGCCGGTCCGAGAACGTCAGGTCGGGCACCGCCGTGGGGCGCCGTTCGCCAAGGATGACGGCCTTGGCGTTTTCATGGGCGATCACCACGGCGGTATCGGCGAAAACCTCTCCGCCCGAGATGTGGTCCGAATGATCGTGGCTATAGATAAGATATTTGACGGGCTTGTTGAAGCGCTGGGCAAGCTCGGCCTTGAGCCAGCGCGCGGCGTCGGCGTCGATGGGATCGGTGGCAATGATGCCCGCCGGCGTCACCAGAAAAACGGAGAAATGGCCGGCGTTGCGAAAACGGTACAGATCGCCCTTGATCGGCGTGATCTCGCGCTGCGGCTGGGCTGGCGCCGCGGCGAAACTCACCGCCCAGAGGGCAGCCGCTAGGAACACTCTTTGAAAGCGCGCTGGATTCACCATTTCAATTTCCGGTTGACCTTGAGCCTCTAGTTAAGGAAAATAGCTGCTCGCGGGGGCAAAAGGCAAACAGTTTATGTTTTAGGGTCTTCAGGCATTCATTTAGCTCACTGCCGAGGCGCTGACGGCGCGGACTAAAATTTCGAAATTCGAATTTCGAAATTCGAATTTTCTCTGCGAACTCTGCGTCTCTGTGGTGAATACTCTTTCAAAGGAAACCCGGAAGCGCCATGTTCTATCGTTTTCACTGTGAGTCCGAATTTTACCCGGCCTTGAGCCGGTTGCCGCTTCACGTGCGCATGAAGCTCGACCTGGCCGGGGTCAAATTTTCTCTCAAAGACTGGCTCGCCTTCAGCTTTGAAGAGCGCACGGTCTTATGCCACTTCCCCATGGACACTGAGGATGAGCAGCAAGCCTTCATCGCTTATCTCGAATTTCTATCGCGGAAGTACCTCGGCGCGCCGTTGGCCCTCACCGCCCCGGTGAATCGTCTGCTCTGGGATAATGCGGATCCGATACCGGAGCCGGTCGTTGAAAAAAGCGCGGCGAGAAACCAAGGCGTGACCGGCGAGGAGTGGGCGCGGTGGAATTCATGCTACCGCTACGCGCTTTACAAGACGGCGATTTCCAAGAACGAACCCGAGGCTTTCTATGACTTGCTCGGAGAGTTGCGCGAAACGAAACACTGACGCCGATGGCCAACTTGAAATCCAACGATACCTGGCTTTCCCGCCTCGTTCCTTTCGGCGTAGTGGGCCAAACCAAGCCGCGCCACTACCGCGAGATGCTCGGCGTGCTCTGGAAGAACAAGGACAATCTCCCTTACGCGTGGAAGATTCTGAAGCATGGGGTCTGCGACGGCTGCTCCCTCGGACCCTACGGGCTGCGCGACAACGTGCTCGACGGCGTTCATCTTTGCATGACCCGTCTTAAATTGCTGCGCTTGAATACCATCGGCGCCCTCGATATGGCGCCGCTGAGCAACGTGACCCGGCTCAGATCGCTCGATCAAGAAAGGCTCCGCTCGCTCGGGCGTCTCCCCTACCCCATGATTCGCCGCCAAACCGATGCTGGTTTTACGCGGATCAGCTGGGAGGAAGCTTTCGATTTCGCCTGCAACGCGATCCGTGATGCGCCGCCGCACCAGATGGCTTTCTTCGCCACCTCCCGCGGGCTCACCAACGAAGTCTACTATGTCTTCCAAAAGCTCGCCCGCGTGCTTGGCACCAACAACGTCGATCTCTGCTCTCGGCTCTGCCACGCGGCGAGCGTGTCGGGACTGAAGGCGACCCTCGGCATCGGCGCGCCGACCTGCTCGCTTTCCGACCTTATCGGCACCGATCTCTTGGTTATCTTCGGCTCCGTCCTAGCCAATAACCAGCCGGTCACGACCCGGTATCTGCATGTCGCAAAGAAACGAGGCACGCGCATCGTCGTTGTCAATCCCATGCGCGAATACGGGCTGGAGCGCTACTGGGTGCCGTCCATGCTCTCGAGCGCCCTTTTCGGCACCAAGCTGATGGACGATTTTTTTCAGGTGCGCGTCGGGGGCGACATCGCATTTATCAACGGCGTGCTCAAGGCGTTGATCAAGGACAACCGGCTGGAGCGAGACTTTATCGACAAGCATACCCGCGGCTTCGACGACCTAAAGGCCGCTTTGAAACACCAGCCCTGGAAAATGCTCGAGCAGCGTTCGGGGCTGTCCCGCGCAGAGATCGAGCGCTTTGCGCAACTCTATGGTTCAGTCAAAAGCGCCGTGTTCGTCTACAGCATGGGAGTCACGCAGCATGAATTTGGCGTCGATAACGTCAAAGCGATCGCCAATCTCGCTCTCGCCCGCGGCATGCTCGGGCGCGAAAAGTGCGGCATCATGCCGATCCGCAGCCACAGCGGCGCGCAGGGCGGCAGCGAATGCGGCGCCGAACCCGACAGGTTTCCTGGTGGATTTGCCATCGACGATGAAAACGCCCGGCGCTTTTCCAATTTGTGGCGCCATCCCGTGCCCTCTAATCCCGGGCTCAGAGTGCCGCAGATGATCGAGGCGGCGCACCGCGGTGAAATGAAATTTTTTTATTCCATCGGCGGGAATTTGCTCGAGACTATGCCCGACCGCAAGTTCGTCGCCGAAGCATTGGCGCAGGTTCCCGTGCGCATCCATCAAGACATCCGGCTTAACAGCTCTATGCTCCTGGACGCGGCCGAAGCGGTGCTGCTTCTGCCTGGCCAGACGCGCTACGAGCAACGGGACGGCGGCACCACGACGAGCGCAGAACGCCGGATTCGCTTCACGCCGGAAATCGGCGGCCACCGCGTCGGCGAGGCGCTACCGGAGTGGCAAATTCCCACGGTCATTGGCCGCCGCTCGATGCCCAACGGCTCCCTGCTCTTTCCTTTCACCGACACCCAGGCGATCCGCGAGGAGATGGCGCATGTGATGCCGATTTACCAAGGGGTCGAAAATTTAAAAATGGAAGGCGATCACCTGCAATGGGGCGGACCGCATCTGTTCAAAAACGGCTATTTTAGCGGCATGCCCGGCGGTCGGGCGCGCTTTAGCGCGATCGAGCCGCCGGACCGGCGCGCTTCTAAGAACCGATTTTACCTCGCCACGCGGCGCGGCAAACAGTTCAACAGCGTGACCTTCGGCGCCAAGGACCGGCTGATGGGAAGTGCGAGCCGGCACGCGATCTTCATCGCTCCCGAAGATGCCGAACGGCTCAGCCTGCAAAACGGCGCGCGCGTTACCGTGCGCTCCGACACGGGCGCGATGAACGGAACGATCCGGCTCGCGCCGGTCAAATCCGGCACGCTGCAAGCCTACTGGCCGGAAGCCAACGTGCTCATCCCGCGCCGCGCCGATCCGCTCTCCGGCGAGCCGGACTACGACGCTGAGGTGTGGATTGAGGCGGTGATTGAATGATACTGTCAAATTCAATCTCCCCTATCAGCTTTAGGACGCACCGACATTCGACCCGATCAAGGACAGACCTATGAATGCTGGAACCGGACTCACAGGTGAAGAACTTTTCCCGCGCTTTTCCGATGGGGAATACGCGCGGCGTTATCGCGCGATTCGCGGAGCGATGCAGAAAGAGAACCTCGAAGCGATTTTGATCTCCGGCGCCCGCGGCTCCTCCGAGGTTCACTATCTATCCAACTATCTCGCACAGTCGCCTTGCTGGCTGCTTTTTCCGCGCGAAGGGGAAACAACGGTTTTTATCCACTTTTTCAATCACCAGCCCTGCGCCAAGGCGCAGGCGATCACTAATGACGTGCGCTGGTATGGGCCGGCGCCGTTACCGACGTTAGCGGAAGAAATTCGCCGCCGCGGTTTGGCAAAAAGCCGCATCGGCCTCGTCAGCATGCGCGGCATGGCCTATGGCCACGTGACCGAGCTTCAGCGGCTCTTTCCTGACGCCGAATTCGTCGAGTTCGGCCCGCAATTCGGCCGCATCCGGCGAGTGAGGAGCGAAGAAGAGCTGATCTACCTGCGCCGAAGCGGCTACCTCACCGACTTGGCTTGCGAAGCTCTTGAGGAACACTTACGGGCCGGTCTGACGGAGCAAGATGTTTTGGCGATCGTCTACGGCGCTTACATCAAAAACGGCGGCGATCCGGGCATCCACTTCATCGCAACGACGAACATGGACAAGCCCGATCGCTTCGTCCCGTGGCAGCGGCAATCTCCAAGAGTGCTCGATAAAGGCAGCGTCGTGATCACGGAATTGACCGTGAGCTACTGGGGCTACTCCACGCAGATCCACCGCCCCTTCGCCATCGGCAAAGAGCCTACGCCGCTCTACCGAAAGCTCTTCGATACCGCGCTTCAGTGCTACGAGAATATTCGCCGAATCTGCAAGCCCGGCACCACCAGCGAACAGATCATCGCAGCATCGGGCGTCATCGAAGAGAACGGCTTCACCACTTACGATAGCCTCTTTCACGGCGAAGCGGGGAAGTCCCCCGAGCTCGGCACGCGTAGCGCCGCACATCCGGTGGAACCGTGGACCTTACAGGAAAACATGGTCCACGTGATCCAGCCGAATCCGATCACCAAAGACTTCAAAGCCGGGCTTCAGTTGGGAGCCGCCGTCATTGTCAAGGCCGACGGCGGCGAGCCGCTGCACAATTATCCGTTCAAGTTTCCGGTCTGCGGGTAAATCAGCGCCGGAAAACCAGCAGCGAGCAAACCGGCGAAAGCCTGACGAGCTATATCGGAGTGGCGGCAAACCTAGCGCGGCAGAGCCGCAACCGAAAACCGGAAGATATCCCGCAAAGACGCCAAGGCGCAAAGGGAACATGATATGTCATTTCGACCGAAGGGAGAAATCCTTCTTAGATCCCTCGCATTCGCTCGGGATGACAGGCCTTGCCCGTCACTTGGCGTCTTAGCATCTTGGCGCGAGGAATTTCCGAGTTTGAGGGTCTTCGACTCGAGGAGAATTTGCGCACGCCACGCAAACCTTGAGATATAGTAACGCAAAGTGTTTGATAAAAGTTTGAGATCCAATAGAGTTCGTATCGTCTCCTAATTTTCGGTTAGAGAGGATTTCCACGCCACTAAAATGAAACTTTCACTCCGATGGCCGATTCTCGACGGGCTCTTGATCGTCGTCGTTTCCTTCCTATCAGTCTTGGCTGCAGCCCAAGACCCGCTTTCGCTTAAGCCCGCAGTAACCGCAGAGGTACATCTGCAGAACTTAAAACAGCTCACCTTCGGCGGGCAGAACGCGGAAGCGTACTTTTCTTTCGACGGCACAAAAATTATCTTCCAATCCACTCGGCAGCCGTATGGGTGCGATCAGATTTTCAGCATGAACGTAGACGGTGGCGACGTAAAACTTCTAAACAACGGCAAGGGCCGGACGACTTGCGGGTTTTTTTTCCCCGACGGCAAGCGGTTTATCTATGCCTCCACCCATCTGGCGGGCGACCGCTGTCCCCCGGCGCCGGATCGCAGCCAGGGCTACGTCTGGCCGATCTATCGGTCTTATGAAATCTTTAGCGCCAATCTCGACGGCTCCGGCCTCAAGCGCTTGACGAGGAATCCCGGCTACGATGCCGAGGGAATCATTTCCTCCGACGGTAAAAAAATCGTTTTTACCTCCTTGCGCGGCGGCGATCTGGATATCTACACGATGAACGCCGACGGCAGCGGGACGAAGAGACTGACGACTGAGAAAGGATACGACGGCGGACCTTTTTTCTCCTGGGACGGTAAAACCATCGTCTATCGCGCTTACCATCCGAAGACCAAAGACGAGCTGACGGAATACGAATCCCTGCTCAAGCAAAACCTGATCAGGCCGACGCGCGCGGAAATCTACGCGATGGCCGCCGATGGCTCCAACAAACGGCAATTAACCAACAACGGCGCGGCCAACTGGGCGCCCTTCCTGCACCCCAACAACCGGCAGATTATCTTTTCCTCAAACTTGCACGACCCCGAACGGCGGAGCTTTTCCCTTTATTCGATCAACGTCGATGGCACCGGCATGGAGCGAATTACCCACGGCGCCCGCTTCGACAGTTTTCCGATGTTTTCGCGGGACGGCAAAAAACTGATCTTCGCCTCCACTAGAAACGCCAAGGACCCGCATGAGTTCAACATCTTCATTGCCGATTGGGCACCCTAGATACTTACCTTGGAACTGTTGAACAGAACGACCCCAGGAAAATTTATCCCGCCAAGGCGCCAAGGCGCAAAGTTAAAAATATATTCCGAATTCTCTGAACTCCGCGTCTTTGCGTCTTTGCGGGAGACATGGTTTTTCCGATCTCTTCTTCGTGTCCGAATTTCAAGTACTTTTGGCTAGAACTTCGACTTTCGGAGTCATCTTTCACCTCGCACCTGGCTTCAGCGCGGGTGATGACAAGCGCCGCTTTTTTAAGTAGAGTCCTAAGGTCTGCCGCAAACCAACTACGGAAGTAGCTCTCGGAGGTATCCCGTTTGGAAACCGCGACGCGCGAATTTCAGATCATGGTGAAAACCATCGGGGCGATCTGCAACCTCGACTGCCACTACTGCTATTACCTCAAGAAGGAAGAGCTCTACCCCAAAGGCACGAACTTCCGCCTGAGCGACGAAACCCTCGAGCGGTATATCGCCCAGCATATTCAGGCGACGCCGAAGGAGATCGTCAGCTTTTCCTGGCACGGCGGCGAGCCGACGTTGCTCGGCGTTGAATTCTTCCGCAAGGCGGTCGAGTTTCAGAAAAAGCACCTACCGGAAGGCAAAAAACTCATCAACGGCGTTCAAACCAACGGCACGACGATCGACGAGAAGTGGTGTGAGTTTCTCGCCAAGGAGAACTTTTATATCGGCTTGAGTCTCGACGGCCCGCGAGAGCTGCACGACCATTACCGCGTAACTAAAGGCCAAAAGCCGACCCACAAACAAGTCGTCCAGGCTTTTCACATGCTTCGGAAAGCCAAAGTGCACGTCGACCTGCTCTGCGTGGTCCACGACGTCAACGTCAAACACCCCACGCAGGTGTACCGCTACTTCAAGGAGATCGGCGGCCAGTATCTCCAGTTCCTTCCTCTCGTAGAGCCGAACAACGATGCGCCGGGATCGATTCACCCGCGCTCCGTCCCCGCCGCGGCCTACGGCGAGTTTCTCTGCGTGATCTTCGATGAGTGGCTGCGCAACGACATCGGCAAGATTTCCATCCAGCTTTTCGACGAGTCCGTCCGCCCGTTCTTGGGCATGGAGCACGCGCTGTGCATCTATCGCGAGACCTGCGGCGACGTGCCGGTGATCGAGCACAACGGCGATTTCTATTCCTGCGACCATTACGTGCTGCCGGAATACAAGATTGGCAATATTTATGAGCGGACGCTGGCGGCAATGGTCGAGGATCCGCGGCAACGCGAGTTCGGCGAAAGAAAGTGGACGAGCCTGCCGCGTTACTGCCGGGAGTGCGAAGTGTTAAGCATGTGCAACGGCGGCTGCCCGAAGGACCGCCTGATCAAGACGCCTGACGGGGAGGCGGGATTGAATTACCTTTGCGCCGGGCTGAAACGTTTCTTTACCCACAGCAAGCCGTATTTCAAAAAGTTCGCCGAGCTGGCGGAGGCCGGCGAGCCGACGGAAAAGCTCATGCAGATTGTCCGCGAGGCCGACGCGAAGACTTCGGTGCGCCAGGCCGGACGCAACGATCCCTGCCCCTGCGGCAGCGGCAAGAAGTACAAGCGCTGCTGCGGCAACGTGCGGATTGGGGTTTAAAAGACTTTCTCACCACGAAGCGCTCCGAAGGACACGAAGGTTTCGGAATAAGTTATCTTAAACTTCGTGATCTTCGTGTCCTTCGTGGTAAATTTTTACTTTGCGCCCTTTGTGTTCTTTGCGGTGAAATTCCCGGACCCCTTCTTTTTTTCTCCCCCGATGACGGGGGAGAAAAGTTTTTTGTGACCTATGTGCCCTTTGTGGTTAACTTTCCGAAGGAGCGATTGATGACTCTCTACGACGACATGATGCAAGGCGCCATCGACGTCCATTGCCACATCGACTTCGAATTCTCCGCCAAAGAACGCAAGCGCGAGCCGGAGTTTCTCTGGCTGCCCAAGGCCGAGGCGATGGGCATGCGTGGCGTGGTGCTGAAATCGCACTGGTGGCCGACGGCCAACGTTGTCCCTTACATTTTATCTTCGGTGCAGACGAAGATCGCTCTGTGGGCCAGCGTCACGTTGAATATCACCGCTGGCGGTCCGAATCCCTGCATCGTGGAGGCCTGCGCGGAACTGGGCGGCAAGATGGTTTTTCTGCCGACCTGGAGCGCGCGCAACGATGTCGAGCGCAAAGGCTTCAGCAGCCGATTCAAGTCGTACTACAAGAGCCACGCTCAGTTGGAGAACCCGAACTACTACTTTCTCGACGACAAGGGAAAACTCATCCTCCGCGGCCGGGAAATCATCGAAGCTTGCAAGGCCCATGATCTCACTCTGGGCATGGGACATGTCTCATGGCAGGAATCCCTCGCCTTCATCGAAGCGGCGCGAGAGATGAAATACAGCCACAGAATCGTCGTCAACCACGTGCAGAGCCACATGATCGCTATGCCCGTGGACGCGATGAAGCGCGCCGCGGAAATGGGCGCGTTCCTCGAAGCTTGCTGGAACGCATTGGCGCCGGGACGCATGGACTCGCCGGAGCTGGTCAAGCAGTTTCGCGAAGTCGGCCTGCGCCAGATCGTCGTGAGCACGGATTATTTCCGCCCCTACAGTCCGAATCCCGCGGAACTGTTCCGCATGTATCTCGGCATGCTACACGAAGGCGGCTTGAGCATGGAGGAAGTGAAACAGGTTGCCGGCGCCAATCCGGCGAGGCTCATAGGGATGGTATAGACGTTTTCGATTCCTTGTTATGCCGAGGCGAACAGTCGGTTTTCTTCGTCAAATGCCTTGCGCACTTCTTGAGACAATGCCTCCAGCGACTCGGCGTCCTCGCAGCCGAAGACATGGGTCATTTCTGCCGTGGGCGGCAGCGGCTCGGAGAAAAAGCCCAGGTCGACCTTAAAGCATAAATAATCGGCCATCTTGAGGATCGAAACCAGCGAGTCGGCATCGATACTCTCGCCATCGTAATGGTGCCAATAGGCCGCCTGCCCGATCCGTGCATCGATGTCCCAATAGTCCAGCAGGGCGAGACCGACGGACGCATGATCGAAGGCATACTGCTCCCGTTCTTTGATGACCAGCGACCCGTGGCTTTGCTGCACTTCTTCCACCATCTGCTCGAATCCCCTCGGATCGCCGTTGAGAAGTACGATCTCGCCCACGTCGTGCAATAATCCGGCAAGGAACGCCAATTCCGGGTCCGCGATTCCCGTCCGCTCGGAGAGCATGCGCGCCGCCAGCGCCGCGGCCAGCGAGTGGCGCCAGAGCTGTTTCGCGACCTTGTTGGTCCTGCTCAAGAAACTTTGCGCCGCCGCTGCCATCACGATATTGCGCAGGGTGTGAAATCCCAGCACCAAAATCGCGTCATGGACGCTCCTCGGTTGGCGGCGTTGGGCATAACGGGGGGAACGGGAAATCGCCAATGTCCTGCCGGTAAGAGCGGCGTCGTCCGAAATGATCCGCGAGAGCTGGCGCACGCTGAAGTCGGGGTCCTTGAGAGTCATGAGAACTTTGGTGACGACCACCGGCAGTGAGGGCAGTTTGTACCGCTCCATCACGTCGCGAAGGTGTTCACGGACACTTTCCTGGGCTGACTTGGATATGTAACCGATCCTTCCGTCTTCCACTCGTGTTCCACCTGGATTCTAAATCGGCGCAAACTGCCAAAACCTTAGCGGCGCGAGATCCAGTAACGGTTATCCGCGAAGAGCCGGTAGCCGAGGTCGAACAGAGTCCGAAAACTTGCACTGAAATAGGGTTGGCCAGGTTAGCCACACAAAAGCCTGAATATCCTTTTGTTTTGGCAGGGCCCGCCCATGAGGGAAGTTCTCGCCAGCGTTCGCTTCCGAACAGCGGCCGGCCGGCTCATAACCCTTCGACGCACCGCGCACCTGCCGATGGATGGATACGTCTACTTGCCGTAACGCTTCATCGCGAACCCATAGTACGCCAGTGCTAAGCCTTTTCTAAGCCGAGCGCGTTTTTGTCGCTCGCAAGACCTCTACGACCAATTCTGCCAGGCCCACAAACGTGACCGACAACTCGCCATATTTTCGCGTGAAAGAGCGCTTCACATCGCGCGCAACCACCACATTTTTTCCCTTAGGATATTGCCTTCTAAAGGCCGAGAGACCGGCGGCGTCAAAATCAGACGCGGACCATTTGCATTCAATCACCAGCGCCGGCTCTTTGCGCCGGGCAAGCACGAAATCCACTTCGTGCCCTCGCTTATCGCGCCAGTACCGGACATCGCGAGATTGTAGATGAGCATGGATTTCATTCAGGACGAAGTGCTCCCACAGCAACCCAAGGTCCTCGGGCCGCAACTCAGACCAACCATGGTGGTAACAGACAAAGCCCGTATCGAACCCATAGACCTTTGGGGCGGCAACAATTTCGGTCGGACGATACGAACTATGCGGACGGACGATGTGCGCTACAAAGGTCGACTCCAACACCGCAAGATAGTTGGAGATCGTGGTGCGGCTCACTTCACAGAGTTGGGCAAATCTTGTCGCCTCGAAGATTCCCCCGCTCTGCGCCATCAGGAGCTCGACGAATTTTTGAAACGAATGCCTGCGCTCAATGCGGAAAAGCTCAGCTATGTCTTTTGCCCAGTAGGCATCCATCCACTCCTGGAAATCTCGCTCGGGCAGCTTTTCGGCCAGAAAGAATGGAGGAAGGCCTCCCCGGAAAAAGCGGTGATTGAGGTCCAAGCGTCCGAAATCTTCCAGGTCCGAGGCGATCAGTGGCGTGAGCCAGATTTCTTCCTTCGATCCACCCGCTCCAAATGCGCCTCTGTACCATACGCCGCGTGTGTAGCAAATAGTGCTACTATTCGCAATTCTGCTTGTATATAGAACCGCCCCTTTCTGCCTGGGTATCCTGCATCATGGCTCTCGTCGCTCGTCGTTCGTTCCTCGTCCGGCGAAATACGATATACAAAATACATTGCACGAGTTCTGCTTCCTGCCTTCTCCCCTTCTCCATCTCCCCTGCTCCCTTTCTCCGCTACTCCCATGCCCCCCTCTTTTTCCTTGACTCCTTCCCCCACGCAGGTAGATAATCCATCGTCGTTGGGACAATTGTGGCCGGATTGATTCGGCCGAGCTCTGCACGCTTGCATGAGGATAGATCGACACCGAGCCCGGCTAGGTAATCCCAGCCGGGCTTTTTGTTTTACGGGGGATGCAACCCGCTGATAAGCTATGTCGATCGGGAAGGAGAGAGCTGAGGTGATGGATCGAATCTCTTTCACCGGCCTTCGAGTGCGCCTGCTGTTTCTTGTTCTCTGCGCGACGCTGGCGTCGTTCGGCACCATAATCTACACATCGGGATCGAAGATTGGGAAGTTGACGTCAACTGCACGACGCGCGAGAGCGCCAGGCTCATCGGAATCACCGCTGGTCGGAACCGTTCAGGGAAGTTTTCCGTGAGTAGATGGCTGGCTACCGGTTACTGCTGAAAGGAAACGCGATAATAAAAAAACAACCCCAACGCGGACTCCGGAAGCGCGCTGCGATCCCCGGAAAAACGCCGCCCCCGTCGGCGGACGACGCGCCCAGCGCGGGCCGCAGCACATTCCCCATCGTCGGCATCGGCGCTTCCGCCGGGGGACTGGAGGCCTTGGAACTGTTCCTGCAGAACGTGCCCGCGGAGAGCGGCATGGCCTTTGTCATCGTCCAGCACCTGGATCCGACGCGCGCGGGCATCATGCCGGAGCTGCTCCAGCGCGCCACCGCCATGAAGGTCATCCAGGTCAAGGACCGCACCCGGGTCAAGCCGGACTGCGTCTATGTCATCCCGCCGAACAAGGAAATGTCCATCCTGCGCGGAGTCCTGCACCTGCTCGATCCGGTGGCGCCCCGCGGGCTGCGCCTGCCGATTGATTTCTTCCTCCGGTCCCTGGCCGACGACTCGGAGGAGCGCAGTATCGGCGTCATTCTTTCGGGCATGGGCACGGACGGCACGCTGGGTCTCAAAGCCATCAAGGGGAAGGCGGGCGTGGTCTTCGTGCAGGACCCGGCCTCGGCCAAGTTTGACGGCATGCCCCGCAGCGCCATTGAGGCCGGGTTGGCGGACGTCGTCGCTCCGGTGGAGGCGCTGCCCGGCAAGATCATCGCCTATCTCCACCATGTGCCCCTCATCGCCAGGCCCGGACTGGCCGAGGAGGACCAATCCCACAGCGCCTTCGAAAAGGTCGTGATCCTGTTGCGTGCGCAGACCGGCCACGACTTTTCCCTCTACAAGAAGAACACCGTGTATCGCCGGATCGAGCGGCGCATGGGCATCCACCAGATTGACCGGATCGCCACCTATGTCCGGTTTCTACAGGAGAATCCCGAAGAGCTGGAGTTGCTGTTCAAGGAACTCTTGATCGGGGTCACGAGCTTTTTCCGCGACCCGGCGGCGTGGGAAGTGTTGAAAGCCCAGGTCATCCCGGCGCTGCTGAATGACCGCCCGCTCAGTCAGGCGCTGCGGGTCTGGATACCCGCCTGCGCGACCGGGGAGGAAGCCTATTCCCTGGCCATCGTCTTCCGCGAGGCGCTGGAGCAATTCAAGCCGGCCAAAAATCTCACGCTCCAGATCTTCGCGACCGACCTGGACCGGGACGCCATCGAAAAAGCCCGCGCGGGTGTTTTCCCGGCCAACATCGCCGCGGATGTGGCGCCGGAGCGGCTGAGCCGGTTCTTCGTCCAGTTGGAGCGCGGCTACCAAGTCAGCAAGCCCATCCGGGAAACGGTGATCTTTGCGCCGCAAAATGTGGCCATGGACCCGCCCTTCACCAAGCTCGATCTGGTGAGCTGCCGGAACCTGCTCATCTACTTGACGCCGGAGTTGCAGAAAAAACTCCTGCCGCTATTTCACTACAGCCTGAACCCCGGCGGCTTTCTGTTCCTGGGGAGCGCCGAGACCGTCGGCGAGTTCACCGACTTCTTCGCGCCGCTGGACGGCAAGGCGCGGCTTTACCGGCGGCTCGACTCCGGCCCGCGGGCGGAGCCGATTGAGTTTCCCGCCTCGTTCACGCCCGGACGGACGGGTGTGCCCCCGCCGCCGAAGGCGTTGAAACCGCCAGCCAACCTTCAGTCGCAAGCGGAGCAACTGCTCTTGCAGCGGTATTCCCCGGCGGCCGTGCTGGTCAACGACAAGGGTGACATCCTTTTCATCAGTGGGCGGACGGGCAAATACCTGGAGCCGGCGGCAGGCAAAGCCAACTTGAACATCTTCGCCATGGCCCGCGAGGGCCTGCGCTACGAACTGACGGGCGCCTTCCAGAAGGCGCTCCGGCAAAAAGACGCGGTCACCCGCAAGAACGTGAAGGTCGGGACCAATGGCGGTGTGCAGGCCATAGACCTCACCGTTCAGGCCATCGCCGAGCCGGAGGCGCTCCGAGGCTTGGTAATGATCGTCTTCACGGAGGTGACCACGCCCCCCGAACCGAAACGGCCGGCCAAAGCCAAAGGCCCCTCCGCCAGCAGCGCCCGGGTGGCGGCACTGGAGGGAGACATCGAGCAAGCCCGCCAGGAGTTGCAGACCACCCGCGAAGAGATGCAGACCTCCCAGGAAGAACTCAAAGCCACCAATGAGGAATTGCAGTCCACCAACGAGGAACTCCAGTCCACCAACGAGGAACTGACCACCTCCAAGGAAGAGATGCAGTCCATGAACGAGGAGTTGCAGACGCTCAACACCGAGCTGCAACACAAAGTGAACGACATGTCCCGCCTCAACAACGACATGAAAAACCTGTTCGACAGCACGGAGATCGCCACCGTGTTCCTGGACCCCGCGCTCCGCGTGCGCCTGTTCACGGCCGGGTCGAACCGGATTTTCAAGCTCATCCCCGGCGACGTGGGCCGGGCGATCACCGATATCGTCTCGGAACTGGCCTATCCGGAACTGGCCGACGACGCGCGCGAGGTGCTGCGGACGCTGGCCGTTCACGAGCAACCGGCCGCCGCGCGCGACGGGCGCTGGTTCACGGTGCGCATCATGCCTTACCGCACCCTGGAGAACATGATTGACGGCGTGATGATCACCTTTATGGACATCACCGCTTCCAAGACGCTGGAGGGGAAGCTGCGGGCAACGCAGGCCGGCCAGGAAAAACACATCGCGGAACAAGACCTGAAGCTGGAGCAAGCCGGGGAGGCGTTGCGGGCGGAGACACAGCGCAAAGGCAGGGAGGAGTGATCAGTGATCAGTGACCAGTGAGCAGTGACCAGTGACCAGTAAGCAGTGACTGATGACTGATTACTGATGACTGATGACTGATTACTGATAACTGGTAACTAACGACCAGGGGATTGAAGAATGAGCCAACTTCAGCATGCGCGCGGTTTCAGGGACTTGATTGTTTATCAGAAGACAACAGCCGTGGCGAAACGCATTTTCGAGCTGACAAAGCGTTTTCCAAGAGACGAGACCTATTCGCTGACGGATCAGGTGCGGCGGTCATCCCGGTCAGTGGGCGCGCAGATCGCGGAAGCCTGGGCGAAGCGGCGTTACGAGAAACACTTTGTCAGCAAACTTACGGACGCAGATGGGGAGCAGCAGGAAACCCAACATTGGATCGATACTGCGGCTGACTGTGGTTATCTGACGGATCAAGATGCCAGCAGCCTCAACCGTGAACTGGCCGAGATTGGGCGGATGCTGAACTCGATGATGGAAAAAGCCCCCTCCTTTTGTGGCGATCCGCCTTTCGCGGTTTGTGAATCCGCCGTAGACTACTTCACAACCCCTCGTGAAAGGGTGAACGAGGAGTAACCAGTAATCAGTGACCAGTAACCAGTAATCAGTGACCAGTAACCAGTGACTGATGATTGATAACTGATAGCCGATGACTGATAACTGATCACTGATGACCGATGACTGATGACTGATTACTGATAACTGAGAAAGAGCCATGAAGAGGAACCAGCACAAGCCCGTGGACGCCGCCGAGTTGCGCCGCGGCGCCGAAGAGCGGTTGAAGCGCCAGAAGCCGGCGGGCAGAGAGCAGAGAACGGAATTGGGAACGGCAAGGCTCGTCCACGAACTGCAGGTCCACCAGATCGAGCTGGAGATGCAGAACGAGGAACTCCGGCAGGCGCGTACCGGGATGGAGACACTCCTGGCCCAATACACCAACCTCTACGACTTTGCCCCGACGGGCTACTTGAACCTCGACCGCGAGGGGGCGATTCGGCAGGTGAACTTAACCGGGGCGCGCCTGCTCGGAGTGGAGCGTTCCCGGCTGATGAACCGTCTCTTCGGGCTCTTCGTTTCCGATGATTTCCGTCCCGCTTTCAACGCCTTCCTGCAGAAAGTTTTTGCGAGCCACACCAAAGAATGCTGCGAAGTGGCGCTGCTGAATAAAGGTCGCCGCCCCCTCTTCGTACGGATCGACAGCGTCATCTCCGAAGATGGGCAGGAATGTCTCGTGATGGTGGTGGACATCACCGAGCGCTGGCGAGCCGAAGAGCAGGCGCTGCGCGAAAGCGAGGCGCGGCACAGGACAATCCTCCGGACGGCCATGGACGGATTCTGGCTGGTGGACCTGCAAGGCCGTTTGCTGGAAGTCAATGAGACCTATTGCCGGATGAGCGGTTATAGCGAACAGGAACTGCTGGCCCTGAGCATTTCTGACCTGGAGGCCGCCGAGACGCCCACCGACACCGCTGTCCACTTTCAAAGAGTCGCGGCGCAGGGCGAGGACCGCTTTGAGAGCCGGCACCGCCGCAAGGACGGGAGCAGTTTCGCGGTGGAAGCCAGCGTCCAATACAAGCCGGCGGAAGGAGGGCAGATAGTTGTATTCCTGAGAGACATCACCGAACGCAAGCAGGCGGAGGAGGCGGTGCGCGAAAGCGAGGAGCGGACGGCCAGGATCGTCGCTTCCGCAATGGACGCGATCATCAGCGTGGACAGCCAACAGCGCGTCGTTTCGTTCAACGCCGCCGCAGAGAAAATGTTCGGCCATCGCGCGGCTGACATGCTTGAGGAGCCGCTAGATCGTTTCATTCCACAGCGATTCCGGGATCACCACCATCATCACTTCGAAGCGTTCGCCGCGACGGGAGTAACCACGCGCACCATAGGGGCGCTCGGGCAGATCAGCGGGATGCGCGCCAACGGCGAGGAGTTCCCGATTGAAGCTTCGATTTCCCAAATCGGCGAGGGGGCGCAGAAACTGTTCACGGTCATCCTGCGCGATATCACCGAGCGCAAACGGGCGGAGCAGGCGCTGCGCGAGAGCGAGGCCAGCTACCGGACGCTCATCGAGTCCGCTTCCGACGGCATCTTCATCGCGGACGCGCAGGGCCGCTATGTGGATGTTAACGCGCTGGGCTGCCGGCTGCTCGGCTACGCGCGGGAGGAATTGCTGGCGTTGAGCGTCCCCGACGTCGTTGCCACCAAGGAGACGGCCCGCGTGGCGCCGGAGCTGGCGGCCTTGAAGGTTGGCGAGGTAGTGTGCAGCGAATGGCAGTTCCGCCGCAAGGACGGAACGCTGTTCCTCGGTGAAGTCAGCGGGACGATCCTGCCCGACGGCCGACTGCTCGGCATCCTGCGCGACATCACGGAGCGCAAACAGGCGGAGGAGGCGCTGCGGGCGCAAAATGTGGAGCTGCAAATCCTTCGTGAAACGAGCCAGACGATTTTGGCCTCTCGCAATATTCAGAACATGGCCGCGAGCATACTTGAAAAGGCCATTGCCGTTAGTCTATGTGACGTCGGAGTGATCCGTCTCCTGGATCGGACCTCTAGGGCGCTTAACCCGATTGCCAGCCGCGGGTACCTGAATCCGAAGAATCTGCAACTGCATCATAGACACCTGGATGATGGGACCACGGGAAGACTCCTGCGAGTTTTCGCTCGCAAAGAGACCGTGGTGTTGGAAAGGGTCCAGGACGAACCTGGCTTGCGGATCTTTAAGAGGGAAGGAGTACAATCGCTCATCCTGATTCCCGTGCTTGCCGAGCATGATCTGCTCGGAGCCTTACAACTCGGCAGCCGCACGCCGCGAAAGTTCGACCCTCACCTGATCAATCTTCTCGAAACGCTAGGAAGCAATTTCGGAATTGCCGTTCAAAAAATCAGGCTCTTGGCAGAAACGGTCACAAGCCAGGCTCAGTTGCGCGCTTTGTCGCGCCGGTTGGTGAAGACCCAGGAGAGCGAACGCCACTATCTCGCCCGCGAGCTCCACGACGAGATTGGGTCTCTGCTGACGGGGCTCAAACTCACTCTCGGAGTGCCCGCCGGCTCAGGGACCGATCAAATCGACGCTAGAACGGCGGCGGCGTATAAGATTATCGACGAAGCGCTGGCCAAGACACGTTCTCTCTCTCATAGCCTGCGGCCGCCGATGCTCGACGATCTCGGACTGCTACCCGCTCTGTCCTGGCATGTAAAAGAGTTTACCGCGCGCACCGACGTGCAGGTAAACTTCCAGCACCACGACTTGCAGTTACGCTTCCCCGAAGAGGTTGAGATCGCCGCCTACCGCATTGTCCAAGAGGCTCTGACCAATATCGCGCGTCACGCCCAGGTCCACGAGGCAACCGTAACGTTATGGGCCGATCCGAGTGGGCTCGGCATAGAAATTTCTGATCAGGGCGCCGGGTTTGACCAGACCGCAGCAACTCTGGCGAATGCTTCCAGCGCAGGTCTCGCCGGCATTCGCGAGCGGGTCGCTTCATTGGGCGGCAGCCTAAAAATAACATCAGCGCCCGGCACCGGCACAAGCGTCACGGTGGAACTGCCGCTGGCTATGGGCGAGAAAACAGTACGCAGTGAGCAGTAGGCGGCAAACGGACAGAACGCAGCAGGATGCGTGGATACAAGAATTTAACAGTTTCCCAAATAGGATATTCAGGCTTCTGTGTGGCTAACCTGGCCAACGCTATTTCAGTGCGAGGACTCGGAAATTGCACCGCGGAGGCGCTGAGTTCGCGGAGAAGGGGGAGTAGAAAATAACCTCTGTGAACTCTGCGTCTCTGTGGTGTATTGTCTTTCACAGTAATCCCGGAAGACTCCCCAGATAAATGCTTAGTGCCGACTGGCTGAACGCTAATGGCTGAGAGATCAAAACCGATAACCATCCTTTTAGCTGACGATCACCCGGTGGTGCGCCAGGGCCTGCGGGCGCTACTCGAGGCGCAAGCGGATCTTCAGGTGATCGGCGAGACGGGAGACGGCCTGGAGGGGCTTCGTTTGGTCAAACAGCTCAAACCCGACATCCTGGTGGCCGATGTAAGCATGCCCGGCCTCAATGGTTTAGACCTGACAAAGCAGGTAACCCAGTCTTCATCTCATACTCGCGTTATCATCCTTTCCATGCACAGCACTGAAGCCTTTGTCGCGGAAGCGCTAAAAAATGGCGCCGCAGGCTATGTTCTCAAGGATTCCACGCCAACCGACCTGATCCAGGCGGTGTACGAGGTGGCCGCGGGCAAGCGCTTCTTGAGTCCCAAAGTCGCCCAGCCGGCCATCAATCTTTACGTCGAGACGAGCAGACAAAGGCCCGGGGGTCTCCATGCCAACCTCACCGACCGCGAGCGCGAGGTCTTCCAGCTTGTGATCGAGGGGCACAACAATGCGCAAATCGCCACCCGTCTGTTCATCAGCCCTCGTACCGTCGAGATACACCGGCGCACGATGATGCAAAAGCTCGGAGCGAAAAACCAAATGGAGCTGCTCGCCTATGCCGTCAAACGCGGGATCATTTCCGTCGATGAACCGGTCGACGATCAGCCAAAGAAAAAAACGCGCTAAAAAAAATTAGGGTCTTCAGGCTTCTGTGTGGCGAACCTGGCCAACGCTATTTCTGTGCAAGGACTCGGAGATTGCACCGCGGAGGCCCGCCCTGTGGAATTGCAGCCCGGTATTCCACAGGGCAAGAGGCCGCGGAGGCAACATTCTTTCATTCAGTTCTCTGTGAGCTCCGTGGTAAGTCTTCTCTTTCAAACGTCTTGAACGATTGGAACATTTTGAACGACTTGAACCCGCGCAACGCGGTCCTTTCTAGGGAACCGTTCATAGAACAGTTGCCGGGTCAACCTCGGCTATTCTCGGCGCCTGGTGGGTCCATACGTTTCACCCCACTACCCATACCCCGCTTCATTCTCCGCTAAATATGGGATTCCATCCTCCAGATTAAGTAGCACTACGTATTGATGGTGTCGCAATAAAACCGGACAATAACATCAAACGAATGGACTCGCGTGCCTTGGTGACGCGATGTGTTGCGGCTGGAGTTCCCGCTCGCTTAATTCGGAAACGCACGAACATATGACGAATCAACCGCTACTATTAATAGTCGATGACGAAGCCGGGGTCAGGCAGTCGCTGCAGATGGTCTTTAACAAGAATTTTCGCGTTCTGGAGGCGAAGTCCGCCGAAGAAACCCTGCAGAAGGTCGCCGATGAGAAGCCCGACGTCGTGTTGCTGGACATTGTGATGCCGGGCGAAGATGGCCTGGCGGTGCTCAAGCAAATAAAGGCGATTCAGCCGGAGTGCCAGATTATTATGCTGACCGGCCTTAATACCGCGCGGACGGCATTTACTGCCAGAGCGACGGGGGCTTTCGATTATGTGACCAAGCCCTTCGATGTCGAAGAACTGCGAATGCGCGTCGACCGGGCGCTGGAAAAAATTCAACTATCGCGGGAATTGGAGCGGCTGAAGGAAGAGGTCGGGCGCAAATATGGGATCGACCACGTCGTTGGAAAGTCCAGACAAATCGTCGATGTGTTCAAGGCGGTCAGCATGGTGGCGGCCAAGAAAAGCACGGTATTGATCACCGGCGATAGTGGCACGGGTAAAGAGTTGATCGCCCGCGCGCTCCACTTTAACAGCGACCGGCGCGCCAAGCCGTTCGTGGTCGTCAATTGCGCCGCTTTGCCGGACACGCTGATTGAAAGCGAACTGTTCGGTTACGAAAAGGGAGCGTTTACCAACGCCTCGCAGAAAAAAGTTGGGCGCTTCGAGTTGGCCCACGGCGGCACTCTTTTCCTCGATGAGATCGGGGAACTCAATCTCGGCACCCAGGCGAAGTTTCTACGCGCCATTGAGCAAGAGACGTTTACCCGGTTAGGCGGCACGGACGAGGTCAAGGTCGACGTCCGGGTGATCGCCGCAAGCAACCGCGATCTCGAGTATCTGGCCAAAGTGGGAGAATTTCGCGCCGATCTATTCT
>Ga0214472_10001150_pt1 | contig 30377 bp, 22 predicted proteins | sample RVTome_6_FD_207662 | JGI IMG/M metagenome (GOLD analysis project Ga0214472, IMG submission 207662) | Soil microbial communities from uranium-contaminated site in the Upper Colorado River Basin, Wyoming, United States - RVT140D175 | ecosystem: Environmental > Terrestrial > Soil > Contaminated >...
TACCGAGTATGGGTAAGAGTAACTTATCTTCGATAGCGCTCTGTACCGGATGCCAATCGATGTCGAAAAATGGCGCGTAGTGGGAGGTGCTGCCGTTCTCGAGGACATCAAACCACCAGGGATTTTGAGGGCTCGCCGCCATATGGTTGGGAACGATGTCGAGCATCAGTCCCATCTCCTGAGCCTGCAATGCCATGCTGAGTGCGTCGAAGTCTGGCGCGGAGCCAAGCTCTGGGTTCAGTAACATGGGGTCGACGACATCATAGCCGTGAGTGCTGCCACGTCTCGATTTCAACAGGGGAGACGCGTACAGGTCGGAGATGCCCAACGTGCAGAGGTAGCGGATAATACGCCGGGCGTCTTGGAAGCCAAACTGCCGGTTGAATTGTACTCTATAAGTTGAACGGGGAACTCTGATGTCGGTCATGTCAAAAACCCATTGGTTCAGGTGGTGAAGCTGAAGGTCAACGTTCATCCTTGTGAAGCATCACAAACGTGGTGGGTGCGATTGCCAACGTCACCTCGCCATCTGATGTGATGGCCGTGGGAATCGAGCTGCCATTGCCGCCCCAACTGTCATCCGCCGAATTCAGCAGCGTTGACCAGCGGCCTGGCGACAGAAGCACGGTCAGCTCGGCTGGCGCATCGTTGAAATTGAACACGAATGCCACTTCGTCTGTAGCGCTCCAGCGCAGCACATAAAGCGACTTGGAGGTTTCGCAAGGCTGGATCGCCAGACGGTCTTTTCTGAGCTGCGACAGAGCGGGAAGATGACGGCGGAGGCGGATCAGTTCACGGTAGAACTCCAGCAAGACGTGATGCGGCCCCTGATCGCGCCGACCGTGGTCGAGTTTGCAGGCCAAAAACGTGCCCTCGTCCTGTGGATCGGGGGGCTCGTCCTGCCATGCAAAGGCAGCAAACTCTCGGCGCCGACCGTCGCGCACCGCCGCTACTAAATCGGGGTCCGTGTGGCTGATAAAGTACTGGAAGGGTGCGGTTTCGCCGTACTCCTCGCCCATAAACAACATGGGGATGCTCGGCGTGAGCAGCAGAAGCCCGGCGGCAAGTTTGAGGTGCTCGAACGAGACCAGGGTGCTGAGCCTTTCGCCGAGTATGCGGTTGCCCACCTGATCGTGGTTCTGCGTGCAAATGACGAATCGCTGTCCGGGAAGATCGCCACTTGGCGAGCCGTGCCTGCGTCGACGGTATAGCGAGTACACCCCCGAGTAAACAAACCCCTCTTGCATCGCCTTGGCAAGCTGCTTGACGCTGCCGTAGTCCTCGTAGTAACCCTCCAGTTCCCCGGTCAGCAACGTGTGGACGCAATGGTGGAAATCGTCGCTCCACTGGGCGTCCATGCCGTAGCCTCCGATGTCTGGCGGCGTGATCAGTCGACGGTCGTTGTCGGAACTCTCGGCGATGAGGAAGGCCCGGCGGTTGAGCTCTTCGGCTCGAGCAGCTATGGCCTTTGATAGTTGTTCCAGAAAATGCTGTGACGAGTGGTCGAGAATGGCATGCACGGCATCGAGGCGTAGGGCATCGACGTGAAACTCGGTGATCCAATCGAGGGCATTCTCGATGAAAAAACGCCTGACGTGGTCGCTGTCCGGACCGTCGAAGTTGATCGCCGTCCCCCACGGGGTGCGATACCAGTCAGTGAAGTAGGGGGCGAACTCCCCCAGGTAGTTACCTTCCGGGCCCAGGTGGTTGTACACGACATCCAGAACAACCGCCAAGCCTTTGAGATGACAGGCGTTCACCAGTCGTTTGAGACCCCTAGGGCCACCGTAGGAGTCCTGCACAGCAAAGGGATAGACGCCGTCATAGCCCCAGTTGCGCCCGCCAGGAAACTGGGCCACGGGCATAATTTCAACCGCAGTAATACCCAAGTCCTTCAAGTAGTCCAGATACGAGATGACCGCCTCAAAGGTCCCTTCGGGCGTGAAAGTGCCCACATGCAGTTCGTAGATGATATACCGCTGGAGCGGCAGACCAAACCAGCCCTGATCGCACCAATCGAACGCCGGGTTGACCACCGTCGATGGCCCGTGGACGCCGCGGGTCTGGAGTCGCGACGCAGGGTCAGGGCACTCATGTACACCGTCCAGAACGTAAGCGTACGTTGCCCCCGGCTCAATCCCTTCAACCAGCGCTTGATAATAGCCCTGTGGATTCTTCTCGAGCGCCATGGTTCGGTCCTGAGGCGCGATCACATGCACATCTACCCTCTCCGCCAGAGGGGCCCAAACATTGAATTGGCAGCGACGATCGCCCAGATAGGTAGCTCCCAGTGCGGGCTGTGCGCTCATGGTTCCCTCCTAATCGTCGCATTTGAAGAATAGAGCTGCCAGAGGCGGCAGCGTGATGCTGATGGAGTGAAACTTACCATGCGAGGGAATGGGTGTCGTGTCGACGCCTCCCATGTTGCCTTGGTGACTGCCGCCATACGAGTTGGCGTCACTATTGAGCAGTTCCCTCCAGAACCCATCCCTTGGCACGCCAACCCGGTAGTTGTGGCGCTCCACCGGCGTAAAGTTGCACACCACCAGTATCGTGTCCCGCGCATCTTGGGCCTTGCGCAGCATACTGATGACGCAGTTGTCGGCGTCATTGGCGTCAATCCACTCGAATCCCGACCAATCGTCGTCGATCTCGTGCAGGGCGGGTTCACTGCGGTAGGCGCGATTGAGCTCCTCGACCCAGTGCAGCAGACCCGCGTGGGGCGGCTCGTCCAACAGGTGCCAGGACAGGCTCGTCTCGTGATACCACTCGGCCCACTGCCCCAGTTCAACCCCCATGAACAAGAGCTTTTTGCCAGGCTGGGCGTACATGTAGCCCAGCAGCAGTCGCAAATTGGCGAACTTTTGCCAGTCGTCGCCAGGCATTTTGCGCAGCAGTGAGCCTTTGCCGTACACCACCTCATCGTGGGACAGAGGCAGCAAGAAGTTCTCGGAAAAGGAGTACATCATGTGAAAGGTCAATTTGTTGTGATCGTATTTTCGGTATATCGGGTCTTTAGACATGTAGTCTAGCGTATCGTGCATCCAGCCCATGTCCCATTTCAGACCAAACCCCAGCCCCCCCACATAGACCGGGCGCGACACCATGGGCCAGGAGGTCGACTCTTCAGCCATCGTCTGGACGTCGGGGAATTGCTCGTAGACTTCCGCGTTGAACTGGCGCAGGAATTCAATGGCCTCGAGATTCTCCCTGCCACCATAGCGATTGGGAATCCACTCCCCCTCCTGGCGGGCGTAGTCCAGATACAGCATGGAGGCGACCGCGTCTACCCGCAGCCCATCGGCGTGATATTTCTCCAGCCAGAACAGGGCGCTGCTGATTAAAAAGCTGCGGACTTCGTGCCGGCCGTAATTGAAGATATAGCTTTCCCAGTCGGGATGAAAGCCCTGCCGAGGGTCGCCGTGCTCGAAGAGATGTGTCCCATCGAAGTACGCGAGGCTATGCTCGTCGCTGGGAAAATGCGAGGGTACCCAGTCGAGGATGACGCCGATGCCGTATTGGTGCAGCTGATCGACCAGAGACATGAAGTCCTGCGGGGTGCCGTAGCGACTCGTAGGCGCGAAATAGCCCGTTGTTTGATAGCCCCAGGAGCCATAGAACGGGTGCTCCATCACCGGCAGGAACTCCACGTGAGTAAAGCCGGTTCGCACCACATACTCGGCCAGTTTGGCGGCTAGCTCTCGGTAGGTCAAAGAACGATTGCCCTCCTCGGGCACCCGCATCCACGAGCCGAGGTGCACTTCGTAGATCGACATGGGAGCGTCTAGGGCATTGTGCTTGTGCCGCTCGCGCATCCAGTTCTGGTCACGCCACTCGTAGTCCAGGTTCCACACTACGGAGCCCGTCTTGGGAGACGTCTCAGTGTGAACGGCAAAGGGGTCGGCCTTGTCCACGCGGTAGCCGTCGTATTGGGAGACGATGTGAAACTTGTAGATGTCGCCTTGAACGACGCCCGGGACAAAAGCTTCCCAAATCCCTGACTGTCCTGTATGGCGCAAAGGATGGGACTGCTTGTTCCAGCCATTAAAGTCGCCCATCACCTGGACGCTGGCGGCGTTCGGCGCCCACACTGCAAAATACGTCCCTTTCACGGCATCGTGTTCCATGTAATGGGCGCCAAGTTTATCGTAAAGGCGGTAATGGGTGCCCTCATTGAACAGATGTATATCATCCGAGCTTAGCAGACTCACGTCGTGTCGAACGGTCTGGTGCATTGATTGTGTACGTTCTAAATCTTCATGACTCATTGCTGAACCTCATTGTTTCCGAAGCCTGTTGATTTCACGCAAGACCTCGACAACCTCCGGACATTGGCTGAACGTCTCGAAGGTGTATTTCGCCTTTCTACGCCAATTGGGGCGTTCCGGTCCCGTCCCGGGAACGTTTTGAGGCTGCGTTTCTTGCCACAGGTCTTCTAAATTGATCAGCAGGAGATTGGCTGACCTGGTGCTCAAGTATTTCATGCAGGCGAGATAGACGGCTTGGGGTGAAGTTTGGCCCTCCAAGAAGCCTTTTTCCCGGAGAAATTCGATGAGGGCCTGCTTCCTGGCCTCGAGTACCGATTTTTCCGCTTCGGCTGCAGCGTCGTCCATCAGCCCCATGTGGTGCCGGTTTTCGATGTCCAGGCCGCTCCAGAACGTAGCGAACATCGGCATGTCGTGGGTGTTAAAGCTCGCCACTGCATTCGCCGGTACCGGGTTGAGGGCCTTCGCAGGGTCGGGGTGCATCTCGAACTGCGCGACGTACATTTTGCCGAACCCGTGGCGCGACATGGCGGCATTCACGTAGGTGGGAACTGTGCCCAGATTTTCGCCAATAATCCAGCCCTGCTCCCGGTGGGACTCAAGTGACAGGATGGCGTACAACTCCTCTGCAGGGTAGCGCACGTAAACCCCATCACTCGCATCAGACCCCTCAGGGACCCAGTACAAGCGGTGTAGCCCCATGACATGATCGATGCGCAGGATGTCCGCGTCGTGGAGGTGGTGCCGGATGACCTCGAGAACGTAGCGGTAGCCCTGCTCACGAATCTGTTGAGGATGGAGCGGCGGGAAGCCCCAGTCCTGTCCTCGGGTGAAAAAGGCATCCGGTGGCGCGCCGACTCGCGCGCCATGGATGAAGATGTCCTGGTGCCGCCACGCATCATAGCCATCCGGATGGACGCCTAGAGGCAGATCCAGGTAGAGCCCCGAACCACCCGCTCTAGCGGTTTTCGCCAGGGATTCGACTTGTTGGTGGCTCAGCCATTGTGCATAGGTGTGATAGTGCTTAGCAGCCGCATCATAATCGCCCGGATGGAGGGTGCCGCTGCGCATGGGCTCAGGCCATTGAGACCAGACCGCACGTTGTTTTTCGCAGGCGGCCATAAACGACGTGTAATCCTCTACCCGGGGATGGTCTTGAACGAACCGGTTGAGTTCACCGAGTCGCTCAGGCGACGGCTCAAGCGAAGTCGCCCACAGGTCCTCAAGTTGTCGCCGCTTTAACGTCGCAAGTCGCTTGTAGTCCACCAGAGGCAGGCCCTTGAGCACGGCGATCTCTTCGCGTCCTTCGCGGCGCGCCAACCGGGTCTGAGCGCTTCCAGCGGGCTCCCTCTCGGGCACGTGGTCGACGTCGACGTAAAAGGCGTTCCACATGAGTCGGCTGACGGGGGCGTAGGGGCTTGGCTCAAAGGGTTCGTCCAAAAACGCGGCCAGGAAAGGCAGCGTGGCCACGATCTCACCGCCCATAGAGGCGACCCACTCGATGAGACCTGCGAGATCGGAGAAGGTGCCGCTACCCCAGTTATTCGCGTGGTGGAGCGCGTAGAGGGGCAAAAAGATCCCCCAGCCTTTTCGTCCCGATGATGGGGCTCGGGAGTAGCTTTTGAGGGGGGCCGAGATCGTCAAGGCGCTTGCCGACCTCCCTGGCACGTCTACCGTCAGGTGATGGTAGCCGTATGGCAACCGACCCTTGAGCGGCAGTTCCTTGACCACGTAGGGCTGCCCGTCGATATCCTGTGCATCCAGGGTGCGCAAGGAACCCATCTGCCATTCCAGAGCCTCGCGGTTGCCGTCTTCGAGCGCCACATGCCCCGTGAGCCGGACGCTTTCCATATGCCTTGGCAGGCGCAGCTCGACGCCGGGCAGTTGGCCCTGCCAAGCCACCAAAACAGGGTCCAGAGGCGTCGACCAGTGCTTCTGAGCATATTCTGCGATCGCGGCAGGTGCGTCGGCAAGCGTCTCGACCGACGCGCCCATGGCTTTCAGAACTGCCAACAAGGTGTCGGCGTTGGCCGTCTTACGCTGTCCATTGGTATCGTAGTAAGCCGTCTGCACGCCGTAAAGCCCGGCCAGCTCCCTAAGCGGACGACTTCCCGGTCTTGTCTTCATGCCTTCATCCCTAGCGCAATCGGATGCCCCGGTGGGCACCCGTCTCTAAATAAAATAATCGAAGTGGCGTTCAGTTCGCACGCGCCTGCGCATTAGCAAGATGTGGACAGGTACCACGTGGGGATTGAGCTCGATGTAATTATGGGCGCCGTTCCATAAGTACTTGGCCTCGCCCAGGAGGTCGTGCACTTGATAGGACTCGTCAGGCTCAATGCCGAGTTCATCGAGGTCGAGGTCGACCCAGCCGGCCTGTGTGTGGTGCGGGTCCAGGTTGACCACCACGAGGATGAGGTTGGACCGATCATCCGTGCGCTTGCTGTAACAGATCAGCTCATCGTTGCTCACCGGGTGGAAATGCAGGTGGCGATTGCTTTGCAGCGCGGCGTGGTCCTGGCGAATGCGGTTGACCCTGGAGATGAGGTGCTGGAGACTGTCGGGCCGATCGAGATCCCAATGCTGCAATTGGTACTTTTCGGAGTCCACATACTCCTCGCTACCCGGTTCTCGTGGCGTCGCTTCGCAGAGTTCGAAGGCGGGACCGTAAATCCCATAGCTCGCGGTCATGGTAGCAGCGAGCACCAGCCTAATGATAAATGCCGGCCTGCCGCCAAACTGGAGGTATTCGTTGAGGATGTCTGGCGTATTGGGCCAAAAGTTGGGCCGAAAGAACTCTTTGACGTCCGTGGTCGTGAGTTCAGTGAGATACTGCGTGAGCTCAGCTTTGGTGTTGCGCCACGCAAAGTACGTATAGGATTGGGAAAAGCCCAACTTGGCGAGGTGGTACATCACCTTGGGCCGGGTGAAGGCTTCGGCGAGGAAGATGGCATCGGGATGCTGCGCTTTGACACAGCCGATCAAATGCGCCCAAAAGTGAAAAGGTTTGGTGTGCGGATTGTCGATTCGAAAAATCTTCACCCCCTGTTCAATCCAGAACAGGACGACGCCGGTCAGCTCTTCCCACAGCCCTTGCCAATGATCGTTATCGAACTCAAAGGGATAGATATCTTCGTACTTCTTGGGCGGGTTCTCAGCATACTGGACGGTGTGATCGGGCCGCCACCGAAACCACTCTGGATGCGTCTTGATGTACGGATGGTCGGGGGAGCACTGAAACGCGATGTCGAGTGCGATCTCAATGCCGTGCGCCTGTGCTTTCGCCACCAGATGGCGGAAGTCCTCAAGCGTGCCGAGAGCGGGATGAATGGCTTGGTGCCCGCCCTCCGCTGCGCCAATGGCCCAAGGCACGCCAACGTCGTCAGGAAGTGGGCTGAGGGCATTGTTCTTGCCCTTGCGCTGGGTGCGACCGATGGGGTGGATCGGTGGTAGGTACAAGACGTCAAAGCCCATCATAGCGATGTAGGGAAGTCGGGCTTCGCAGTCCTGAAACGTGCCGTGCCGGCCGGGTTCAGGGGCAGTGGAACGAGGGAACATCTCGTACCACGTGCTGAATCCGGCGCGCTCCCGGTCGACCGCGACGGTCAACTCGCGAGGGTATGTGGTGGCGAAGCGGCGATCCGGGTTGGCCGCCATGGTCTGGACCATCGCATCGCTCAACACCAGCTTGATTTTGTCGGTGTCTGAGACCGCGTCAGCGCGCAGCGTCTCGATCCACTCCCTGAGGTGCGCTTGGCCAACGCCGCCGTCTCTCTGGCTCGCGGCCTCGATCAAGTTAGCGCCGATGAGCAGGTCGACCGAGACGTCTTGCTCGGCCTCTACTTTTTTGTTCAGGCCGAGCCACCAACCCTTGAAGGCGTCAATCCAGGCGGTGACCGCGTAGACGTATCGGCCCATCTCGGTGACCACGAAACGACCCTGCCAGCGATCGTTGACCAGGGGTTCCATCGGGATCTCGCGCCACGCCTCATCGCTGTCCTTGCGGCACAGGAGTAACGCCGAAATGGCCTCGTGGCCATCGGTGAACACATCGGCTTCGACGACGACCGTGTCGCCGACCGTGCGCTTGATCGGAAAAGTTCCCGCGTCGACTTCGGGCTTGACATTTTCAATGATGACGCGATGAATTTTTTGACATGTTGTCATAACGGTGCACCTAAAACGCTTGAGATTAACTGCGAGTGCCCTGCGATGTCACGGTCTCTAGGAGTTGGCTGATCCCGTATAAGGGGATCTGGACCCAATCCGGTCGGCTATTGAGTTCGTAGGTGAGCTCGTAGAGCGCTTTCTCCATGAGATAGGCGTCCAATAGAATGCGGAGATGTTCCGGCTCCGCCGGCAGAAAGTGACCTTGCTGAGCCACATTGAGGTAAGTGCGCAGGAAGGTGGCCCCGACCCATCCGTACCAAAATTGCGCCCAGGGCACGAGGGTGGAATGATCTTCCGGGCGTATGCCTGAGCCCGGCCCCAGAATCGCCACGTACGCCGCATAGTGAAACGAGCGCAGCATCCCTGCCACATCCCGCAGCGGGGAGCGTTTCATACGCCGCACCCCTAACGACCGGGCCGGTTCGCCTTCAAAGTCGATGATGGTGAAATCCTTACCCGTATACAATACCTGCCCGAGGTGGTAGTCGCCATGGCACCGGATGCGCATGGCAGAGATTTTGCGGTCGCGCAGCACCCGGAATTGCCGGCGGACGACGTCTTGGTGGTCAAGCACCTGCTGAGCGTCACCCTGTATCGCTTCCGGTAGATGACGCAACCGTTGACGCAGAAGCAGAAAGGCCTGATTGGCTTGCCCCATCATCCTCTGAAACAGACTCCGACGGTAAAAATCCGTGAATGGCTCTGGCGCAAAATCCGGTTTGTCGATCGCCTGAGCCAGCGCCACGTGCAACTCAGCGGTACGCTGGCCGAGGGTCTCAGCGGCTTCGAGGTAGACCCCAATGAGTTCCTCGGCCAGGGGGGAGAGGCCCTCGTCGGCCATCGCCAGTAAGGATCGTTGGGGCGAGACCACGGTAGGATCGAGTTCGGAATGCTGCGTTAGCACGGTGTCATAGTAGTGGCCCATGAGGTTCAGAGTGTACGACCAGGCATTGCCCTCATTAGCCACAAAACGCTGAAGAATGGCCAAGGTCATCTCGCGATTCGCTTGGTGATAGAAGAGTGCCCCCGCCACCGGAGCGGTATGGGGGAACTGTTGCGTCTCGGTCAGGTAGCGACCAATCTCTAGCTCCGGATTGATCCCTTCCTCCAGGCGTCGGTAGAGCTTGAGGATGAACTGATCGCCATACAAAATCGAGGTGTTACTCTGCTCCGTCTGCAGGATGGCGGGTTCTAATCCCCGAGCCAGGCGCAACGCCGAGCGGAACGTCGGGAGGGTGAGAGAGACCAGACCGATCGGCCGGGTCGAAGACCTTCGCTGGCCTCGCGCAATGAGGTTGAAGATCGTCGTGGCGAAGGCGTTGTCGAACATCGCATCGTACAGCAACCCTTCTTCCGTCTGCCGGTGGGTTTGCACCCGCAAACGGGCAATCGCAGCCGACGAATCCTTGACCTGGGCAGCCCGCTCCCCCGTGGCAAACATCATAGGCAAGACGTACGTTTCCGGTTCGCCATCGGTATACACGACCTCCACCAAGGTGGTGTAGGCCACGGGATGCTGGCGCGGCACCGGAATAGCTTCGAGGATGTCGACCTGTTGGATCGTCCGCGCCTTGCCCGCAAACCAGCGGCGAGCCCGCAGATAGTCCGGTAGAATCGCGGCGAGAGCTGTTTTGTGGCGGGAATGCAAGATATCGGCCCAATCGTTTTGTGCTGTCAGGCTGGGCAACTCAGCTTCGGCGGGTTCGATGACTTCGGCGGCTTGCGGCTCAAGCGCAAACCAGTAGAAGGCGTAGGCATTCAGGGTCAGCACATAGGGTGGGTGCCCAATAGACGGAAAGACCTGATGGCCTTGAAGTTCCAGAGGTCGCATCCCCTCGAAAGACGACAGATCCAACTCGGCACACTGGGGATAGCGCGAGAGGTTCGCGACCACGAGCACGGTTTCATCGCCATCGTGCCGCATGAAGGCCAGAATTTTGCGGTTTTCCGGCTGCAAAAACGTGATCGACCCGCTGCCAAACACCTTGAACCGCTTGCGCAGGGAAATCAGATGTTTCATCCACCACAGCAGCGAATGCGGGTTGCTCTGCTGCATCTCGACGTTGAGGGCCTCGTAGTGGTACTCGGGATCGATCACCACGGGAAAAAACAGTTTGTGGGGATTGGCCCGCGAAAAGCCGGCATTGCGGTCGGGACTCCACTGCATAGGCGTGCGGACGCCATTGCGGTCGCCGAGATAAAAATTGTCGCCCATGCCGATTTCATCGCCGTAATAAATCACCGGGGTACCGGGCAAGGCTAACAACAGACCGTTGAGGAGCTCTATCTTGCGTCGATCATTTTCCAGCAGCGGGGCCAGGCGGCGGCGGATGCCCAGATTGATCCGCATCTGCTGATCGCGAGCATAGGCCCGGTACATGTAATCGCGCTCTTCGTCAGTGACCATTTCTAGGGTGAGTTCGTCGTGGTTGCGCAAAAACAGAGCCCACTGGCAATTCTCCGGGATCGCCGGGGTTTGTTCTAGAATGTCGATAATCGGATAGCGGTCTTCCATACGCAGCGACATGAATAAGCGCGTCATGAGCGGAAAATGGAAATTCATGTGGCATTCGTTGCCGTCCCCGAAATACGCCACCGCATCTTCAGGCCATTGATTGGCCTCGGCGAGCAGCATGCGGTGGTGATGTCGCGTATCCACATAACGGCGGAGCTCTTGTAAAAACGCATGGGTTTCGGGCAGGTTTTCGCAATCGGTGCCTTCGCGTTCGTAAAGGTAGGGGACGGCGTCCAGACGGAGCCCATCGACTCCCATGTCAAGCCAGAAATCCAGCGCCCGCCGGATGGCGCGTCGGACATCGGGATGGTCGTAGTTGAGGTCCGGTTGGTGAGCATAGAAGCGGTGCCAGTAGTAGGCGTTGGCGACCGGGTCCCAGGTCCAGTTGGAGGGCTCGAAATCTCTAAAGATAATCCGGGTGCCCGAGTATTTTTCAGGGGTGTCGCTCCACACGTAGAAATTGCGCCAACGGCTGCCCGGCTCAGCCTGGCGGGCACGCTGAAACCAGGCGTGTTGATCGGAGGTATGGTTGACCACCAATTCGGTGATCACCCGTAAGCCACGCCGGTGGGCTTCACGCAAAAAAGCTCTGAAATCACGCAAGGTGCCGTAGTGCGGATGGATGTTGCCGTAGTCCGCAATATCGTAGCCATCGTCCCGCAGCGGCGATGGACAAAAGGGTAACAACCAGAGCGCCGTAATCCCGAGGTCTTGCAGATAGTCGAGCTTTTGGGTGAGACCTCGAAAGTCCCCAATACCGTCGCTATCGCTATCGTAGAAGGCACGGACATGGAGTTCGTAGATAATGGCGTCTTTGTACCACAGAGGGTTGTCACCCAGGATAAGCGGGTCGTCATGTCGAGGCATACCAGACTCCGTTTTGGTGCATTAATGCAAGTGCTGAGGCTGGCACGACAGATGTCAAGATCGAATACTCTGCTCGCTATAGGAGCAACAAGTGTGCCAGAGATGTAATGAGTATATCATTGGCAGGCCAGGTTTTACACCGGTCCGCCTGGAATATCCGCCGAGCGCCACGCGCGCATTGCGTTCGCGCCCACCAGCTTTCCCAGCTCCCTCGTGCACCGGCGCCGCCACGCGAAGAAGCCGTGCGCCCTCGAAGACCACGGGGCGACGATGGCTGCTATTCGACCCGATTGAGCAATGTCTCCCCATGCGGTGAAACTCTCAAATTGATATATATGTCTCTCGATTTGAGAGTTTTTTTGTCCATGCTGAGAAACCTAATCGCGTCGGCGAGAGAACCATACAATAAATCGACACCCGCCATCATGGCAATCGCCTCCCATACAGTGTAAAACAGGGTAGATCGCATCTAATTTCCATCGCAGCACTCCCAGACCCGCGAGGTGCTTGAGCTGATACCTCCTCTCTAAGTCGACACTGGGAAAGACCTCTGGAGGACCCAAGTCTACGACATAGCTTACACGCGTGGGGAGGACTACTCTACGCGCTACCCCCTCGTTTTGGAGAACCTCGTCATGGACGACGCCATTACACACGCATTGGCACACGACCTCACAATCGATATCACGACCACTGGCCGCAAGACGGGCCAGCCGCGCCGCATTGAGATTTGGCTCCACAATCTCGATGGCGATCTCTACCTCACCGGCCTGCCGCGCCCATGCGGTTGGTACGCCAATTTGTGCGCTCAGGCCGACTTCACATTTCACCTCAAAGAGAGTGCTCAGGCCGATTTAGCGGCGCGGGCAACCCCGGTGTTGGAGCCGGCGAGGCGCCGAGACATCATTGCCCGCATTCAGCAAAAGCTCGGCCGCAGCGGGGAGGATTTGGAGGATCGGGTGGCGTCAAGCCCGCTGCTCAAAATCGAGCTGGCCTCCGGGTAGATGCGCCGATGGCACAGGGGTCCATTGTGACTGCGATCAAGGCTGGCGACACAGCCGACTATGCCCACTTGACACCGCGCGGCGGACGTGCTTGGCCGCCATGGCAGCCAAGCACGTCAAAATCCGAGCCATACAAGGAGAGAGAGCGATGCCGACTCTTGACGACGTCGCCGAAATGCTGCAACAACAGCCGTATGCAGTGGTGAGTACAATCAGGCCCTCCGGCACCGTGCAGAGCACCTTGGTTAACGTAGGCATCTATCGCGACGGTATCGGCTTCACCACCTCTGGCCATACGGTCAAGGAGTACAATCTCAAGCATAATCCGGCCTGCACGATCACTATTCATCACGGACCCTATTGGATTACCGCTGAAGGTAGAGCGCACCTATACTCCTGGGATCAGACAGACCCGGAAACCATGCGGCGCCTCCTGCGGGAACTCTATGTGATTGCAGGCGGCACCCACGATGACTGGGAGACTTACGATCGAGTTGTACGCGAGGAACAACGCGCTGCGGTAGTGATGGTGCCCGAGCGCATCTATGTCAGACGGCCGCGAGGTGAATAGGCTCTTAGCCCTTTTAGCGGTATCGTGCGGCAGCCTCGCCGGCGCCCCCTCTCATTTCGCGCCTTGTCAAGTGACATGATTTTGTTATATTATTTATGTAGTAACAGCCGATGATAAGCATTCAACTCACATCATCGGTAACGAGCCTTGAGCATAGGGCTCACACCACCCAAGAAAGGAGATGCATCGATGTTAACCAAGAGGATTGTCCCCTTGAACACCGACAGGCGGCAAGGCTGTCGGGGGGGCGAAGTGGTCGGCAATCTGCAAAAAAGGAGAATCGCATGTCCATGACCACACATCTCCCTGTCGTGCAGACTCCGAATATCGCTGCCGTGTCTCCAAGTTTATCTCTTGATACCGCATTCGTCTTACCACACCAAGGCCTACCCTCTCGTTTTCAACTTCTCTTGCGATCGTATGGTGATCACCCCAGGCCACGCCCGACACAATGGCGTGATGGTTTCTTCCATCAGCCCTATTCATTCCATCACCAACCATCACCCAATCACGGTCCAAAAGGAGTTTCCACATGGCAATCATGACATACACCCTGGCTGAATTCGTTGAAGATCTTCGCGCTATCACTGCCGAGGAAGACGATGAGAACATGATTTTATTGCGAGTGAGCCCGCTCGCTGAGCGCCTGGCGCTGTCCAGGGAGTGGCTCAAACCCGAACATTATGAATGCGACGAAGAACAAGGTTTTACCGCTCATTTGCTGCATGAAGAAGAAGATCATACCCTGGCCGTGTTTGCCATCTCATGGCTCCCCGGACGGGGTGCACCGCCCCACAACCATGGCACTTGGGCGGTGGTGTCCGGAGTCGATGGCCAGGAGAAGAATATTTTTTACAAACGCTTAGATGATGCCTCACGCCCCGGCTACGCCGAGGTGGTGTGGAATGGCGAACGCTCATTCGGCGCTGGAGAGGTGGTCTCGTTTATGCCGCACGAACTCCACAGTGTGGTGAATGAGACCGACGACGTGACGGTATCGCTCCACATTTACGGTCAGCATTTGAATTACACCGGGCGTTCTCAATTCGACATCGAAAACAACGCTGAAAATCCTTTTATAATCAAGTAGCTCATGGTTGTTGAGGGCCTCAGAGGTGATGCTCTGGGGCCTGTTTCCACGCTCGAACCCGAACGCCACCTACACCCTGGCCACCAACGACTTCATTGCCAAGGGGGGGGATGAGTACGGCATGCTGAAGGGCCTCAAACGCTTGATTGACCCCTCGGCTGGAACCTTGGTTGCCTCTGCCGTAATGAATTACATTGAAGCACAAGGGACCATCGCGCCGACCTTGGAAGGCCGTATCGCCGCCCGCAAGCCGTGAGGCGTGTCTTCCCCCTTGCCCTCCCCCCCTCCCCCCTCCCCCCCTTGACGCCATTTTGCACAGAATTAAGGGATGATATCGCACCCGCCGATAAGCGTCTTGTTCCCATGCTGTCATCGGGTTAATCACCGGCCCATGACTGGCAAACACCAAAGAGAATGGCACGTTTTCATCATCGTTCCAAGAGCCTGATAATTCGCTTATCTTTAGGTGAATACACTATGCAATTCTCGTGTCATTTTCAGCATCGCACGATCGTCTTCGTCACTGCCGTTTTGACTGCGCTCTTCATCACCGCCCTGTCCCCCTCGGTCACGCTAGGGCAGCCTTCGGCTCGCCTCCGCATCCTGGTGCTCAACTCCTACCATATCGGCATGACATGGGAGGATCAGTTGAACGAAGGCCTGTTGAAAACACTCCGGCAAAGCGGTCTTGAACTCGATATTTTTATCGAATATATGGACACCAAAAGGCTGTCGAGAGAGTGGATCTTCATGCACCTCGCAGCCTTATACGCTGCAAAGTACACGATCCCGCCCGATATCATTTTAGCCAACGACGACAATGCGATCGACTTCTTGCTTGAGCACCGTGCCGTGCTCTTCCCCAACATTCCGGTGGTCTTCAGCGGCCTCAATGACACCCAAAAAGTCCAGTACATTCAGACCCAAGGGTTCACCGGCCTCACCGAGACGGTCGATATCAAACGCACCCTCGACCTCATGCTGAAGCTCCACCCCAACCTCAAACAGGTGATTGCCATCGCCGATGCCACCCAAAGCTCGCACGTGCACCTCCGACACTATCGCGAAGTTGCGTCGGAAATCACCGCTGGCCATACCTCCCAGGTTGTCTTCGACGACTATACGAATTGGACCTTCGGCGAACTCGTTGACAGGCTCAAAGCCCTGCCGCCAGACACCGCTTTGCTCTATCTCTCCGCCAACCGCGATCGCAACGGTGATCTACCGCCGCCAGCCGGTGGCTTGACCGTGATCACCCAGAACAGTTCTGCCCCGATCTACACCCTGTGGCAAAGCCACGGCCTCAACCAGGGCGTTATTGGCGGCTTTATGGCCGATGGACTGCTGCATGGACGCATGCTAGGCGAGTATGCCGTGCGTATTCTCAAGGGCGAATCCGTGTACGATCTACCGATCATCCGCAACGTGGACAACCGGCCTATTTTCGATTACAACATGCTCATGGCGCACCATATCGCTCTCGACTCACTGCCGCCGGACAGTCGCCTGATCAATGAGCTGCAGTCGTTCTATTACCACTATTACAAAGTGATCTGGGCGACACTTGGATTCATCACCCTGCAAACCATTATCATTGCCATTCTCATCTTTTTGATTAACAAATCCAGACGCCGCGAGCGCGAAACCTTGCAGCACACCAATGCCGAACTCGAGCAACGGGTGGCGGATCGCACCCAGGAATTAGAGCGCCGCACCCAAGAACTCGAACGCTTTAACAACGAACTCGACCAATTCACCTACGTCGCCTCACACGACCTGCAAGAGCCCGTGCGCAATCTCGTATCCTACAGCACCTTGCTCAAAGAAGATTTGGGTAACGAACTCTCGGAGGACGCGACCGAGGATCTCTTTTATATCACCAGTGCAGCCGGACGCATGCAGCAGCTTGTGCAAGACCTCCTGGCGCTATCGAGAGCCGGCAGAGCTGCGGTGAAAACCGAGCCGGTCGATTTAAACGATTGCGTCAACCATGCCCTCGACGCCTTGCGCATCCGTATTGACGAAGCCGAGGCAGAGGTCATCCTCACCCCGCTGCCTATCGTCTTGGGCGATGCCACGCTGTTGACCCAGCTCTATCAAAATCTGCTTGGCAACGCCCTCAAATTCATAGGTGACGAGCGACCAGTGATTCGTCTGACGGTAGAGTGCGAAGACGACTTGTGGACGCTGGGCGTGAGCGACAATGGCATTGGACTCGCTCCCGAGTACGCGGAACAGATTTTCAAACCGTTCAAACGTCTGCACGGCATGACCACATACGCTGGCACTGGGATTGGACTCTCGATCTGTCAAAAAGCCGCCGAGCGGCATGGCGGTCGCATTTGGGTCGAATCGAAGCTGGGACAGGGCGCCCATTTTCGCTTTACCCTACCCGCCACGGCAGCGCAATTAGCCCAATCGGCTCCAACCGTCTACACGTCTCATAAGTGGGACCAAAAGTAATAGGTCTCACCAGGAATCCTTTCTGGAAGCCCCGGCGTTCAGGCCGGGGAGGAAAGAAAGGTTGCCCCAACAGGGCAAGAATCTTGACTCAGTCAAGTGTAAAAGTTGTTGACTGCCAACCACTTCCGCGTATAATGCCCCCATTGGCTTTGGCCGCCTCCGGGTGTGTGCTAGGGCCGACAGATACCCAATGTTTTGGGGCGGGCTGGAGGCCAGCCCTGGGTCTGAAGCCGAGGCCGTCCTCGGTGGACACCCGAAATCGTCTCTCTTTGGAGAGACACCGGGGGACGCGAGTCCCCGGAATCCCCGTCCTTTAGGTCGGGGAGGAAGTCAACCATCTCCTAAAATCCTTTTTGCAGATTCAAGCCAGGCATGGCTAACCGCTTTGTCCCATCTGTCAGTCTGGCATCACCAACGTTTTAGGAACCTCGATTTGAGGGTCCGAGCGGAGGTGATAGCCGGTTCTCTTTGCGCTATCGCGTCAAAACCGTTAGAATTTTCTTGATGAAATGGCCTGGAGTACGGGATGAGCGGATGTCATCGTAGCCCCCCTCTATGTTGTCAGGATTCTGCCTGAGACAGCTTGAAGAAAGCTAGACGACTGAGGACAAGTGGACATCGATGTACACGGATGGAGAGACTATCGACACGACGGGATGCGAAGCATGAAGCTAGGCCTCATCATTAGTAACGATTGGGAACTGTTTGGGGATGGATCAGGGGATTATTTTGAAGTTCAGCACCGACCTCTAGAAGCGTTGTTGCAAACGGTTGAAGACCACGGGGCGAAATTGACCGTAATGGCTGAGGTGGCCCAACAATGGGCGCACCAGCGCATCTCGCCACATGCGCCATGGGCTCGCGAGGTGGTGGAGGCTTGGGAATCGATCCTGCGAGTTAAGGATGTGAGCACGAGGGCAGAGGCCTTTATCGAATCGCAAAAGCCACACTACATTGCAGTGGTCAACGCGGCCAAGCTCGTGAAAATGCGCGGTGACAAGGAATTGCGGCAAAGTATTCAAGCGGCAGACATCGTCGGTGCCGATGGCGTCCCGGTGGTGTGGGCGTCATGGTTACTAGGCTCGCCTTTGCCAGGCCGAGTCAATGGGACCGACCTGATGATGGAACTCCTCGAAAAAGGTGACCAACACGGCTATCGCATCTTCTTTTTTGGCGCCCGTGCAGAGGTCTTAGACCGCGTGCTGGACGTCGTGCGTACCGACTATCCGGGGGTGAAGATGGCGGGGTCTCGCCACGGCTATTTTACCAAGGGCGAGGAATGGGATATTGTGCGTCAGATTCAAGCCTCTCACGCCGATATCTTGTTCATTACGTTTGGAACCCCCAAGAAAGAATTGTGGATCAAGGATTATTTGCAAGCGATGCAGGTACCGGTGGTGCACGGTGTCGGAGGGAGCTTCGATATCCTGGCTGGGGTAATCCCGCGGGCCCCGCAGTAGATGCAGCGTTATGGCCTGGAGTGGTTGTTTAGACTATTTCAGGAGCCCCGGCGCCTGTGGCAGCGCTATCTGTATACCAACACACAGTTCGTTCTCCTGGTTTTGCGAGAATGGAGCCGGCACCTGTTTCGTCCGGTGCGCTTACAATAGACACTGTACGCCTTATCAACCCTCATCATAGTAGGACATACGTGATGGTTTCATCCATAGATCAAGCAGATCGGCCAATCGTTGCATTGACGGTGGGAGACCCGGCGGGCATCGGACCTGAAATTGTCGTCAAAGCCCTGACCGACCCGGTGATGTATGAACGCATGCGGCCGCTGGTGTTCGCAGACCGGGCCGTCTTGGTGCAGACATTGGATATGCTGGGCGCCAGCATGGACCTGCACGAGGTGCAGACGCCGTCCGAGGGACACTTTCGGACCGGTTGTATCGATTTTATCGAGGCGGGGGTCCTGCGGGAGCCAATCGCCTACGGTGAAGTTTCTGCCGCAGGGGGTAAGGCCGGCTATACTTACTTGAATCGGGCCATTGATGCGGCACTTGCCGGAGAGGTTGATGCCCTCGCCACTGCGCCGCTCAACAAAGAATCGTTGCAGGCGGCCAAACTGCCGTACATCGATCATACTGCAGTCCTCAAGGCGCGAGCGGCGGTGCATGAGCCGATGACCCTGTTTTTGGTGAAAAACCTGAAGATTTTTTTTCTCACGCGGCACGTGTCATTCCGGGCCATTCCCGCGGAGATTACGCCGGAATTGTTGCGGCAGACCCTGCCGCTGTGCGATCTCTACTTGCGTCAGCTCGGCATCGAGGCGCCGACGTTGGCGGTGGCGGCGCTCAACCCTCACGGCGGTGAACAGGGGTTGTTTGGCCACGAAGAAGTGGAGATCCTCGGACCCGCAGTAGCGGCAGCGCAGGCCCAGGGTTTGCGCGTGAAAGGCCCGGTGCCGGCGGATTCGGTGTTTCACCAGGCGCTCGAGGGACGCTACGACGGCGTCTTGTCGCTGTACCACGATCAGGGACACATCGCGGCGAAGACGCTGGACTTCCACGGCACGGTCAGCCTCACCATGGGGCTCAAATTCTTGCGCACCTCAGTGGACCACGGCACCGCCTTTGACATTGCCGGGCGCGGCATTGCCGCGCCCCGGGGTATGGTGGAAGCCATGCGAGCAGCAGCTCAGTATGCCATCCCAATGCGGAAAGCGATTCAAACAATTGAAGCTATTGAAGCGATTGAGACCTAGAATGAAACTCCACGAAGGGCCCTCCCGCCATGTCTTTCGTGGAGTCATACCGGCACATTCAGCTTGTGTACACTCCCCTATCCCCGTCGGGCAGAGGTTGCTTGCGTGGCGAGACCGCGAAAGACATGTGCGTAGGCATCCAACAAATGAGGCACTGAATTTTCCCACAACAAATCAGCACGTACACGCTTCTTGCCGGCTTCCCCCATCCTCTGTCGACGTTCCTCATCTGCCAGTAAGGTCTCGATGCCATCCGCCATTTCGACTTCCGAATTCGGGGTGACAAAAACGGCACTGTCTTGAGCCGAAACGCGATTTTCTTTCAAATCGAAAGCCACGATCGGACACCCAAAAAACGAGACTTTTCACTCGCGATTCCCAGTTGATAGCTGTCAAAAAATGCTGCGACCCAGCAAATACGGGGCTCAACACATTCGAGCATGATTCCTGAAGCGGACATTCTGAACCCTTGTTTTAATTCCAATTATTATAATTAAAACAAGGGGTTAGATGGATTTATGCCCTATTTTAGGAATCGCAAGTGAAAAGTGTCGGGTTTCACTCTTGCAACCTGTTTTTCTATAATGATGAGTCGCCTTAAACTGACATTTGGGACATTACAAGTGGCCGACAGCCTCATCGAGGCCCACCATCCCTCATGATCCACAAACGATTGAGGCCCCTGACGCAGAGGAATTATCATGCAATTCGGCTTGTTCTCACACATTCCCTGGCCCGAAGGTACCGACCCAGGCCAAATCCTGGATGAAACGACCGAACAAGTCCAGTACGGCGAACAACTCGGGTTTCAGAGTGCCTGGTTCGCCGAACACCATTTTACCCGCTATGGGCTCGGCTCATCATCGCTTTTGATTTTGGGACATCTCGCGGCGCGCACCGACACCATCCGACTCGGCACCGCTATTCTCGTGCCACCGTTACACCACCCCATCCGCCTTGCGGAAGAGACCGCGACGTTAGATCTGCTGAGCAGAGGCCGCCTGGATGTTGGCTTTGGCCGGGGCAGTTCAGGATACGAGTACAATGGCTACGAGGTCGACCCAGGGGAGAGCCAAGGGCGTTTTCGGGAAACGATTCGCATTGTTGAAAACCTCTGGACCACCCCTAATTATTCGTTCGAAGGGCAGTATTATAACCTCAACCAGATCACCCTCGTTCCCGCTCCGGCCCAAAAACCGCCACCCATATATATCGCGGCCACGCTGACCCAAGCCACCCTGGAATTCGTCGTCTCCACCGGTCATCCGCTGATTATTGGCGTCGTGCTCGACACCCCGGATGCCCTGACCCTATGCCGCCGGTTTGCCCACATGTCAGCCGCTGCAGGGTTCAACGTGCCCTTGTCGCGCATTCCGTTTTCCCGTTATTTCTATGTGGCGGAAACCGAGGCAGAGGCCATCCGGGACACCCGAGCCGCCCTCGATTGGGTGTTGGACATGCTGCAGTGGCGCCGCACGTTTACCCACGGCAGCGAGGTGATACATCGGATCGATGATTTCCGGCAGCAGCGCACCGAGTTGCCCACGAGCTATGAGCATCTCTTCAAACGCCGGGCCATCATCGGCACACCGGAAAAATGTCTGGCCGAGATCCGCGCGCTGGAGGCCGAGGGCTTCGATAACTTCATTTGCAACTTTGACTTCGGAGGCATCCCACACGCGAAGGTGATGCGTTCGATGGAGCTGTTTTCCCGCGAAGTGATGCCCCATTTTGCGAAGACGGTGGTGAAGTCGGGTGAGATCGTCTAAGATAGCCGCCAGGCGACACGCCAAACCAACCCTCAAAGACGTGATCAGGAGACCCTGTGATGATGCAAGCAGCCAAAGACTCCATTGACCTTGGAATTATTTGTGGTGACATCCAAGCGAGCCTACACTTTTATCAAGACTTGCTCGGACTCACCAAAGCCGGCGTCAACGAGGCGACCACCGGCACCATGCACCGCATGCGTTTTGGCAACAGTGATGTGAAGCTCATCGATCCCACCAAGCGACCAGGCACGGGTCCCATCGGCATCGACCAACAACTCGGCTTCCGCTACCTGACCTTTGTCGTCACCAATTTGGACGAAGTGATCCAACAATTGGAAGCCGAGAACATTGAATTCACCCGGCCCAAAACCGAAATCAGACCAGGGACCACCATCGCCATGGTGAAAGACCCCGATGGCAACATTGTCGAATTCGTCGAGCGCGGTTAAGGGATAGCCTATAATAGGTCACCTTATTGTGCCGTCACGCCGCCGTCGATCACCAGTTCGCTGCCCGTGACGAAGCTCGACTCATCCGACGCCAGATACAGGACCCCGTAGGCAATATCCGTGACCGTCCCGATACGGCCCATCGGGATGCGCTGCAGCCGCTCCTCCCGCTGTGCAGGGTCATCGAGAGAGTCCTGAATCATTGGGGTTTCGATCGGTCCTGGGTGCACGGAATTGCAACGGATTTTGTCGACTGCATGTTGCACCGCGGTCGCCTTGGTGAACAGTCGCACGCCACCCTTAGTGGCGGTGTAGGACGGTGAGCCATGGCGATTGCCCACGAGGCCGGCAATCGAAGAGATGTTGATGATCGAACCGCCGCCCGCCCGGCGCATCGCCGGAATAGCGTGTTTGGTGCCCAGGAAAACCCCCTTGACATTGACCGCTAAAATGAGATCGAGGTCATCTTCCGTCGTCTCTTCCACCGACTTGCGATTTAAAATGCCGGCATTGTTAACCAGGATATTGAGCTTGCCGTAGACCTGCTCCGCTGTCGCTACCGCCTCACGCCAGCTCGCCTCATGGGTGACATCAAGATGGACATAGGTGGCCTCACCGCCAGACGCTTGGAGGTCAGCCGCCACTTGTTTGCCCTCGTTGTCCAAGATGTCGCCTAGCACCACTTTAGCGCCTTCTTGTATAAACAACCTCGCCTCCGCTTCGCCCTGCCCTCTTGCTCCACCGCTAATCAACGCGACCTTGCCATCGAGCCGTCCCATATTGCTCCCCTCCAGTCAGATGCGTGTCCCCTCAATTTCATTGCTAGCCCATTGTAGAGACCCGCGTGCCCATGTCAATCGGCACCACCTCCGCCCCCCTGCTGGGAGCGCACGAAAGAGTGAATACAGATGAAATTTTGTGCTATCATACACCCGCGCCGCATCCCATGATACACACAGAGGGGACAACGTGTGGTTGACAACATGTCCAAACGAGGCTTTGACCCGTTGACGTACCGATTTGAGGAACAGGCTCCCAGCCCAGGCAAAGTCACGCAAATCGCAGACGGCGTCTTCTGGGTTCGCATGCCCATGCCGGGCCGGCTGAATCACATCAACGTCTGGTTGCTGCGTGACGGCGATGGCTGGACCATCGTGGACACCGGCTTGTTCAATGAGAGCGTGAAGACGCACTGGCGCTCCATCTTCGAAAATGATCTGGACGGTAAACCCGTCACCCGGGTGATTGCGACGCACCTGCACGCAGATCACACCGGCCTCGCTGGCTGGATCACCCAGAAATGGGGTTGCGAACTCTGGATGAGCCGCAGCGACTTTTATATGTGTAAGGTCATGGCCGCAGATGGCCCATCGGATGTCCCAGATGACGCCATCCGGTTTTACCGGCGGGCCGGATTTACGGAAGAGCGATTGCAGCGATATCGTCAGCGGTTTGGCCAATTCGGGGCCAATATATCCCCGTTGCCTGCAGGTTATCGCCGTATTAGTGAGGGGCAATACCTAGATATCGGCGGCCGCGAGTGGCGTGCCGTTATTGGCCATGGGCACGCGCCCGAGCACGTGTGTCTCTACTGCCCGGAGTTGAAGCTCATTATTGGCGGCGATCAACTGCTGCCAAAGATCACCCCGAACGTCAGCGTCCAACCTTGGGAGCCCTATGCCAATCCGCTGCGAGACTGGATCTCATCGTGTGGTCGGTTCCGGGAACTGTTGCCCCCGAACTTGCTCGTTCTACCCGCGCATGAAAGTATCTACGAGGGTCTACACGAGCGGCTCACCGCCTTGATCGACTGGCATGAGGTGGCACTAGAAAAACTCTACGATCTCTGTGACACGCCGAAGCGAGCCGTCGATGTCTTTCCGGCATTGTTCAAGAGCAAGATCACCGAGTCCAGCTATTTCCCGGCTACCGGCGAGTCCATTGCCCATCTCCATTGCGCCCAGGAACGCCGTATGCTGACGCTAGAGGAAGACGAAAACGGCGTCGCCTGGTGGCGCCGGGCTTAGATGCTTAACCGCCGCTTCTTCTGGCTCAGCGAAGGGCTACAGACGCTTCGCGATCTCGTGGCGTCATACGTGCTGATCAATAGACCGGGCGGCCCGATGTCTCTGTGCCGATTCGCAGACGAGATGATGCCTGCGTCTACCGGTGCACCCACCCAGCCCACGGCGGTTTAAGAGGTCACTCGCCGTTGAGTAGCATGTCCAAAACCGCTTCGATGGACGGCGGTTCACTGTGATCTTTGAAGCCGGCCAGGCGTTTGTACACTTGCGCGGCGCCTTGGTGAAAATCGCCTGGTAGGCCCGCCCCCCGGAACGTGTCCGCGATTTCGTACATCTCCCCCTCGAAGCGCCAGGCCTTGGCGGTGTTGGCACACACCCGCCGCTTCGTCTGCGCGGCGAACGCTTCACCCCATTGACCCTCTAAGTTCGCCCGCACCCCTTCTTTTTCCACCATGCCAAGGATGGCCGTCAGAAGCGCGGTCGTCCCCTTGGTGTAGGCAGCATACCCCATTTTGACGGCCGAAGCCGCCCCAATGCGCTCGGAGACCACCGGCACGCCCAGGGGGCTGCCGACAAAGCAATCCGCCACTTCCTGCGCCCGCGGCCCGGAGAGGTACAGATTGGTGCCCGCCTCCTGCGTCCAAGCCGGTCCGCCGACGATGCCGCCATCCACGTACTCGGCGCCCGCACCCTCGATGATCTGTTGAATCGCCCGAGTGCGGTTGGGTGAGATGGCGTTGCAGTCGACATAGAGGCCGGTAAACCCCAGCTCCAAGACCTCTCGGGCCACGTCGCCCGCCGCACTCGGCGGGCAGACGGCCAACACAATGTCGCTGGCCCCGACGAGTGCCGACACACTGCCCACGTCTTCCAGGTTCGCCCGCTCCGCCCGCTCTACCGTCTCTCGGGAGCGCCCCGATGATGCCCATAACACGGTGTTCTGGTTGCTTCGCGCCGCAGCGCCTATCGAGGCGCCCATAGCGCCGGGATGAATGAGCCCGATCCGTTTCATCTCACATCCTCTCGATCAATCGCATGAGTTCGTTTCTCAGTCTACCTAATGTTACTAAGATAACATAGATCGCACCTGTTGGCATCCGAATCCATGGCACGTTTGACATTGATGAGGAGTCTATGCTACGTTGCTTACCACTTCTCAAAACCCGACAACCTCTCGCCACTTACGTTGCAATGAAAAGCTCTGATCTGAGAGAAGTAAAGCGGTATAACCCACGAGCAGAGAGTGCATCATGACAACCGAACCATTGCTACAGGTTAAAGAACTCAGCAAATACTTCCCGGTGACGCGAGGGGCGCTGATCTCGCGCAAAATCGGCGATATCAAAGCGGTGGACCGCATTTCTTTCGATATTTACGACGGCGAGACGTTGGGGTTGGTCGGGGAGAGCGGCTGCGGTAAAACCACCACCGGCCGCGTCCTGTTAAAACTCATCGAGCCTAGTGAAGGGCAGATTATCTACCATAACCAGGACATCACCCCGCTGAGCAAAAGAGCCATGTCTCCTCTGCGCCGGCAAATGCAAATCATTTTCCAAGACCCCTATGCGAGCCTCAACCCGCGCCTTACCGTAGGGGAAGCAATCGGCGAGCCGCTCGTGGCCCATCGCCTCGCCAGCCGCGCCGAAGCCAAGGAGCGCGTGTTGGAGCTGCTGCGCGTGGTCGGCCTGGCGCCCTTTCATTACAATCGCTATCCGCACGAGTTCTCCGGCGGCCAGCGCCAGCGCGTGGGCATCGCCCGCTCTTTGGTGATGAATCCGAAATTCATCGTCGCCGACGAGCCCGTCTCGGCCCTCGATGTGTCGATTCAAGCCCAGATCATCAACCTATTGCAACATATTCAGGCGGATTATGCCCTCACCTTCCTGTTTATCTCGCACGATCTCGGCGTCGTCCGCCACTTGAGCAACCGCGTGCTGGTGATGTACCTGGGTCGGTTGGCCGAACTCGGGGAAACCGAACAACTGTTTGCCGAGCCGAAACATCCCTATACCCAGGCGCTATTGTCTGCCGTGCCCTCTGTGAAAAAGCGTAAAACCCAACAACGCATGCTGCTCACCGGCGACGTGCCGACCCCCTTCAATCCCCCGAAAGGTTGCCGCTTCAATACCCGCTGTCCGATGGTCATGCCGGAGTGCCGCGAGGTGGAGCCCGTGTGGCACGATACGGGAGATCGTCACTTTGTGGCGTGTCATCTGTTCAATTAGACCGATGCGCCTCGGCAGGCCGTTACGGTTGCAACCCTCATGGGTAATCTGGTACAACACCCACAACATCTCAGGCCGCCTCTGGCATTCGAGCAGATCGTAACGCATTGCCGATGGAGCACATATCATGGAAGTCAACGCTGTCAATTCTCTACCGGGCGCACTCGACGGCGTGCGCGTCTTAGACGTGGCCGAACCCCTCGGCGCCTTAGTCAGCCGCCTGCTGGGCGATCTCGGGGCCGATGTGATCAAAGTCGAACCGCCCGGTGGCGACCCGGGACGCAACGCCTACCCGTTTGTGACGCAAGACTCGGAGCGCCTCAGCCTGCCCTTTGTTCGCGCCAATGTCAATAAGCGCAGCATCATCCTCGACCTGGAGCAACGTGAAGATCAGGAGCAGTTCAGGGCTCTGGTCGAGCAGTCCGACATCGTAGTGAGTACCGAAGGCATCGCCACTTGGGCGGCGCGGGGTATTGACTTAGAACGGCTCTCAGTGTTTTATCCGCGTCTGGTCTGGCTCTCTTTTTCGACCTTCGGCCTCACCGGTCCGTACCGCGATTACGCCGGCAACAATATCGTGGCTGAGGCGATGGGTGGCCTATCCTATATCCAAGGCGATGACGCCAAGCCCCCCTCGGTTTCTGCATGTGAACAAGGGGCCTACTTAGCCAGCGTGCAAGCGGTGTTTGGCGCCCTCATGGCGCTGTGGGAGCGGCGCGGCAGTGGCCAGGGTCAAGTGGTGGAGACATCGGTGCAAGATGTTCTTGCCAACCTCTATTTTCTGCTGGTGAATTATGGTCTGTGGAGCGACATCCCATACCGCATCGGGGCGCGCAACTTCATGCCGCCCAACGGCTACTACCCCTGCAAAGACGGCCACGTGTTCATTGCGACCTTGATGCCCGGCCTGTGGGATAAGCTGGTGGATTTCGTAGACGATCCCCGGCTGCGAGATCCCGCCTTACAGGATGCCGAGTTCCGCAACGAACACCCGGAGCTGGTGGACCCGATTTTGCGGGCGTTCACCGCGCGCCATGAGCGCTGGGCGCTGACCGAAGCGCTGCAGGCGCACGGCGTGCCAGCCGCGCCATGGTCGAGTGTGGCGGATGTGGCGTCCAATAAGCATCTCAACGAAAGAGGCTTCTTTATTGACTTTGAGCAGCCCCCATTTGGCAACCTGCGCAGCTCGGGCCCGCTGTTTCGCGCTGGCGCCTCGCCGCTGCGCATTCGGCGCCCGGCGCCGCAACCCGGAGAGCATCAGCAGGAAGTCTTGGCCGAAGCTCTCTCCCATTCCCATTCCCGGCCCCCAACCCCCGCCTCGACGCCAGTGACGGTGACACGACGCGGCTTGCCGCTCTCGGGCATCCGCGTGTTGGATCTCAGCCGCGCCTGGGCCGGCCCCTACGGCACCCGCTACCTGGCGGACTTCGGCGCCGATGTGATCAAGGTGGAATCCGCCAAGTTCGGAGACCCGCGTGAGCCGGTCAACCCAGCCTACGGCGAGGTCAACCGCAACAAACGCCCCATTACCCTGAATTTCCAGACCGCCGAAGGACAGGCCTTGCTCAAGCGCTTGGTGGCTATCAGCGACGTCGTGGTGGAGAACTTCAGTCCCCGGGTCATGGCCAAGTATGCACTGGACTACAAGCATTTGTGCGAGGTGCGTCCGGACCTCATCATGGTCAGCCTGCCCGGCTTTGGGAGCTTTGGCCCACACCGAGACTTCGTCAGCTTTGGTGGCCCGTTAATGGCCTATACCGGGATGTCTCTACTGTGGGGCTACCCCGATTCGCCCCCCGACGCCCGCGTCAAAGTCGCCCAGCCGGACTACATTTCATCCACCACCCAGGCCATGGCGATCACCGCCGCCCTGCACCACCGCGCCCGCACAGGCCAGGGGCAATATATCGAAATCGCGCAAGTGGAGACTGCCATCGCGACCCTGGAACTCGCCTACCTCGACTACTTCGCTAATGGTGTGGTGGCCGAGCCCCGAGGCAATCGCGATCCCAATGCCGTGCCACAGGGTTGTTATCCATGTTTGGGGAATGAGGCATGGTGCGTTATTAGTTGTACCACCGATGCCCAATGGCTGGCCTTAGTCGCATTCATGGAAGACGAGACCTTGGCCAAAGACCCCGAGTTAAAGACGGCGGAAGGTCGCTGGGCGCGGCATGACGAGCTCGATGAGCGCATCAGTGCCTGGAGTCAAGCGTGGACCCCCTATCAGCTGATGCGCGAGTTGCAAGCCGTGGGCGTACCGGCGGGTATGATGCAGACGGCGGAGGACTTGTGGCGCGACCCGCATTTGCGCGCCCGCCATTACACGGTCATGATGCAGCATGCCGATCTCGGCATGGTCGAGCATCCGGGTATGACCGTGAAACTGCACGACACACCAGGGCAAATCCAGCGCCCGGTGGGGCGACTGGGGGAAGCGAACGACGCGGTCTTTCGCGGTCTTTTAGGGTTGTCGCCGGATGAGATTTTACGACTGGCAGAGGCTGGCGTGATTGCTTAGACATAGGTTCGTTTTGGTCGCTTTAGTCTTTATCTGCAACGGCATGATGCCTTGCCATAGGGGCCTTATACCAACATTCGTGCCACCTGGGGCAAAGTAGCGGATGACCATCAGTACGATGCACAAAATTTGACTGGCACCCTCCTCCTGTTCTTGGGAGCAATCTACTGAATGACCTCATTGGCCTGAAACAGGAGTAAAGGAGGAATCGTAACGCCGAGGTCTTTGGCGATCTTGAGGTTGATGACGAGCTCGAAGTTTGTGGCTTGTTCTACTGGTAGGTCAGCTGGCTTGGCCCCCCTGAGGATCCGGTCCACGAAGGTCGCGGCGCGTTTGTACATGTGAGGCAGCGAGGCGCCATAGAACATCAGGCCTCCTGCATCCATGAACTCCCGCAGGCCATACATGGCTGGAAGCTGATACTGCGTTGCGAGCGCCACAAGCCGTTTTCGATTGGTATTGAACATCGGATCCGTTCCCACCATGAGGGCCTGATCGCCCGCCCTACTCATCGCCGTAAAAGCCTGCTCAAATTCGCTGGGATGCCGGACCTTCAGGATGTGCAGTTCAACTTTTAATGTTCGAGCGGCCTCCTCCACACCTTGTAAAAACGGTCCGACATCATCAGGATAGGTGGGATTCACGAGGACGGCAACACGGGCGACGCCAGGTACTGCCTGGGTCAGCAACTGGAGTCGTTTTCCGCCTAATGCATCGCTTAACGCGGTCACGCCGGTGATGTTACCGCCGGGCCTGGCGAGGCTAGACACGAGCCCACTGGTCACGGGATCGCCAGTCGTCACCATCACAATGGGAATGGTGGCGGTGGCGTTCTTCGCGGCCAGAACGCCTGGCGACGACCCCGCCAGAATGACATTGACATTGAGCCGGACAAGCTCAGCCGCGAGCCCCGGCAGACGCTCCAGTTCGCCTGCGGCAAACTGATATTCAAACGCGAGGTTTTGCCCTTCGACCCAGCCCCGGTCGTGTAGCGTTTGCCGAAACCCATTGAAGACACGACCATCAGTGGTCGCGGAGATAGGTGATAATCGTCCGATGCGTACAATGTTCCCTGACAGTTGCGCTTGCGCAGGGGTAAACCACGGACAGAGGGCACCAAGGACGAGAAGAATTTGTATGGCGGTTAATTGACTGCCAAGCGACATACCGAGATATCTCATCTATGGGGTTTCCTCATGAAAACGATACAGTCAGATGTCATCAGTAAGCGGTGTCTCCTGCAGATTCACACGTTGTCTGCGTTTTCGTTAACCAAGCGAAAGAGACAGACGGGCTCACTGACATTTCGCAGCGGATGAGAGCCGAGCGCATCGAGCTCAAAGCGATTCTGAATCCGCCTGGCGGTTTCAGGCCCGATGACAATCGCGCCCTCGGTCGCAAAGGCAGCCAACCGTGCAGCTAAATTGGTTACAGATCCGGAAGCTGTATACGTCCATCGAGCTCCAGCCAGCCCTTCAAATTTACTCGACCCCACCGAGGCCAATCCGGAATTAATCCCGATGTTGACTTGCACCGGTTCGTAAGTTCCCTGGTGATCGGCATTGATCTGCGCGGTTTTGTTGCAGATCGCCAAGGCCGTGCGGGCCGCTTGTACCGCATGTGTCGTGGCATCAGCATCCTGGAAAATAATCATCAAACCATCGCCGGCGGTTTCATTAATATCGCCGTGGTTGGCGTAGATGTCATCGAGGAAACTTGAAAAGTAGCGCT